>Ga0334722_10002319_pt1 | contig 21756 bp, 17 predicted proteins | sample C3_bottom_MG_FD_207210 | JGI IMG/M metagenome (GOLD analysis project Ga0334722, IMG submission 207210) | Sediment microbial communities from Yellowstone Lake, YNP, Wyoming, USA - C3_bottom | ecosystem: Environmental > Aquatic > Freshwater > Lake > Sediment | place: USA: Wyoming | collected... | reverse complement strand
CTGGCCGCGACCTTAAGCACCAATACCAGAGGGGCAGGCATGGGGTTGCTCTGGAGCCACATAGCGGATGGGGGGCCCCAATCGGCACGATTGGGGGGAAACCACGGGAGAGTGGAGGCGCTTACTAGCCGACACTGTATCCGTGGAGGCCGCTTGCTGGCCGACACTTCCCCGTTTCCTACGCGGCGCAAGGGCAATCCCATGCCTGGCCCGAACCCTTATTCGTATCTGAGCGCGTCGATCGGCGAAAGCAGGGACGCTTTTTTCGCGGGCCAGAAACCGAATACCACGCCGACCGTGGCCGAGAAGCCGAAAGCCAGGGCGACCGAAAAAGGCGAAATATATATGGCCCAGCCGGAAATTTTGGACAGGAGGAGGGAGGAACCGGCCCCCACCATGATACCTATAAGGCCGCCCACCACGGAGATGACCACGGCCTCTATCAGGAACTGCAGGAGCACCGCGCGCCTGGTGGCGCCTATCGCCTTCCTGAGGCCTATCTCTTTGGTACGTTCGCTTACGCTGACCAGCATGATGTTCATGATGCCTATGCCGCCGACCATGAGCGAGATGCCGGCTATGATGCCGAGCAGCGTGCTGAAGGTCTTTATGGTGCCTGTCAGCATGGTCTGGAGGTCCGCCATGTTCATCAAAGACACGTCGTCGTCCTTATAGGCCGGGACGTCGTGCCTTTTGCGCATCAGGGCCTTGATGCTGTCCTGCACGGAGGGCATCAAAGTATAATCCGAGACCTCGACCCAGACGGAATCCACGTAAGTTTTTCCCAGCAGGACCTTCATGGCGGTACGCAGCGGTACGATGACCGTGTCGTCCTGGTCCTGGAAACCGGCGGCGCCCTTCATGGGGAGCACGCCGATAACGGTAAAATTCTTCCTGTTTATCTTTATGCTCCTGCCGACCGGGTCCTCGCTGCCGAAAAGCTGGGTGACCACGGTCTGGCCCAGCACGGCGACCTTTTTCAACTGCATATCTTCGTCGTCCGAGAAAAAGCGGCCGTAATAAGGCTCCGCGGCGCGCATGGACGCGTAAACGGCGGTAACGCCGGTGACGCGGCTGCGGTAATTCTTCGAACTGTAAACCAGCTGCGCCTGGCCCTGGACATTGGAGTCCGTCCTGGTGACGTTAGGGACCTTGGCCAGGGCCTTGGCGTCATCCAGCGTCAGCCGGCTTACGGCGCCCCTGCCCAGCGACATGCCGCCCTGGCTCCGGTTGCCGGGCATTACCGCCAGGAGATTGGTGCCGAGCGAAGACATCGATTTTTCTATGGCTTTTTGCGCCCCGGTACCGACCGCGAGCATGGCTATAAGGGCGCCAACGCCGATGATGATGCCGAGCATGGTCAAAAACGACCTGGTCTTGTTGCTGAGTATGGAATTGATAGAGGAGATCATGTTCTCCGAAACTTCGCGCCAGCTGAGGAACATGGATTTAGGAATACGGATGTGGGCGGCCGCTTCTTTTTTAGCGGGCGCTTTTTTCGAAGTATCCTCCACCACAAGCCCGTCTTTCACCTTTATGACCCTGTCGGCCCAGGCGGCGATATCCGGCTCGTGCGTGACGATGATGACGGTGATGCCGCGCTCGTTGAGCTTGCGGAAAATACCCATGATCTCGTTGGACTGGTCGGAAGCCAGGTTGCCCGTGGGCTCGTCGGCGAAAATGATCTTGGGGTCGTTGACCAGCGAACGGGCTATAGCCACGCGCTGCTGCTGGCCGCCGGAGAGCTGGTTGGGCTTATGCCCCGTGCGGTCGCCCAGGCCCACCTGCGCCAGGTACTTGCCGGCTTCGTGCGGCCGGGCTTTTTCGCCCAGGTAGATCTGCGGCAGGGCCACGTTATCCGCGGCCGTGATCCGCGGCAGCAGATTGAACTGCTGAAAAACGAAGCCGATGATGCGGGCCCTCAGGTAGGAGAGCTCCACGTCGTCCAGCTCGGCGATATCGCGCCCGAAAAGTTTATAGGTGCCCGCGCTCGGCCTGTCGAGCAGTCCCAGGATGTGCATAAGCGTGGATTTGCCCGAACCGGAAGGCCCCATGATGGCAACGAACTCGCCCTCTTTGACGGAGAGGTCCACGCCCCTGAGGACCCTGAGAGGCTCGTCGCCCATCTGGTATGTTTTTTGTATTCCCTTAAGCTCGATCATAAAATTATTCCCCCGAACGGAACGCGTTAACGCCTCCCGCTCAATGGAGGGCCCTGCCCGCGCCGCCGGACATCTTCGGCCTGGAGGGCATCAGCGGGTTAGTGCCGCCGGCGGCCTGCTGCACTTTATAGCCTTTCGACTGGAACATCACGGTGTCGCCTTCTTCAAGGCCGCGCGTCACTTCCACCATATCGCCTTCGTCCACGCCCGTTTCGATCTTCTTATAGACCGGCTTCTTATCGTTCACTTCCGTTATCACCGAGGTCCTGCCCGAGGGGTCTATGGTGACCGCCGCCGAGGGTATAAGCAGGGCTTCGCGCTTTTTAGCCACCTCTATCTTGATATTGGCGGTCATCTGGGATTTGAAGAAAGCGGGAACGCTGTCCGGCCTGATCTTCACCGAGTACGTTATCACGTTGCTCTGGTTGGTCCCTTCGTCGAGGATCTGGAAAACCCTGCCGGTAACCGGCTTGTCGGGGTAGGAGTCCAGCACAATGGCGGCGCTTTGCCCCTCCTTGACCTTGCCTACGTCGGATTCGTCGACGTTGGCGGTAAGGATGAGCTTGTCGGAGATGGCGAACAGGACGGTGGACTGGCCGACGGTCTGGCCTTCTACGACGTTCTTAAGGATGATGGTGCCGTCCAGCGGCGACATCACCTTGATCGGTTTATAGGCTTCCTGCCAGTATTTGTATTGTTCGTCGCCCTGGGCGCGGGCCGCGTCCAGTATGGCCACCCGGTCGCTGGAGCTCATAAGGGCCAGGATCTGGCCCATTTTAACTCTATCGCCTTCATTGGCCAGGATCTGTTCTATCCGGCCTCCGGCGGAGGGCTGTATCTCCACCCGGTTCAGCGGCGCCACGGCACCGGTAGTGTCCACATACTCGGAGATGCCTTTCGAGACCACCTCCACGCTGACATACCGGACCTCGGCCCGGGCGGTCTTCTTTTTATAAAAATACCAGCCGCCGCCTATCAGGGCCAGAGCTGAGATCGCGATCAAAATTTTTTTCATATTTTCTCCTTCAATGTTCAACGCTGTTCGCGTTATTGTGTCCATGGGTGGCGCAGGACTGCCGCCCAGTCCACCCCTTCACTGTTCAAAACTGTTCGCGTTATTGTGTCCGTGGGTGTACGCAAGACTGCCGTAAAGTCCACCCCTAAAATTAACGGCCGCGCTTATTTCTCTTCCAGGCCCACGCCCAGAAGGTTTTCCAGGGAAGCCTTGCCGTTATTGGCGTTCCTGAGGTACTGCAGCTGATTCTGCTGGGCGTCCACCATGCTCTGCTCAACGGTCTCCAGATCGATAAAGCTTATCTGGCCGGCCATATATTTTATCTGGGACTCTTTGTAGCGCTCCTCGTTGGCCTTGAGCACGTTGACATTGGCTACGGCCGTATCGCGGGAGTTAAGGAAGTTGTCGTAACCGCTCAGAATGTTGTTCTCGAGCGAGAGCTTCAGGTCGGCCAGCGACGCTTCCGCGCTCTTGAGCGCTAGCTTCGCGGCCTTGGTGCTGTACGGGTAATAGGTCAGACCTCCGGACAGGAGCGGCAGGCTCAGACTCAGCCCCATGGACCAGCTGCGGGTGACGTCGAATTCCTGCGGCCCGGACCAGCTCATGCTCCCGTTCGCGTTAAGCGTCGGGAAGAGGTCGTACTGCGCGGAAAGCAGGCGCTCCTTCTGCGATTCGACGCTTTTTTCCTGCGAGAGGATCTGCGGCGTTCTTTCAAGGGCCTCTTTGACCGACGCGGAGTTGAACTCGTATTCCGGCACCGTGATCTCCCCTTTGGCCGTAAGGGGACGGTATGCGGAAACTCCCATATTCTTCAAAAGTTCGCGCCTGGAGGTGTTCAGGGAGCGCGCGGCCTGCTGCGCGTCCGATTTCGCCCTGTCGGCGAGCGCGGCGGCGTAAAGCATGTTGCCGCGCGATTCCATGCCGCTGTCGTATTTCAGTTTTATCAGTTTGGCGTTCTGCTGCCTGATATCCAGGATCCTCTCGTTCACCCGCACCTGCTCCTGGGCGACTATGAGGTTCATGAAGGCCGAATTAAGGGACTGGCGGAGGGAAGCGGATTCGATCCGGTAGTCGGAAAGGGACTTATCGTAACTTATCCTGCCCGACCTTATGGACGACATCGCCCCCAGGTCGAATATAGGTTCGGAAGCGGAAACGGAGAGCCCCCACCTGTTGGAGGGGGAAACTTTCTCGCCGCCGCTGCGGCTCACCGAATGCGACATACTGATCTTGGGCAGGTAGGCGTTATAACCGGCCAGCTTAAGGTATTTATACTGGTCTATGGCCAGTTTTTTGGCTTTAAGGCCGGGGTTATTCGCTAACGCCTCCCGGACGCAGTCGGCCCAGGTAAGCTCGGGGCCGGAGGTTTTGGCCGGTTCTTTGGGGCTGACGGCTCCTCCGGGCAGGACTTCGACTTTTTCCTCCAGGGTTTGCTTTACGGAAGAGTCGGGCTGGGAGGCCAGGGGAAGGACCGGGGAGACGACCAGCAGGGAGAGGAGTATTTTTTTCATCATAGTCATAGGGTTAACGCCTCGGAGCCGTGTTTTATTGCATCAATACCGCAAAAACTTACCTTCCGGTATAAAATAGCATTTTATCGGGGGGCGGGGACGTGGATTATTTAAGTTTTTCCTGGCCGGAGAAATTACGCTCTAGCTTAAAGCCGGCCAGGATCTCCAGGTCTTCCTTGTCCTTACCGCCGGCTATTACCGAGGCCAGAGCCGAACCCAGGCCGGGCCCCAGCATGAAGCCCTGGCCGCACATGCCGACCGCAAGAGCGTAGCCGGGCGCCGGCTTCGGGAAGTCCACTATGGGGAAACCGTCCGGCGTCATGGGATAAAGGCCGCGCCAGGTGCGGCGCACTTTCACGTTCGCGAGCGCCGGCATAAGGCTGATCATCCGTTTGGACACTTCCGGCAGGAATTCGGAGGTGGACCGCCTGTCCGAACCCCAGATCGGCGGGTTGGGCGTCAGGCAGAACACTATCTGGTCTTCTGAATTCTGGTAGAAATAATAGTTCTTGGATTTTTCGCCGGGGCGGATATCCACCACCATGGTGTCGAAGAACTTTTTCACCGGCTCGGTGACGCCGGCCTCATGGCAGTCGGGCCTGACGGGGATCTTCACGCCGGCCAGGAGCGAGAGCCCGGCGGCCTGCGCCCCGGCGGCGTTGACCGTGAGTTTCGCGCGGTACTCGCCCGTAGAGGACCTGACGCCCTTGACCGCGCCTTTCTCCGTGATAAAACCGGAGATCTCCTCGTTAAAGCGGAATTCGGCGCCGAGCTTCACGGCGCGGCGATAAAAGGCGTTCACGGAGAGCAGCGGGGAGGCGGAACCGTCCTCCGGGGCGAAGGTGCCGCCGCGCAGGTCCTTCCGGGCGGTCCCGGGTATGCGCTTGCAGACCTCGGCCGGACTGATCCAGTCTATATTCAGCCCGAACTTCCGCTGTACCTTCAACATCTCCCTGAGCATCTTCTCGTCGTCCTCGGTGTAGACCGGGAACAGATAGCCGCCCTTTACCCAGCCGATATCCTCGCCGTATCTTTCGCGCCAGTTGGAAAAAATATCTATGCTGCGCAGGCAGGCTTTTATCTTGGAGCCGTCGGAATGGGTGGCCCTGACGCCGCCTATCGCGCATTTGTTCTGGCCCTGACCGACCGAGGGCCGCGCTTCCAGCACCAGCGTCTTCAGTTTTTTCTCGGCCAGGAACATGGCCAGCGGAACGCCGATGCTGCCCGCCCCTATTATGATGACGTCGTAATTTTTAACGGACATGTAAGCTCCCTAAAATCCGCTCCAGGATGTTTTTTCCTCTTCGCCGGTGCGGCACTGCGCGCCCGCGAAGGTGCCAAGCGGGACTTCGATAAAAAGGGGGCGCTTGGAGAAGCCGGTAACCTCTTTAAGGTCCACGCCTTCGCTCCTGAAGATCGACAGGATCAGGCTTTCGCAGGTCTTGGCCCCGCAGGCGCCCATGCCGGCGCGCGTGACGGCCTTAAGCTGGTTCATATCGCGCACGCCTCCGCGTATGGCGCTCCGGATCTCGCCCAGGCTGACGCGCTCGCAGCGGCAGATGATGACGGAATCCTCCAGGTCTTTCAGCTTTCCGGGGGCGGCAAAGGCCTCTTCGGGCTCAAAAAGACGGATGGAGGCCACGCGGTCGGCCAGGTCGGCCCTGGCCCTGACGATGACGATAAGCGTACTCTCGGCTTTAAAATCCTTGACGTCCATGACCTCCGCCTTTCCCAGATCGGCGCCTTCGCTGTCGGTCAGGTTCACCGAATCGCCTTTTTTCACCAGACCGCGCCCTATTTCGAAAGGCACCGCGACGGTGGGGTTGCTCTTGTCCTTGCGGTAGTCCACAAGCGTGACGGCGAGGCCCGGGCAGATGATCAGGCATTTGAAACAGCCGATGCATTCGCCCGAGAACCTGGGGACGGTCATTATGGAATCGCTGGTGAGTTTTATGGATTTCTTGGGACAGACGGTAACGCAGGGGTTGCAGGGGATCTCCTGGCGGCAATGCAGCACGGGATAGACGGGGCTGTTATGGTCCTTCGGGGCCGGTTTATGCGTCTCGCCGGGACGCGACTTCAGGACCTCGAGCCGCTCGAACCAGAACTGCGGGACCTCTCCCGCCATCACGCCGAGGCTTTTCAGCACCCGGTGGGCGGTGATCTTGCCGCTGAACATGGCGGCCGAAGCCTCCGCTATCTCTTCGGCGTCGCCGCAGACGAAGGCGTTCATGCCGGCTTCCAACGCCTGTTTATGGAACTCTTTCACGGAATTAAGGCCGACCGCGATGAGGAGAGTGTCCGCCTTAAAAGTTCTCTCCGTGCCGGGCACGGGCTTGAAATTCTCGTCCACCCCGGCGATGGTCACGGTCTCAAGTTCTTTTTTACCCTCGGCCCGGACGATCGTGTGGCGCGTATAGACCGGCACGCCAAGACGCTTTATCTTGTCGGCGTGGACCTTATAACCGCCGCATTGCGGCAAGGCCTCTATAAGGCCGACCACTTTGATGCCGGCCTGGAGCGCGTGATAGGCCGCGATCAGTCCCACGTTGCCGCCGCCCACTACGAACAGCCTTTTGGCCGGGCGCACCAGATCGCGGTTGACCAAAGTCTGGAAAGCGCCCGCGCCGTAGACTCCGGGCAGGGTGTTGCCCGGGAAGGCCAGGCTCTTCTCCCTGGCGCCGGTAGAACTGATCACGACCTTGGGCCTGACCAGGAAATATTTGTCGCCGTACATCACGCCGACTTTTTTATCCGAGAAAACGGCCACGCACGTGGCGTTAAGCCATATTTTTACGGAAGGACAGGCCTTAAGCTGGTCCTCCAGCTTGTCGGCTATGTCTATGCCGCGCGTGCCGGCGTAGCAGTCCTCCACCGAACCGAAAAATTTATGCGTCTGCAGGACCAGTTTGCCGCCCAGCTTATGCTTGTCGTCTATGATCAAAGTGTCGACGTTGAGTTTACCCAGTTCCGCGGCCGCCGCCAGGCCCGAAGGCCCGCCGCCGATTATCAGGACGTCGGCGTCCAGCTCTTCCGCCCGGCCGAAAGCCTGCACGCAGGCCACCGCGGGCAGCTTGGGCGAACCTTTCAACGGCGACAGGACCATGCCTTCGCGGACCTTGGCCACGCAGGCCTTGACCGGCAGGCCGTCCGCTATCACGGTGCACTGGGCGCACTGGCCGTTCGCGCAGAATATGCCCTGGGGGCTGCCGTCTTTCTTATGTTCGCTGAAGATCTTGATGGAGTTGGCGAACAGGGCGCTGGAAATAACCTCGCCTTCGAGCGCTTCATAACTGTGCCCCGAAAAAGTGAATTTTATCTTCTTTTTTTCTTCTATCGGAAGGATGACGTGCTGCGTTATTCGTTCCATGGATCTTCCTCGTAGGCGGGCGGCCGTTCGTTTCTAATATAGTACAATAAATTCCTCGTATGACAAAAACTCCGGCGGAAAGCTTTTATGAACGCTTTTTAAGACCCTACGCTTTCTGGCTGGCGGCCGGCTCGGCCGGGGCTCTCGCCTGGCAGATAATTTCACGCGTGACCTACCCGGCCCAGACCTTCGCCCTTTACGCCGACCGGGGGGAATCGATATTCCACGCCATCCTGGATAAAGGCGCCTCCTACAGCCTGCCTTTTTTCAGCCTGCTGACCTCGCTGGCCGGCTACCACGGCTCGGGCGGAACGGACCTGCTCATAAAGATCGCTCTTCTGGGCGTCTACGCGCTGGCCTACGCGCTGGGTTCCGCGGACGGCCGCCGCGCCCGGGGGCTGGTCTTCGTATTCCCGCTGCTGATAATGGACCGGGCCGGCGCGGGCATGGAAGCCGAGCAGATCGTCTACACTTTTCTCCTCCTGCTCTACCTGAACCTGGAAAACCGGCGTCTTCTGCGGCCCGGCCTGATAGCCTCCGCGGTCTCGGGCCTCGGCCTAGGCCTGACGCTCCTCGTCCGTTCCCCGCTTTTCGCTTTCCCGCCGATAGCCGCCCTATGGGGATCAGCCGGCGGCAAGGACCTCAAAAAGCGGCTTCCGCGCGCGGCGCTGTTCCTGGCCGCGGCTTATATACTGCTGGTCCCGTGGATCGGGGTGAACCGGACCCTGTTCGGACGGTTCATCCCTTTCGAACAGGAACGAAGTTCCTGCAATATCATCACGGCCGTTAAAGGCTCCGTTTTCACCATGGAAGGCGATTGCCGCGAACTGGCCGGACTTTCGCGGACCGACTCGGTGTACGCCTGGGCGCTGAAGGAAGTTTCCGCGCATCCCGCGGCTTACACGGCCGGCGTTTTTAAGCGGCTGTGGCAGGTCTTTCTGATGTTCCCCGTCCTTCTTCCGCTGGCCCTGATAGGCCTGGCCCTGGCCTGGAAAAAAGAGAATACCCTGTTAGCGGCGCTGACCGGCTATTTCATCCTGATACACTGCCTTTTCTCCATCGAGGAAAGATATTTTTACCCTTTGCGGTATCTGCTGGCGATCCTGGCGGCGGCCGGCGTTTTCGAGGCTTTCTCCGGGCGGGCCGCCCCGCGAGAGCGCGCTTCCGCGGTCCCGCTTTATGCCGTTTTTTCCGCGCTCATGCTCTTCGCCCTGGCCGCTGAATACCGCCTGCTGGTCTATCCGGCCAGAGCGGCGAACCCGTTCATCGCCGTCGGCAGGGAACTCGCCCGCTACCCGGGAGATCCCTGGCTGCTGAAAAAGAAAGGCTTCCTTCTGCTCGGCTTCAACAGGACCGGCGAAGGATTGGAACTGCTGGAACGCGCTTTTACGGCGTCCGGCGGAAAAGAAGCCGCGCTGGGCTATATCACGCGGACGGTCAACAGCGCCTTAAGGCCGGAAAGCCCGCCGGCAGGAGATAACTTTTACGAGCTGAATCTGGTCAAACTGCTCAAGGAACTGGAGCTGGGCCGCCTGGACGCCGCGGCGGGAACGATAAACACGATAACGGGGTACTGGGCCGCCGAGAAGAACCTGCTGAAAGGCGTTCCGCATGAAAAAGACCGCGAGATCCTGCGGCAGATACAACGCAGCGCCTTCACCTGGGCCGACTACGACCTCTATCAGGCCATGTACTTCTGGCCGGTGGAAAAACGCGCGAAAATAATAACCGCCCTCGGCCGTTTCACGCCGATAACGCCGAGGCTGGAATTTCTAAGAGCGGAAAGCCTGAGGCCGCGCGCCGCGCGCCGTCAGCCCGCAACCGCGGGCGAGGACGCCTGGTCGCCGGGAGCGGAGCTGAACTATAACGCCACCGCGCTGGAACTGGCAAAGGCCGTGCTTGGGAAGATAGCCCCCGTCGCAGAACTGTCGTTCGCCAGGGGCGAACTCCATCCCGGCGGCGGTCTCCCTCACCCGCTGCCCCTGATCCTGTCCGCCGCGGCCCCTGCGCTCCGCAACGGAGATCCCGCCGCGCTCGCCGCCAACTTAGGCCGGAACGCGGATCACGGCGAACTGGGCGCGCTCATCGATCTTTACGGGAACGCGCCGGACAGCGCGGCGTTCCTTAACGCTTCCCGGCGTCTTTTAACATTGAGGCCGGACGACCTGGCCGCGCTGCTGATACGCTTGTCGGCCGTACGTTCCGCCGGGGACGCGGGGGAAGTTCTGTCGGTCCTGAAAAAGGATCCGCGGCCGGCCATCGAGGCGGCAGGTCTCGCCGCCGGACAGGGCAGGACCGGAGACGCGCTGGAGCTTTGCGGCTGGGCGCTGGCAGGGGGGACCGCCGACGCCGCGACGGGACAGGCCGCCGCGCTTTTATATCAGCGGCTGGGCGCCTATGACCGGGCCCTGCCCCTTTTGAGCGACGCGATAAAAAAGCGGCCCGGTGAAGCCTCGCTTTATAACGACCGCGGCGTCATACTGCGGTTCCTTAAACGCGACGAGGCCGCGAAAGAAGATTTCATAAAAGCCCTCCGGCTATCGCCGGCCGATATTTCCGCCTCGTTGAATCTGGCCGGCCTGTACGCCGCGCAGGGGAATAAACCCGAAGCCATCGCTCTCTACACTAAACTTCTCGGCCTGCCCGGCCTGCCGCCTGAATTAAGCGCGGCGGCCAGGGACGAAATTTCCAAACTGCAATAAAGCCATATTTATGCGGGACTTTCGGCCTATGCGGGCCTGGGTATTTTGCCTATGTGAGAAGTGTGCCGGATTTCTAGTATAATTATCTTGTTGGTATTCCATAAAGAGAGGGGTAAAAAGATGAAAAAGCTGATTTTAACGCTCGCGGCAGCCATGGTTTCGGCCAATGCCTTCGCGGCGCAGGCCGTCACTTCGGACGCCGACTTCGCCGGCAAACTGAACGCCATAACCGTCACGGCGGCGGAAAACATCCAGGCCGACAAAAGCGAAGCGATAACTCCCGAAAAAGCGGTCACGAAGACCGGCACCTACGTGCAGGTTTCGGGCTATGTGAATCTGACCGGCAACGGCTTCGTGCCGCAGAACGGCGGCTACACCTCCGTGAACATGACCGGCTGGGGAACCTTCCGCGACTATACCGGCAAGGTGACCAGCAATAATACCTACCTCAATGTCATGGCCTCCATGTGGATCTACCCGAACCAGTACGTGTTCCAGACCGTGTGGCCCAACGTCTACGTCCAGTTCTATAAAGACGGAAAATATGTGGGCTCCGCTTATATGAACGGCTCGATCAACGTCAGCGGCTTCCCGTCGTCCAGTTTCGTCTACCTGAACGGCAACGGCACCCTGAACGGCTCCATCTACGTGGAAGACGCCCCGGCGAAATAACAGAGACCTTGTCTCCGGACAAAGGCCGGCCTTCAACAGCCGGCCTTTTTTTGGGCCCGGAACCGGCCGGGCAAAAGAAAGAGGAACTATGCGCGCGAAACCGCTGTTGCACGCCACGCTGTCGGTCTTATTCTTCCCCGCCATAATTTATTCCCAGGTCCTTCCCGGGCCCGCGGACCCGGGCGCCGCGCTGCGTGACCCGCGACTCCGGGAAAAATTCCAGGCCGGCTACGCCGCATCCTATCGCTCCGCTCCCGAGGCGGCGCTCAAAGTACTGGCTGTCGGCTCCGACCCGGACGCCGCGGCCCTGCTGGCCCTGGTAATGACGACCGACCCCTATATGTGGAACCGCAAAAATGCCGCGGAGTCGCTGGGCAGGCGGGGCAAGGACCCGGCCGCGGATCTTTCCGCGCTGCGGTTCCTGGAACTGGGGCTTAAGGACAAGGACGCCTCCGTGCGCTTCAGCGCCGTCATGGCCGTAGCGGGCATTATCAGCTCCCCGTCGATGAAAAAATACAAGGCCGATTTCGTGGACACCGCCGTTATCCCCCTGGCGAAGAAAATATTGGCCGAGGCCATTAAAGATCCGGCCCGCGACGTACAATCCGCGGCCGGAAGCCTGAGCACCGACCTAAAGTATTGGGACATGTACGATTCCTCCGTCGCCCTGCTGCGCGAAGCGAATTATAAAAAGAAAGAGAGGCGCAACAATATCATCTCGGGCTGCATTTACGCCCTGGCGCCGCTGACCGTGCTGGTGGGCGGATTCCTGCTCCTGTTAGGTAAAGGCGGTATAGCGTACCTTCTGATCAAACCGTCTTCCAGTTTGGCGAACGCGCTGCATAACGCCATGGAGGTCCTGCGAAAAGCCCCGGCTCTGGCCCTCGCCCCGCTTTTTTCCGGGATCACGATAATGGCCATAGCCGGCTGGGTGGTATATTCGGCGCTGCACATGGAAGGCCTGCATCCCGGCATGTCCGGCAAAGAGGCGCAGGCGCAGGCCATACAGATGATGCTGCGCCCGCGCGTCATACTGGCCTACCTCGCCGCGGGCTTCACGCTCCTGTTCCTGAATTCGATACTTATAGACGCTTTGGTGCACAGGACCCGCGGGCAGGCCTTCGGCCTCCTGGAAGGCATACGCTCGGCGCTGACCCGCGTTTTCAGCATCTTTCTGCTCAGCCTGCTGTCGTTCGGCGGGGTATATGTAATAAGGATAGCTACGGAAAAGCTCAAGCTCAGGCTTGGCCTGTGGCTGGCGGAGGTGGTGGAGTTCGCCGCGACCTTCGCGGAATCCGGAATAATGCTCGCGACCGATTACGCGCTCGTGGTGCTGATGGCGGAAAAAGTCGGATTGATGGAGGCTTTCAGAAGAACGAAGGACCTTGTCCGCGGCGGGCGCGGACCGGCGCTCAGAAGCCTGCTGAGCATGGCCACCATCCGGTATGAATCGGCCATGGCCGCCTGTATGATGCCTTTCCTGTTCTGCATACTGCTGCTGCCGCTGGGTATGGCAATAAGCCCGCAAGAGAACTGGCTGGCGCTCAAACTGGGGCTGAGCGGCGTGGACGATTATCTTGTTTATTTCGGGGCCGGGCTGGTAAGCAGCGTGCTGGTCGGCGGCCTTTTCCTGGCGCTGCTCCAGGCTTTGGACGCGGTACTGGCCGTGGGGATATATTTTAACGACAGGGGTGAAGCCCTGCCGGACGGCATGGAAGCCGGGCACTTGGCGCATCTGAAAGTTCCCGCGCAATAATTGGTAGAATCTGTTATGTGGGGAAGTTTTTGGAGGAAACCGTATGAAATGTTTTTTGACTTTATTCGTTTTTATTTTCACGGCCCCGGCCTTCGCGCTGGATTTTGATTCGTTCTCTAAAGACAACACGCTCCTCATGGACGCGGTCAGGGAACAGGCCGCCATCACCGTCCTGCGAACTATCCCGCTGCTGGACCTCCTGGCCGAAAGGACCGTCAATTCCAAAACCATCAAACTGGGCGGCAATTCTTTTCTGGCCACCATGGTCCTGGACGATAACTGGGACACGTATCTCCAGCTCAAGCAGACGGGTTCGCAGGCCAACCCGGGAGTCTGGAAAGAAGACGCGCTTAAAGCCGGCGTCTCTTTCAAATACAACGGCGGCGAGATGAAGATACAGGAAGAGAACGGGAACATCGGACTGACCGACGACAAAGGCAATACTGCGTTCACTTCTTCCGACGAGCTTTTCGACCTGCTCTACACGAAATCCAGCGTGATGACCTTCGACGACATGATAAGCTACGCCGTGATCCGCAATTTTTCCCCCTTGAGCGGCAAAGAAGGCACCATAACCCTGAGGATAGGGTCGGACGGCTTATATTATTATTCCCTGACCCCCGATACCGAAGTCTCCGGCTACCCGCGCTGGCTGTTGGCCATCAACGGCGTGCTGTACGGCCTGAAAGTCAACGACACCGGCGTGGTATTCGTTTCTAAACCCATAGAAATGAAAAACTCCTACTTCACTTCCGAAAAGGTTTTGCGCCTGAAATAACCTCCATCCTTTCCGACAAAAAGCGTCCGCCTGAGGCGGACGTCTTTTTTATTCCCCGGCGGACCAAAGGACCCAGCGGACCAAGCCCCAAAAAACATCGCTTTGCTGGGCCCTTATAACCTTACCCGGCCTCCGTTATGACTGTAAACTATAAGAGTATAGTGATCTAATTCACGGTCCGGAGGCGGCATGTTCAAGAAATTACTTTCACTCCTGGCGATAAGCGGCGTTCTCGTTCCCTCGGCTTTCGCCCAAATAGATTTTGACAGGGGCACCGGTGACATCAAGGACATGCTCTCCGCCGGAAACGTTCCCGCGGTGGCCGCCCCCGTTCCCGACAAGGGCTGGTTCTCCCACCACGATGAGCCCGCTGCGCCGGCGCAGCCCAAGGAATGGACCGTGATGGTCTACCTGAACGGCAAGAACGATCTGGAAGTGGCCGGCCTCTACAACCTGAACAAAATGGAACTGGTCGGTTCCAACTCCTCCCTTAACATCGTCGCCGAAGCCGGGCGCATGAACGGCCAGGAGAACGACGTCTCTTTCGACGGCAACTGGACCGGTTCGCGCCGCTTCTACATAACCCAGGACTCCAACGAGGAAGTGGTCAACTCCAAGGTCATCCAGTCTTTCGGCACGGTGGACATGGGCGACTGGAAACATCTCGTGGACTTCGCGAAATGGGGCATGAAGAACTATCCCGCCAGGCACTACGCGCTCATAGTCTGGAACCACGGCTCCGGCTGGGTCACCAGCAAAGGCCCCGTCGTCAACAAGGGCATCTCCTACGATTTTGAGACCAAGAACCACATTTCCACCCCGGAACTGGGCGCGGCGATGAAAGAGATAGGGAAAATGGATATCCTGGCCTATGACGCCTGCCTGATGCAGATGGCCGAACTCCTGTACGAAGTTAAGGACTACGCGGACTACGTGGTGGGTTCCGAAGAGACCGTGCCCGGCCTGGGCTTCCCCTATGACACGATACTGCCCGCTTTTTCCGGCACGAAAAATTCCGGTGAACTGGCCGCGGAAATGGTGAAGGCCTATGACGGGTTTTATTCCTCAAAGGGCAAGAAGGTCACGCTTTCCGCGGTGCGCATGTCGTCCCTGAACGATTTCATGACGGCCTTCAACGCCTGGACCGACGCGCTGATCGCTTCCGACAAGAAACCGCAGATCAAGGCCAAAGCCTACGCCGCGGGCGCCTATGCCGACAAGGACAATAAGGACCTGTACGACTTCGCCCGGTTGGCCGCCGAGATAGACCCGCAGAGCCCTGTGGCCGAGAAAGGCCGCGCTATGATGGCGGCGCTGAGCGGCGGCCTGGTAACGAGCAACACGGCTTTTAAGGAAACCTACGGCCGTGACGAGACCTCGCACGGTCTGGCCATCTACCTGCCGGTATCGGGCTATAACGTAAAGTACGACCAGCTGGCCTGGGCTCGCGACACCAAATGGGACGACTTCCTGAAAGAAATGAAGACCGTGTCGGCCCCGGGCCTGGAGTTCATGAACGGCTGCACGGACCCCGGTCCGGGCGCTTCCCTCGACCAGCTGATGGCCTATATCAATTGCCTTACCGCGGCGATCGGTAAACCCTGATCCCGGCTTCGGCATAAAACAAAAGAGGCGGTCCGATGAACGGACCGCCTCTTGTTTTTCATTAACGCCGGGCCTATTTGGCGGCGGGCGTATCGGCGGGAGCGGATCCGGGCCCCTTTTCCTTGCCGTGCTTGCGTTCCTTCTTACCCTCTTTCCGCTGCTCCTTCATCTTCGCCTGTTCGGCCTTGCAGCCCTCGGAGAGTTCGGCCTGGTGTTCTTTAAGGCACTTCATGATCCGGCCTTCGCCCATCTCCACGTCTTTGCAGAATTTATCCATGTCCGCTTTGCAGGGATGATCCTTCATCATCTCTTCTTTCTTCTTAGCCAGCTGCGTTTTGCATTCGGCCGAGAACTCGGCTTCGTGCTCTTTCATGCACTTCATGATCCGGCCTTCGCCCGGCTCTATGTCTTTACAGAATTTCTCCATCTCGGCCATGCAGGGGTGGTCCTTTCCGCCTTTCTCTTTGCGCTCCGCTATTTTAGCTTTGCAGGCCTCGGACAGGTCTTTCTCGTGCTCTTTCATGCAGGCCATCCGCTCTTTGCCTTCCAGGTCTTTGCAGAATTTTTCGGTATCGGCTTTGCAGGGCTGGTCCTTCCCGCCCTTTTCCTTCATTTCGGCGATCTTCGCCTTGCAGTCCGCGGAGAGGTCTTTCTCATGTTCCTTCATGCAGGCCATCCGCTCTTTGCCTTTTAGCTCCTTGCAGAATTTTTCAGTGTCGGCCTTGCAGGCTTCGTTCGCCTGTTTCATCGGTTTCATTTTCGCCGACTCGGCTTTACATTCGGACGAGAGTTCGGCTTCATGTTCCTTGAGGCATTTGATGATCCGGCCTTCGCCCGGCTCTACGTCTTTGCAGAGTTTTTCTATCTCCGCCTTGCAGGCGCCGCCTTCCTGCGCCATCACGCGCGGCGCGGAAAAAGAAACCGCGAGCGCCACCATCAGGGTAGAGATCAATATTTTATCCGTCTTCATAGTACGATCCTCCATTAAGCTTTTCCGCACCTATTACAAGAACGCCGCAAGTCCGCGATTTATTGCATTCAGGGAACTTCCACCATGATGGAATCGCCCTCCACCTTTACCGGATAAACCTTCAGACCGAGGGTCTTCAGCTCCGGGGCCGCCGGGTCGGCATATTTGCTCAAGGGCGCCTCGGGCACCGGCCCGCTCAGGGCCTCGCCGGTGGTAATGTCGAATTGGGCGCAGTGGAGCGGGCAGGTAAGGATATAACCGGTAAGCGTGCCGCGCTCAAGATAAACGCCGGCATGGCCGCATTTACGCGACACGGCGTAGAACTTCCCGTCATAATTGCAGACGGTCAGGGCCAGTCCGTTCAATTTCACGCCCAGCATTCCTCCGGGCGCGATATCGTGTATATTAGCGGCTTTTACCGGCATTAAACCTTCTTGTAGAACTTATTCGGGGGTATCTGCTTCAGCGTGGCGGCCTCGGCGTCCGTTACGTCCTTATGCACGAAGAGCCCGCACCAGCAGCGCCTCATGGCGTCGTAATGGGCGCGGTGGAAAGGTATGCAGGGGCAGACTATCTTCATGTTCTCGGCCCGGTCTTTCGTGCGCGCCTGGCAGGGGCAGTAGGGGATGCCGGTCTGCTGTTCAAGCACGGCCTCCTGCTCAAGCAGAAAATCGACGTCCTCTTCGGCCGGGTGGAATTTATAGCCCAGCTTATCCACCACGGGTCCGTAAAGGGACCGCAAAGCTTTTTTCCTGGTCTCTATGTTCATTTCTTTTTGCAGTCCAGCAGGCGCTCGAATTCGTCGGGCTCATAGCCCTGCACTATATCGGAACCTATGCAGACATAGGGAAAAGAACCGCCGGCGCCATGTTCGCGCATCTCGGCCATGATGCGCTCCTGCTCGGCTTCGTCGCACTTGTCATAATCGACGGCCTCAAAAGGGATCTTGCGCTCCTCGAAGAACTTTTTCGTCTTTTTACACCACAGACAGGTGCTTAAAGCGTATACTTTTACTTTTTTCATGATCGTCCTCTTATATCTTAACGAAGATGTGCCCATCCTCTATCTTCCACTCGTGGAGTCGAATGGTTATTTCCGGAGCGTCCAGGAAAACGCCGGTGCGGATATCGAAGCGCCAATCGTGGCAGGGGCACTGCAGGATATACCCGTCCAGCTTGCCGCGGGACAGTGGGCAGCCCATGTGAGGGCATTTATTGGCCACGGCATACAGTTCGTCAGCGGTTTTCCTTATCAGCAGGACCGGCAGCCCTTTGGGGAAAACGGCGGCCACGCTCTGTTCACGCAGCGCGTCCGCTTTCATGACCTGTATCCAGCCATTGTCAGGCATATGTTCCCCGGTGAGGTTATCCTACTTCAATTATCGCTTATTAATCAACTTCGCAAACCTGCCGCCGGCCTAATTTCAAGGCCGCCCTCCCGGTAAAATATTGTAAAATGTAAATAACGCGCGGTTAGCTCAGCGGTAGAGCGCTGTCCTCACACGACAGATGTCACAGGTTCAAATCCTGTACCGCGCACCATTTTTCTATCAGGAACGGTAAGCGGGCCAACTATTTGGCCCGCGTCAGGATTTGAAAGCCGGACCGCCGAGGCCAGCAGGCCGCAGGCGGGGGTGGAGCGTAGCGACACTTCCCCGCTGGGGTCGCGAGCGTGAGGCCGCGACGGCGGCCGAACGACTTGTGACCAAATCCTGTACCGCGCACCAGTTTTCGGCGTCGGTTCACCGACAGCCTTAACGGCGATGGAGTTCGCCGAAAGCCTTAGCCGGCTTTGACCCGCCCTAACGGGCTGATGACTCCTGCGATGAGCGTCGCGGGAGTCTTTTTTTTAAAAAAACCAGCAGGAGGGATAATGTCGAACATACATGAAATAAAAGCGAGAGAAATACTTGATTCAAGAGGCAATCCAACCGTGGAAGTGGACGTGGCGCTTGAATGCGGCGCGTTCGGCCGCGCGGGCGTACCTTCTGGCGCTTCTACCGGCGCGCACGAGGCGCTGGAACTCCGGGACGCGAAGAACAAGCGCTATAACGGCAAAGGGGTTGAAGCCGCCGTTAAGAACGTGAACACGCTCATCTCCAAAGCGCTGGCGGGGGCTGACGCCCTGAACCAGCCGCTTATAGACAAAATGCTGATAGAGCTTGACGGCACAAAAGACAAGAGCCGCCTGGGCGCCAACGCCACCCTCGGGGTAAGCATGGCCGTGGCAAAGGCGGCGGCCGAGGCCTCCCTCCTGCCGCTGTACCGCTACCTCGGCGGCTCGGGTGCGCGGATCCTCCCTGTGCCCATGTTCAACATCCTGAACGGCGGCGTGCACGCCAACTGGCAGAGCACGGACCTGCAGGAATTCATGATAGCCCCCGTGGGGGCAAAAAGTTTCAAGGAAGCCCTGCGCTGGGGCAGTGAAACCTATCACGCCCTGAAAAGCGTGCTGAAGGAAGCCGGTCATTCAGTCGGTGTGGGCGACGAGGGCGGTTTCGCCCCGGCCCTGAAGACCAACGAGGCCGCGCTTCAATTCATAGTCAAAGCCATTGAAAAGGCCGGTTACAAGCCGGGCGCAGATATAGCCATAGCCATGGACCCGGCCTCCAGCGGGTTCTATGAGAACGGCAAGTACAACCTGCGCACCGAAAAGCGCCAGGTCTCTTCCGCCGAAATGGTGGAGATCTACGCCGGGTTCGCCAAAAAATATCCGGTGGTGGTGCTGGAAGACGGCCTGGCCGAGGACGACTGGGAAGGCTGGAAACTGCTCAATAAGAAACTTGGCGACAAGCTGGAACTTGTCGGCGACGACTTGTTCGTCACCAATGTAGAGCGCATAGCCAAAGGCATAAAAGAGAATTGCGCCAATGCCGTGCTCATAAAGCTTAATCAGATAGGCACCGTTACCGAGACCGTCGCCGCCATAGAAATGGCCCGCAAGGCCGGCTGGGGCGCGATGGTTTCTCACCGCAGCGGCGAGACCGTGGACAGCTTCCTGGCCGACTTCACCGTGGCCATGGGCACCGGGCACCTGAAGACCGGGGCGCCGTGCCGCGGCGAGCGTGTTGAAAAATACAACCAGCTCATGCGCATAGAGGAAGAACTGGGCTCCGCCGCCGTTTACGCCGGGCGCAACGCGTTCGTGAGGTAAGCCGCGCTTATGCGGAACGCGGAGAGCAGGCTTTCGGCCATAGAGACCATCAGCGCGAATTTTGGCATTAAAGCGCTGGGCGGCCAGCTATCGGCCTGTAAAAGCCTGCTCTCCGAAAACGCGGCGGTAAACGTCGCGGTACTCGGCAAGTTCAAGGCCGGCAAAAGTTCCTTCCTGAATTCGCTGGCCGGCCGGGAAGTGCTGCCCACCGGGGCCGTCCCCGTAACGGCGGTGGTGACCGGGCTTTATTGGGCTCCCTCTGAAATCGCCTCGGTTAAATTGCTGGGCGGAGAGAACGGCCCCATAACTTTCGGCGATATCGCCGGTTATGTCACCGAGGAACTGAATCCCAAAAACCGCCGCGGCGCGTCTTTAGTGGAAATAGGCCTGCCTTCGCTGGCGGCTTATAAAGGTGCGCGCTTCATAGATACCCCCGGCCTGGACAGCGCTTTCAGGCATAACACCGAAACCTCTCTGGACTGGCTCCCGAACACGGGGCTGGCGCTTATAACCGTCAGCGCGGACGCGCCGCTTTCCGAGCAGGACCTGGAGCTTATAGAAAAAACGCGCCGCCATAGCCCGCATATTATAGTTATCCTTACCAAGGCGGACAGACTCACTTCGGAAGAACTGCCGCAGGTGCTGGCTTTTGTACGCGGCAAGCTTAAAGACCGTTTCGGGCAGGAAATCGCGGTATATCCATTTTCTATTAAAGAAGAGTTCTCGGCTTTGCGCGAAGAGTTCCGCGCCAGGGCGCTCGGTCCTTTTACGGCGGATATCGGCGCGGAGCGTGCGAAGATAATAGAGCATAAGCTCAGCTCGCTTGAGCGGCAGTGTAAGGACTATCTGCTGGCCGCCAAGGCCGCGGCGCAGAAGAGCGTGGAAGAACGAAAAATATTGGAAGCCCTGGCCCTGGAGCAAAAAGCCAGGTTTGAGACTCTCGGCAGGGATTTTAAGGCTATCTCCGCCCGCAACTCCGAACAGTACAGGCTGCAAATTGAAAAACTGATCCTTGCGTACAGACCCGCCCTTGAAAAAGAACTGACAGACGAAGTGCGGGAAAAACTTTCGGGCAGGGCTATGAACCTGCTTGAAATGACGCGGAATTATGATGCTGTAATGGAAGAATTTTTTGCCGGCAAGACAGCGGTTCTGTTCGAGGCGGAAAAGTACCGGCTGGAAAAACTTACGCATGACTCCGCCGGTTCTTTCGCGGCCATGGTTAACGACTTTATCGCCCGCCTGTCGCAGGAGGCGGAAAAAGCCCTCGGCACCCGCCTGCCGCAAAGCCGCTGGGAACCCGGCCCGCAGAAGCTGCCGGCCCCCGACGTCAGGATCGGCCAGGCTTTCGACAGCCATATTGAACTGTTGTGGTTCCTGATCCCCGCCCGGCTGCTGCGCAACAGGCTTTTAAAACACTTCGCCGAGCTGGTGCCCTTTGAAGTGGAGAAGAACCTTACCCGCCTGGCGATGGGGCTTTCAACGAGCCTTAACGGCAAAGCCGAGAAAGCCATGGCCGCCGCGTTGGCGCACGCAAAAAACACGCTGGACACGGTTGAGCGCCTGTTGTGCGCCAGCCCTGATACCCTGAACGAAATAGAGGCGGCTGTGGCCGGCCTCCGGCCGGGTGAAAAGCTTTAACGGCTTGAATATGTTAAAATTTCCTTGCCGGCGATGGAGTTCGCCGCGGACCTTGAAAAGGGTCCAAACCGCCAAAAGCTGATGACTCCTGCGACCGCTGCTCGTAGGAGTTTTTTATTATGATGCAAACCTGGTTCCAGGCTTCCTTGTGGCTGCTGCTCGCTTTAGCGGCAACCCTTATTTCGGTCAGGCTTAGGATAGCCACGGCTCTGTCCGAGATAGTCGTGGGCACGGTAGCGCAGCTCGTGATCGGGGCGCTTCTGGGCGGCGCTTTTCTCGGTACCGACCAGTCCTGGGTAAAATTCCTGTCGGGCACCGGCGCTATGGTACTCACCTTCCTTGCCGGCGCCGAACTGGACCCCGCTGTCTTCAAGCAGAAATGGAAGGAGGCCTCCGTAGTGGGCTTCGCGAGCTTCCTTGC
>Ga0334722_10002318_pt1 | contig 21757 bp, 19 predicted proteins | sample C3_bottom_MG_FD_207210 | JGI IMG/M metagenome (GOLD analysis project Ga0334722, IMG submission 207210) | Sediment microbial communities from Yellowstone Lake, YNP, Wyoming, USA - C3_bottom | ecosystem: Environmental > Aquatic > Freshwater > Lake > Sediment | place: USA: Wyoming | collected... | reverse complement strand
ACAACATATTGTTCATTCCCTTGATCACGGCGTTGAGATCGACGACCCGAGGCGAGAGAGTCTGCTTTCGGCTGAAGGCCAGAAGTTGTCCCGTCAGAGCGGACGCGCGCGCGGCGGCCCGCTTGAGCTCATTGAGGTCCGAGAGGGCGTCCGCATTCCCCGCGTTGGAGTCGCGCAAGAATCCGACATAGCTCATAATGACCGTCAGGATATTATTGAAGTCATGAGCGACCCCCCCGGCCAGCTTGCCGAGGGCCTCCATCTTCTGGGACTGCCGGAACTGTTCCTCGAGTTCCTTTCGTTCGCTGACGTCGCGGGAGTTGACCACCAGGGTCCGCCCCGAAGGGCCTTCGCCGAGATATTTCCCGATGCTCTCCAACCTTCGCCAAGTGCCGTCGTCATGCCTCATGCGGAATTCCACCATCTGAGGCGTGTCGCGCTGTGAGAAGGCCAGTTCCATCGCTTTGAGGACCTGCGGCAGGTCTTCGGGATGCACGAAATCGGCCACATTCCTCCCGACGAGAGCGGCGGGAGGCAGTCCCAGAAGCTTCTCGACGGAAGGGCTCTGGTAGAGCATGGCCCCCTTCTCGCTGATGACGGTGATGACGTCCAGGGCGTTTTCCGTCAGGGCGCGGAACTGATCCTCCTGGTGAAGGAGCGCCTTCTCCGCCCGCTCGCGAAGGATGATTCCCGCCAAGATATCCGTCACCGACTCCAGAAAGGAAATGTCCTCCTTTTTCCTTTCGTGACCTTCGTCGAGATAGAGGGTCAGAACCCCGAGAACCGTCGAGCCGTGCTTGATGGGAATGCTGTAATGTCCATGAGGTTTGATGCCGGGATAGCGCGTCTCATGCCTCTCGTTCAGGCCCCGGGCATATTCCATCACGCCGGAGCTCAGGACCCTGCCGCAGAGACAGCGCCCGGCCTCCACCGTCGCGCAGGACTTCACGATCTCCTCGCTCAGACCTCTCTGGGCCTTCATGACGAGGCGGCCGGCCTCGCTTAGAAAGACGGCCCCCTTGGACTGAAGGGTCAGCCATGGAATCGAGAGGACTTTCTCGAGGACTCGGTCCAACATCAGCTCGGAGGAGGCGTACTCGAGAGAAATCCTCAGGATCTCGTTGAGGACCTCCTCGATGAGAAACCTCTGCCGGGAGCGGGCCTCCTCGGCCTCGTTCCTCCGGCGCAGCTCCCGCGCCATCCAGAAACAGAGGATGGGAACAAGAACGAGCATCAGGAGAGCGGCGTCGAGAAGATTCCCCGCCGACGAGCCAAGCAGCCCCGCCCGCCCGACGATGAACATGGCGAGCATCTCCGCGAGAAAAACAACCGCCAGGATCGAGGCGGAAATCTTCAACCAGAGCTTGCTGGTCATTCTTTCTATTATAGGTCGCGACTGGCCCCGCCGCCACGGCAAATCGGTCACAACCGGACGGACAGGTCAACGGCGCAGGCGGTAAACCCTCAGCCAAGGACCGGCGGCGACTCCGGGACCTGCGGGGAACTCCTTGACGAAATCGGCCTGCTCGGCAAGCTCCGAGAAAAACGTGGCCAGCTCGCGAAACCGGCGCGGATCGGCGCCATAGCTGGTGGTGATAACCCACTCCACGCGCGCCGCGCGGACCAGGTCGAGGCCCGGCCGGACATCCAGGAACTCCCCATCGGCTTGGGAGAAAGCCACGTGCCTCGGCGAGGACCATAGATCCTTGGCGGTCCGCTGGATGCGGTAGATGCGCCAGCCCCCGCCCGGGTGCCGGGAAGACATCGCCCGAAAGAGGCGGGCGCGGGGAGAGGCGTTCTTCTCGGCGCGCGCGGCAAGTTCCTCGCACTGCTCCTTGGAAGGATAGGCCAACGGACCCGAGTGCGGCTGGTCGAGCAGGATCGCAGCACCCCCCGGCACGGTCGCCTTCAGCCAGGCCGTCGCCTGCTCGCGCGTGTCGGGGCGGATGAGCTCCGCGTCCAAATGCCAGGTCAGAAAGATTCCCGGCGCCAAGGCCAGGGCCGCGACCAAGCCCCTCCTCCACGCACCGGTTCCCCCCAACCACGAAAATCCCTCCCCGGCCAGAAGCGCCAAGGACGGATAGGCGGCCAATAGAGACCTCGCTACCCCCCCGTTGAAGCTGGACGCCAGGAAAATGCCGCTCGCCAAGACCGGGAGGAAGAGAAAGAGCGCCCGCCGAACGTCCTTGCGCGCCACGACCCCCAATCCCAGCAGGGCCGCCGCCCCGGCCAGGGATCCCTCGCCGCCAAAGCTCCAGAGATTCTTCATCACCTGAAGCAAGGTCTGGGCCGCGTCGTGAGGTAGAAGGCGCCCGAGGTCGCCGTAATCGCGCAGGTCGGTTAGGAAGCGATCGTGATCGATGAGGGCGTACGGCGTGCCGAGCGTAAAACCCGCCGCAGAAACGAGAACGGCCTCCAAGAGCCATGAGAGGGGTGCCGGGCCGCCCGAGCGAAGACCCCACGCCAGTGGAATGACGACGACCGCGGGGGCGGCCGTGTACTGAGTCGAACACGCCAGTCCCGAGAGGAGGGCCGAGGCCATCAGCCAGGATTTCCCGCCTCCGCGCTGGAAGCGCGAGGCGGCCGCGTAGGCGGTGCAAACGAGCAGAAGCATGAGGGAATCGGGCTTGGCGGCGTGCGCAAGCTCGACGAGAATCGGAGAGGCGGCGAGCAGAACCGCGCCGTAAGGCCATCTCGATGCGTCGGGCTTTGTCTCGAGGCGCATGAGCGTAAAAAGCGCCCCCAGCTGGCAAAAAACGGAGAGGACGCGCGCGATCAGGTAAAAGCCCGTCGGCTCGAAGGCGTATTTCGCCGCGAAGTCGACGACGCCGCGCAGGAAGCCAAACCCGGACCAGAGCGCAAACCAGACTCCGTAGCAGACGGCGAGAATCTCGGGCCAGAGCGTCGGGTACTTGAAGGAATACGGCCGCAGACTCCCCGCCAGGGACACCGCCATGTTGACGACATGAGGCTCATCGGCGTTGTAGACATGAGGCAGTCCCCAGTTGACGGCGACAAGGCGAGGAACGGCCGCCAAGGCGAGCAGGGCGAAAACGACTTCGATGGGCGCGGAAAAATCGCGCCTCGAGGCGCGTTTCATGCCCCAGGCAGGGAGCGCACGGCGGCGGCAACGCGCTCGATCTGAGCCTCGGAGAGCTCTGGAAAGATCGGCAGGGAGAGAATCTCCCCGACGGCCTTTTCCGCGACCGGGAACTGCCCCTGACGACCTTTCCGCGCGCCCAGGGCGGGTTGAAGGTGAGAGGCCACGGGGTAGTGGATGTCGGCCATAACGCCCTGCTCGTTTAAGTGCTTCAGAAGCGCGTCGCGGCGGGGATGTCTGATCACGAACAAGTGGTGATTGGAAGTCATCCCCGGAAGCTCCCGAACGAAGCTCACGCCTGGAATGCCGGCCAAGGCCTTGCGGTAGGACTCGGCGTGCCGGCGGCGGGCCGCGTTCCAGGCGTCGAGATGGGGAAGCTTCACGCCGAGTACCGCGCCCTGGATGGTCTCCAGCCGCTCGTTGCCGGCCGCGACGAGGTGATAGTTTTTCTTGTCGCAGCCATGATTTCTGAGCCGCCTCAGGGCAAGCGCGCTCTTCTCGTCGTTTGTCGCGACCCCCCCGGCGTCCCCATAGGCTCCCAGATTCTTGCCCGGATAAAAACTGAAAGAAGCGGCCAGACCGAGGGTCCCGGCTTTCTTCCCCTTGTGAAGCGATCCGGCCGCCTGGGCCGCGTCTTCAAACAGGAGGAGCCCCTTCTTCCGGGCGATAACGCCCAGGGCGTCCATGTCCGCCGTCTGTCCGTAGAGATGGACGGCAAGTATGGCCTTGGTCTTGGGTGTAATCGACTTTTCAACCTGGACCGGGTCGATGTTTAAGGTGTTCGGGTCGACGTCGGCGTAGACGGGGAAGGCCCCCGCCTGAAGTATGCCCTCCGACGAGGCAAAATAGGTGAGCGGAGTGGTGATTATCTCATCGCCGGAAGCGATCCCGGCGGCTTGGAGCATGAGAGTGATGGCGGAGGTCCCCGACTGGCAGCAGACGAAATGTCGGACGTCGAGATAAGCGGCAAAGTCCCTCTCGAACTTATCGACGGCGGGCCCGAGGATGAATTGCCCCCCCTCCACGGCCTCCAGGATAGCGGCGTCCATCTGGGGCTTCAAGGCGCGGTACTGCGCCTTGAGGTCGACGAGGGGGACAATCTCCTTCGTCGCGGCCTTCATCGCCCGCTCCCAAGCCTCACACGCGCCGGAACTCCCGCCACGCGCGAGCCCGCGGCGACATCCTTGGTCACCACGGCGCCCGCGCCGATCAGGGCCCCCGCGCCGATGCTCACGCCGCCCAGAATGACGGCTCCCGAGCCGATGGAGGCTCCTTTTTTGACCAGCGTCTTCTGTGGAGTCCAGTCCGCGTCGCCCGTGGGCTTGTCGCTCTTGGCCGCGACGGGGTACTTGTCGTTGATGAACAGGACTCCGTGGCCGACGAAAACCTCGTCTTCGATGGTCACTCCTTCGCAGACGAAGGAATGCGAGGAAAGCTTGCAGCGCTTGCCCACGACCGCGCCGCGCTGAATCTCGACGAACGGGCCAAGGCGCGTCTCATCGCCGATCGAACAACCGTAAAGGTTGGCCCAGCCGACGATCTTGACGTTCTTGCCGAACTTGACGTCGGGGGCGATGATCGAGAAAGGCGCTTCCATGGCGTGATTCTAGCTCTTTTTAGTAGCTGGCCTTGTCGAGCTCCGTTTTGCCGCGGAAAACCCAATAGAGATAGGCGGTGTAGCCCAAGACGAAGGGCATACCGACGGCCGCGATGACGGCCATGACGGCGAGGGTTTTCTCCGAAGAGGCGGCGTTGGCCACGGTCAAGTTCCATGCCGGATCGAGAGTTGAGACGACGAGGTTCGGGTAGAGCGTCGCGCCGAAAAGCGCAACCAGGGTTGCGATCAGGACGGAAGAAGACACGAAGGCCGTTCCAGGCCTCCGCCGAGAAATGGAGAGAGGGATGTTGACCAAGGCCAGAACGCCGAGCGCCGCAACGGCCCAAAGCCCAGGCATACGTCCGGAAGTGGAGAGAATCCGCGGCACGCCCCGCAACGTCGCCGCGGCAAAGAGAAGAAAGAGCGCGAAAAAAACGCCGAAGGCGCGCCGCGCCCAGCCCTCCACGCGAAGCTGAAGGTCTCCCGTCGTTTTGAGGTTGAGATAAAGGGCGCCGTGCAGGGCGAAGAGCGAAACAGTCAAGACCCCCGCCAGCAGAGCATAGGGCCGTAGGAGGCCCAAGGAGCTTCCGGCGAATTCCTTGTCTGCCGAAATGGGAAGCCCCCCAATCAGATTGCCAGCGGCCACGCCGAAAAGGAAGGAGGCCGTCAGGCTGGAAAGAAAGAAGGATATGTCCCAGGCCTTGCGCCAGGCCGGAGATTCCCGCTTGCTTCGAAACTCCATGGAAACGGCCCGGAAGACGAGCGCAAACAGCAGCAGCATGAAGGGCAGATAGAAGGAGGAGAAGGCCGTGGCGTAGGCCTCCGGGAAGGCCGCAAAAAGCGCCCCGCCGAAGGTCACGAGCCACACTTCGTTGCCATCCCAGACCGGCCCGATTGAATTCATCAAGAGGCGCCGCTCGCGGTCGTCGCGCGCCCAAGGATGGAGAATGCCCACTCCCAAATCAAAGCCGTCGAGGACCGCGTAGCCCGCCAGGAGGACTCCCAAAAGGACGAACCACAGGGTTTGAAGGCTCATCTCAGGTCTCCTCGCTCGGCCCGTGGGAGATCTTGCCCGCGAGAACCACCGCCCACACGGCGAAGATCAGCGCATAGATGAGGCCGAAGAAGATGATCGAGGTCAGGACATGGGCGGCGGGAACCGACTTCGAGACGGCGTCGCTGGTGCGCAATAGCCCATAGACGACCCAGGGCTGGCGCCCGACCTCGGCGGCGCACCAGCCGAGCTGGTTGGCCGCCGCGGCCAGGCCTGCAGATCCGATAAGAGCCCAAAGAAGAAGCCGGTCCTGGAAGAGTTGTCCCGTGCGCAGGCGCCAGAGGGCAAGAGCGTACAATCCCGCCAGGGCCATGCCGATGGCGATCATGCCGTGATACAGGAAATAGGACAAACGCACGGGAGGCCGGTCCTCCGGCCGGAAGGCCTCAAGGCCCGTCACCGTCGAGTCGAAATGCCAGGACACAAGGAAGCTTAGAAGCTTGGGGGCCGAGACGCCGAAGCGGATTTCCCGCCTCTCGTCGTCGGGAAGGCCGAAGAGGGAGAGAGGAGCTCCCTTCGTCGTCTTGTAGAGGCCCTCAAAGGCCGCCAGCTTGGCCGGCTGGGTCCGCGCCACGACCTTGGCCTGGGAATGCCCGGACATGGGGGTAATCAAGGCCGCGGCGGCGGCGAAGACGACCGCCAGGCCCAGAGACTTGCGCGCCATGGAGCCGTGCCGATTACGCAGCACGTAGTAGGCGGAGACGCCCGCGACGAAGGCCGCGCCCATGACGTACGCCCCAAGAAGGGTGTGGACCAGGCGGTCCATGCTCGAGGGATTAAAGACCACGGCCCAAAAATCAGTGATCTCGGCGCGCAAAACGCCCCCATGCGAGACGAGGTGGTATCCCGCCGGGGTCTGCTGCCAGGAGTTGGCGATAACGATCCAGACCGCGGAGAAGGTCGCCCCCAGCGCGACGAGAACCGTCGAGAGGAGATGCACGCGGGGCGAGACGCGGTCCCAGCCAAAGACCAGCACCGCCAGAAACCCCGACTCGAGGAAAAAGGCGAAAATGCCCTCCGCGGCCAGGGCAGAGCCGAAGACGTCGCCGACGAAGCGCGAGTAGGTCGACCAGTTCGTGCCGAATTGGAACTCCATCACGACCCCGGTGGCCACACCCACCGCGAAGTGGACCGCGAATATCTTGGTCCAGAACTTGGCCAGGCGCTCCCAGTCCTTGTCGCCCGTATAATGGAAGGCCCCCTCCATGAACACCAGGAGGACCCCCAGCCCGATGGAGAGGGGCGGGAAAATGTAATGGAACATGATCGTCAGCGCGAACTGCAGACGCGACAAAAGCACGAGATCGAGATTCATGGGATCATTCCTGGCTCCTGATTCTATATCATCCTAAGGATGGGAGCCGAAAGGGACCTGATCGAAAAAAGCCGCCACGGCGACGCCGCAGCCTTCACGCAGCTCGTGCATCGCTACGAGGAGCGGATTTTCAGACTGGCCAAGAACGTCTGCTCGGGCCTGCCCGCCGAAGCCGAGGACGTCTACCAGGAGACCTTCCTGGCCGCTTTCAAGAAGATCCGAGGCTTCAGGAAAGACTCGGACCTCGGCACTTGGCTCTACCGCATCGCCTCCAATCTCTGCTTCATGAGGTATCGCCGAAAAAAAAGCGAGCCCTTCGTCCCTCTCCTCGACCGCCCCCACGGCCACGACGACGAATCGGCGCATCTTCAGTTCGCCGACGGCCTGCCGACCCCCGAGGAGTCCGCCCGAAAGAAGGAGCTCGTCGAGCAGGTGGCCAAGGCCCTGGGGAAATTACCCGTCGACTACCGTCTTGTCCTCACCCTGCGCGACATCGAGGGCCTCTCCAACAAAGAAACCGCCGAAATCCTCAAACTCAGTCTGACGGCGGTAAAGTCGAGGCTCCATCGAGGACGTCTTTTTCTGCGCGACGAGTTCGAGCGCGTCGCGAATCCTTCCGCGGCCGCGCGCATCTCAAGGAAATGATGAAACTCGAAGACCTGTCCTGCCGCCGGCGCGTCGCCCTGCTCATGGATTACCTCGACCGGGAGCTTCCCCCCCCGCAGAGGAAGTCCCTCGCCGAACACGGCGCCAAGTGCCGCTCCTGCGCCGACCTCCTCAAAAGTCTTATGAGGACGCTCGAAGCCCTGCATTCATCCAAAAAAAACGCGAAACCGCCGGCCGCGGCGCGACTACGTCTGCGCGCGCGCCTGATCGGACCCTGAATCCTTTTGCGCGCCCGCGCATCCAAAGAGTAGAGGTGAATTCGATGAAAATCGCCGCACTGCTCCTGATCTTGGCCGCGATCCCGGCCTCCTCCGCCGATCTCGCGTCGACGGTGGCCGCGGCCCTGGGCCGCTCCCCCCTCCTGGCCGAGACGCGGGCGCGCAAGCGTCAGGCCGAGGCGGCCGCAAACGAGGCCTCCATGAGCCGGCTGCCGCGTCTGGCCGCCCGCGGCTCCTTCATGAGGAGCGACGACCCCCTCTTCGCTTTCGGCGAACTCCTCCAGGAAAGACGCGTCACGCAGGCCGACTTCTCCCCGGACAAGCTCAATAGGCCCGGCTACCAGACCGCCGTCCGCGGAGCACTCGAGCTGGGCGTGCCGCTCTTTACCGGCTTCGAGCTGACCCGCGCCCGCAAGCTCGCGGCGCTGGCCGCCGGCGAAGCCGAGGCCGGAGGCGGCGCCGCCGGCCAGGCGATCGGCCTCAGCGCCGTCGACGACTATCTTAAAATCCTCAAGGACCTCGCCCTGCTGACTGAGCTCGACGCGCGCATTCAGTCCTCCGCCTCCGAAGTCGAGAGTGCGGAACGCCTCAAGCGCCAGGGCCTGGTCCTGGGCTCCGACCATCAAGCCGCCCTGGCGATCCTCTCGGGACTGAAAGCCTGGCGCGCCCGCGCCGCCGCCGAGAAGGCCGCGCATGAAGCCGGGCTCTCCGTTCTCATCGGCGGAAATCTCCAAATGCCGACGGGAACGCTCCAGGACTGGCAGGCTCCTCTTGAAGACGACTTGTCCCTCGTCACGACGGCCCTGGCCTCGCGCCCCGAGCTCCGTTCGGCCGGCCTGCGCAAACAGGCCGCGGGCGTGCGAAGGCAAGGCGCCGCACAGAGCGTTTTTCCAGTCGTGGACGCCTTCGCCGCCGTGCAGACCGCGGCCGACGGCCTCAGTTCCGGCGCGGCCAGCCGTCTGGTGGGTCTTCGCGCGAGCATCCCCTTCGGAGATCCCTCCTATTTCGGCCGCCTCGCCCAGGCCCAAGCCGCCGAAGAAGCGGCGAAATCTTCCCAGGAAGGCCTTGAAGACATGGTGCGCGGCGAGGTGCTCGCCCGCGCCGCCGGCCTGCGCGGTCTCGCGGCAAGCCTGCCGGAGCTGGCCGAATCGCTCTCTCGCGCGCGGCAGTCCCTGGAGCAGGTCCGCCCCCTTTACCGGGAAGGCCGCCAAAGCGTCATGGAAGTTCTCCGCGCCGAGGAGGCCGTCGCGCGCCTGACGGAATCCCGCCTGGAGGCTCTCCGCCTCCTGCGCTCGGAATGGGCGGCTCTGCGCGCCGCCCAGGGCCGACTCGACGACGACGCGATCTCCGTTCTGTCGAAAAGCCTGGAGGACCTCCGATGAGCGCCCCGCAATTCCCCCTCGGCCCGGCCGGACGCACGGCCCAGACCTTCGTCAGGTCAAAGCTCACGCTCCTCATCGCCCTGGGAGCCGTCGCGATGGGGGCCCTGGCCACCCTGCGCCTTGCGCGCGAGGAGGAGCCCCAGATCAACGTGCCTATGTTCGACGTCCTCGTTCCCATGCCGGGCGCCGGGGCGCGCGAAGTGGCCGAGCGCGTGGTGGCCGTGGGCGAGCGCAAGCTCATGGAGATCCCCGGAGTCGAGTACGTCTACGCCACGGCCAAGACGGGGGGCGCCTTCTTCATCGTCCGCTTCAAGGTCGGAACCGATCCCGACGAGGCGATGACGCGCGTCTATACCAAGACCTTCGCCAACCTCGACCTGCTGCCCCCCGGCGCGGCCCAGCCCTTGATCAAGCCCCGCTCCATCGACGACGTGCCCGTGCTTGCCCTGACCCTGACGGGGACGAACTTAAGCCCTCTTGAACTGCGCCGGGCCGCGACTGAACTGCGCCGCGTCGTCTCCATGGTCGACGACGTCTCCGAAATAGAGATCCTGGGCGGCCGGCACCGCCAGTTCTCCGTCCTTTTCGACCCTGCGGCGCTCTCGCGCCACCGCCTCTCCCCTCTCGATTTAGCCGATCGCCTGCGCGCCTCCAACCGCCGCCTGCCGGCCGGAACCCGGGACGCGGAGGCCCGCTCGATTAAGGTGGAAGTCGACTCCTTCATCAGGACCGCCGAAGACCTCCGCGGCGTCGTGCTCGGCGTCTCGGCGGGAAGGCCGGTCCGCGTCTCAGACGTCGCCAAGGTCGTCGACGGCCCCGATGAGGACGAGCACGAGGTTCTGGTCTACGAGGGCGCGAAGTCCTCCGTCCGAGCCGCCGTCACGCTGGCCGTCTCCAAACGCCGGGGCGCTAACGCCACCGACGTCTCCCGCGCGGCCCTGGCGCGCGTCGCGGAGGCCCGCAGGGGCCTGCCCTCCTCCCTGCGCATCGACGTCACCCGCGACTACGGCGAGACAGCCAAGAAGAAATCCGACGAACTCCTCTTCCATATGATGCTGGCGACCCTCTCCGTCACCGTCCTCATCGCCTTCGCCCTGGGCTGGCGCGAAGCCATGGTGGTTCTCATCGCCGTTCCGGTCACGCTCTCCTTGACCCTGATGGTGTACTGGCTCTTCGGCTACACCTTAAACCGCATCACCCTCTTTGCCCTCATCTTCTCCATCGGCATCCTCGTCGACGACGCCATCGTCGTGGTGGAAAACATCCACCGGCACTTCGCCATGGGAGACGGCCGGCCTCTCTGGAAGCTGGCCGTCGATGCCGTGGGCGAAGTGGGCAATCCGACTTTGCTCGCAACCTGGACGGTCATCGCGGCCATCCTCCCCATGGCCTTTGTGGGCGGCCTCATGGGCCCGTACATGCGCCCCATCCCCATCGGCGCCTCGTTTGCGATGCTCTTCTCGGCCTTCATCGCCTTCGCGGTGTCTCCCTGGGCCTTCGTGAAGATTTTGGAGAAATGGAAGCCGGCGGCCGCTCACGGAAAAACAGAGGAGGGGCGCCTCGACAAGATCTACCGCCGCCTAATGGGACGCCTCCTCGACGATAGAAAAACGCGCAACTGGTATCTGGCGGGCATGGGATTGCTGCTGGCCGCGGCCGTCGCCCTGGTCCCCTTCAAAGCGGTCATCATCAAGATGCTGCCCTTCGACGATAAAGACGACTTCGAGGTCGTCTTGAACATGCCCGAAGGTTCGTCTTTGTCCGCCACCCGCGGCGTCGTCGATGAATTGGCCGAGGTCCTGCGCAAACTGCCGGAGACCCGGCGCGTCATCTCTTACCTTGGAGTGGGAGCGCCGTACAACTTCAACGGCTTGGTGCGGCATTACTTCCTCCGCACCAATCCCGACCAAGCCGACCTCGTCGTCCAGCTCTCTCCCAAGGGAAAACGGCGTCAGAGCCATGCGATCGCGCGCTCAGTCCGTCCCGCCGTGACGGAAATCGCCCGCAGGCACGGCGCCCGCGTCCAAGTCGCCGAGGTCCCTCCCGGACCGCCCGTGCTTTCGACTTTGGTCTTTGAGATCTACGGCCCCGACGTCTCCCGGAGGACCGACCTCGCTCGGCGCCTGAAGATCCTCCTGGAAAAAACGGAAGGGATAACGGATGTGGACACTTATGTCCCAGATGCGGAACCATTGGATCAGCTGGTCGTCGACCGCGAGAAATCCACCCTCAACGGCATCGCCCCGGTTCAAGTCGCCGCCGCGGCGCGCTTCGCCTTGGCGGGAGAAACCGTCGACATCGCGCATATCGAAGACGAGCGGGAGCCCGTGGAGATCAGACTGCGCCTTCCCGTGGAAAAGCGGCGAGGCCTCGCTTCGCTCGGACAAGTCTCCCTCATCTCCCGGGTCGGCTCCCCCGTGACCCTGGCGTCCTTGACGAAAACGACCCGCCTCGAGGAGGACGCCCCGGTCTATCACAAGAACCTGCGCCCCGTCTCCTACGTGATCGCCGACGTCGGCGGCCGGCGGGAAAGCCCGATCTACGCGCTCTTGGATCTTAAGCCCCGCATCGAGAAGGTGGCCAAGGAGGCGGGCGTAGATCTTGAAACCTTCTACACCCGCCTGCCCGACGACTCGTCGAAGTCAGCGCTCAAGTGGGACGGGGAATGGCAGATCACCTACGAGGTCTTCCGGGACATGGGGGCGGCCTTCGCGATCGTCCTGCTCCTCATCTACGCCCTGGTGGTGGCCTGGTTTGAGTCCTTCACGGTGCCGCTGGTCATCATGGCCCCGATCCCGCTCACACTCGTCGGCATACTGCCCGCGCACTGGGCCATCGGCGCCTTCTTCACCGCGACCTCCATGATCGGGTTCATCGCCGGCGCCGGCATCGTGGTGCGCAACTCCATCATCCTCGTCGACTTCATCGAGCTTCGGCGCCGCGAGGGCTTCAGCCTGCGCGACGCGGTGATCGACGCGGGCGCGGTGCGCTTTCGCCCGATGCTGCTCACCGCCGCGGCCGTCGTCTGCGGAGCAGGCGTGATTCTCTTTGACCCCATCTTCCAGGGCCTGGCCGTGGCCCTCATGGCGGGAGAGGTCGCCTCGACGTTTCTCTCCCGAACGGCCGTGCCGGTCCTCTATTTCATGCTGGAAAACCGGCGCTCGCGCGCCGAGGAGAAGACATCATGAGCCTTGAACACCGCATCCGCGCCATCGCGGCGGTCGTCATCCTCTCAAGCCTGGCGCTGGCCCACTGGGTGAGCCCTCAATTCCTCTGGCTGACGGCCTTTGTCGGCGTCAACCTGCTCCAATCCGCCTTCACGCGCTGGTGCCTGATGGAGGATATCCTCCGCGCGCTCCGCTGGGACGGTCCAAAACCCGGCCAATAACTCGCACTGGTGCGAGCGAGAGGCTTTCTAACTGCGGCGGCGAAGAAGAGCGGCCAACCCAGCCCCAGCGAGAACGGCGAGCACCGGCTCAAGGGGCAGGCGGTAGCGTAAGTTGCTGGCGAAGACCGCGTGAAGGACGTTGAGGTGAGCCGCCCACGCGGCGAGAAACCAGAAACCGGTCGTAAAGCGCAAGGCCCACGCGCCGAAGCAGGCCAGCAGAAAAAGACCGACGGTGAATGTCCCCGCGCCAAGTCGCACCCACAGGGCGTGGGGCCTCTCGGGGGCCGGACGCCAGAAGCGAACGGCCTTGATCGCGACGAGGCGCAAAAATTCGCGGGGATTTTCCCGGACCCAACTCCTGGCCTTAGCGCCGAAATAGGCGTCCACCTCGAAGACGTCGCTTAAACCCCGAGACCTGGATTCTTCGCCCATGGCCGTGGCGCGCTTAAAGCGGATCTCATCGGGGTCGACGGTCAGGCCCTCGTAGAAATTCCAGCCTCCCTGCACCGAGATGGGCACGAAACGCCGGTAGACCCCCCAATTGCGCGCCGTCCAGGGCAGGAGCACGGCGGCCCAGACGAGGCCGCAGATAAGCGTCAGCTCAAGCCAGCGGGCTTGCTCGCGCCTTCGCCAAAGCGCGACTGCGGCCAGCACGGCTGCGAAGGGCAGGATCACGCCGCGGGTCAGCGTCGCGGCCCCGCCGAGGATGCCGGCCCAAGCCGCGAACTTCGCATCACCCGACTTCCACGCCTCAAGCCACAGGAGCAGGAATCCGAGAACGAGGGCCAGGAAGAACGACTCGCTCATCATCCTCACACTGAAGAATACGAGCATGGGATGGACGACGACCAGGACCCCCGCGGCCAGCGCGGCCCTCCGCTCAAGCTTCAGCGACAAGGCCAGGCGATAGGCCAGCGCCGCGGTCGCAGAGGAGAGGAGCATCTGGACCCAGCGGGCCGCGGAGACTCCCAAATCTCCGCCGAGGGCGAGGAACGGAGCCAGAAACAGGGAATAACCAGGCGGATGCGTCGCGGAGATCGTCCCATGACCGAGGAAGGCTTGAGCCATCCCCAGAAAGGCGCCGTCGTCGTAGGCCCAATCCTCCCGGTAGCCCCAGAACTTATGCGACCACAGCGCCCAGGCCGCGCGGAGGATCAGGGCCGCCAGGATTAAAATCCAGACGTCGCGAATTTCCCGCCGACGCTCAGAATCCAAGGCCAAAGCGGGAGAACTCCTTTTCGGCCTGCGCGTAGCGCTCGGACGTGCCGAGATCGATGACCGGATCCAGCAAAAAACCGCAGGCCTTGGGCAAGAGCCTGGGGTAGACGTCGCGGGAGAGATCCCCCGGCCCGGACGGCAGGATATCGAGCAAGCGGGCCCCGGCCAGATAGACCCCGGCCGCCGTCAGGTCGGACTTGGGGCTCCTAGGCTTCTCTTCGAAGGAAAGTATTTTGCCGTCGGCGGCGAGCTCCACCACCCCGCCGCTCTTTGGATCGGGGCTTTGGAAGACTCCCATCGTGAGATCTGCGCCGCGCGCGCGGTGAAGCTTGATCATGGGCGAAAGATCGGCGCCGATGAGCGTGTCGGCGTAGAAAATCCAGAAGTCACGCTCTCCCGCCGTGAAAGACCGGTTGGCGGAGACCGTCCCGGCCGTGCCCAAAAGAGTCTCCTCGTGGGATAAAGAAACCTTCATGGAGGTCGCACGGGAACGAACGAAAGACCGAACCTGGTCCGGAAGATGATGCGTGTTGAGAAGGACTTCTTTGATCCCCAATCTCTCGCATAGGAGGAACCACCAATGAAGAAGCGGGCGGCCGCCGACGGGCACGAGGCATTTGGGAGTGGCCTGCGTCAGGGGACGAAGGCGCGTGCCGAGGCCCGCGGCGAGGAGAAACGCCTTAGCGGGCGCAGCCTCGCTCATTTCCAGATGCGGCGCTTCTGGTTGAAGATGATCTTCGAGCCGTCGGGCTCAAGGGCGATCGGCATCTCACGGTGGTCCTTGAGCGCTGCGCGGAGCTTGGCTCTGACGATTTCGGGCGCGTAGAGAACGAAGAAACCTCCGCCTCCCGCACCCGTCACCTTCCCGCCCCGCGCGCCGTGGCGCTTGGCCTTGGCGTAGAAAGCGTCGATGTCGGGGTCCGTCATCCCATCGGCCAGCCCCCGCTTGAGCGTCCAGCCGGCGGCCAGGACGCGGCCGACGGCGTCGGCATCTCCTCCCTCGAGAGCCTTGCGTGCCGCGTCGGCCAGGGCGCGGAGACGGTCCAAAGACTTGAGGTTGGCGCCCATGCGCCGACCCTGCTCGGCGAGGAGAAGATCCGAGCTCCGCGTCTTGCCGGTGAAGTAGAGGAGAAGGCCGTTTTCAAGTTCACGGAGCACGCGCGTTCCCGCCTCGACGTTCTCGACGGAAACCTCCCCGCCTTTGTGAAACCGGAAGAAGCGCACCCCGCCGTAGGCCGCGATGTACTGATCCTGGCGGCCGATGGGCTTTTTAAGGCGTCCGATCTCGATCTCGCAGGCCTGGCGCGCCAAGGTCTCGGCGTCGACCTGACGGCCCATGAATGAGTGAAAGGCGTTCAAGTAGCCGACGGTCAAGGTCGAGGACGAACCCAGCCCCGAGCCCTCCGAAGGGATATCGGCCAAGGTCGTCACCTCGAAGCCGCCGCGCATTCCGGCGATCTTCATGGCCTCGCGCGCCAAGGGATGCTGGACCTCGGAGACGGAAGAGACCACCTCCTTGCGCTTGGCGTAGTTGACGTGGATCTGCTCGTCGAAGCGCTCCTGGACGATGACGTGGATGTACTTATCGATGGCCAGGGAGAGGACGCGGCCCTCGGACTTCTCGCAGTAGGCGGGCAGGTCGGTTCCGCCGCCGGCTAAACTGACTCTCAGGGGCGTCTGGGAGATGATCATAACGCGACCTCCTTGCCTCCGGCCGCGGCGGATTTTGCCGCCGCCTCCAGTATTCTCACCACATTCACGCCGAGCTCCGCACCCGAATAGGGACGACGACCGCGGCGGACCGCCTCCAAAAAATCGGAGCATTCGTTCTTCAAAGGCTCCTCCTTGGGCAGGACCGGAACGATCGTTTCCCCTGGACCATAGAATAAGGTCTTTTTCTCACCCGACTTTGCACCGACGCGAGTGTCCTCTCCCGGCAGGACGATCTTAATCTTCTCAACCGGTTCCATGTCGTCGTAGAAGACGGAGCCTTTCTCGCAATAGGCCTCAACGCGGCGAATGCGCCTGCTGGACATCCATGAAACATGGATGCGCGCCAGCACGCCGCGTGGAAATCGGATCTCGAAGAAGGCCGCCTCGTTGAGCTTCAGCGTCCAACGCAGCCCCGTGGCGCGCACGGAGAGGGGCGCCGCCGCGGCCAGGTCGAGGGCCATCGCCACGTCGTGCGGGGCCATGTCCCACAAGACATCGTGGCGCGGCTCGGGCGGCCCGGGATTGATTCGGACCATGTCCACGTATCTCAAGCGCCCCAAGCGCCCGGGAGTCACCTGCTCTCGCATCGCGCGGAAGGCGGGATGATATAGGAAAACATGACCGACGCAGAGCACGCGTCGCTTGGACGCGGCCAACTTGGCGAGGTCCTTGGCCTCCCTGACCGAGTGGGCCAGCGGTTTTTCGATGAAGACGTGCTTCCCGGCCAAGAGGGCCGCTTTGGCGACGGCATGATGGGTGACGACTTCCGTCGCGATGACAACGGCCTCCACCTCAGGATCGCGCAAGACGTCAGAGAGCTCGGCCGTCATCTTTACGCCGGGGTATCGTTCCCGAGCCCACGCCAAACGCCCGGGCTTCTTGTCGCAGAGCCACTTGAGTCGACTGCCCTCAAGCCCCTGGAAGACCCTCAAGAGATTGGGCCCCCAGTAGCCGCAACCGACCTGCGCCAGGGCGAGGGTCCTCATCGCTTGATGCCGAGCGTCAGGTAGGCGATGGGGCGAAGGTTCCTGATCCAATCGTAGACGGGCTTGATCTTCGTATAGCTCCCGTAGGACGAGAGGTCCGGATAGATCTTGCTCACCGGCACCTCCGCGAACTTAAAGCCCAGCATAAGGGCCTTCAACTGCAGATAATACTCCAGCTCGCCCCGGTCGAGCCACTCCTGGTCCATGTTCACGCGGGAATCCTTCAAAAATTTCGGGGAGATCGCGCGAAATCCGTTGGTCGCGTCGGTAATGGGAAATCCGGTGACCAGGCGCACCAGCCAAGGGTAGGCGCGCGTCAAAATGACGCGGTGCAGGGGCATCCGGCCGGATTTTCCACCTTCGGCGTAGCGCGAGCCCTGCACGTAGTCGGCTCTCCCCTCGAGAATCGGGGCCACGAGCCGGGCAATCTCGGTTGGATCATCCTTGTCGTTGCCCGCCATCACGACCAGAACGTCGAAACCCTTGTTCAAACCGTAGCGAAGGCCCGTGCGGATGGCCGCACCCACGCCCATCGTCTTCTCGTGGCGCAGGACCGTGGCGCCGGCCGCGCGCGCCTCTTCGTCTGAGCCGTCGTCGGAGGCGTCGCTGACGACGACGACCTCCTCGACCAGCCCCCGGGGAACCTTGGAGACGGCCCGCCCGATCTTCCCCTTCTCGTTGTAGACCGGAGCGGTGACGACGATGCGAGCTCTCACGCCTTCTTCTGCTTGAGGTAGAACGTCAGGATATGCGCCACGGCCATATGGAGGTCCTCAATGACGCCGTACTGGTCCGAGGCGATGAGAATGGACTCATCGCACATCGACTTGATCTTGCCTCCGTCAAAGCCCAGAAGCCCCACGACCTTGGCCCCCCGAGAGCGCGAAAGCTCCGCGGCCTTGATGAGGTTTTGGGAGTTGCCGCTGCCCGTGAGGAAAACGACCACGTCGCCGGGAGCGAGGACGTTTTCCAACTGACGGGAGAATATCTCGTCGAAGGATATGTCGTTGCTGACGGCCGTGATGAAGGCGGCATTGTCGGAGAGGGAGATCGCCTTAAGCGCCTTGGCTCCTGCCTTAGCCGCGGTCTTGCCGAAATCGCAGCCCACATGGGAAGAACTCGAGGCGGACCCCCCGTTGCCGCAGACCCAGATGAATCGGCCGTTCTTCTGAGCCTCCTCAAGGACCGCCGCCACGCGGGAGAGGGCCTCCAAGTCGAGGGCGTTCCACTGCTCGAGGGATTTCTCGCGGTACCAGCGCGCGAAGGCCTTGACGTCGAGCCCTCCGGGGCCGGTCGCGCACGTCGCCCCGGGTTTCGTGCCTTGGACTCCTTTTTTGCTCGCCATGCCGCGATTCTATCATTAAGCCGTCCGCCGGACAGCCCCCCTCCCCAGCGGGGGGTCCTCTGGGGTCGGACGCCTGGGCCCAAAGAAAAATCAAGGCTGGGCCCTCGGACCCCAGCGCCCCTTTCCTCTTATGACTACACTAGGGCATGTTCAAGCTGACGCGGAAAGCCCTGGCCGTGGCGGTTTGCCTGGCCTTGATGGCGGGGCTGATCCCTCCTCAGGCGGCCCTGGCCGCCGCCCCCGTCAAGATTTCACTCGGTGTGGAAGGAGGCTCCCTTGGCTCCGCCGCCGGAGCCTCCATCACGGGCGGGGCTCCCATCGTCCTCTCCGCCTCGGCCTCCCAAGCTTCCCTCGTCAACTCCGCTTCCCCCTCGACGCTCTTCTCGGCCCCCGCCCCGGAGGCCCCATTCACCGAGGCCCCCGCGCTCACCACCCTCTCCGCGGCCGCCGCCGCGGGGCCCACGGACGAGAAAACCCCGGCTCCCAAGGCCTCAAGTCCGTCCCCCGCCACCTCTCCTTCGTGGCTGACGCGCGTTAAAAGCGTCTTCTCCAAGACCCCCGCCGGACCGGCCTCAAAGCCCAAGTCCGTGGATGCCGCCAGCTCGGAAGCCCAAACCTCCTTCGACGGCGCCTCCGCCAAACCCGCGGCTCCAGCCGTTTCCGCCTCAGGCCCCAAGGGCCGCCTCCAAAAAATAGGCGCCGGCCTTCGCCGCTGGTCGGCGTCGCAGAAGACGACGTTCGAGGCCAAACGCTCCCTCGCATTCGACGAGTTCGGCGGCCCTAAGACCGAGCCGATGTCCCGCTCCCAACGCCTCGTCTACGGGCTCAAGTGGGGCCTAAACATGCTGGGCGTCTCGGCTCTCTTCCACGCTCTTGTGGCCCCCGTTCTTTCGGCGATCCCGTGGCCGCTGTTTCTGTCCCAGCCGTCGCTCCGGCTCTTCGGGCGCATGGAGCTTCTCGTCAAGCTCGGGCCGCGCGAGATCGTGACCGCCATCTACCGGGCCCCGTTCTCATTCTTAGGACTCAGCGTTCCCATGTCGGCGATCACCGAGGAGATCACCTTCCGCCTCCTCGGCTTCGGCCTGACCTTCGGCCTCCTGGCCCTCGTCAAACCCGTCGCCCGCAGGCTCTCGGGGCTTCTCGATGAGATCCCCGATGTCGCCGGGATCAGCTCTTTTTCCAAGTCGGCCCTGGCCTTCCTCGGCGAGACGGCCACCCGCTTCGCCTTCCCGATCGCGGCGACTCTCTCCTCCGTGCAATTTGCAGTCGCCCACTTCCCCCTCTGGGGAATACACCCCTTCGTCTTCCTCTTCAACCTCGCCATGGGGTTCATTTTGGCCCGCACGGCGTACGTGACGCGAAGCCTGAGCGCGCCGATTATCTCCCACCTCGTCTTCAACCTGGCCCTCCTGGCCCCTCTGGCCTTCGGCGCGGCTTTGGGATCGCCCTTGGTCGCGATGATCGGCACGGCGCTCTCCTCCGTGCTCGGCGTCCTGGCCCTCTGGTACAACTACCGGACCCATCGCAAGGAGCGGGCCTTCTCGCTTGCCAACGCCGGCAAAAATCTGGCCGTCGCCTTGCTCCTCTCGGCCGCTCTGGCGGGAAGCCTGATGCCTTCCGCCGAGGTCAAGCGCTCCTTCCAGGCGACCCAGGTCAAGCAAACGGTGATCGAACTCGATCCCCACGCCCATCACTCCATGCCCCAGAAGCCCGCCGCCGTCGCACCGACTCCCGCCGTCAAGGCCCCGGCGCCCAAGACCGAGGACGCCTCCGACATGGTGGCACGGGTCAAGCCCACGGTGGTCCAGGTTATACTTCCGATGGCCAACAGCATGGGCTCGGGCGCGATCATCACGCCGACGGGCCGCATCATCACCAACGCCCACGTCGTCGGCGACGTGCCGAAGGGTCAGTTCGCCGCCGTCAAGATGTCCGATGGCAACACGGTGAAGGCGCTGATCCTCGACGTCAATCACGACAAGGACATCGCCATCCTCCAACTGCCGGCCCGCTCCGACGGAACTCCATGGCCGTTCTCTCCCTTCGCCTCCGAGGCCCCGCGCGAAGGCGAGATCGTCTACGCCATGGGACACCCCCGCGGACTTCCCTTCACCGTCGCGCGGGGCGTGCTGAGCGGCCTGGGCAACCGAAGAAACGCCTACGTCCAATACCTCCAGACCGACGCCCCCATCAACCGCGGCAACTCAGGCGGCCCCCTCTTCAACGCCCGCGGAGAGATCCTGGGCATCAACACCCTCATCCTCTCCGACTCGGGCGGCTCCGAAGGCATCGGCCTGGCCATCATCGCCCCGAGCGTGGTTGCGGCCCTCCAGCAATTCGACGCAACGGGAAACATCGCCACGGCCGCACTGGGCATCATCGCCGATCTCTCAAGCCCTCAGGCGCCGCAGACGGGCGGGCTGGTCGTCGAAGCGGTCCGACCGGGATCTGCGGCGGCCGCGGCGGGAATTGCGCCCGGCGACATCATCGTCGGTCTGACTCAAGGCGAAACCAACGTCCCCATCCGCGGCGGCGAACGCTGGGGCGCCCGAGAGTTGGCCAACGCCCTGGCCCAATTTAAGCCCGGCGACGCGATCTTCATCCAAGTCGGGCGCGACGGCCAAGTCCAAGCCCTCGCCGTCACCCTCCAAGCCAAGCCGACCTCCTTTGCGACGGCCGACGGCCACGACTTCGGCTTGCCCGGGCAGTAAACCCAAGCAGCCCTTGACGCGCCGCCCCATCGGCGCTACTCTGCCCGTATGGACAAAGACGAGAAAATTCTCATGATCGCGGCCGCCCTTTTAGTCGGCGGCGCCGGCGGCCTCTGGCTTCACCACGCTCGAACGCCGGCCGTCCCCGCCCCGGCCGTCGTCATACAGCCGCCGTCGGCTCCCCAGGCCCCCGAGCCCGCGGCCCCTCCTCTGCCTTCGCTCGACGACAGCGATACCCTGGCCCGGAGCAAGGCGGCCAAACTTTCCACCGACGCGCGCTGGGAGGACTGGCTCAAGCCCGAGGGCCTTCTGCGCCGGGGTGCTGCCGTCGTGGAGATGCTCTCAGTAGGAACGGTCCCCCGAGAGGCCCTGTCTTTTCTCTCTCCGCGCAAAAAGTTCGCCGCCAAACGCCGCAAAAACGGGATCTTCCTCGACCCGAGCGGCTATTCGCGCTACGACCGGACGGCCGAGATTTTCGCCTTCATCGACGCGGCGGCCACGGCCGCTTTCATAAAGGAGATGAAGCCCCTCTTCGAGCAGGCCTGCCGCGAGTTCGGGGGCCGGAGCTGCTCATACCCCAACGCCTTCTCCCGCGCCGCCGCGCCCCTAATCGAGACGCCCGTCGTCGATGGAGAGGTCCGTCTCAAGGACTCCGAAAAAGGCATCGTCTATCTCTTCGCCGACGAACGCCTCGAACGTCTAAAACCAACTCAAAAGCAGCTTCTGCGCATGGGCCCGCGCAACCAAAAGCTCATCCAGGCCAAGCTGAAGGACATCCTCAAGGCGCTGTGACCCCTGGTTTGGCCGCCCGTGGCAGCATCGTTCCGTTGAGCCCTTAGCTAAAACTCAGGCGTCATCAGCGCAAACAGCGCGAAACTCGCCAGCCAGTGCTCCCCCTCATAGGCGCCGCTCGTGACATACGGCAGGGACGCGCCCAAATGACGGCGCGCCAAAGCGGAAAGCTCCGCGCGCCGCGGGTCCCCTGCCGGAAGTCCCGCAGAGATCCCGCGAAGGCACCAGGCGCGGCTTAAGTTCAGTCCATCGAGATGCACGATGCGCGGATC
>Ga0334722_10002317_pt1 | contig 21770 bp, 20 predicted proteins | sample C3_bottom_MG_FD_207210 | JGI IMG/M metagenome (GOLD analysis project Ga0334722, IMG submission 207210) | Sediment microbial communities from Yellowstone Lake, YNP, Wyoming, USA - C3_bottom | ecosystem: Environmental > Aquatic > Freshwater > Lake > Sediment | place: USA: Wyoming | collected... | reverse complement strand
GGGACGTGCTCTCGCGGCGCGCCGCCGTCAGTCGCGGCTGGGGCGACTGCTATGGCTACCTGCTCGTCGCCACCGGGCGTGCCGACGTGATGGTCGACCCGATTCTGAATGCCTGGGACGCGCCGCCCTTCCTTCCCATCATCGAGGAGGCGGGTGGCGTCTTCACCGGATGGAGCGGCCGACGCGATGCGTTCGCCGGCGATGCCATTGCCACCAACCGCGCGCTCGCGGACGCCGCGCGCATCCTGCTCTGGAGTCCAGATGTCTCTCGCTGACCAACTCGATTTCTCTCGCAACGAAGGACTCGTGACTGTGGTGGCGCAGGACGCCACGAGCGGCGCCGTGCTCATGGTTGCGCACGCTGACCGCGAGGCGATTGAACGCACCGAGGTAACCGGAGAGATGCACTATCGCTCGCGCACGCGCGGGCTGTGGCACAAAGGCGGCACCAGCGGCAACGTGCAACGCCTCGTCTCGCTTGAACCAGACTGCGACGCCGATGCGGTGCTGGCGCGCGTCATTCCCGCTGGTCCCGCGTGCCACAACGGGACCGCGTCGTGCTTTGCCGGCACGGCCGAGACCGCCGACATACTGGCGGTCGTGGACGCCACCATTCGCCAGCGCGCCACATCACACCCCGACGATGGGGAGGCACCAACCTATACGCAGCGCTTGCTCGCTGATCGCAACCTGCGGCTCAAGAAGCTCGGCGAGGAGGCCGCAGAACTCGTGACTGCCTGCGCAGACGGCCACGCGGGCCGGGCTACCGAAGAGGCGGCGGACCTCATCTACCACACGCTCGTGGCGCTGCGCGCGCTCGGCGTGGGCCTCGACGACGTGCGCACCGCGCTCGCCGCGCGCCGCTAGAACGATTCGGCAATCCGACGCGAGATGCGCGCCGGGTCGCCGATGTACACCCATTGGACGTTGCGCAGGTACAGGCGGGACACGCGGCGTACGTCGTCGCCAGTTACTGCTCGCAACTCGGCCATGAAGCGACCCGCCGCCTGGTAGTCCCCCTGATACAGCTGCGCGCGGGCCAGAAAGTCCGCCTGCGCCGTGCTGGTTTCGTTATTCAGGAAATATTCGGTGAGGAACTGCTGGATGAGTGGTGCCAGCGCACGCGTGGGAATGCTCACGGTCTGCAGCAACTGAATCTGCTCGCGCATGATCTTCAGCGCCGAGTCGGGGAGAGTCGTCGTGACGTAGAGGGCGCCCGACACCAGTGCCTGGTCACGGTAGTTCGCCGAAGCGCTGTACGTGAGGTTGTTCTTCGACCGGATCTCGCTGAACAACTGCCCTGACAGGACGGCCGACGCGACCCGGAGTGCCGCCGCATCCTTCTCGTTGGCACGAGGTCCGCGAAACGTGCCGCTCACGTAGTTCGTGGGCAGTGAGCGCGGAATCACCGTCAACGCCGACGGCCGCGCAGGCAGCGTGTCGGGCATCGTCCACGTGTACGACCCCACCGGCAAGGTGCCCAGCGTCGAAGCGACCATGCGCTCCAGCTTCGCGCGCGGCAGATCACCGACCACGACCAGCAGCATCCGCGATTTCACCAGCCACTCCTGCTTCCAGCGCAGCAGCGAGGCACGGTTCATGGCCCCGAGCGATGCCTCGGTGCCCGTCGACGACAGGGCGTACGGATGGCCGCTGAACGCCAAGCTGTCGGCCGCACGCGACAGCAGCGCATCCGGACTTTCCTTTACCTGCCGCAATCCACTGAGCGCCTGATTGCGCACGAAGTCGATCTCCGACGGCTCGAGCCGCGGCCGCAGCAGCCGATCGGTAAAGATGCTCCACACCGAGTCGAGCACCTCGGTGGTGGCACGAATGCCGAAGAGCGTCCAGTCCTCATGCGCGTCGAGTGCCACGGAGCTTCCGGTGCGCGCCATCGCGCGCCGCAACGCGTCCTTGGGGTACCGCTCGGTGCCCTGCTCGCTGACCACCAGGTAGAACGGCTCGAGGCCTGCCGTCGCGGGTGTCGCGTTCCGCACCCCACCCAGCAGGTAGAGGTTCATCACCACGAGGTTGGCGGCCCCCGACCGGTGAATCACTCTGATGCCGTCGATCGTGTAGCTGGTCGTGGAGGTATCACCTGACACGGTGCCGACAACCGAAGGGCGCGTTGGAACCGGCAGGGATGGCCGGATGCGCTGGGCCGAAGCGGGCACCGCGACCAGCACCAGTGCGGCGAGGAGTGTCACGCGCATCAGCGACGTCCTCCGAGAGCAGGTGTTCGCTTCACGGCGGCCGGTACTGGCACGGAAGCCGGTGGCGTACCCCAGCGGGCCAGCTCGTCTTCCGTCAGGGCAAGTTGGCGACGGGCGGCGGGAGACAACAGGACGCCGGTCACGTGCGGCTGGTCGATGATGTATTTGCGCGCATACTCCTGTAGCTGCGCCGGCGACCGGCGTGCCATTTCGTCCACGTACTTGAGGTAGTACTCCAATCCGGACACGCTCCACCAGAACCCGATGGTGTGCGAGAATGCCGACGCCTTTTCCCGCTCAAACGCACTCGAGACGGCGCGCTGGGCCTTGGCCGCGTTCATTTCCTCGACGCTGAAGTATCCCGGCGTCAGCACCTGCCGAAGTTCGCTGTCGAGCGTCTTGAGCGCGGCGCGCAACCTGTCGGGACTCGTCTGGCCACTGATGGTGATCGGGCCGACGTTGTTGAGCGTGTAGTAGTTCACCACCACGCCTTCCCACAGGCCACTGTCCACCAGTTTCTTCTGGAATCGCGAACCGGGGGCGTTGAGCAGGTCGCTGAACACGTCGGCCACGAAGGTCGCATTCTCGTCCTTCCGCACACTGGGTCCGTGCCATTGGACCTGCACGCTGACCGCGGTCACGTCTTCCTCGCGCACGTACCCGACATTGTGCGTCAGCGGCGGGATGGGAGGCACCGGGGCAGCCACAAATGGATCGGGACCGCGCGCCCATCCCCCGAGGATCCGGTCCGCAAGCGCGAAGACCGCCGTGGGATCCACGTCGCCCGCCACGATCAGCAGCGAGTTGTTCGGGATGTAGTAGAGATCCTTGATCGCACGCATCTTCGCCGGCGTGGTGCCGCGAATCACGTCGCGGTCGCCGATGGTGTTCTTGCGACTGAACTGCGTGGTCCAGAGGCGCTGGCCCATTTCCTGGTCGAAGCGAAAGAACGGACTCGACTCGTTCTGGTCGTACTCTCCGATTACCACCTCACGTTCGCGTGCAAGTTCGTCCGCGAGGAACTTCGGCCGCAGCAGCGCTGCAGCCAGGAAGTCCAGACCAGCGGCCATCGAGTCGGACGAGACGGTGAGATAGTAGTTCACCAGTTCCTCGCGCGTCGACGCATTGAACACCGCTCCCATCTGTGACGCCCTGTCAATGGTCTGCTCGGGCTCGGGCAGCCGGTCGTTCGCCTTGAAGAACATGTGCTCGTACAGGTGCGCGAGTCCGGCATATTCTGGCGTCTGGGTGAAGGCGCCGTTGCGCACCACCACCTCGAGCGTGGCCAACGGTACTCCGTGATTCTCCACCACCACGACCTCGAGGCCGTTGGCAAGCACGGTCCGGCGAATGACCTGTTCGAGGTCTGCGCGCTGGGCGCTGGCCGGGGAGGCAAGGGTGAGCGCCAGCGTGACCGCCAAGGCGATCAATCGTATCCCGCTGGCGGCCCGCGCGGACCGTCGTATGATTCGTGAACGCATGATTCTACCTGAGACAAGCCCACCCGAATTCGGCGCGTTCGCCGACCAACTCGCACCCGCCTTGGGCCGCGAGCACCTGCGCACGTCGGTGCCACTCGCTCCGTACACCACATTCCGTATCGGTGGTCCGGCGGACGTCCTGTACGATGCCACGACGGCCGACGCCCTCGCTACTGCCGTGCGAACGGCGCAGGCCCTGGGAATTCCCTGGTTCGTCCTCGGCCTCGGCGCCAATATCCTCGTCGGCGACCGCGGGTTCCGGGGGCTCGTCATCAGGAACGTCGCCCGCCACGTGGAGTTTTACGAAGACGGCATCGTGCACGCCGAGTCCGGGACGGTCATTGCAGACCTCATCGCGGCGACCGTTGCCCGCGGCCTGTCGGGGCTCGAGCATTTCGTGGGAATCCCGAGCACCGTCGGCGGCGCCGTCTGGCAAAACCTGCATTTCCTGTCACCCGCTCCCGCGCGCGAACGCACCATGTACATCGCCGAGGTGGTCCGTGAAGTCGATGTGCTCGACGCCACGGGTACCCGGCGCGTGGTGGACCATGACGGCATGCGCTTCGGCTATGACGAGAGCTTGCTGCACGAACCCGGTCATGTTGCCCTGGCCGTCACCTTTGCCCTGCAGGCCGGCACCCAGGGCGTGATGCATCGCGTCATGCAGGAGAACCTGTCGTGGCGCGGCTCCCGGCATCCATGGATCGAGTATCACCCGAGCGCCGGTAGCATCTTCAAGAAAATCGAAGGGGTTGGCGCCGGCCGGCTCATTGATGAGTGCGGCTTGAAGGGATTCCGCATCGGCGGCGCGCAGATATCGCACATCCACGCCAACATCATGGTGAACCTCGGCGGCGCAACGTCATCCGACGTGCGCGCACTCATCGCCCATGCACAGCAGGTGGTGGCCGAACGTTTCTCGCAGCACCTCGAGCCCGAGATCGGATTCATCGGCGAGTTCTGACGCTGAGGTCGCCACAGGAACGACGACGACGATGGTGCTGGAATTCCGTGTCTCAATCCCTCGCTGAATATCGGGTGCGCGCCGTCAGTTTCTTCGCCTCCGGCGCACCCTTTCCCCGGTAGATCGTCTCGCGAAGCCAGGCCAGTTCCGCCTCGAGCGCCTCTTCCGTGACTTCCTTCTGCCAGGACTTCGCGCGTTCCGGTGTCCCGTTGTCCCATTGGTAGTTGCGGGCCTTCAGCAGTTCCTTGGTGTCGAACGGCGAGCTGACGGCGCGCACCATCACCGTGCGCCGACGACTCGATTGGAGCAGGTGGCGCATCGGCAGCGATCCATCATCCGCATAGGGCGTGGCCAGCACGTGAATGGCCGCCAGGCAATCATCCTCGGCGCGATGGGCGCGGAAGTACAGGCCCGCGTGTTCCATCAGGAGCCACCCCAGTTTCACCGAACCCATGCCGTGGGCTTCCCACGGAACGTCGTTGATTGAGCACGCCCAGTGCTTCTCCTCGAAGAGCGGAAAACGGGCCTCCACGAACGGGCGGTCGAACTTGGCGTTATGGGCAATGACCAGTTGCGCACGATCGACAATCGTCGTCACGGCCGTATCGTCAATTCTGTGGCCGGCAACCATGGCGTCGGTAATGTGCGTGAGCCTCGTGATCTCCGGTGGCACCGGGCGCCCAGGATCTTCCAGCGACGTGAACGGTGTGCCGACGCTCGTGATGCGCCCGCTCTTCATGCCAAACGTGAACGGTACACCGGCAAATTCGATGATCTTGTCCGTCAACCACTGCTTGCCTGTCGTCTCGACGTCCACGAACAGCGCCGTCCTGTTCTCATCGCCATCCTCGAGGTCTCCGTACGATGCGCGTGGAACGAACCGGCGCAGCACCTTGAACTCGCCGGTGTCATCAAGCTGGCGGGCGAGTGATTCGAAGTCGGGACGTGTCATGGCAAGGGCAGGGGAAGGAATGGCGAATGCTACGGCGCGAACGGCTTCTCGAGGCTGGTACTTTGCGGCGTGAACAGTTCCGCCCCATCATCGAGAATATGCATGTCGTCTTCCAGTCGCACGCCGAATTCGCCCGGAATGTAGATGCCCGGCTCGTCACTGAATGTCATGTGCGGCCGCAGCGGCAGCGTATTGCCCTTCACCAGGTACGGCCACTCATGACCATCCATGCCGAGGCCATGTCCCACGCGATGTCCGAAGTACTTGTAGTCCGGGCCGTAGCCGGCGTCGACGATCACCTGGCGAGCCGCCGCATCCACCGCGCCGCACGCCAGGCCGGGACGCGCCGTCTTGACGGCTGTTGTCTGTGCGCGATGCACGATCTCGAACACGTCCTTCATCTTCTGGGTGGGCTTCCCAAGCACGAATGTGCGGCTGAGATCCGAACTGTAGCCCTCGACCTTGCAGCCGCCATCGATGAGCAGGATCGACCCCTCCCGTATTACCTGCGGCGTGGTCGATCCGTGCGGTAGCGCCGAGTACTGTCCCACCTGTACGCCGGCACTCCCGTCGAACCCCAGCTTGGCGTGCGCCCGGGCAACCAAGGCGGCAAATGCGCCCTGCGTCATTCCCTCGGCGAGCGACTCCCATGCCGCCGCGTAGGCCTTGAGCGTCACCTGTGCCGCCAGACGCATCAAGGTAATTTCATGCGCGTCCTTCACCACACGACATCCCGCCGACACGGGGGTCGCGCTGGCCAGTGACATCTGCGGAAGCGCATGCGCAGCCCCGTCGCTGAACTGCCAGCGGACCGTCTCCTCGATGCCGAGAACGCCGGTGGCGATGCCGCGCACGCGCAACCCCTTGGCCACCAGGTCGTACGGCGATTCGTGCTCTTCCCACGCCAGCACTTCGGTGGCCGTGCCGAGAGGACCTGTACGTGCCTGCTCGAACGCGCGCGCTTCCTCGAACTTCGGCGTCACAAGGAACGCATTGCCCTGCGCGGGGATGACAACCGCAAGCAGGCGTTCGCTGAGTCCCCACCGCATCCCGGTGAAATAGTCCATGGACGTTCCGCCCGTGAACAAGATCGCGTCCATTCTGTTTGCACGCATCAGGCCACGTGCGCGATCAAGGCGTTCCTGTCGCTCGGCAACGCTGATGGGAATCGCCTGGTTTCGCATCGACGTCAGGGCGGCAATCGCCGGCGGATCATCATCGATTGCCGGCATCATGGCGCCAGCGCGAGCCGGTGTGAGCGCCGCGGTGGCGGCCGCCGAGGCGGACAATCCCAGGAAGTTGCGACGAGACGTCATCAGGAGCTCCAGCGCCAAGAGAATCTCGTGAATCTCTCCTGCGGCGACTTGTCGCGGAAGATGTGCCTCGCGCGAAGCGACATCTGTGTGTCGCTTGTCGCGGCACTCGAATCGCAGCGTGCCGACAGTGCAGGGTATTTGCTCACGGAATTGCCTCACATCCTGTCGGGACCGCACCTATTTCTATTTCCCATGGCGTGCCCCATGCTGGATTTGCGTCCACTTCTGGGAGGTGGTTCCGATGCCGTTAGCGCGCAGGAGACCGGCACGAGCCAAGCGGTCTTCTACGACGTCCGACACAACGACGATTCATACAGCCGATTCTGGTCGACGACGCCTCATCACGCGAGTCCTGACTGGCCTCGCACCTTATGTGCCGGAGGGCACACTCAAAGTCGACGAATCGGGATTGATCGTGGTTGGAGTCGACGACATCCCCCTGGCAATTCAGGTGGAAGAAGCGCCGCCCGTTGTACGGGTACTTGGCACCGTGGTCTCTGACGTGCCGTTCAGCGAGGATCTGTGCGCGTGGCTTAACGAAGTCAACGCGAACCGTTTACGCATCGGCTATGCGTATTGGAGGGATGACGAGATCCGGTACGCCATCGAACAGATTGCTGTTCCGTTGCAAATGGAACACCTGCTCGATGCCCTCGCGGCAGCGTCAGGCATGGTACCAGCCTTGGCCCGAGAAGCAGCTCTCTGGTTTCCTGAGCCGGTAGTGATGGCGTAGGACAACTGACCTGAAGTGAAACGTACGAGGCGCCGGCTTGATCAACCGGCGCCTCGTAATTTGCTGCCAGCCTCTCCTACGCCTGGTCGCGCCGCACCCGGACTTTCTTTCCCTTGATCGTGCTCGCCGACAGCCGTGCGATGATGAAGCTCGCCTTGTCCTCCGGCACCTCGACGATGGAGTGCCGGTCGCCAATCTGCACGGCGCCGATTTGCGTGATCGGGATGTTCGCCTCGCCGGCAATCGCGCCCACGATGTCGCCCGGACGGATCTTCAGCTTGCGCCCCGCCCCGATATAGAGCCTGGCCACCGCCGCGCCGCCCACCTTGCCGGCGTGTTCGCGCCGCGATTGCCGGGCCGGCCGCGGCATGTGCGCATCGGCTCCCCCGCGTGGCACGACGCTGGGAATTTCCTCGGGTTCCCGGTCGCTCTCCCCCCGGCGCGCCGCCATCCGGATGGCTGCCGCCGCGATGTCCATCACGTCGTGCTCCTCGGCCAGCTGTTCCACAATCTGGCGATAGCGATCCACGTCCTCTCCGGTCAGCACAGCCACCACTTGGTCGCGCAGCTGGTCGAGCTGCCGCGTGCGGAGGTCGGCGACCGACGGCACCGTGCCAATCTCGATCTTCTGTCGCGTGGCCGCCTCGATGTTGCGAAGCATCCGGTGCTCGCGCGGCTCCGCCAGCGTGATGGCAACACCCTCGCGCCCTGCGCGGCCCGTGCGCCCGATGCGATGCACGTACGACTCCGGCTCCCACGGCACATCATAGTTCACAACGTGCGTGACGTGCTTCACGTCGAGACCGCGGGCTGCGACGTCCGTGGCGATCAGCAAATCACTCCCTTTGGCGCGGAATCGCTTCATCACGCGGTCGCGCTGGTCCTGGCTGAGCCCGCCATGCAGCGCCTCCGCCCGGTAGCCATGCGCGACGAGCGTTTCGGTGAGCTGGTCAACTTCCGTGCGCGTGCGGCAGAAGACCATGGCGCTCTCCGGGGCCTCCACGTCGAGCACGCGCGCCAACGCCGCCATCTTGTGCGCGCGCGGCACGAGGTAGGCCACCTGCCGCACCTTCGCCGTCTCGCCCGGCGCTGTGGCGACGCGCTCGATGCGGACGATCTCGGGATCCGTCAGGTGCGCCCTGGCAATCGCGGTGATGCGCGCCGGTATCGTCGCGCTGAACAGCGCTGCCTGCCGTTCCTTGGGCAACTCGCTCAAAATCGCCTCGAGATCCTCGGCGAATCCCATGTCGAGCATTTCGTCGGCTTCGTCCAACACCACCATCTTCACGTGGTCGAGATGCAGCGTCTTGCGGCGGATATGGTCGAGCGCGCGCCCGGGCGTGGCAATCACCACGTCGACGCCGCGTTTGAGCGCACGAACCTGCCCTTCCATCGGAGCACCACCATAGATCGACAACACCGCCGCACCGAACGGCTTGCCATACCGATGGATCGCCTCGGCCACTTGCATCGCCAACTCGCGTGTGGGCACGAGCACCAACGCAGCCAGCCGCGAGCGCGCTGAGGCGGTCGGGTCTATCCGATGCAGCAACGGCAGCGCAAAGGCCGCTGTCTTGCCGGTTCCGGTAGCGGCCATCGCTAGTACGTCGCGTCCGGCCAGCAAAAAGGGAATCGTGGCAAGCTGCACCGGCGTGGGCTCTTCATAGCCCAGCGCGGTCAGCGCGTCGAGCAGTCGCGGGTCGAGCCCAAGCGTGGCAAAGCCTGCTTCGGGAGAACCGCTCGTTGGCTTCTTGGTCATCATGAAACCTAGTCACCACTGGCTCGGGTTCCTAATCCGGCATTCACGGTTCGTCACAGCGGCACGGGATGGAGGAAACACACAGCCTGCCACGCAAATGCTGGCGTGGCAGGCTGTTGAACTCCGAACGTGCGCTTCGTGCCCCTTGCGACTACATCCCAGTAAGACGCGGCGCCGACCGGCCTACTTCCCGCCAAACAGGTAGTAGCTCACCCCCACCGACACACGCGATCCCGTCGCGTCCACACGATTCGTGTTGTACCCATGCGTGTCGTTGAACCGGCCAAACGTCCACAGCACGCCGCCGTCCACGGCCAGCTTGGATGTCAGCATCAATTGTCCCGTAATTCCCGCGGTCGGGTTCATCCCGCTGAAGTCGAAGTTGCCCGTACTGCCATTGTAGAACCTCGATGTCGTCGTGCGCCCCGTCAGCCCGCCGGTGAGGAATGTCCTCGCCGGGCCGATACCGATGAACGACATCCGGCCCAGGAGATCCCACTGGCCCAGGTCCGTGTCACCGCCCGAGGACCCCAGCGTGTTCTTGTCGTAGTTCACCAGTACCCCGAATGAACTGCCGAGCATGAGCCCCGCATGCACGCCGTAGCCAGACCCAAAATCGAGGTTCTGGGCGGCATCCTTGTACGTCAGCGAAGCGCCTGTGGCCTGGACGCCGACGAACAGCCCGGTCTGCGCGCGCGCCGGCACAACCGCCACCAGCAGGGACGCAGCCACCAGTGCGAACATCGCATGTTTCATCGTTCCTCCGTGTGCATATCAGGGAGACCTGCAGGAGATTCTCATACTACCCATCAGGCAGGGCGATCGATCCCCACCACCGTCCATGAGTGACCGCGCCCCACGAAGGGAGCCACGCGCTCGGGCGTCATGCCGAAGATCCCTACCGGCATACCTGCGTCAGCACATGCCGTTTCAATGGCCAACACGGCCGCGTGAAACGCCGGTGCGTCGAACGCTTTCGGAATCCCAAGGCTCTTCGTGAGATCGTACGGGCCAATCAATACCCATTCGATGCCTGGCACCGCCACGATACCGGCGATGTTCCGTACGGCCTCGGCGCTCTCCGCCTGCACCACCACGCGCGCCTGCGGCCACGGTGAGGTGCGTACCCACCGAACGCTCGCTTCCGCGTGCGCCACGGTGTCGACGTTCGGCACGATGATCCCATACGCGCCGTGCGCCAGTGCGTGCGTTATCTCGTGGGGCTCCAGTGCGCGGACACGTGCGTAGCACGGAAGCCGGCCGCCGATCTCGTGCAGCATCACAGCCATTTCCGAGGGTCCCACCCCTGGGTGCTCTCCGTCGAGCATCAGCCAGTCGAGTCCCGATGCGCAGATCGCATCCAACGCCGCTCGGTCGGTCGTGCGGATGAGGGTGGCCGTGCGACAGGTCATCTGCCGGATGGTGTCAGGCGCCGTGAGTCGCGGACCGAAACGCCCACACCGAAAGGGCTGCCGTCACGATGAACGCACAGACCGACGCCCAGACCGGTACGGAGATGTCCGCGACCTGCAGCGGCAGTCGCATCATGGCGCGAAATAGCTGCCCGATGGCGACCATGGCGAAGAACGTTCCCGAGACCTGCGCGTATCGACGCATGGTGTTTCTCCTGAGCGATGTGCCGTGTCCGTCTACCGGGATTCTTGTCGCGGCCGCGCCCAGCTGCTCGCCACCGCTCCCACCAGAAGAATCCCCGCCACCATCCCCAGCATCCAGAAGTTCAGCGACGCCCCGACCCAGACGATCAGCCACTTGACGGCCAGCATCTTGGCGCCAACGAGCGCGAGAATGACCGCCAGCGACACCTTGAGATACCGGAACCGTTCAATCAGCCCCGCCAGCCCGAAGTAGAGAGATCGAAGGCACAGGATTGCGAACACGTTCGATGTGAAGACGAGAAACGGGTCGGCCGTGATCGCGAAGATCGCGGGAATGCTGTCGACCGCGAAGATCAGGTCGGTCGTCTCCACCAGCACCAGCGCAACCGCCAGCGGCGTCAGCCACAGGCGACCGTTCAGCGTTACGCTGAACCGCGCGCCGTGAAACTCGTCAGTAATCGGGAACCGGGCGCGCAACGCCCGCATCACCCAGCTCTCGCCCGGCGCGTCGTCCTCGTCCGTGGTGAAAAGCATGCGGATGCCTGTATACACGAGGAACGCGCCAAACAGGTAAAGCACCCAGTGGTAGCGTGCCACCAGCGCCGCCCCCACCCCGATCATCGCGCCACGCATTACCAGCGCGCCAAGGATGCCCCAGAACAACACGCGGTGCTGCAGTTGCACCGGAATGCGGAGGTGGGCAAAGATCAACGCGATCACGAACACGTTGTCCATGCTCAGCGACAATTCTATCACATAACCGGTCAGGAACTTCACCGCCGCCGTACGCCCGTCGTTCACCTGTCTGTCCACGGCGTCGAAGTGACTCCCCAGTCCAAGCCACTGGTTGTGGTAGCTCACCCACACCACCGCCGTGAACACCAACGCGAGCGCTACCACGCCGCTGGTGAACACCAGCGCTTCCTTCATCGACGGTGCGTGCACCTGCTTGTTGAACACGCCCAGGTCGAGCGCTAGAAGCAGGACGACGAATGCAACGAACCCCACCCACGCCCAGAGCATCACCGGCACGCCCGCATCTGGCATCCATTCGCCGGGATTGGTACGCTCGCTCGCGCCACTGGCATTACACCCCCTTCTCGGCGTCAATCCACTGTTTCCACTCGGTCATCGCATCCCCAATCGTGACCTTGTGCTGCCAGCGCACCAGCGGCATCACCAGGAGCAACGGCTCGTCGGCCAGCGTCTCCATCCAGCGTGCGTCATCGAGACGGGCTACGCCAAGGCCCAGTTCAGCGTACCGTCGGCTCGTCTTGTCGATGAGCGGCGTCACCCCGAACCGCTGAACCCAGCGCTGCAGCTCTCCCTTGCTCGCCGCGCGCTCCTTCAAGTCCACAAAGTGCACCTTCACTCGCCGTTCAGCGAAGAACCGCTGCGCGGCGCGGGTTTCCTTGGACTTGGCAACGCCGAAGATCTGGACTTCCACGTGGAGGGTCGATGGGACGGGGTGAATGGTGGTGCGCCCTGAGTCACTATTATAGTTGTGGCGCAATTCGTCCGCCGCGCCTCCATGCACCTTCGCGCCCCTGCGCCAACACCCCGGATGCCTGAACTCAAATCGAACTACCGCCCTGCCTGGTGGCTCCCTGGTGCCCACCTTCCCACCATCTGGGGAAAGAAGGGACGACGACAGCCGCCCGTTCACGACCGCGTTGAACGCTGGAGCACGCCCGATAGCGACCACATCTCCATCGCCCGCGCCGGCCACATCTCGCCAGACCGCCCTCATCTTGTGGTATTGCACGGACTCGAGGGAACTACTCGGTCCAACTACGCCCAGGGACTCTTGGCTCAGGCACGAGCACGTGGCTGGTCTGCTGACCTGATGCTCTTCCGCTGTTGCGACGGTGAAATCAACAACCAGCGGCGAATGTACCATTCCGGAGAGACCACCGACCTTGATTTTGTAGTTAGAACGCTCGTGGCTGAAAACCCGGGGATTTCCCTTCGCCTCGTTGGAGTTTCTCTGGGCGGCAATGTTCTGATGAAGTGGCTCGGCGAACAGGGAGAATCACTTGTTTCCAATGTCAGACGTGCCGCCGGAGTTTCAGTCCCTTTTGACCTGGCGGCCGGCAGTCGATTCCTGGAATGCACACTCGGCCAGAAGTACGTGGACCATTTCATGAAGTCGCTCAAGGCCAAGACCTGCGCCAAACGGCAAGACTATCCTGATCTCTGCGACTGGGCGAGACTTGAGCAAGCAAGAACCTTCTGGGACTTTGACGATATCGCCACGGGACCAGTTCATGGATTCACTGGTGCGCTTGACTACTACACCCAGTCATCCTCAATGAGCTTCCTGCATCGCATTCGCCGACAGACGTTGCTGTTCAGTGCGGAAGATGATCCGTTTCTTCCATCTTCTGTTCTTGATAAGGTCCGTAAAATAGCCAATAGCAACGATTTCCTATCATTCGAGTTCAGTAAACAGGGAGGACACGTCGGCTGGACGGAGGGTCCTCCTTGGGCTCCTCGTTATTACATGGAAGAGCGAGTTCTTTGTTGGCTCGACAGCGAGTAAAATTCTCTAGAATTTATTCATCATTTCTGAGAATATTTCTACTGATCTGACTAGGAGTATACGCGTTGACCGAAATCTACGGCTTCTTCCATTCGCCTGGCTTGTCAAGAACTTCTGCTACCGTCGCCAGGGTTGCGCCCGCCCATGCGCTCGGCACGCTCCTGATGAACGTCACCATCCCGTCCCTTGGGGCTTTCACGTCAGCGATCTTCCGCCCCCAATAATCGGATGTGTACCCGATAACTTGCCCCGTCTTTACACGGACACCCCGGTCGACGGAGGCGGTCCAGACCACATTGCTGTCCGTTCGAATCCGCGCGTCTTCGCCAAGCCAGGTGATGTGCTGCGCCGCGGGCCTGGCCCGTGGCAGCATTCCGAGCTGCCCGAGCACCCCAAGAAGCCCATCCTCGAGAGCGCGCACGTCTGTCGGGTCGGTTCGAGCCCACCGTCCCGCTTCCGCCACCAACGCAACCTTTCCAAGCGACAACGAATAGCCGCTGGCACTTCGCGTGGTGGCCGGGTTCGCAAGATCCAGATTCCGCACGATCACGTGGTCCAGTCCCATCGCACGACACAGTGCCAGCCCTACGCTGTCCATCGTGACGTTTCCGGTGCGACTCCAGTACGAATACGGACGCAGGTTCTCGTCGATGTCGCCGTTGTGCAGGTCCACCACCACGTCGGCCCGGGCAATCACCTCGCGCGCGATCGCGTAGAGCACGCGTTCCGTCTGGGTCCCCGTGGCCTTGCCGGGGTAGTTGCCGTTCATCGACTTCTCATCCACGGGGTTGGTGTGCACCCGCATCCGCTCAAAACTGGCACGGTTGATCAGGGGCACCACGATGACCGTTCCGGTCAGCCTGGCCGGCTCAATGCGCGCAATCACCCCCTGCGCAGCGACGATGCTTGCGTATTCCGTGCCGTGCGCACCACTCAGGATCGCAACGGTCTTGCCTGGCGAGGCGCCGCGAATGGTCACCACCGGCACCCAGGTGGCTGAATCACTTCCCGCCGGAATCTCCAGTTTCGTGTAACTGACGCTGGGTGCCTGTGCACCCAGGGTGGTGGCCAACACGACAGTCGCAATCAGGGCACGCATGGGCTCGTCTCGGATACGGGGAGTTGGACCGCACCTCAACATTGGCGCGCCACGCACACGATGTGCAACATTCAGCGTATCACCGGCGTTTCAAACGCGTCCCGACAACCGAGGAGCCCCCCATGCGATCCCGTGCGCTCACTGCGCTCGCCGTCCTTGCTGCCGCCTGTTCGCACGAGCCATCCCCTGATGCTGCATCCGCCGCCAAAGCCGATCCGCACAGTGGCCACGTCATGGAGATGTCGGGAGCGGTCGTGGCCGATCCGATGTCTGGGTCGCAGGGAACGGCTGGCATTCCCGCCGGTGCTGCTGATGCCGCCGCCCGCCTGGCCAACTCCACGCGCCATGGAGAGTGGGTCAAGATCGCGTGGGAGCCCGGTGCGGCAGATTCACTCATGGCTTGGGTGGTCTATCCGGAGATCAAGAAGAAGGCCCCGGTGGTTGTCGTCATCCACGAGATCTTCGGGCTTTCCACTTGGGTGCGCGGCGTTGCCGATCAGTTGGCCGCCGACGGCTTTGTTGCTGTGGCCCCCGACTTGCTCTCCCGGGTGCGCGGAGGACCCTCGGCCGATGAGCTGCGCAGCGACAGCGCCACCAAGCTCATCCGCAGCGTAACCGTCAGCGAGATGAACAAGGGAGTGGCCGCAGCCGCCAATTATGGATTGTCGCTGCCAGCTGCCAGCAAACGGTATGGCGTGGTCGGTTATTGCTGGGGCGGATCGGCCTCGTTCAACCATGCCGTCTTCAACAACAAGGGACTTGGTGCGGCCGTCGTCTTCTACGGCACCTCGCCGCCCAAGGACTCCATGTCGCGCATCGAGGCGCCGGTACTCGGCCTCTATGGCGGCAACGATGCCCGGGTGAACGCAACCATCGGGTGGGCTGATACCACCATGAAAGAGCTCAGGAAGAGCTACGCGTACAGCATCTTCGACGGGGCGGGGCACGGGTTCCTGCGGGCGCAGGACCAGCCGGCCAACCTCGAAGCGGCCAAGAAGGCATGGCCGCAGACCATCGCCTTCTTCCGGGACAAGCTCAAGTAGTCGGCCCGTTGTCGGTGAACTTGTCGCGATGGGCCATCGCATAGACCATCAGCCATGCAGGCCAGTTGCCCGACAGGTCGAAGAAGTCGTCGAAATACGTGAGCCCGCGTGCTTCGAGGTCGGCGATGACCTGGGCCAGACCTTCTGCGTCGTACACCGGCCCCACCGCCACGAGATCGCCTTCCACCCTGAACTCCTCGTCCGTGAGGTGCAGTGCTACGTCAAAGTCGGCGCGCGCCAGCGCATACTGCTCGAAGGCGCGCTTGCGGATGAGCAGGGTGGGGGCGTCGTGCGGAAGTTGAAGAGGCATGTCGAGCAGGGCAGGTCGTGAGGTGACACGCGACAGCGCGGTCAATGTGCAGGTCACATCTGCAACTGCCCGCGCGCGTTGCTACTTGATAGTGGGTTTCCCGCATCACGGCAACTTCGCCCGGCACATTCGCGTGCTATACTGTGCAGTCATCCCATGCAACCTGAGTCCTTTTTCGACGTCCTCGTGATTGGTGGCGGCCATGCCGGCGCCGAAGCAGCCGTGGCGGCCGCCCGACTTGGGTGCCGCGTGGCGCTCGTCACGAGCGCACTCGAGACCATCGGACAGATGTCATGCAACCCCGCCATCGGCGGCGTGGCCAAGGGAACTGTCGTGCGCGAAGTGGACGCCCTTGGTGGTGTGATGGGGCGCGCGACGGATCTCGCCACCATCCAGTTTCGGATGCTCAACCGTGGAAAAGGGCCCGCAGTGTGGGCCCCGCGTGCACAGGCTGATCGCGGCTTGTATCGCCGCGCCGTGCGGCGGCTCGTCGAGTCACACGCTCGGGTATCGCTGGTCCAAGGCACCGTCGCGCGCCTCCTCCTGGAACACGGGCGCGTGACGGGCGTCGAGACGCTCGACCAACGCCGCTTCGGCGCGCACGCTGTTGTGGTAACCACGGGCACGTTCGGCCGGGGAAGGATCCATATCGGCACGACCACCCAGCTCTCCGGCGGACGCGCGGGCGAAGCCGCCATGACGCACCTGGCCGAGCAACTCGCGGATGTCGGGCTCGAGGTGCGTCGATTCAAGACCGGAACGCCTCCGCGCATTGATGGGCGCTCAGTGGATTTCACCAAGTGTGAGCCGCAGCCCAGCGAACTGGCCGATTTCAATTATCGGTGGTCGCATTTCCCGATGACGGATGACCGAGGACACGTGATCGAAGGGGCCGCCGCGCTGCCGCAGATGCCTTGCCACATCACCTTTGCTGGCCCCGAGGTGAAGGCGCTCGTTGTCGACTCCATTGCGCTTTCGGCAATGTACGGTGGCTCCATAGACTCGCGGGGGCCTCGCTACTGCCCGAGCATCGAGGACAAGGTGGTGCGTTTCCCCACCGCACAACGGCACCAGGTCTTTCTCGAGCCCGAAGGCCTCGATACGCACGAGCTCTATGTCAATGGACTTTCCACGTCGCTCCCGGCGGCTGTGCAACTTCGCATGCTCCGCCTCGTTCCCGGTTTGGAGCACGTGGAGATGACGCGTGCGGGATACGCCATCGAGTACGACTACTACCCGCCCACGCAGCTCGAACCCACGCTCGCTGTTCGGCAGGTACCCGGCCTCTTCCTCGCCGGTCAGATCAACGGCACCACGGGATACGAGGAGGCTGCTGGGCAGGGATTGCTCGCGGGCCTCAATGCCGCGTGCGCCGTGACGGACCGTGACGGGATCGTGCTTGGTCGCGACACCTCGTACGTGGCCGTCCTCATCGACGACATCGTCGCCCGGGGTGTCGACGAACCGTACCGGCTCTTCACGTCACGGTCCGAGTTCCGGCTCACCGTTCGCCAGGACAACGCGCTGCGTCGTCTGGCTTCCTTTGGACTCAAGCTCGGCCTCTATTCCGACGACGAGCGGCGCGTCATCGACGCGCGCCTCGACGCCGAGGACCGTGCGTCATGGCTGGCGTCAACCACAAGCGTGCGCCCCGACCAGGTGCGCGCGTTGTTTGCGCGCACGGGCTCGTCGGCAATTCCGCATTCCGTGAAGCTCATCGAGCTGGCGCGACGGCAGGAACTCTCTCTTTCGTTGCTCTTCGCGGCCATTGGTCTCGAGGATGCCCCAACCGGCGAGGCACTGGTCACTGCGGAGCTCGAGATCAAGTACGCCGGCTATTTTGCGCGCGAACGCGAAGCGGCGGCGCGATTGCAGCGCATGGGCGACTTTTCGCTGGCTCCCGAGCTTCCGTATGCCGAGATGAAGTCGCTGTCGATCGAGGCTCGTCAGAAGCTTGCGTTGCGACGGCCTTCGTCGCTGGCTCTGGCCGCTCGGATTCCCGGCGTGAGCCCGGCGGACCTGCAGAACCTCGTCCTCGAGGTCGAACGCTGGCGTCGTGCGCCTGGACGCGTCGCGACGACGGTGCTTTGAGGTGTCCGTGCTGACGCGTGCTGCCGCATTGGTGCTGGTGATCCTCGGCTTCATCCCGTGGGCGGCGTTGCTCCATACGGGACTGGAGATGACCGGGCTCAGCACGCAGTTGCGCGATTGGGGTACCGGATCGGTGCTGACACTCGGGGTTGGCGTGCTGGCGTGGCTGGCCTCCCGGCGGGGACACTGGCCAGGCAGCATCGGGCCGCCAGCTGCGGCAAGCAGCGCAACCGGTGCGACCCGCGCCCGGCACATGTTGGGTGTCGAGTGGCGTCTTTATTTAGTAGTAATTGGTGCCTTAATACTGTATGCCGCCGTGGCCACTATCGTCTTCTCGCGCCGCCCCCTGCTCATCGACGAACTCGCGCAGCTTTGGCAGGCCCAGCGATATGCGGCCGGGCGACTGTGGCTGCCGACGCCGGCACACCGCGAGTTCTTCTCGTTCCTGCATCTCGTGGACGTCGGCGACCGGGTGTATGCACAGTTCCCGCCGGGTGGTCCATTCATGCTCTGGCTTGGCGTACTGGTCGGCGCACCATGGCTGGTGGGCCCCGTGTGCGGCGCCGTCATCGTGTGGTTGTTCGCACGCGTGGCACGTACGGCCGAACCGACGGCCAGCGACCGGTGGGTGTTTGGCGCGACCCTGCTGTTCGCGGTCACGCCGTTCGGTGTCTTCATGTTCGGCTCGTTCATGAATCACGTGACCGCACTCCTGTGGATCCTTGTCGCGGTTGCGGCTCTCGTCGCGCTGGTAGAGGGAAGTGGATCCGTGAATATCCGCGACTCGGCCGCTGGATTTCGCGGCAAGGCCGCAGCCCTCGCACTCACCCTGGGCTTGGGACTTGGCCTCGCGGCAACCATCCGTCCGCTCGACGCGTTGGCGTTTGCCTTGCCCGCTGCTATCTGGCTCATCGTGCGCGCCAGGCGATCGCCCTGGCGATGGATCGAGAACTTCGTCGCCGGCGTCGGTGTGGCAATCCCCTTCGCGGTGATGATGTACGTGAACATGCAAACCACCGGGCACCCCCTGCGGTTCGGCTACGAGGTTTTGTGGGGAGTCACGCACGGATTGGGATTCCACGCCGCACCGTGGGGAGAGCCTCACACGCCGCTCCGCGGACTTGCCCTCGCATCGCTCTACCAGTGGCGTCTGCAGACCTACTTGTTCGAGACCCCCTTTCCGTCGTTGCTTCTTCCGGTCGTCGGGCTGTGGTTCGCCCGCCAGCTGGGGGCGCTTGATCGGTACCTGCTCGCGTCCAGCGGGCTCGTCATTCTGTTCTACCTGCTCTACTGGCACGACGGGTTCTATCTTGGCCCTCGCTTCGTCGTGCCGCTGTTGCCGGCACTGGTGCTGTGGACCGCGCGCGTGCCGCTTGTTATCCGGACGCGCATTGTGTCCACACACCTTCGACGGGCATTGTATTCGGCACTGGGGTTTGGTGTCGTGGGCGCCGCCGCCTTCAACCTGCCGGTGCGTATCGCCAGCTATGGCGCCGGATTGACCTCGATGCGCGTGGACTACGCGCAGGCTGCGGAAGATGCGGACGTGCGCGGTGCGCTCGTCTTCGTGCGTGAAAGCTGGGGCGCGCAACTCGTGGCGCGACTGTGGTCGCTTGGCGTGTCGCGCCCGATGGCGGAATCCATCTATCGCGGCACCGACTCGTGCCATCTCGAACAGGAGATCGGTGCCCTCGAGCGGGAGGACGTTCGGAACGCTGCGGCCGAACGGCGTTTGGCTGTCGTGCTTGCCCAGGACTCGGCGTACGTCGTCAAGAGCACACTCACACCCGATCCAACGGAGCGCGTGCGTGAGGGAACGCGCTATGCGCCCGTGTGCCTTGAGCGTATCGAGGACGACCGAAGCGGGTTCTTACACTACGCTCCGCTGCGCCTCGTCACCACAGGCACCAACGTGTACGCGCGCGACCTGCACGCACGCGATTCGCTGCTGCTGGAGGAGTACCCCGGGCGGCCGGTGTACCTGCTGCGCCGCGCCGGCACGCGCGTGGACGATCGACTGGTGTTCCATTCGCTCCGTCGTGATTCGCTTTACGCCGCGTGGCGCAACGCGCGTTGAGCCGCCTCTATGTTCCGCCTGACAACCGGTTAGCCAACTTGCCACACGGCCTCATGTCGAGCGCGCAGGGCGGATGGCGAGCTGAAGTGCCCAGCCACCCGGCGCTGAAATACGGACGGGCGTCGGGTGTGCAGGATTCCGGGCTTCGCGCGTCCCCCTTGTCGGGAGGATACTGACCCTGCAGGCAAGTCGCCGCGGTTCCATTTTTAGTAGCATATTGACACTAAATGACCGCTTAGAAACCCTCCTGGAGATCTCACATATGCGCGCCCCGAAGATCGTTTCGATGCTGTTCGTATCCCTCGCTGTCGCGATTTCGGCGCGCGGAATCCCTGCTCAGCAGGTGATTCCAGTGCCACAAGTGGTAACCACCGGGCGGGGTGAGGTGGACGTGAAGCCAGACCGTGCCCATATCGAGTTCAGCGTCGAAACGCGAGCCAACAGCGCGACGGCGGCGGCGGCGGAGAACAGCAGGCGCCAGCGTGCGGTAGTCGATACCCTGCAACGCATGGGGATTGCCACCGATCAGTTGCAGACGTCCAATCTGCAGGTCACCCCAGAAATGGCATATCCGGGACAGGGCCTGCCTCCGAAAGTCTCAGGCTATGTTGCGCGGAACTCCGTGCGCGTGGAAGTGCTCAAACTCGATCAGGCAGGGGTGCTGGTTGATGCGGCGCTGACCAAGGGAGCCACGGGAATCACGGGACTGCAGTTCTACTCATCGACAGCCGCCGAGGCCAGAAGGGAGGCACTATCGAGAGCGGTAAGTGCTGCCCGACTGGACGCCGAGGCTATGGCGAAGGCTGCTGGGTACCAGCTCGGTATGCTGATTGAAATTGCTGCTGGAAACGCAGCGGATTCACCGGTATTGATGAGCATGGCCATGGCTCCAGCGCCTCGGATGGCACTTCGATCCGCCGATCCGACCCCAGTGAACCCGGGCGAGCTCAAGATTACGGAAGTCGTATCGGTCCGGTGGAGCATCAAGCAGTAACTTGAACCCAGGATGTTGGCTGAGTGGATTGCTCGCTTCGACACGGAGTCGAGCCTCACGGGCAATCTGGCTGTGGAATGTTCCACGTGAAACAAATACGCTGGCTTTTGTGGCGACGGGAGGCCAATATTCGGCCTCCCGTTCCTTTTGCACTTCAGCTGGAGTCGTCTGCACCTTGGCTCGAATTATCGCCATCGCCAACCAGAAGGGTGGAGTCGGCAAGACCACCACCGCAGTCAACATCGCCGCAAGTCTTGCGGCTGCCGAACAGCGCGTCCTCCTGGTGGACGGAGATCCGCAGGGCAACGCCACCAGCGGTATTGGACTTACGCGTGATGATCTTCGCTTGACCACCTACGATGTGCTTCTCGAGCCGTCGACAATTCTGCAGGCCGTGATTCCAGAGGTTCAGTTCCGCTTTCTCAGCGTATTGCCGGCTACTCCGGACCTGGCCGGCGCGGAAGTCGAGTTGGTGGACAAGGAAGATCGCGAACTCTCCATGCGCCGAGCCCTCGAGCGTGTGGCTGGAAATTTCGAGTTCATCCTTATCGACTGTCCACCGTCGCTCGGGTTAATCACG
>Ga0334722_10002316_pt1 | contig 21772 bp, 20 predicted proteins | sample C3_bottom_MG_FD_207210 | JGI IMG/M metagenome (GOLD analysis project Ga0334722, IMG submission 207210) | Sediment microbial communities from Yellowstone Lake, YNP, Wyoming, USA - C3_bottom | ecosystem: Environmental > Aquatic > Freshwater > Lake > Sediment | place: USA: Wyoming | collected... | reverse complement strand
ATTCGCCTGGGATCTCCTCCTGGACGCGGGTGCCTGCTGGCAAAAAGGCTAACACACTCCCGCGGGTGTGGAAAGCCGGACACGACAGCTATGGCAGTTGGGTGAGAGCCGGGCGATTGCCGAGTTCCCTCCACCGCGATCGGCGTATACTTTTGATGCGCGAGAAGATCCGCTAAGAGAGTTCAACCCTGTTTCTGGAGCTCGGCTCGCGACCGGAGGGCCCGCAGCCGGAGAAAGGGATGGCGGCCTGATCGCTTGTATGGTGAGCCTGAACCAGGCGGTGACCGGTGGGCCGCAGCAGCCGGAATAACGGCTGGTTACGCGGTATCGTCGCGATCGATTCTCTTCCCTGACAGGTACGCATCGACGATACCGACAATCCAGCACCCGGCGATCAGCAGCGACGCAACTTCGATGACGTTGCTCTCTCCGCCAGCGGATACGCGGGCAGCCTCGCGAAGGAGCATTGGCACATCGGCGGCGCCGTCGGCGGCGGCGAGCGCGGTGAGCGTCTCTTGCACCTTGTGCGCTACCGAATACAGGGTTGCCGCGAGACTTACCGTGACGATGCCGACGAGGGCAACCGCTCTGAAGTAATGCTTTTGCACGAGCTGGCCGAGCCCCGGGTAGACCAGTCCGGAGAGCAAAACTCCTTTCGCCGCGCTTTTCATGCGCGGCTCACGGGACACTAGTTCCGCATGGCTTTTCATCCGGCCCCTCACCGCACATTCGTTGTCTGGGCGCGACCCGGACTTTAAACAGCGGTTGAGCGACCATACTCCTCCGAATTCTGTCGGGTCAAGCGTGGGAAACCCTTGCCCTTCGCCGGCACCTGTCCGACAATGACGCGAGGTGACGGCTTTGCCGACGGCCGACCTTGCTGGACATTGGCGAGCGGACGGAGGGAACAGGTCATGCAGGTTATCGCATTTTTCGGCAGCCCCCGGAAAGACGGCAACACCTGGCTGCTCCTGCAGGAGGCGATCCGCGGGGTCGCCGCGAGCGGACACGAGGTGCGGACTTTCAAGCTCGCCCAGATGAAGCTCCGCCCCTGCCAGAATTGCGGCGGTTGCGACAAGACAGGAGTCTGCATCATCGAGGACGACGAGATGCCCGGCATTTACGCCGCCCTGCGCGAGGCGAACCGGATCATCCTCGCCAGCCCGATCTTCTTCGCCGGGCTCTCGGCGCAGACCAAGGCGATGATCGACCGCTGCCAGGCCTTCTGGTGCGAAAAGTATCTGCTGAACCGGCCGCTGCCGGAGGGGCCGACGGGGAGAAAGGGGCTGTTTCTCACGGTGGGCGGCATGAAAACGGGCAAGGGCGTCGAATGCGGCGGCGCCACCGCAACGGCATTCTTCAGGACGCTGAACGTCCCGGTGCACGCGAGCCTCGGCTACCGCGGCGTCGACGCCAAGGGCGCGATCCGGGAGCATCCCACGGCTCTGCAGGAGGCCTACGAAGCGGGTCGGGATCTGGCGGGCGTTTGACTTCGGTCAAGGCGGACAGCACCTGACTCGGCTATTCTTCATTTCGGGTTTAAGCAGACGGGACTGAACAGGTTCTCGTTTTCAGTCGTCTGGAAGGTTGCTGATCAACCCGAACGGGAAGGTTGCTCAAAAAGGTCCAGATGCAAGGCGCACGACGAAGAGGCTACGGAGGAGAGACAGATGCCCAAGTGCCCAGGCCAGGATACGCAGAAGTGGGGTCCGGACGCCATCTACGATGTGGCCTGCAAGAAGTGCGGCAACCAGCTCGAGTTCTTCAAGGACGAGCTCAAGCGGCGCTGTAGAAGCTGCGGCGGCACGGTTTTCAACGAGCGGATGGATATCGGCTGCCTCGCCTGGTGCCCCTCCGCCGAGGCCTGCGCCGGCCCCGACATGGCGCGGGCGCTGGAACTCACCCAAAAGGGCAAGGAGCGGGGTTGCCCCGACGCGGAATCTCCCGGAGAGCGCGCCGTGTAGGCGGATTTACGGCGCGCACCGCAGCGTAAAGCTGAAGGTGCTGCCCTTCCCCTCCTGGCTCGCGACCTCCAGATCTCCACCGTGCGCCCGCCGATCTCCCGGGTCACCGCGAGGCCCAGGCCGGTGCCCCGGATATGGCTCGTCCGCTCTGAACGGAAGTACTTCACGAAGATCTGCCGCCGGTCGGCTTCACTGATCCCGACACCGGTGTCGACGACCGCGATCCGCACCAGAGCGCCCTCCACCCCGACCTTGAGGGTGACGGAACCTCCGGGCCGATTGTACTTGATCCCGTTGCTCACCAGGTTGTGCAGGGCGCGCTCCAGGCGCTCCTCGTCGGCCAGCACTGCTGGCAACGCTCCGGGCAAGTGGTCAAAACCGCCACGCCGTTGCTCCGCTCCAGGATCTGCCCGTCCTCCTGGACGCGCTGCAGCACCTCATCCAGGCGCACCGGCCGCAGCGCCAGCTCAAGCTGCACGACCCCCGCCCGCGACGCGTCGAGAAAATTCTCCACCAGTCGCAACATGCGGTCGGCACTGCGCGTGATCGCCTGCAGCGGCTGCGGATCCACGCCTTGCTTCGTGCCCAGGGCCTCGGCATACATTTTGATGACCGCCAGCGGGGACTTCAGGTCGTGGGTGAGCAAGGACATGAAATCCATGCGCATCTCCTCGAGCCCCTTGAGGTCCTGCGCCATCCGGTTGAACTGCTCCACGAGATCGTTGATCTCCGGATCGCGGCCGAGAGCAACGGGACGGCTGTAGTCGCCGCCGGCCACGCGGCGCATCCCGGCCCCCAGCCGGCGGATCAGCGCGCGCGTGGAAGTCGCCAGCGAGATCGTGAAGCCGAGGCTGACGGCGGACGACGCTCCGGCCAAAACGAAGAGCAGTCCTCCGGCGCGCTTTTTCTCCCGCTGGATTTCGCCCACCACCATGCCGATGTCGCGGCTCCAGCTTTGCTCCAGCGCCGCGAAGCCGCTGTTAATCCGCTCCTCGATTTCGTTTGCATGCCGGCGCGCCTCGGAGCGGTCCGCATTCGGACTGCGGTCGACCATCGACTGAATGTTCGCGAGGCGCAGTTCATAACCCTTCAACTCCCGCTGGAATCGGCTGAAAAAAAGCAGCCGGTCCTTGGGAAACGCCAGCTTGTCGAGGTTTCGCGCCAGGCCCTCGTGGGTTTGCACGATCTGCGCCATCGCCACCGCGGACGTGCGGGCCTGCTCGCGCGCCCGATCGGTAAATACCGGGTCCGGCCGCTCCAGACTGTCTTCGACCGCCTGAAGTTCCAGGAGTATCGAGGTCTGCAGCGCCTGCTCGCTGTTGTGCACCTGATCGAGAATGAAGATCAGGTGATTGCTGCGTTCATAGCGCTGGAACTCGAAGTAATACAGCCCCGCCATCGCAAACGCGAGGATCGCGACCAGGCCGAAACCGGCCGTGAGCTTATGGGTGAACTTCATCGTTGAGTCCGCCGCGTCCCCAGTTTCATGCGGTAGTCAGTTGTTCGAGGCCCGCGCGCTGGCGTGCGGGACGAAACCGTGCGCGAAGCCTGCGGCAGGCAATACATTCTCCTCCGGTTTTCACTTCCCTTTAGACTCCGACCCCGGGGTGGAGTTCCTGCCTCAGGGACTGCAGAGTATCCGGGGAGCGTTTCGGCGGATGGGAGCTATTCTCTGACCTTCTTCGCGCGGTACTGGAGATAGGCGTCCCGCGTCGCCAGGTAGGGATCGATCGCCGCATCCTTGAGCGACTCGTAGTCGCCGATCCGAAACGAGGTGTAGTTGACCATGTCATAGCTGCGGACCCCCAGCGAGGCCTGCAAGGGGTGGATAAAGGAAACCGGATCCAGCAACAGGCCCCCGAGCCAGCCCACCGAATCGCGCACCGTGTAGGAGCCGATAAATGGCCAGACGACGTAGGCCCCGGTGCCCACCCCGTGATGGGCCATCGCCAACCCCAAGTCGGAGTCTGAGGTTTGGGCCTCGCAGTTGCCCGCGAAAAGGTCGCCGAAACCCAACACGCCCCAGGTGCTGTTGATCATGAAGCTGCCCACTTCGATGGCGGCCTCGCGGCCCTTGAGTTGCACAAGGTCGCTCACCACGCGCCCGGGGGTACCGAGGTTGTGGAAGAAATTCTCGACGCCGGTCCGGGCGAGGACGGGGACGACCGTCCGGTAGGCGCGGGAGACCGGTTTCAGAACCCAGAAGTAGAACTTGTCGTTGAAGGTGAACATTGCCCGATTCCAGGAGACAAGCGGATCGGCGACCGGCGCGCTCGGAGCGGCCTCCGCCTCGAGCGCGGCCTCGGCGGCGATGTCGTCAACGACGGGCGCGGCCTCGCGCGGGGCGCCGCTCCCGGGAGCGCCCGCGGCGCACACGGCACCGGGAGAGCCCCCGGGCGTCAGGGCACCGGTGCGATGGGCGCAGCCGAGCGGGGCCAGGGCGAGCAGGAGCCCGAGTGCCCATGCGCATTTCATCGCCGCCCCCCCTTGCCCCTACTTTTCCTGGTTCTTGTTCTTGGTTTTGATGCGCTCGATCAGCACGGCAGGAGGATCCTTGCTCAGAATCTGGTCGAACTGCGATCGATAGTTTTGCACCAGACTCACGCCCTCGATATTGACGTCGTAGATCCTCCAGGTGTCGCCGAACGGGCGCACACTGTAGTCCACCGGGATCGAGTCGACCTGGCGGATGATCTTCGTCTTGACGCGGGCCTTGGCATCCGCGAGCATCTCCTGGCTCAGGAACTCGACCTTTTCGTTGTTGAAGCTCCCCTGGATCTTGGTGAGGTAGCTGTTCCCGAGCAACGTCGTGAAGACGTCGGTGAACTCCGTTTTCTGCGCCGGGGAAAAGAGCTTCCAGTTCCGACCGACCGCCCGCTCGGTGATCCCTTCGAAGTCGAAGACCTTGCGGATGATCTCCCAGAGCTTCTGCTTCTGCGCTTCTTTTTCCTTGGCCATGCGGTAGCGGGGATCCTGCAGGATGCCAAGCGCCGTATCGAGCGGCCCGCGCAGGGCGTCGATCGGCTTGAGCGCCTGCGCGAGCGCCGGGCTCACGCTCAACAGGGTGATCAGAACCGCCACAACGAATCGTGTCACCGTCATTCCTCCCGGCAGGCCGTTGAAAAAGGCCACCTGTTAGACCTTGCCCATGATAAACCGACTGATCAATTCTTCAAGGTCGATCGCCGATTCGGTCTCGACCATGGTGTCGCCGGTCTTGAGGTTCGTGCTCGAACCGCCCGGGGACAGCTTGACAAACTTGTCGCCGATCAGCCCCTGGGTCTTGATCGAGGCGATCGTGTCGTCGGTGAGCACCACCCCCTTGTCGATCTTCATCGCAACCATGGCCGCAAAGCTCTCCGGGTTCACCGTGATGGCCGCGACCCGGCCGACCGGCACCCCCGCGATTTCGACCGACGAGCCGGCTTTCAACCCGGTGACGTTCTGAAAACGCGCGTGGACAAGGTAGTAGTTCCCCTGCAACATCTCCATGCGGCCGAGCTTGACGGTGAGATAGCCGACCGCCAGCATGCCGATGAGCACGAAAACACCGACGCCCAATTCCAGCGAAGACCGTTTCATGTTCCCTCCACCCATGAACAGCTGTTACCTTTCTCCCGATTCATGACTGTTCAGCACCCCTCACGTTTTCCGTTGCGAACCGGCTCCGCCGATGAACTGCCGGATGACCGGGTTCTGATCCTGTTGCAGCTCCTCCGGCGTCCCCGCAAAGATGATCCGCCCCTCGTCGAGCATGGCGATCCGCTGGGAAATGTAGAAGACGTCCGGGATCTCGTGGCTGACCATGATGGCGGTGAAACCGAATTGCCGCTGGTAGTCGGTGATCAGGTCGTGTACCGCCTGCTTGCGGATCGGATCGAGCCCGGTGGTCGGCTCGTCGAAGAGCACGATCTCCGGCGCGGTGACCAGGGCCCGCGCCAACGCGACGCGCTTTTTCATCCCGCCGGAGAGCTGGGAGGGGTATTTATCCTCGATGCCGACCAGGTCGAGTTGCTGGAGTTTCTCCCGGACCCGCTGCTGGATCTCCTCGCGGGAGGCGCCGCGGCGCTCCTGCAGCGGCAGCGCGATGTTCTCGAAAACCGTCAGGGAGTCGAGCAGCGCCGTCCCCTGGAAAACGTAGCTCATCTTCTGCTGGAAGGCCTTGCGCTCGTCCCTGCTCAGGGCCTCCAGCGGGCGGCCCTCGAAGAGGATCCGGCCGGAGTCCGGTTCGACGAGGTTGATCAGCAGCTTGAGCAGGATGCTCTTGCCGACGCCGCTCTTGCCGATCAGCGTCAGGATCTCGCCGCGGTTGATGTCCAGATCCACGGCCCGGATGACGTGGTTCTCGCCGAAACTCTTGGACAGGTGCTCGATCCGGATGAACGGCCCGCTCATAGGCCCATGGCCGCCGTATGAAAAACTCGTTTCATGGGCAGGCTACTCAAAATGGTCCAGGTGCAAGGCGGGCGAAAACCCGACGCTTGTGCCGGCCCTGCCGGTGTACGCCGCAGTGAGTCGGGATGGGCGCAACGCGGCAGATGGGTCATTTTCAGCGGTCTGCTAGAGCAGGAAAGAGGTCATGATGTAGTCGGTGACCAGGATCATCACACAGCAGATGACGACCGCCGCGGTGGTCGACGAGCTGACGCCCTTGGCCCCGAAGCCCTCGGCGCGGGTGTGGGTGTAGTACCCCTGGTAGCAGCTGATGGTCGCGACGACCAGGGCGAAGACGATCGACTTGATGAAACCGCCGCGGACATCGACCATCTCGACGCTCGACTCGACGCGGGAGAAGAAGATGCCGGAGCTGAGACCCAGCAGGACCGACCCGGAGAGGTACCCGCCGAGGATCCCGATCACGTCGAAGATCGCGGTCAGCAGCGGAAAGCTGATCACCGCCGCGGCGATCCTCGGGCTGACCAGAAAACGGACCGGGTTGATGTCCATGGTCTTGAGGGCGTCGATCTCTTCCGAGATGCGCATGATCCCGATCTCCGCCGACATCGCCGAACCCGCCCGCGCGGTGATCATGATCGCCGTGAGGACCGGCCCCATCTCCCGGATCAGCGAGAGCGCGACGGCCGCCCCGAGCATCCCCTGCGCGCCGAATTTGACGAGGGTGTAGTAGCCCTGGAGTCCCAGCACCATCCCGGTGAAGGCGCCCGTCAGACAGATCACCAGTACGGACTTGGCGCCGATGATGTAGACCTGGTTGACGAATTTGCCGATCTGCAACGGCAGGGAGAAGACGTGCGCCACGCCGCGAGCGAAGAAAATCCCGATCCGCCCGAACTCGCTCAGGACGGCCAGGCACCAGCGACCGAGGGCGGTCAACCGCCCCGTCAGCGAAGAGAGCATTGCTTGCATCAACTCCGTAGACCCGACACCCGCCGCCGCACTACCTGCATGCTGGCACTATACTATTAATCTTCAACATTTGTCTGGCCCGTGCCGACCGATCCTGGCAAAGGTCGCCGACGGCAGCGGGCGCAAGCCCTGGCAGCGAGCGGACCGGGACGGCGCGCACTGTCAATGGTGGAACAGGCGCACCCCGCTGAAGACCAGCGTGATCCCGTACTCGTCGGCCGCCTTGATCACCTCGGCGTCCCTGGTGGAACCGCCGGGCTCGAAAACGTATTTCACGCCCGAGGACGCAATGCGGTCGATGCTGTCGCGGAACGGGAAGAAAGCGTCGGAGCCGCAGGAAACCCCGGTGAGGGCGCCGATCCAGGCACGCCTCTCGTCGGGCGACAGCTGGAGCGGCGTGCTGTTGAAGAGGTTGCGCCAGGCGACTTTCTCGTTGGCGGTGACGTCCTCGCGCAGAAACTGGTCGATCAGGTTGTCCCGTTCGTGGCGCTTGATCCCGGTCTTGAAGGGCAGTTCCAAAATGTGGGGATGCTGCCGCAGCCGCCAGAGGTCGGCCTTCTGCCCGGCGAGGCGCACACAGTGAACGCGCGACTGCTGACCCGCCCCCACCCCGATGGTCTGGCCGTCGACGACGAAGCAGACGGAGTTGGACTGGGTGTACTTGAGGGTGATCCAGGCGACGGTCAGGTCGCGCCGGGCGTTGTCTGGCAGGTCGCGGCCGGCGCTGACGATATTCGCGAAGTCGGCGGCCGTGACGGCGCGGTCGTGACGGCGCTGTTCCAGGGTGACGCCGAACACGTCGCGCGTCTCGAGGCTCGGCGGTTCGTACCCGGGATCGATGCGGACGATCGAGTACTTCCCCTGCTTTTTCTGCCGCAGGATTGCGAGCGCCTCGGGATCGTAGCCGGGGGCGATGATGCCGTCGGAGACCTCGCGCGCGAGCAGGCGGGCGGTGGGCTCGTCGACGGTGTCGGAGAGCGCGACAAAATCCCCGAACGAACAGAGCCGGTCGGCGCCGCGGGCGCGAGTGTAGGCGCTCGCGAGAGGCGAGAGCTCGAGGTCGTCGACAAAATAGGCCCGGCGGAGCCGCTCCGGAAGCGGCACCGCCACGGCCGCACCGGACGGGCTGACGTGCTTGAAGGACGCGGCGGCCGGCAGCCCGGTAGCCTGCTTCAGCTCACGGACCAGTTGCCAGGAATTCAACGCGTCGAGCAGGTTGATGTACCCCGGCGAGCCGCCGAGGACGGCGATGGGCAGCTCGGCGCCGCTCTTGAGGAAGACACGGGCCGGAGACTGCTGCGGATTCATGCCGTAACGGAGCGAGAACTCGTTCATTGAAACGGTCCTTTCTGCCTCGCCCTACAATCCGCCGGCGAGGCGGTGCGCGATCCGCGCCCGATAACACGGAGAGACCGAACTGCGGGCACTCCGCTCTCGTTATTCAAGCCACCCTCCCGGGATGCAGATCGGTCCGCGCACCCGGCCCCACTTTCGAGGGTGTCATTCTCCGGGGTCTGCCCGCTCCTGTCAATTCACAGCGCGGGCCGAAGGCCCGCCAGACTATGCAGGCTTGTTGACAGGAACGTTTTCTGACTAATGTTTCAATATCGTCGCGCCGCGCGATGATATTTCGGTGTAGTCGATCAGGAGGGTCATAACCGGTTTGACGAACCGGCATCTTGTCTCCATAGTCGGGACATCATGAGGACTGCGAAGATCCGTCGATGAATGCCGCTCATTTCGAACCGGACCCGCAACGGCCCCCGCTGCTCGGCATACGTTCCCGGTGAGAGCAGGCGCGGGTGGAGACGCGGGTTAGCACGATGAAAACGGTTTTCCCGGCAGAAAAGGTCCGCAATGCCGCTCCATCGCTCATCTGCCTCCTCGCGATAGCGGTTGTCGCCGCGGGGCTGGTGGTCACCTACTTCAACTGGGATTTCGACGATCCTTTCATCGTCTATCGCTACGCCCGCAACATCCTTGCGGGGAACGGGTGGTGCTACAACCCGGGCGAGCATTACAACGCCAGCACCTCGGCGCTCAACACCATGATCATTGCGGTGGCCGCACTTGTGAACGACGACCCCCGAGGCGCCGCTCACCTCCTCGGGGGATTATGGCTCTGCCTCGCGGGAATATGCGTCTTCTGGATCTTCACCCCGCGCTTCAACCGGTATGTTGCCACCCTTGCGGCATTTTTTGTCGTCGTTTCGCTCGGCACCAACAGCACCTGGGGAATGGAGACAAATCTCTTCATCGGTCTCTGCCTGTTCTTCGCGCTGCTTGAGCGCAACCGGAATAATTCCTGGTATGTACTGGGTTTCATTGTCCTGGCCCGCCCGGACGGAGCATTGCTGCTGACCTTGAAGCTGCTCTGGACGACCTTGAAAGAAAAAAAACTGCCCTGGCGCGGGCTCTTGCAGTCTACCCTGGTGTTGCTGCCGTGGGTGGCATTTTCCCTGTTCTCTTTCCATCAACTGCTGCCGGCCACCCTGGGCCAGAAGGTCTGGCAGGGTCAATCCGGTTTCTGGGGAGCCGGCAATGTCTATCTCCCATCCCTGGTCGCGGTCGTCAAAGGTCTTTCGTGGTGGCTGGTTTTCCCCGTCCTTTGGGGATTGGCGACAATGGCGAAGGAGAAGTCGTCGTTACTGTATCTGGTTTTTTTCGCGATCATTCAGCAGGCGGTCTATGTCTTTTTGAATGTCCCCGGATATCACTGGTATCCGGCGGTCTTTGTCGCGGTCTGGAAGATCACGGCCGCCTATGGCCTGTGTGCGGCCGGCGCTGGTCTTTTCGCGATTTTCAATCGAGGGGGCCGCTGGGAGAATTTCCCGCTGTCAGTTGCTACGGCCCTGGCTTTAGGCGTACTTGTCCTTGCCGTGGGCATCTCCGTACATCTGACGTCCGCTCCGCCGGTGATGGATCCGCGGGTGCGTGCGTACAGGACCCTGGCGGAATACGTGGACCAAACCGAACCGGCCGGCACGCTCGCGGCGCTCGAAGTCGGCGTGGTCGGTTATTATTCGCGCCGGAAAATACTGGACATCATCGGGTTGACGACGAAGGCGGGCGAATTCGCCACGGGCAGGAACAATGACCGGTTTTTCGCCATCCGGCCAAGGATCGTGGTGATCCATGCCATGCCTTCCGAAAAAGAGGCCGCAATCTATAAAGATGGCAGGTTCGGTCTCTTGTACCAGCTGCAGGGGATCATCCGCTCTCAAAACTATGCGCCTGTCTGCTATTTCGGTCTCAAAACCCACAGCGACTATGGTGTCTTCTACCAACTGCAGGGGATAACCGCGGAGTGACCGGACGCCGTTATTCCAGCCTGTAGGTTGGTGCCTGAGCGAGCGCCGACACCCGGCGCGAACAGCCTCCCCGGGTTGCACGGGGCCGTAACGCGAAGCCTGGGGCCGCAATAGGGCCCTGTTCCTGGCTTGAATTGGCGCGGGTGCTCAAAAGGGTCCGGATGCAGGGAAGGCGACAAACAGCTGCCGAGACGGGCTGGTGCCCGTCGCAGGCGGATGCGCGGAGCCTGACGCGGCAGCCGGGCCCTTTTCGGCGCCGTCCCTAGAAGATCGAGCTGTGCGGGCAGGCCTCGAAACAGGACATGCACTTCACGCACTTGGCGGTGTCGATCACCGCGGGCTCCTTCTTCTGCCAGGAGATCGCGCCGCTCGGACAGGCTTTGCAGCAGAGCCCGCACTTCTTGCAGACCGCCGGGTCGACCCAGAATTTCAGCAGCGCGGTGCAGCGCTTGGCCGGGCATTTCTTGTCGCCGATGTGCGCCTCGTACTCGTCGCGGAAGTAGCGCAACGTCGAGAGCACCGGGTTCGGGCCGGTCTGGCCGAGGCCGCAGAGCGACGACTCCCGGATGACCTCGGAGAGCTCCTCGAGTTTCTCGATATCACCGACCTCGCCCTTGCCGGCGCAGATCGCCTGCAGAACCTCGAGCATCCGGCGCGTCCCTTCGCGGCAGGGCGTGCACTTGCCGCAGGACTCGTCCTGAATGAAGTCCATGAAGTAGCGCGCCATGTCCACCATGCAGGTGGTCTCGTCCATGACGATCATGCCGCCCGAGCCCATGATCGCGCCGACCTTGGCGATCTCCTCGTAGTCGACCACGGTGTCCAGCTGCGCCTCGGGAACGCAACCGCCCGAGGGGCCGCCAAGCTGGACGGCCTTGAACTTTTTCTTGTTGGGCACGCCGCCGCCGATCTCGTAGACGATCTTGCGCAGCGGGGTGCCCATCGGCACCTCGACCAGCCCGATGTTCTTGATCTTGCCCGAGAGCGCGAAGACCTTGGTTCCTTTGCTCTTCTCGGTGCCGACCGCGGCGTACCAGGCGCCGCCGTTGAGGATGATCTGCGCGATGTTCGCGAACGTTTCGACGTTGTTCAGGATGCTCGGCTGCTTCCACAGCCCCTGGTGCGCCGGGAACGGCGGCCGCGGCCGCGGCATGCCGCGCCGGCCTTCGATCGAGGCCATCAGCGCCGTCTCCTCGCCGCAGACGAACGCGCCGGCACCCTCGTAGATCTCCAGGTCGAAGTCGAAACCCGTCCCGAGGATGTCCGTGCCGAGCAGCCCGTACTCCCGCGCCGCCGCGATCGCGACGTTCAGCCGGTGGATCGCCAGCGGGTACTCGGTGCGGCAGTAAATGTAGCCCTGGCGGGCGCCGATCGCCCGCGCCGCGATGACCATCCCCTCGATCACCGAATGCGGGTCGGCCTCGAGCACGGAGCGGTCCATGAACGCTCCGGGGTCGCCTTCGTCGGCGTTGCATAGGACGTACTTCACGTCGGACTGACTGCCGGCCGCGAATTTCCACTTCAGCCCGGTCGGAAAGCCCGCGCCGCCGCGGCCGCGCAGCCCCGAGGCGAGGACCTCCTCGATGATCCGCTCCGGCGTCATCTCGGTCAGGGCCTTCGCCAGACCGAAGTAACCGTCCCGGGCGATGTACTCGTCGATCAGCTCCGGGTCGATCAACCCCTTGTTGCGCATGACCCAGAAGAGCTGGTCCTTGGTGAAGGGGTGCTCGGACTCCAGCGGCACGGATTCGGGAGCGCCGGGTCCGGTGTAGCGCAGGCGCTCGACCGGCGCTCCTCCCGCAAGGTGCTCCTTGACGATCTTCGCGGCGTCACGCTCCTTGAGCCCCTGGTAGATCACGCCTTCGCCCGGCACCTGGAGCACCGGGCCGCTCCCGCACAAACCGCCGCAGTCGCCGTCCTGGATATCGAACTGCCCGCCGAGCTGGTGCTCGACGACCGCGCGCTCGAGCGCCTCGCGTAGTGCCGCCGCACCCCGTTGCGTGCAGCCGGGGCAGGAACAGACCGTCACCGCCTTGCGATGCGCGCTCACTTCACGTTCCCCTGCGGCCCAAAGGCCTGCTGGCGCATCAGCGCGAACGCCGTCTGCACCTCGCCGCGCAGGACGTGGCGGCGGAAGACCTGCCGCATCCGGCTCGCGTCCATGTGCTGATACACCACGGGGGCCTGACCGCGCAGCTCGACCGTGACGTTGGGCTCCGACGAGCACATGCCGGCGCACGCGGACACCACGACGCGGATGTCGGTGCGCCCCGCAGTCGCCAGCTCGTCCTTGAGCGCCTCCATCACCGGCACCGCCCCGGCGGCGACGCCGCAGGTGCCCATGTGCATGGTGATTTTGACGTCTTCCTTGCACGACGCCAGGCAGAGAGTCGGGAGCGTGCGCTCCCGGATGGCCTTGAGATCATTGACGGTTATCCTCGGCATGGCTCCTTGCCTCCCTGACGCGCTCGCCCGGACTCGTTTCGGGAGGGAATGAATCCCGCCCCTACCTCGCAATACACCGTAGGGGAGGGGTTCATCCCCTCCCGAACCACCGACCGCGAACTTCTCATGGGTAATTCTCCAAGACGCGGACGATCTTCTCCGGCGTCATGCCGCCGTGGGTATCCTGGTCCACGACAACCACGGGCGCCAGGCCGCAGGCGCCGATGCAGCGCACGGACTCGAGCGAGAACCGGCGGTCCTCGGTCGTCTCGCCGATGCTCACGCCGTGCGTGTCGCGGATGCGCCCGATCACTTCCTTGATGCCGCGGACGTAACAGGCCGTGCCCTCGCAGGCCTTGATGCAGTGGCGGCCTCGCGGGGCGAGCGTGAACAGCGAGTAAAAGGTCGCCACCCCGAAGACCTCGGCGCGCGGCAGCCCGAGGCCCGCCGCGACGTATGCAATCAGGGGTCGCGGCAGATACCCCACCGTGTCCTGGCACTTGCGCAGCACGGGGATCGCCGCCCCGGGCCGGCCGCGATCCGCGGCGAGGACGGCATCGATCCGCTCCCACATCGCGGGGCTGACGTCCTCCAACTCCGGTTTTTCCAGCTCCAGATCCTCTGTCATGATCGCTCCTCGCCGGCGGCTGTCATGGTCGCGGCCTCCCGCCCCTGTCCCGTCCTCGTGACACGCACCGCGCAGACCTTGAACGACGGGATCTTGGCGACCGGGTCGAGCCCGGCGGACGACGTCAGCCGGTTCGCGGCGGCGGCGGCGAAGTGAAACGGCAAGAAGACCGTGCCGGGCATGGTCATCGCGGCGACGACGGCCCGTGCCGTGATCTCGCCCCGGCGCGAGCTGATGCGCACCAGTTCGCCGTCCGCGATTCCGAGGGTGCGCGCGTCCGGCCGGGCAATTTCGACAAAGCACTCGGGCGCCAGTTCGTTGAGCCCCCCGGTCTTCATCGTCATGGTGCCCGTGTGATACTGATAGAGCACCCGTCCCGTGGTCAGCGTCAGCGGGTATTCGGCGTCGGGTGGCTCGGCCGGCGGCACGTACTCGACCGCGGCGAAGACCCCCAGCCCGCATGTGAACCTGTCGACGTGCAAGCAGGGCGTGCCCGGATGATCCGAGCCGGTGCAGGGCCAGTGGATGCCCTCGCCTTCCAGGCGCTCGTGGGAGATGCCGCAGTACGACGGCGTGACCTGCGCGACCTCCGCCAGGATCGCAGCCGCGTCAGCGTAGGCCATTGGGTGACCCAGCCGCCGTGAAAGATCGCAGACGATCTCCCAATCGGCGCGGGCGGACCCGGGCGGGCTCACCGCACGGCGCACCCGCTGCACCTTGCGCTCGGTGTTCGTGAAGGTGCCGTCGCACTCCGCGAAGCAGGCCGCCGGCAGCACGACGTGGGCGAGCTTGGCGGTCTCGGTCATGAAGATGTCCTGAACGACCAGGAACTCCAGGCGGCGCAGGCTCTCCTCGGTGTGCGCGAGGTCGGGGTCGGAGACCAGCGGGTTCTCGCCGACGATGTAGAGGGCCTTGAGCGTCCCGCGGTGAGCCGCCGGAATCATCTCGGTCGCGGCCAGACCGGCCCCGGCGGGCAGATCCTTGACCCCCCAGGCCTCCGCCATCCGGGCCCGCACTTCAGGCTTCCCCACCTGCTGGTAGCCGCTGAAGACGTTCGGCAGCGCGCCCATGTCGCAGGCGCCCTGCACGTTGTTCTGCCCCCGCAGCGGGTTGAGCCCGCCGCCGCGGATGCCGATGTTGCCGCAGAGCATCGTCAGGTTCGCCAGCGACTTGACGTTGTCCGTCCCGCAGACGTGCTGGGTGATCCCCATCGTGTAGAGCACGCTCGCGGCCTTGACGCTCGCGTAGAGCCGCGCGGCAGCCACCAGGTCCGCCGCCGGAATCCCGGTGATCCGTTCGACGTACTCCGGCGTGTATTTCGCCACGACCTTCCGGACCTCGTCGAGCCCCATGGTGCGCTCTTTCACGTACTTCTCGTCGTGGAGGTTCTCCTTGAGGATGACGTGGAGCAGGCCGTTGATCCAGGCGATGTCGGTGCCCGGGCGCGGCCGCAGCCAGATCGTGGCGTGCCTGGTCAGCGGAATGCGCCGGGGATCGACGACGATCAGCTTGGCGCCCTTGTGCTTGACCGCGCGCTTGATGTACGCGGCGAGGACGGGATGGTTCTCGGTCGTGTTCGAGCCCGTGACGAGCAGGACCTGCGCCTCTTCGATGTCGGCGATCGGGTTGGTCATCGCTCCCGATCCGAATGCGGCAGCCAGACCGGCCACCGTAGAGCTGTGTCAGAGTCGGGCGCAGTGATCGACGTTGTTGGTCTTGAGCACCCCGCGCGCGAACTTCTGCACCACATAGTTGCTCTCGTTGCTCGCCCGCGCCGAAGAGAGCACCCCGACGGCGTCCGCGCCGGCGGCGGCGTGGATAGCACCGAGGCGCGCGGCGACCAGAGCGAGCGCCTCGTCCCAGGAAGCTTCGCGGAACCCCAGGCCCTCGCGGATCAACGGGGACGTGAGCCGATCCGGATGGCCGACGAAATCGTACCCGAACCGCCCCTTGACGCAGAGACTGCCGTAGTTCGGACCGGCCTCCTCGACGCCGGAGACCTTGACGATGCGGTTGTCCTTCACGTGAAGCCAGAGCTGACAGCCGACCCCGCAGTAACCGCAGGTGGTGCGCACCCGTTTCCCTTCCCAGGGCCGGACCTTGAAGTTTGCGCCCTTGAGCACCAGCGCGTGGGTCGGACAGGCCTGCACGCACTCCCCGCAGAAGACGCACTCCCCGTCGCGCAGCGGGACGTCCTCGCCCGCGACGATCTTGCTCTTCTTGCCGCGATAGCCGAAATGGATGGCATTGTTGACCTGCACGTCGTTGCAGGCCTGCACGCAGCGGCCGCAGAGGATGCACTTGGAGAAGTTGCGCATGATGAAGGGGTTTGCGTCCTCCGGCGTATAGCGCGGCGTCGTCGACGGGAACTTGCGGCCCGCGACACCGTAGCGCATCGCCAGCTCCTGCAGCCGGCACTCGCCGGCGCCCGCGCACGTCACGCAGTCGTGGCGCCCGGAACTCAGCAGCAGCTCGAGCACGACTTTACGGCTCCTGACGACCTTTGCCGACTCGGTCTGCACCACCATGCCGTCGGCGGCCGGCAGCGCGCAGGCCGCCATCAGGCTGCGCGCCTTCTCGACCTCGACCATGCAGATGCGGCAGGCGCCGGTCGGCGTCACGCCCTTGAGATGGCAGAGCGTCGGGATGTCGATGCCGTTCCGGCGCGCCACCGCAAGAATGGTCTCCCCGCCGGTGAACGCGCATGGCGTCCCGTCGATCGTTATCGTTCGTTTCTTCAGCATCGGCGCTCCCCGCCTCCTTCGCGGCCTGCCCGCGTTTCTCTGCTACGCCACTCGCTCTCCGTCAACCGAGCCTAGGCCGCGGGCGGCGGAATCAGGTCGTCGAGGTACGAACCGGCGTAGAGGATCTCGTTCTTGAGCAGCTCGACCGTGCGCACCGTCGCCATGAACTCCTTGTTCGTCGAGTCGGCGATCGCCGCGGTCAGCCCGGCGGAAGCCAGCAGCGTGAAGAACGTGGCGCCGATGCGCGAGTGCAGGTGCTTCGGCGTCGCGTTGTAGACGTTCGAGAGGCCGACGACCGTCTTCATCGGCTGGCCGTCGTTGAGTTCCTGGAAGAGCCGCACCGCTTCGATGCACTCCATCACGTCCTGCTGGGCGACGCCGATCGGCAGCACGAGCGGGTCGAGGTAGATGCGGTCCAGCGCGACGCCGTGCTCCATCGCCTTGCCGATGATCGTCGCCGCGTTGACCATCCGCTCGTCGCGGTCGCGCGGGATGCCGGCCAGCGTCATCGCCAGCGCGATGATGTCGGCGTCGTATTTCGCCGCCAGCGGCATCATCTTGTCGAGCACGCCCTCGTCGGCGTTCGTGGAGTTGATCATCGGCTTGTGCTTCGTGACGACCGCCAGGCCGGCCTCCATCGCCTCGAGGTTCTTGGTGTCGAGGGAGAGCTGGATCGTGGAGTCGGTGACCTCCTCGACCGTCTTGACCAGCCACTGCATCATCCCGGGGCCGTCCTTGGTCGCCGGGCCGAGATTCAAATCCAGCGCCCGGGCGCCGCCCTGGATCTGCGCGAGCGCCATCTCGTGGATCGGCTTGGCTTCGCGGTTGCGCATGGCCGGGCCGATCGTCTTGGACATGATGTTGATCTTCTCAGCGATAATCAGCATTACAGTTCCCTTTCTGTGCAGGGTGCTGAAAAGGGCCCATCTGCGGCGTTCCGCTCGTACCACCGCACTGCGGCGCACAAGGAGTGCGCCTCATGCGCCGGATACTCGCGCGCCTTGCACCTGGACCCTTTTGAGCAGCCTGCCCGTTCCATTGTTGGTTACCGTATCCTTCAATTACCTGGTGCCTCTGCCGTAGAGCCAATTTCTTTTTTCAGATTTTCCTTGATCACGGCAATCTCCGCGACGAACGCGGGGTCGACGTCGAACGGCGAGCGGCCGTCCAGGTCGGCCTTGCGGATCGACTCGCGCTCGCTCACCAGCCCGATCACCGGCAGATCCGGCAGGTAGCCGCGCAGCTGCTCCTCTTCCTTGCGGTCGTGCACCTTGTTGAGCACCAGGTAGACCCGCAGCAGCTTCAGGTCCGCGGCCAGTTTCTGGATCTGGCGGGCGGTCTGGACGCTGCGCTGGCCCGGTTCGACGACCACCAGCATCGCGTCGACCGACGCGGCGGTACCGCGGCCGAGGTGCTCGATGCCGGCCTCCATGTCCATGATGACGACCTCGTCGCGCCGCACGATCACGTGCTTCATCAGCGCCTTGAGCACGGTCGACTCCGGGCAGATGCAGCCCGAGCCGCCCTTCTCGACGGTGCCGAGCACGAGGTGCTTGACGCCGTTGACTTTGACGCTGAATTCGTCGGGCAGGTCGTCGACCCGCGGGTTGAGCTTGAAGATCCCGCCGATGGTCCCCGCCTTGGACCCGGTCCGCTCGGCGATCAGATCGCTCATCTTGGCGATCGGCACGATCCCGGCCGACGCCTCGGGATCGACCCCGAGCGCCGCGGCGAGGTTGGCGTCCGGATCGGCGTCGATGGTGATGACCGCAGCCCCCTCCTGCGCAAACAGCCGCGCGAGGCCCGCCGCGACGGTGGTCTTGCCGACCCCGCCCTTGCCGGTGACCGCAATCTTCATGGCATCAGACCGTCGCTAAGGGCCCATCTGCTGCGTTGCACTCCTCGCGTCTGCCTGCGACGTACAACTCGTACGTCTCGGCATCCGCTCGTCGCGCGCCTTGCACCTGGACCCTTCTCAACGGTCTGCCTCCCGTAAGAATCCGTACCATTACGAGGTCTTGAGGGCCTTGAGGAACGACGGCAGCTCGGAAGCCTCGCGCGGCCCGACCACGACTTTCCAGCCGGCCAGCTCCTCCTCCAGCTCGCCGCTGAGCTGGGCGACGTACCCGGGGATGATCACCGTGCGGTGCTTGACCTTGGTCGCGATGTCGCTCTTGTTGACGAACGCCGCGATGCGGTCCGGGACGAACTTGCCGGCGGCCCACGCGGTCAGCGTCGAGAGCCCGTCGGTGTCGACGATGCCGAGCCAGGTCGGGACCTTGCTCCCCTCGATCTCGCTCGAGACGATGAAGTAGGTCAGCGAGAAGTTCGTCGTGATCAGCACCGGCGAGTTCTCGTCGGCACCGTTGATCGGGTAGAAGCCCTGCTCGACCTGCATCGGCCGCTGCGGGTCGGTGTAGACGTTCAGGCGCAGCACGTAGAGCGCGTAGGCCTTCTCGGGGGAGAGGTCGCGCAGCACGACGATGCCGCCGTACTTGATGGTGTAGACCGCCGCGTGGATGGTCTCCATCATGTCGTCGGTCGTCTCTTCGGCCGGGAACGTGATGATCGGGTAGCCGAAGGGCCGCAGCTTCTTCTTGAGCGCGGCGCGGCGGATGTAGACCAGGTTCTGGTGCGTCTCCTTGAGCGTGCGCGAGCCGGGGTCGAGGACCAGGTCCTTGACGCCCATCCCGTCGAGTTTCGCCGTCAGCTCGCCGAGTTCGTCCAGGCTCGTCGCCTTGACCGCGAGCGGCGCGCCGACCTTCTTCGCCAGCGCGGCCATCGCCTCGAGGTTGGCCTTGGTCGCCGCGTACAGCAGCGGGCGCTTCAGCGGCGTGGCCGCCAGAGCCGCCTCGATCGCGGCCGGCTCGGCCATGAGCACCAGCGGGTACTCGATCGCCCCGGCAACCGCGGCCACGCAGGCGGAGAACTTCGCGGCATCGCCCGAAACGTTCTTGACGGCGACCAGGTTGGCGCGCAGCTTCTGGGCGACGCGCTCGTAGGTCGCGGCCTTGAGCGCGACGAGCTTGGCCGTGACGGCCGCGGCATCCTCGGTGTCCTCGATCAGCAGCGCGTAGCCCGCCTGGTTGAAAAAGGTCTTTTCGTGGCGGTGCATCACGAGCTCCTCGCCGATCTTCAGCGCGAACTCGCCCTCGCCGATGGTGACGCCGCGGATCGGCGGCGCCGAAGCCTCGGCCAGGACCGCCTTGGCCGCATCGCTGACGAACGGGCACTGGTCGAGAGACGCGCCGGCGGCGGCGAGCTTCATCGCGAAGGCCAGGCAGGTGGGTACCCCGCACTGGCCGCAGTTGGTCTTCGGCAGATGCTTGAAGATGGCCATGCCTGAAAGCGCCATGACTCTAATACCTCCCTAAGGGTTGCACGATTGTGTACCGCACGTTCATTCCGTCCCGGTCATCCCTGCCGACGGCGGCTGATCCCCGGGCGACTAAGCCCCGAGCTCCGCGATCGTTTTCTTGATCAGTTTCACCGCCTCGGGGTGGCGCATGATCAGGATGTCCGAGCCGGCCATCATCAGGGCGGTTGCGGTGAGCGCCTCCCAGACAATGCCGCGCTTGCGGCCGTCGCCCCACTGCGGCGCCTCGGCCTGGGTGATCTTGGCCTCCTTGGTGCGCCAGACCTCCTTGCCGAGGTTCGAGACCGTCGGCGCCTGGAGCATCCCGTCGTTCTGCTTGAGCGCCGCGAGCTTGATCCGCTCGTGGATCGAGAACGAGTACTCCAGGCCGTAGCCCAGGGCGCCGGTCGAGGGGTCGATCAGCAGGTTGTCGATGGAGACGCCGAGATTGGTCAGCAGGATGTTCAGCTGCTTGGCCATGTTGACGTCGATCGGGGTCTGCCCGATCACCTTGCAGCCGAAGCCCATCGCCGCGGCGCCGATCGACTTGTAGTTGTCCTCGAGGGCCGCCCCGACGACCACGTTCTTGCCCTGCACGGCCTCGGCGACCGCCTTGAGCACCTCGGCGTCCTTTTCGGAGTTGCCCGAGCCATAGACGACCAGCGGCACGCTGATGGCGTCCGCGACGGCCTTGACCGTTGCCACCGCGTCCGCGACGCTGCGGTTGAGCCCGTTCGGGTCCGTCCCCGCGAGCTGCAGGCAGACCATGTCCGCGCCGAAAGCGCCTTCGCACTTCTGCGCCCACGCGACCGGGTCGGCCCAGACGTCGCCGAGGACGCTCTTGAGTTCGTCGGCCCAGTCGGTGGGCGTCGTGTCGTACACTTCCATCGCGATTTTCGGTGCGTTGGGCAGCGTGCCCTCGAACGAGTGGAACGCCAGCGCGTTCTGGCCGCCCACGGTGACCGTCTTCTTCGAGCCGAGCGTCAGCTCCCGGATCTTGGCGGTCGCGGTTTCAACGGGTGCCTGAAAAGCCATGGTCTCTCCTCCCTAAAATATTTTCGCCAGACGAGATGCGCCATCCGCGAAAACGTTCGTCCCACGCGTTGGGACCGGTCTTCGTTCCTCTCCCAGTGACTCCGGCGTCATCGTGAACAAGCCGCTGCCGTCTTGCGCGCAGCGCCCGCACTACGCCAGTGGCGGCAACCCGGCGCGGCGCCGGGCGGAATTTACGGTGTTGTGCATCAGCATCGCGATCGTCATCGGCCCCACGCCGCCGGGCACCGGGGTGATCTGCGACGCCTTCTGCGCTACGCCGTCGTAGTCGACATCCCCGCACAGCTTGCCGTCCGCGAGGCGGTTGACGCCGACGTCGATCACGACGACACCCTGCCGAACCATGTCGGCGGTGATCATCTTCGGGCGGCCGATCGCGACGACCAGCACGTCCGCGCGGCGGCAGACTTCTCCCAGATCACGCGTCTTGGAGTGGCAGACCGTGACCGTCGCGTGCTCCTGGAGCAGCAGCAGCGCGACCGGCTTGCCGACGATGTTGCTGCGGCCGACAACGACCACTTCGGCGCCGGCGAGCTTGACGCCCGAGCGCTTGAGCAGGTGGATCACTCCGTAGGGCGTGCAAGGCTTGAAGCCCTCGGTGCCGATGACCAGCCGCCCGACGTTGACCGGGTGAAAGCCGTCGACGTCCTTGTCGGGGTGAATCGCCGCGATCACCTTGTTCTCGTTGATCTGCTTGGGTAGCGGCAGCTGCACGAGGATCCCGTCGATCTCGGGATCGACGTTGAGCTTCTCCACCAGCGCGAGCAGCTCCTGCTCCGAGGCCTCGCCCGGCAGCACGAATTTCTTGGACACCAGCCCGAGCTCCGCACAGCCTTTTTCCTTGGCGCCGACGTAAACCTTCGACGCGGGGTTGTCGCCCACCAGGACGACCGCGAGCCCCGGCG
>Ga0334722_10002315_pt1 | contig 21772 bp, 29 predicted proteins | sample C3_bottom_MG_FD_207210 | JGI IMG/M metagenome (GOLD analysis project Ga0334722, IMG submission 207210) | Sediment microbial communities from Yellowstone Lake, YNP, Wyoming, USA - C3_bottom | ecosystem: Environmental > Aquatic > Freshwater > Lake > Sediment | place: USA: Wyoming | collected... | reverse complement strand
TGTCTTGCAATTTTGTTTCGCAAAGCCTTCTTTAGGACATCAACTTCGTTTCGTAGTGAAGCAATTTCATCTTCTAGTTTTGCTACTCGCTCATAGATTGTTTCTGCGTCGCCTGAACTCATGATGATTATAGGAAGAAAAAGATCTTAAAAAGATTAGGGTAAATTTGTTGAGGGCTGGGTGAATTTTCTTACTATAAATCAAATTCCTGATTGCATGCAGGACACTTTGCTCTTTCTTTCCCAGGTTGACCTAGAATGAATATTCTACCTATAGTCTTGCATAGTGGACACATGCCTGTAGTGACATTTTTTGGCCCAGTTTTTATGATTTTTTGGGTCTTTCGTCTACCCATTTTATAAAAAGATATTTGGTGTCTTTTAAACCTAATTTTTCATTTTACGAAGGAGATGTAGTTTTCAAAAATAGACATACAAGAAAATAACAGCAAGACTCTATTTTTTATCTTAATTGAGTAATCAATTAACTAGTGGGGGATCCAGACACTGAGAGACAAAGTGATAGTCACTTCGTTTTGGGCGTGCAGGATTCCCCAAAACAACTTTTCATAAATCATATTTAACAAATGCGTATTAATTGATCCATATTTTGCAACTTTTTGATCGCAGCAATTGGGTATTTTTTTTTCTAGTGGATAGATACCTATGTTGATTTTAACATTGAACAAGTACAACTGCATACTGTATTTCCTAGTCTAGATTAGAAAATACAGAATCGGTAAAACATGGCAAGTCTTAATGTGATGTATGGTAATGAGGCTTGTTGCAATTGTTTTAATCGCAATAGCTCTGGTTGGGATTTTTGGAAACTTGTCACCACAAGGAAATCTTAGTATTGAAAATATTCAAACGTCAATAGCAACAGTTGCTTATGCAGGTGAATTTGATGAAATTAAGCTTTCAGTTGATGAGTTTATGTATTTGAGAACAATTAGTGGCACAGACGAGGGCAAAGCATTAGCTGAAAAAATTGATGAGAGATTAAATAATTTAGAATTGGTAAAAATGTACTGTGATGAAGAAATTTCTACACTAAAACTTGTAAACGAGAATAATCCATATGAAAAGATTCAGCAGGTCTGCCCTAAGTTACAGGAGATCTCTCTATCAAAGGCGGCACAACTTTTTGGGTTAATCTAGTTAGTCCACTAGTTTTCTTTACGTTTTCTAACCATTTCCATGAAAAATTTTCCATCATGTGTAACTGTGTAAGAACGAAATGGTTCTTTTTGCTCTTGGGCTAATCCCATGTCTTTTACCATTTTGAGGTATTTAGAAAACTGGGAATAGCTTAGATTCGAAGCGTAAAGTAAGCGAGTCAGACGGCGTGGTTCTGTCATATTTTCAAGCAAATCTGATAATACGGCTAGTGTATCTCGCCTATTTCCATCGCTCATGACAAGTAGTGTATGACCTTTATCATTAAAGACTCTGGATATTTTTTTCCAAAAACTGTTCCTCTATGGTAGATTATTCCAGAATACTGACCAATTTGGATCTCATCAAATTAGTCACATATGGGTTAAAGTATATCAAAATCTTATTTTCAGCCAAACCTAATACTAAAGTGAAAAACTGATGGGATTACCTCATATCCTAGTATTTTCTGCCTTGACTGGAATTTCATTTTCATCTGCCATTGGAGCAAGTGGTGGACTAGGAGTGACATGGTCCAGTTTTGTAATGTTTGATTTTTTTTCAGGATATATGGATTCAAACCTTCAAACTTTATTGCTTGTAATTTCATCAATTTTTACAATATTTTTTATTTTCAGGCTTGCGAAATTTTTTAGAGAGGTACTTGATAATCAACTTGCAGGAATAGGAACTGCAATTCTTGGTTTTGTTGGTTCTTTTTTGATAATGTTTGCGCCACAAGATAACAGTCATGTGTTTGTTGCAGGAATAGGATTGTGGATTTTTGGCACATTCATTGTAATTGTATATAGAAAAAAAATTAATCCAGTATAAGAAATTAATTTTAAATGTTTTATCAGTCAGTTGTTTGGGTTTTGAGCTGGTTGGTTTTGTGGTAATACTTGATGCTCTTGTGTAGATTTTGATTTTTTTGAACCTATTGGTAGATCATATGTGAACTCTTCAACTACGTCCATTACGCTATCAATTACCTTCCAATTTTGTATTCCATACAATACATCCTTAACATTTGTTAAGAACAGCCATGTATCATTATCAAAGTCTGCTAAGATATCTATCAAGTTTGAATCTATTTTGCCGTTAGTGCGTTCTGTCAACTTATTCAAATATAAAATTCGTTTCATTCTCTGCTCAGCTGGAAACTCTTCTATGATAATCCTAAGATATTTGAAGTATTTGCGGAGATCCTTTGGTTTTGTCAACATCCAATTTATAATTTCTCGAAAATCTTTGTTGTTAACAAATTCTCGATAAAAGTCTGGCCATTCTGATTTTAATATTTTAACTAAAAATATTTCATTAAAGTGAATTTCTGGAGAGCCTGGCTTTCCTGCAAATGTCTCAAATGCAACTATTACATTGTTGATAAAACGTTTTAGCTGTCTTGGGTTATAGTCAACTATCTTTGCAATCATGGCAGAGTTTTGTTGTAAGAATTTTGTATAGTCTGAATTTAGCCTAGATACAATTGAATTGTTAATTAAATCAATCATGCTTTCCTTTGACCAGCTGGGAATTCTTATTGGAATTTGGATTATTTTTTTAATGTAATCGTCTCCTTTTATGCCAGTCAATTTGTAGGCTTGGGTGATTAGCTGAGATACTGTCTTGTGGCTTAATCCAATTACAAATACAAATCCTTCAATATCTAGGAATAGCTTTATTGATTCAAGTACCTCAAGTGCCTTAATTGGCGAGCATCTATCTAGGTCATCAATAAAGATAACAACTCTATGATCACCTAATTCACTTCGCACTGATTTCATCTGTTGCTCTATTTTTTCTAGTCCTTCATAGTATACTGAATCACGATATAGTGTGTTAAGATAATCCATTTTTTCTTCTATTTCTTCATCTCCAAGTTCTCGTTTTTTGGAAACTGCTTGCAATGCTATTTGTTGCATCACGTCTTTGCCAACAATTGTTAATCCCTTGAAAATTGTTTTTGAGAGCTGATCAAATATGCTGTGATTTGCCATTGCATATCCTACCGTTTTCATAAGAGATACAGAAGCAAGGTTGTCTTCACGCTCGTATTTCCATGCATTAAACCAAATTGGTAGAAATGTCTGTTCTTTTCCCTGTGGGTTTTCGTTTGTTAAATTCTTTTCAATTGATTTCATCAATGTGGTCTTGCCTGTTCCCCATTCGCCATAAATGCCGATTGTAAAATGTGGTACAGAGTTTCTAATTATATTTGCAATAGTTCTACTAAGGGAATCAAATTCATGAGTTGGATATTCTTCAACATCATCAATCAAAATTGCTTGTGGTTGTATTTGAGAAGTTCTTGTAGTTGATTTTGTTTCTGAATTAAATACGTTAAGTTGTAATACTTTTTTTAGTTGTTCATATTGCTCGCTAAGGTAAACGCTGTCTTCATGTAAAAGTGGTTGGCCTACCATCAGATAGTTTCTAATTGATTCCAGCCTTGAAAAATTACCAATTTCTTTTTGGTGTAGTTGCTCTATCATTTGCATTTCGCGCTCAAAATTTGGCTTTATTGCATTTTCTTTAGGGGTGATGTTTGGATGAGTGGTCAGATATTTTTCAAATTCTTTGTATTTTTCTTCAAGATAACTAATATCGCTACTAAATGGAGACTGCCCCTTTTCTAGCTGGGTCTCAATTGTGTCTAATCTCTGAGGGTCAACAATTTTTGTATTATGCAGTTTTTGGAGGATGTGCTTCCATTTTGAAAACTTGTCTTCTTTGAAGATTTCCATGTCATTTTCTCATTTTGAGGTTCGCAATCAGCTGCTTTGGATCATTATTTTTAAGACCAAATCTTTCCAGATCATTTTCCATTATAGAGATAAAGGCATGAAACTGGTTTCTGTAAGTTATTCCCTTTTGAGTAATGGAATAATATGTGGGATCTTTTTTTGATTTTTCTACCAATCCTACGTAAATCATTAGTGTCAGGTATTTTGTTACAGCACGAGAATCAAGATTGCATCTAAATGTGATGTGAGTTTTTTTTAGCGAATTTGCCATCAAGCTTTCTAGAATTTCTGCAATGATTTCTAAAAATCCTCGCTTCCAGGAGCTCATTGTATATTTGCTCCCTGCGATCTATCTACAAGTGAATTATTTACACGCTTTTCCAATGCTCTCAATGCCCGATCATCGATCTAGTTTGAACTATAAAAACATGATCGCATGTTATGAATAACATATGATTCCATAATGGTAATGAAATGTTTTTTGATCGCACTAGAAAAAAATTTTCTATGTTAAGAGAAAAATAGACTAGATAGTCTAGATTACCAAGTCTATTTTGATAATTCAAAAGTATTTTTAAAAATTAATTAATTTTACGAAGATGGAGTTTGAACAATTACTGCGGCATTATGTACATAATCAACGTCATTAGAGTTTGGAAATACGAATGTTGTAATTGGAATTGGGATTACCGTTCCTGCTGAAACTGGAGCATTAAGTGTGATAATGCCTTCTGCAAAGACATTAGATGTTTTGATATTTCTTCCCTCATATAGCTTACAGAACAGCTTTGTTCCTATTGGGAGAGCCACATCTGTGCTTGTAAAGTCGCATTGTGTTATAAAATCATCAAATCCCCCAGGTTTTTGAACACGTGTGATTTGTAGATTAAGATCAGTGCCTACAACTGGATTTGGTATAAGACCGCTTCCTACTCCAAATTGCTGTACTGCTGCCACAAAATCGTTGTTAAGATACCCTACTCCAAGTGCTCCTATGGCAAACATTATTCCTAGTATGACTAGAGCATGCATTAATTATGAATAAACTATGAGCATTAAATTACTTGAGGAGCATCTAGTCCTGAACAAAAAGCTGTACTAGCTAGTCTATACTATTATGTACAGTATTTACTAGTTAGTATAAAAAAAAGAAAAAAAGTTGTTGTTTCTTGTTTAAGGTGGTGGTGGTGTTACGTAACCTTTGTAGTTTGTGTACGTGTTTGCGTGTGCAATGATTGTTACATCATCAACAGCGGTTGCGAGTGGTTGTGCAGGAATTGGTATATGATATATTCCTGGTGGGAATGCTAGTGCTGATATATGATTTTCCGCAATGATGTTATGATTCATGTCAGTTAATTTGCACCAGAGTTCAGATTCTTTAGCAGTGTTTTGTGGATCACCGAAGCCATTTGATGCATCTAGTGTTACAGTGCATTCATTGATGACGTTCTTAAAGAATCCGGCAGCGTCTGGACCTACTTGTGCAATAACAAAGTCAACGGTTGCTTTTTGGATAGGAGTGTCAATGTTGCCTTGTCCTATACCAAATTGCTGAACCATGACTACGAAGTCGTTATTCAAGAAACCTGTACCTAATCCAATTGCAGCTACTGCTACAATTGCTAGTATAAGTATTGGTTGCATTGACTGGATTGAATTGTTTTGTTTTAAAAGACTTGAGAAACTATGAATCCAGCTTCAAAACAAGATGGTGATGATCTAGACTAGCTAATCTATTTTATGATTTAATTTACAAGTGGTGAGAGCTTGCCAGCTAGTGTCATTATTTGAAATATTGCCATCATACAATATAGAACCCAGCATGTTGAAACAATTGACATCATAGAGCCTGATTTTTTCTTGCGAAATAACTCCTGCGAGCCTGTAGAATTGTAAAGAATCTTCCTTCTTTCAGATTTTCTTTCAGATGACTTTGCAAAAAAGTACAGCACAAAAATTACAATAAAGTAAAAGGCAAAAATGAGTGTGCTTGCAAGGCTTGGCACTATAGCATTATACATAAAGCCTGTAAGAAAATCCCCCTCAGGTGCAATGTCGTTTGAAATTAAGACCTGAATTAGGGCAAATGTCAAGATGTTTAAGAAGATCGCAGCATAAAACATGCTATAATCATGCTTTTTTCGTTTTTTTAGCGAATTTCGCATTTTAGGTGGAATATATGCAATTCCAAGCCTATAGCATCGCAGCATTTCCTTTTTTTCCTTCCTCTTTTTTTGTTGAATTTGTATAAAAAATAATATTCCTGCTGCCAATATCATGACTATTGGGTTTTTAAAAAGAGAGATGATGTCACCCACATATGGAGTTGAAAAAAGAACTGTACCTAAGATATCCTTGTCTTTTGGAAAACCTGCATCAGGTGCCGGATTGTTATCACCCTTTATGACTAGATGGTCATTATGGTCTGTTTCTAATATTCTGTGAACAATAATCTTTGAGGCACTACCGTCTCGTTGGGTGTATGCAATAATATCTCCGACATTATACTCTGGAGATGTCTTTGCAACAACTATCGAGCCTGGTAAAATTGTTGGAAGCATGCTATGCCCCTGAACCAGCATGAAAGTTGTGTCTCCCCCCAAGCTTTCAGGCCAAAAATAAATTGCAAAAGGAATCATTGCAATTAATATAATGATTTGTACCAGCCTTTTCATTTGTTATGTATGATCAATCTTTTATTTACCTTTATCGAGTGTACGTACAGTAAAGTTTTTTAAAAAAAATAGATTACCTAGTCTAGATCATCACCATCTTGTTTTGAAGCTGGATGTAGAGTTTCTCAAGTCTTTTTAACCTAAAACGGATTTGTGTGATATGCAAAAATGTAGTAAATCTGATTTTAGAAGTTTAACACTTTTTGCAGCTATAACACTTTTGGCAATGTCAGCAGTTTTACCTGCATTTGCAGATAACGGTTCAAATTCTCCAGGTGCATCAACTGTTCCAAATCCTGTATCACAAGGTAATCCTACAAACATCAGATTTGAAGAATCAGGTCAGGCACCTCATAAATCTCTAGGAGGAATTTACGTATTTAGCCCAACTGCTGTAGGTAATATTGTTGACGCAACGGTTACAAAATGTCCTATGCCAGTATCAACAAGTGGGGATTATTGGGTTCTTTTGACGAACCCAGGCGGTCTGGTCATAAATTATTTCATTGCAGATACAGTACTCAATAACGGTATGGTTTCAGTTCCATTTGGTACTGGAGCACCAGTAGTGATTACGCCTTCTAATAGTGCCAAAGTTGGCCCAGGCGATGCCTCAACTGGTTCATTAGTTGCTATTCCAGCTCAATGGCATAAGCTAACAAACACTGCAATTCAAGGCAGTGAACTCCCAGTACAGCCTGCAACACAAAATACTGATAACACAAATAATTTAGGTGCATATACTGCAATAAGTTGTGGAGTTGAAACCACAACCTTGACTGGATTATATCAAACACCAGTTGATTTTAACGTAAATAAACCAGTTGGTGGAGAAATTATGTCTGTAAATACCGTTGCACTAGTTATTGCGGGATTAACAACAAGTGGAATATGGATGGTACCAGCAATTGCATCAGTTGCAGGTGTTGGAATATCAATTTACAAGTTCCAAAAAAATAACTAAGTATTTTTCTTCTTACATTTTGTTAGCATTAATTTTGTAATTACAGAAATATTTTACAAAGTCAGACTATGCAGATGATTGGGAATTTTTAGAAGTCTACACTCGTGGATAATATGTAAGTGTAGCAGGGAATGTCATGGCTTGGGGATTCTGATTTTGTGGCAGCCCCTCTAAAACATCACTAACGTTCATGTGTTCAACTAGGGTATTTTTCAAAAAGTGAAGCATTGCATAATCATTGTCAACGTTTCCAACCGTGTTATCCCATCCTACTACCATGAGAGCCCCTCTATCCGTGAGTGACTTTGCAAGAGATGGGTTTGACAATGTATTACAGCCGCCAAGAAGGAAAATTGTACCATCAAACTTTCCCTTCATTCCGTTATTCACAAGATCAGCTGATATTGCAAAGTATGGATTTTGTACATCCATGACTGGATTTGCGGGAAAGCTCAAAGATCTATATGTGTCATTAACGGTCACCCATTTTGAATCTGCAGTAGTACTTACCGTGTAAGAAATATCCAGAAGGGGTGCTGCCTTTTTTACCTGTCCTAAAAGCTGCTCAGTGATATACTTGTCCTCAGTATATTTTTCACCAGTAAATAGTACCACGTCATCTAAATTTTTAGCTCCATGCGTCCTTACCACAACGTACTTGTAATTCATTTTTGGCAAATTCTTGTAAAAGTCAACCGTAATGTCCTTTGTAGTCACAATATCAACTGTATAGCCTGCTGCGTTGAGGTATTTTGTTGCCTCTTCCTGAAATTCCTTGTTTGGCATCTCATCATATAGCTGATCAATTATCACAGCTCGAGGGGGACCATCATATGTAGTAGATTGTGCGATTCCCTGAGATAAAAAAACCATGGTTCCAGCTACAGCGGCTGCTGTTATTAGTAAAAGTAATATTTTTTTACTAAAATATTTTCTAATCATAATATGATTGATTGATGTAAACAAGGCACTTACCTACAGGCTTCCTCATAATCTATGGGGAGCACAATTTATTTCCTGAAGCGCCAAGCGATTGAGAATCAGGAATTGTATTTGTAGGAGAATCTGTGTATAGTACATTGCAAGCTCCGCCATTACAAGTGCAATGAAATGTAGTGTACTCTCCTGGTCCGCCTAAGGGGTCTCCAATCGCAAGTGGTAAAGACAAGAGCTCCCATTTTTGTATGTTCATAGTGATATCATTTGATAAGAGACCGTATGATAGTCCACTAGTAGCTCCTACGATTAATATCAAGAGAAGAAGTTTCATTTTCATTATTCCCTTCCCAACAACCAATCCAGTATATTTTTCTTTGGTTTGCTGTAAAATGATGGAGTGTTCTCCTGTGGCTTTTTTCGAAGTGACAAGAACTTTTCAAAAGGCAAATTCTCCATGTGTAGACTTTTTGATAATGCTCCTCTATTTTTTTGAGTCTTAGTATATACAATTGCAGCTATTCCTCCTACACCTGCTAAAATTATTCCATTGATTATTCCAGGAGTGTTATCTGTTTTCCACTCTGCAATGACAGTTTTTGGTTGGTTCATAACCACTCTTTCATTTAAGTCCGTACTTTCAAGGTCGCCAGTCCATTTTTCAAATACACTTGATGACCACATGCCAGGTGGAGTACTTCGTTGATCAATTGAGATAGGAACCATTCGTCCAAGGTCATACCAACCGTCGCCTTTTACTTTTCCTTCTTGCGATTGCACATCAAGATAGTATTGAGTTTTCCAAGTTGTAGTGATGTTTAGTGGTTTGTCAACAATTACTAGAAGATTTTGTGCTGATGAACCATCAACATCTTTAGCAACATCCTGGTTCATTATTCGTGCGTCAAAGGTATTCCATCCAGCAAAGACCTTTTTTATCTTGTTTGGCTCTACAATTTCCTCCTTTTGTGGAAGCGTTATAGTTGCAATCTCGCCTGATGAATAAAAGCCGCCACCAGTTGGACTTCCGTATTGAGACCAGACGTTTAGGCGATAAGATTCCTTGTATGTTGCTTCTATTACGTATGGTTGATCAATTGTTATAGTAGTTGATGCAGTCTGGGCATTTGGTATGAGTACTGGGTTTGGCCCTTTACTTACCCATTTATCAAAAACATATTTTGTATCAGAGTCAGAAGATTGGAGTTCATCTTCAGCAATTAATGCAACCTGTTTTCCTTGCCCATACCAGCCGGTACCAAATGTGTTATACTCTGGAACTGATGTTTTGATGTCAAGTTTATACTGTGGAATCCATTTTGCCTTTACCGTTACTGGTTCTGTAAGGTCCACAGAGTTTGACGGGGAGTTTACATAGTCGCCCTTGTCCCATGAATCAAAAATATAGCGGACATTGTCGTCTTTTTTATCTAATACAACATCTGACTCTAGCTCAAAGGTGGCAGTTTTTCCTGCGTCTTGCCAGCCGCCACCAACAACCGTTCCATAGTCGGTAATTGGTTTGAGATAGTGTTGCGTTTTGTACAACACAATAAACTCCTTTGAATTAGAATCAACCGTAATGGTTCTATCACTTTCTTTGTTTTTGTCCTTCCAGGAATCAAACACATATCTTGTTTCAGGACTTTCCTTGATAATAGAAGGTGTGGAAATTATGTGTGTAGAGCCGTCTACCCAGCTAAATGATAATGGGAGCTCGGCTGGAAGATAGATTGTTCCATCAACTGTAATTTCTGAAACTTTTGGGATTTCATCAATAACAATATTTCCAACCTTATCTTTGCTGTAGATTGCTATGGCCGAGTGAGAATTATCCATGCGTACAGTAATTGGATTTCCATCTGCCCATCTGCCATCAATCTGCCAGCCAACAAATGTGTAATCTTCAAATGTTTTTGGGGCAGCATCTATGTTGGCTGTAGTGCCAGTCTTATAGTCTCCTCCACCACCAATGAATAAAATATTTGGGTTACTTTTTACTGTTAGAGTAAAAGTATCACTTGCAACTACTTGTGCACTAGCTTCTATAATTGAAAATGATATGACACAAACTAGAAGAATCAATAATGTCGGATTCATGTTAGAAACTCCGTAAAATTTTTTATTTAGCAAGTGGACCATCGTGACCATTTCCCTTGACTAAATCCATAAACAGTTTACCGTTAGTAGTAATGCCATATGCTCTATGTGGCTCATGAATCTTTTCTGCAAACCCCATGTCCATTAGATTATCAAGATATTTTACAAGTTGAACATAACTCATGTTTGATTTGTATAAGATATGAGTCAAACGTCTAGGCTCTTGCATTATATTTAGCAAATCAGCCATGATGGTAACCTTATCACGTCTTCCAGTAGTTTCTCCCAATGTCTCCAGTGCCATGCCCAAGCGTATTCTAAACTTCGGAGTTTAAAGCACTTAGGAGGATTAGATCTAGATTACTTTTTACAGATCCCAGTCCTCAGAATGCTTAATTAGAACTAGATATTCGTGATTATTTGTTCCCTGTTCTATTACAGCCAGAATTTTTTCCAAAAATAATTTTTGGTAAAGTTTTGAATTTTTTAAAAAAAGCGCGGGGAATGGGATTTGAACCCACGAATCATTTCTGACATGGGATTAGCAATCCCACGCCCTACCAGGCTAGGCGATCCCCGCACATCAAAAGCTAAACAACATCTGTAAATAAAGTCATTCTTCGCCAAATCGGGTATAATTTTTAACAATATCTTCTAACAGCATTCTTTTTCCACCAACAATTTGCAGCTCTACTTGAATTTTTTTATCTTTAATTGTGATTATATTGTAGGTGTTTTCAAATAATCCTCTAGTCCTATCTGAAGCTGCAGTTCCTGCATTTACAATTGCCAAGTCCTTGAAATTCCAAATCCATGGTCGGTGCTTGTGTCCACACAAGACAAGATCAACTTTAGTATCCAATATAGTCCTAAGAACATCACCTGCATCAATTACTGTCAATCTGTCTGAACCAGTATCAGGAATGCCAACTAGATGATGATGCATTGCTAAAATCTTAACCTTGTCATGATATTTGTTCATGGTTCGCTCTAGCCACAGGTTTTGGCGGTATCCAACTTCTCCCTCGTTTCTGTCAGGCCTTGCAGTGCCTATTGTAACTAGCACTACATCATCACTAAGCTCATTTATTGTCTCAAAGGGAAAGAATTTTTTAAACGCAAGATACCCGCTGTTCCTATAATCATGATTGCCGCTAATTGCAAATATTTTTTTACAGTCAAATTTTGATATTGCATCTTTACATTTTTGATATTGCTTGATGAGTCCTTCGTCTGTAAGATCACCTGTTATTATAATGGCGTCTGGCTTGATTTGGTTTACCTCTTCTATTACCTTTGCAAATACATCTTCCTGAAACTGTGAACCCATGTGAATATCGGATAGCTGGACTAGTATCATGTTTTGATATATGAAAAATTGATTTAATAAATTAGTCCTAAATGAAACACTTAAAATTTGATTTAATTGGCAAATTTTGTTATTAGGAATTTAAAAAAGAATTAAGAATTTTCAGAAATTAATTCATTTTATTCAGCATGATGTTTTGAAGGTAAATTATCGTTTTATCTGGATTTAGCATAATTGCTCATTCCGGTTAGATCAATCAGAACTACCGGTTCGCTTCCAATTACCCATGCGTCATGTCCCGAAGGAATTACTGATGCGTCACCTGGGCCAAGCTCTTCTTGGTTTCCATCGTCCATTTTTATCATTAATCGTCCTGAAATAACATATTGAGTGTGTGGTGCTTCACAGCTATTTGTTTTGACAATTGGTTTTACACTGGTGGACCATTTCCATCCAGGTTGAAGAGTTGCGCGACCAAAGGTAACACCGGCCAAAGTCACAAGTTCTAGTTTGCCTTTATCAAATTCTCTTTTTTCATCTGGTGAATCAAGACTTTTTCGATGAATTTTATCCATACAAAATATAATACATAGTTGTTTAAGGATTTTTCGGAAATAGATTAACCATAAACAAAAATTATCAAAAAACTAATAACTTAAGGATTTAATAAATTAGTCTTACAAAAAATACGTAAAATAATTTTTTGATACCAAGGTAGGATTAAATACGAAGGATCTTAAAATTTGAAAATTGGCAAAAAAAGCGGCAGTCATAAAAGGAGACGGAACAGGACCCGAACTAGTTGATGCAATGTTGCATGTACTAAAGGCGTGCAATACGCAAAGTGAGCTAATTTTGTGCGAAGCTGGTTCTGAGCAATGGGCAAAGCATGGCGGTGCAACCTACATTCCAGACCAGACTACAAAAATAATGGAAGAAAGTGATGCATGTTACAAAGGACCTACTACAACCATTCCAAGCCCTGATGCGCCAAGAAGTGTAGCAGTTTCAACTCGTCAAAAGTTTGAGCTATATGCAAATGTTCGACCAATCAAAACTTATGATAGATTATCTCCAGACAAAAAACTTGATTTTGTATGCTTTAGGGAGGCAACAGAAGGCCTCTATGCAGGAATTGAATTCAAAACATCAGATGATTCTGCAATTGCAATTAGAAAAATCACCAGAAAGGGATGTAAAAGAATAGCCGATGCATCATTTAGGTGGGCAAAGGAACATAATCTAAAAAAAATATATGCAATTACAAAAAGGAACATACTCAAGCAAACTGATGGGATTTTTTGGGGAGAAATTGAGCGAGCATCAAAGGAAAATCCTGGAATTGAAATCGAGGAATACTATATAGATAACATGACCCAGCAGCTAGTAAAAAATCCAGAACGATTCAACAATTCTGTCCTAGTTAGCACAAATCTCTTCATGGATATTATCTCTGAATGTGCATCTGGAAATGTCGGCTCCATTGGATGTGTCTATTCTGCAAACCTTGGAGATTCATATGCAATGTTTGAGCCAGCCCATGGAAGTGCTCCAAAGTACAAGGGAATGAATAAGGTAAATCCTACTGCTGCAATACTATCAGGTGCATGGATGGTTGAATATCTTGGCGAGCCGCAAATAAGAAATGCAATTTTTGCAGCAACAGAACAAGTAATCAATGACGGAAAATATGTAACATATGATATTGGGGGCAATGCAGGCACAAAAGAAATGGCAGATGCCATTGCAAATATTGCTAAGAGAATTTTACAAAAATAATTTTTAGTGTTGAACTATTTTTTTTCTCTTTACCTGCAAGTATAACAATCCAAATCCTACACTAGCAACTGCTCCCAAAGTTGGTAACATCCACAATGTACTATTTTGAATTCCAGCTATAACCAATGCAGTTGTATCAATTGGTAAGAGTTCTCCACCAATTTGTTGACAATTTGAACATGGCTGGCCAACTGGTGTCAAAAATCTTCCAATTGCATCTAATTCATTTTCTGCGCTCTGAAAGCCATCGTTAATAATTGGATCTGTTAAGTCTGAATAAACAGCAATATATCGATGAGGTGAGCTGAACTGCCATACACTTGCATAGTCATCTCCTTCATTGGGGTTTCCAAAATTCGCCCAACCATCAACGAAAACATAGTCTAACGTACCTTTTTCAAAAGTTGAACAAGCTCCTGAACCTGGTATTGTGCCTGCCTCTGCAGTACCAAATCCGTTTGCAGTTGCTGCACATGCAAGCGCATCAGAAAGGCTATCTGTGCCATATACTGTGAACTCTATACCTTCTACAAATCCATTCCAAAAGTCTTTGTCAGTGTCTCCATAAACAGTAGCAAATCCAAGATGATCAATTGAATTGAATACAATTGCCTGGTCGGCTTGGTTACCTGCTCCCAAGTCAACTACAATTGGCGTGGTATCTCCTTGGAGCCAGTTGTGATCAGTTGCTTCCATAGCTCCTGCAGGTGTTAAACCACTTGGGGGAATAGGCGCTGTAAATGCTCCTCCTACATAGGAATATGAATTAGGAAAACCGTGACCAAGAAACCCGTTGCCACCAGCTACATAAGTGCCAAGTGCATAATCAGTCCCTAACGTACCTGCGGTCCCAGGTGTTCCTTGAACAGTGTATACGTTGTTGTTAATTCCAGATTTTAAAGTAAGAGCAATAGCATATACATTTTGAAGTGAGGTAGCTGATCCTGTTATCAATATTGCCGCTATTATTCCAAGAAGAATAGCTTTATGCATTGATAAGTTAATCTATCTGAAATTAATAAGACATGTGAACTTTATATTCCATGTTTTAAACTGTAAAAATAAAATCTGTATTGGCTAGTCTATATTAGAAAATACTTTTTTAAAATAAAATTATATCCTAAAGGAGTGTAGCTTTTAAAAGTATCAATTCTTCAAAAAAGAGTTTTTCCCTTGTTACTATTCTAGTATCAAGCCCAAGCGTATTTCTTTTTTCAACTAGTTTCTGATAATTTGTAAGCGAAGTAAGAAACAAAATCCTTCCTTAGCGATTTTTTCATTCCAGCTTGTCCTTTGGTAAAACTTGAACAACGTCAAGTTCTCCAAGTAAATGTAATCCATCTGCCTTGTCGTAATAGTGAAAAGTGCCTGGTTTTTTGGGCAAAAGTGTGAGAGTATCCTCATCGCCAGGCTGAAGCAGTTTTGTTTGAACATCTAGCCCATCTATGTAAAACATATGCGGGGATTTTCCATGATTAACAACTGTAAGAATGTAGGCATAGTCTCCAGATCTAGTTACCAGTGTAGGATTATCAGCCCCCCCAATTCCTACCACTCCCTGTACTCTTACCTTTCCATTTTCTTCAAAGGCCACAGTCTGTCTTATCTGCTCTGGAAGAAAAATTTGTACAGTGCGAAAGTTTCCTTGCTCAACAACTACAACTAAAACTGCAAATACTGCAATTCCGATTGCAATTACAGATAATACAAAGGAATATTCTGATCTTGCTATACTTTTTGGAATCCAAGTCATGTATATTAAAATTTAAAAAAAATTTCTATACTAGAACAAGAACTGAAGACTTTGATTTTAGAATATAATTTATGATTCATCTAGGCAAGGAAACTTAAATAATCAACAAGGATGATGGGACATTAGTTGTCTGTCAAGATAAAAGATATCAAAACTACCATAGTAAAAGAAGATGATGGTTCTTACTCTATCATGTGTTCTGCACTGGGAGTTTATAGTGTAGGCAAAAACAAACAAGATGCAAAGAAAAACTTTCTCAAAGCACTTGAGATCCATCTATCAGTTTTAAAAGAAAAAGCAACTGAGACCATCGCAATTTGAAAAAACTCTCACCAATACATGGAAAAGAACTAGTAAAGGTTCTTTGTAACAAGTTTGGTTTTCATGCCATACGACAAAAAGGTAGTCATGTTACCATCACAAATGGCTCGATATATGTCACTATACCGCTAAAGGAAATTCGCGTTGGATTACTTGGAGTTATCTTAAATGATTGTGATATTTCAAGGGAAGAATTTTTGAGAGAAGTTTAATGTTTACTATGCAAAAGCTATCTGGTAGCTTGCACAATAAGCAACTCTTCAAAAAACAATTTTTTCCTTGCTACTATACTACAATCAAGTCCAAGTTTCCTAGTTTCTTCCATTAATTTTTCATAGTTTGATAGTGAGGATGTAACAAACAATATCTTTCCAGAATCATCTAGGCATCGAATGGCTGATTTGATTATTTTTAGAGGAACTTCTATTCCTTCTTTACCACCATCAACTTTTCTATCTGATATTTCATCAGATTGAAGATAAGGCATGTTGCAAACTATGAGATCAAATTTACAGTTAAGGGCTTCTGCAGCATCACAGCAAATACAATTTTCTATTTTTTTATTTTGATTAATCAAGGAATAAAAATCAATATCTGTTCCAATCACTTGCAAAAAATTTCGAGATAAAATTCTGGTAAGATAACCTGAACCAGTACCAATATCAAGTGCATTTTGTCCTTTCTCATTGACTAAATTGTCCTCCAGAAAATAGGTATCCTCTGAAGGAGGATATGGTTCATTATTTGAGAATTTGTTTTGCAAGGCTGATTATCTCATCTCCACTAAGGTCTTCTAGTCTTTTGTCTGACTCTATAACCTTTCCAAACTGCTTTACCACATTTTGAATTTTTTTTCTTTTGTATGAAAATAGTTTGTTTACTGTCTGAATCAGCTCCTCTGGAATAGTGTTTTTCCATGTTAATTTCAGCACAACAGAATCAACATGTGGGGGTGGAGAAAAATTATTTTTATTTACATTAATAATATGTTCAATGTCTGCTGCATAATTTACCAGTACAGATACTGCCTTGTTTTTTTCTGCAATCTTTTCAGCAAACTCCTTTTGAACCATAACAACTGCATGAGAGTAATTTTTCTGAATTAGCCATTCCATTGCATCTCTGCTCTTAGAATATGGAAGGTTTGATACAAAAATTGTAAACTTTACATCTAATTCAAAGCCATCGCCGTGTAAAAGTGTGAGGTTTGATATATCAGAAAATTTTTTCTTTGCTGTATTGTAGAGTTCTAAATCAGACTCTATTGATATTACGTTTCCAGCTTTTTCACACAATAACGGTACAAGTATGCCTTTCCCAGTTCCAATCTCAAGCACTGTATCTTTTTTTGTTATGCAAGCAGATTCTACTATTTTTTTTGCAACAGATTGCGTAACTAAAAAGTGCTGGCCGAGTCTTTTCCTTTTTATCATTTTTTAACGAAGAGGTTCATTCGAGCCTCTCCGGTTATTTCTTCCATTATTCTTTTAGCAATATGTTTTATTGGATCTTTTAGCCCGACTCTTCTTTGCAAGTCCTCAAAGCTTTCAAACTTTCGTTTTTCGCGCTCTTCTAGCATTACCTTCATGTACGTTTTTCCAATTCCAGGGATTAATTCAAGTGCATGTACTCGTGGAGTTAGCGGCTGGCAGTTGTTTAGATAGTCGATAAATCTTTTTTCGTTTTGCATAACAGTTTTTTCCACCACTCCAGAAATCTCACTTTGTGCAGTCTGGGAAATTTTTACATAGTCTAGCTTTCCTAGTACAGACTGGACCTTTGTTCTGCCTTGCTTTCCAATGTAGATTCGCTCACCTACTTCAAAGGTAGCGTTTTCTGCTCCAAGGACTTCAAGTAGAGTGAGTCTGTCTTCACCTAGTGCAGTAATAATAATTCCTTGACGTCCACGTACAGTAGATGACTTGCCTCGCTCTACAAAGTCAAGTACGTAAGCGTACTCTTCGTATCTTCTTGGTTGGGTATATCCCCTGTCCAAACTAAATCACCTAAAAAGTTACGCGTGCTCCTTGATAATCTTCAGCATTTTTTCTAGCGTTTCAGCTAAAATGAGTTTTTTCCAGCCAAAGGTAAAGGAACGCAGCTCAGCTAGTGTAGTTGGTCTAATGTTTACAATTTCTACTGCCTCTTCTTCTGTAATGTTGCACTCTTTGACTAGGTCTTGTTTCATTTTCTTTGCAGCCTTTGGATCTATTTTTGTAAACTTTGTTACATAATCATAAGTCCAGCGTTGTATCTGATCCATTTTTTCAAGATCATGTCCTTCTAAAATTTCTTTAACCTCAGAAATAGATACTGCCTGTTTTTTCTTTACTTCTTCCATTTTATTTTACACCAAACGGTTTTACATGGTCTAATCTTGTGATTAAGGTTTTTGTCTTGTTGCCAAGTTTAATGTGTAATGTTATAGCTCTTCTTCCTACTTCTATTACTCTACCCACCTTACCATGATATCGTCTATGTGGAAGTGACTTGTGTTGTCTTGGGTCTATAATGACTAGGGCTTGATCACCTACTTTGTATTCCCTTAGCAAAAATGATACTCCTCTTGGAGCATCTTTAGTCATTACGGCTCTAGACTTGTGTCTAAATCCATGAGAGTGGCCAGATGGCTTTTTAGTAGTCATTAACGAACTTACTTTGCCCTAGCCCTTAATTAATCATTTACTCGGTATTTTCAGAATCTATATCTTCAGTAGCTATATCTGATTTTTTACCAGGTACTTTCTTTTTCTTTGTACCATCTTCTGGATCAACTACTCCTGCTTCAGATAGTGCAAAGATTACCTCCTGCTCTGGATGGTGTGGGCTGTCAACCATTCTTGCAATTCTCTTTTTGCCAGATTTTTTAAAGTAAATTCTATAGGTGCTAGTATGTGCTACAACATTTCCTCCAATTGGTCTAGTTGGGTCTCCAAAGAATACGTCAGGGGATGCCATAACTTGGTTTGTTGCAAGTGCAGCACAGTTGTATGTTTCAGCAATTCTTACTAGTAGATGAACAAAGTGATTTAGTTTTTGTTGTCGTCCTGCCAGAGTGCCACGTCCAAGATATTCTGCACGAAATAATCCTACTGCAGAGTCTGCTATGAGTAATTTAATATTATTTTCTTTAATTACTGCGCCGGCTTCTTCAAGTATTAGAATTTGGTGTGAGCTGTTGTATGCTCGTGCTACAATGATTTTTTCAAGTACCTGTTCAGGATTCATCCCTTGGGCCTTTGCTATTGAAACAATTCTTTCTGGTCGAAATGTTCCTTCTGTATCTATGTACAAGACTCCTCCGTCTAGTCCGCCTTCTTCTTTTGTTTTTTGAACCATTACACACATGGTATGACAGAACTGCGTTTTTCCACAGGCAAACTCGCCATAAACCTCAGTTAGTGCTTGTGTTTCTAGTCCCCCATCAAGTAATAGATCAAGGCACTCTGTACCAGTTGAGATTCTGCCTATCTCTTGTCGTCTCTTGTAAATTTCAGTAGCAGTAACAAACTCTTGCGCAAGTAATCCCTGCTCTATTAGCTGCATTCTGGATTTGTTTACTATTTTTTCTGCAGTTTCCCTATCCATGCCAGTAAGATCTGCAATCTCTACTGGACCACGAACTATTAGATCCATTATATTATGAACGCCTGCGTCTTCTAGTTTTTTAGTAGTAACAGGACCGACGCCTTCAAGGCTGTCTAGTCGTAAATCTTCAATCATGTACCTAGGGTAAGTATCATGATATCTTATAGTATTCTTTGTGATGATCGCTGACTATATGTGAAGAATTAACTGATGATTTTGTAACTTTAAGACGATATTTTAAAGCAAAATCCTATTTAGCAAACGAGTTTATCGACAAAGAGTAAAAATACAATCCCCCCTCCTAGGCGTAAAAAATTAACACTTTTCATTAGTACGGAAATTATGATTAGACGAAAGTTATGATCAGCTTATTTGTTGGAAAATAAAAAAAAGGAAAAAGGTTTTTTGGAATCTCTTACTTGATACGAACTATCTTAACTAGGTCTACATATGGTGGCAAGTTTTCACTTGACGCTGAGTCGAAAGCGGGTATGTCAAGATCGTGGGTATGAGCTCCACTAGAGAACGTAGTACCAACAGTATGAAAGTGACCAAAACCTGGTACGTCTGTGCAATCTACCGAGAATGTACCACAGTTATCTACACTTTTGGTATTACCATTCGATCCACTTGTACTACTGAGACCATGTGTATGTGCACCATTAGAGGTTGTTTGAGTATTTGGTGGGTCTACAGAGTGAGTATGTGAAATAGTACCGCCTGTGTTTCCAACATCACCTAAGGTGTTTGCCCCGCGAACAAACTTTGCTCTCAAGTCAGGTAGAGTTACTCCATTTAGCGGACTTGCCGGATCAGTAACAGTGCTTCCATCTGCTAAAGCATAGCCAACTGGAATAGTACAAGGAGTTACACAAAAGTAATCCAAAACAGTACCAATCGGCACACCAGATGCACTTATTCTGGAATTGAGGTCGGAATCAGTTGCCTGAAGTGTCTTAATTACATCCCATACCTTTCCCATTGGATCCAGATTTGCTCCATATGCCATAGTTCCTATCATTATAGAACCTGTAACAAATGCTAATGCTACAAGTCCTACTAGAATTGTTTTATTTGTCATTGGCTCGTAAATTTCTACTGTATTATTAAGTGAACTGGATTATGAAGTCCATAGTTTAAAGTGATTTAGCGAAATTGGCATCGAGTTGTTTGATTCGTGATTAATTGCAGATAAAGTTCCTAGCCAGAGTCTTTTCTTGTCAGCAGAGGTCAATCATTATCAGTGTGATGATGAATAATGTATTCTTCATGATTTTTGAATTTCTTTTTACAAACTGCACATTCCCATTTTACTTTTTCAAAAGGTCCTTCAGATGAAATAATTCCAGCATCCATGCGTTGTATAATCAAAGTCTTTGCCTTACTTTTTCCATGTTTCAAATAACAATTTTTACAGACCCAACGACTTTTCATTTTTTGTCTGTGTTTAAACCACAGATGCCTTTTTCTCCAAAAACTAACTGGGCTGTGATCACAAATTGCACATTTTTCTTGTTTTGCCGTATTTTGAAAACGTGAAACTTTTAGATATTGATTCCTATTTCTTAACTAGATTTTTTCTTTACCCCTTAACATCTTCTTTTGTGCGTAATTTTATTCTAAGATTACATTATAACGGAGAGGATGATTAATTGGAGAATATTTATGATCAATACAAAAGTAATCATCCAGGTTTGAAAAAAGAAAAACAAGAGATGATAGACAATCATGATCATATGCTTCATAGAATCACAACATTTGTAAAAAATTACCCGATACCTGTTTTTGCAATAATTGGCTTGATTGCAGGTAGCATATTTCACTGGACACCAAATCAGCAAGAATTAGGCCATTGGATTTGGTTTGTCACACTAGTTGTTGGTGGGGCACCTATTATTTGGCAGACCATACGTGGGATGCTTCACCGTCATTTTGCTTCAGACATTGTAGCGCTTTTAGCTATTGTTGCTGCAATATTGTTGAATAACGCATTTCCAGGTTTAGTAATTGTTCTTATGCAGTCTGGTGGGAAAGCTTTGGAGGATCATGCATTTAAGAGAGCGTCTTCTTCCCTTGATGCGCTTCTTGCAGGTTCACCGCGATTGGCACATAGAAAAAAAGATCATGACTTTGAAGAGATCAATGTAGCAGATATTAGAGTTGGAGATGTACTTTTGGTACGACCAGGGGATCTAGTTCCAGCAGATGGGGAAATAATTTATGAACAAGCCGAAATAGACGAATCATCTCTAACAGGAGAGCCTTTGCCCAAAATAAAAAAAATGGGTGAACAGGTATTTAGTGGAACAATAAATGTAGGAAATGCATTTGAAATTAGAGCTAGTAAAATTAGCGGTGAAAGTCAATATGCAAAAATAGTTCAACTTGTCAGAAAGGCTCAACAGGAAAAAGCACCAATTCAATGACTTGCAGATCGTTA
>Ga0334722_10002314_pt1 | contig 21783 bp, 22 predicted proteins | sample C3_bottom_MG_FD_207210 | JGI IMG/M metagenome (GOLD analysis project Ga0334722, IMG submission 207210) | Sediment microbial communities from Yellowstone Lake, YNP, Wyoming, USA - C3_bottom | ecosystem: Environmental > Aquatic > Freshwater > Lake > Sediment | place: USA: Wyoming | collected... | reverse complement strand
CCACTGCCTGTTCGCCATCAATCCTGACTGTCTCTTCCATGGTCGTCTCCACTGCCCTCTACTCTAATATCAGGGAAGACAGGTGTCTCACGTATGTTGGCAGAGAGGGGAGGGCCCTACTATAAAGACCTCAAGTCGAAGTACTCTGACGCCTTCGATGACTTCGAGATTGACTACGACCAAATCGAGGAGGGGTCCGAAGCGGAATTGAAGCAATTCTTTCAGCGGCTACAGGAAGGGCTTCCTCTCACCAGCAGCGAGAAACTGAACTCGGTACACAGCAAGCTCCGCGATTACTGCAAGTCTCTCGCGAAGCATGACTTCTTCAAGAAGTCCGTTGTCGTCCCTGACACGCGTTACGCTCATTTTGACATCGCAAGCAAAGGGGCGGTCATCGAGATTGAAGGAATTGCGACAGGTCTGCGGTACGACGATATCAAGCCAGTCTTTGAAGCGCAGGCCTCCTTCTCAACTTCTTCCGCAGCCGCCAAACGTCTTCGTGCTGCTTTGGACTTCCTCGCGACTGCTTTTCCAACCGCGAATCCGTTGCTAAAGAATCGGACGGTCGTTCAATCTGTAATCAGCCTCGCCTGCCGGCTCGTCGCCACCGGCCACTCCGCAGGTCTTGAGAAGAAGTTCGGGAGTTTTGTTTACCACTTTATGAGCCAGCTGAGTCATCAAGTGGAGCTGGGGCAGGCGGCCACCGACTACGATTTCATCCGATTCCAGAAATCGATCAATGCTAACGTGAAGGCGGGCCCTCGCACCCGGCAAGAGATTCTTCTGCGTAAGGCGTTCATGCACGATCCCGGGCTGGCAGCTGCTTTCGATCCCAGTGCTCTCGTTGAAAGCGGACTGACCGGTCGCATCAAGGAGCTAGGTGATGCCATAGGTGCCGAAATCGCGCGCTTGAATGACGCATACTCGGGCGATCATGGGAAGGACCTCTTCAAGGCCACGAACAAGACGGTACCGGCGCTAACTAGCCTGGGCAAACCTATCAAGGACCTGAACACGTACAAGAAACTTATCACTGATCTCTATTTCATCTTTCGTGAAAGTATTGGACAGCGACTGGGCGAGACCGTCCCCGTCTCATTTGCCGAGGTGAATGTCCTTCGGACTGATCTCCAACACGACACTGACCACGGAGACAACACGAAGGTCAAAGCGAAGAAGAAGCAGGCAGGTTCCATCTTCAAGAAGTACTCAGGCGAGGCCTCGCCTGACGTTCTGGACCCGACGCGCTTCGTGCTTGTGCAGGCGAACCTGCTCTCGGCACTCGAATTGGACTTGAAGAACCTCGCCCTCCCGAAACCATGAGGCCCAACCCTTTGTTGCTGCAGACTGGCCACGAACGCCGTGCCAAATCGCGCGACATCCGGGCCCGCCGGAGAACAACACTTTGATATGGCTTGCTACTGTCATTAGGGCGAGCGGTTTCCTGCCCTTTGCGGCAGTGTGGCGTGGATCAAACCCGAGAGGGAACGCGGCGGGCGCTGCTGTGACGACGGTCGATCAAGCTGATATTCGGGCGTTGGTTAGCCGCAAGACTGTTGTTCGTCACGGAGCTGCCTCGCTCTAGAATCTGAGGTGCCGGTCCGAGGACCGGATCAATAACGTGTCAGCGAGGGTTCTCCAGCCGCGTGCGCGCCGCGTTTCCTGTCGGGTTCGTGTAATGAGTGGTGGGAGAGCCTCCTTTCTTGCCGGGCGAGTTTTTCCGGCGGCTGCGCTCAGAGCGGTTTGACTTGCTGGCCCAGCGCCCAGACGAAGCCGGCGAGCTCGCGTGCGACAGCGACGATGATCTTGTTACGGTTCAAGCCACGCGCCGAGAGCCGGCGGTAGCGCGAACATAGACGCAGCTGCGCCTTCCATGCGAGGTCGGTGATGGACTTGGACAGACCGGACTGGCGCCGGGCGATGCCTACGGAGACGCGCGCAGCGTAGCGGTACGCCCACGCGGCTTCCACCAGCGCACGGCGCGCAGAGGAGTTCCCTGTCTTGGTGATGGCGCCCTGGCGGCGGCGATTGCCTGTGGAGTTCTCCGAAGGCACCAGGCCGAGAAAGCCCATCAGGTGGCGCGCCCAAGTAAAACGCGTCAGGTCGCCCAGTTCAGCCACGAGACGCACCGCATGGATCGCGCGGATGCCGCGCAAGGCCTGCAACGCCTCGACCACCGGCCGCCAGCGCCAATCGGTGAGCGCATCGCCGATCGCCGCCTCCAGCCGCTCGATTCTCTTGCCGGCCTCATCGACCGCCTGCGCGTATTCCTCGAAGGCGATGTGCTGCGTTGCATGCGGTAGGCGGATCTCGTCGATGAAACGCCGGTGCCGGGCGGACCACAGCGTCTTGCCGTTGTAGCGGATGTCGTTGCGCAGCAGCAGCGCCCCCAGGCGCTACCTGGCCTGACGCTGCATGATCACCGCGTCCTCGCGCGCGCACCAGATCGCGCATCGCCTCGTCGGCCGCGTCCGGTACGTGAATCGGCGTCAACTCCCCCGCACGCGCCAGGCGCGCCAGCTTCAGGCAGTCGCGCCGATCGGTCTTGACGCGGTCGGCATTGGAGCGCAGCGTCATGCCCGGGGAAACCACCCAGCATTCGTGGCCCTTGGCCTTCAGCAACCGGTAAATGCCAAAACCGCAGGGCCCGGCCCCGTAGACGAACACCGGCGTCTTCCCCGTCGATTCGAGCTTGCGCGCCAGCCGCGACACCGCCGCCATCTCCCCGCCGATCGTCCCGTAGTGGCGCACCTCGCTCGCGCTATCGTCGCCCGTGGCAACATCGATCGAGTCCTTGTGCACATCCATTCCAACGAATAACTTGCTAGACTTGCTCATGGCCTGCCTCCTGTTCTCGGTTGATACACTCGTGTTCAACGTGTGGCTCTGCGTGCTCCGCCACGTAATCCACGATACCAAGGAGGCGGGCCTCTTTGACTCAGCGGCAAGCCATTCCGTCTAGACCCCTCAAAGGCCCGCACACGTGAGCACGGAGACTTCGACCAATCCTCGTGACTACCTGTCACCGCAGGAACGTGCGCTGCCACTTGAGCACACAATCGATCCTGGCTTCGTCAATCGTCGAGCCGTTCAGACAATAGTTGGCGAGAGCGGGATGAAGATCGTTGACGAAATGTTGACGCGTATCCCTCCTGATCTTCCCGAAGGCATACACCGGGTTAGGGTCGACCATGTTTACAACTCCGTCCTCCTGAGGTTCTGCCAAGTCAACGAAATACACACCCTCGGTCACGTTCTAGCCGAAGGCAAGGGACATATGTTCTGTTCGACCGAACTGATTTCGGGCACTCCGGAGGTCTACGACGCGGACCGTGTCACAACCACGGTGTTGCCAGTCGGTGTCTCGGATTATCGTGTGCAACTGGAATACTCGACAAAGCACATTGGCTCCGACACTCTCCGGTCGGAACTCCATCGGGGCTCTCAGCTTTCAATCATTGCCATCTTCGTTCGAAAGGACGGAGATTGCCTGGTTTTTCGCCCACTGATCATGGGCTTTCCGTGGGTCAGCTCTCAAGACCCGGCATGGGCAGACATGGTCATGTGGTGGAACCGTGACTTCTATGAACACTTTGTGGAAGACATTGACGAGTTCAATAAGGTTCGAACTACAACCAAGCCGGAATCAATCGAGGTAATGCGCCAAGTGCCCGAGCGCAATTTCAAGCTGTGTCTGGCCAAGATTCTTGGCGATCGAGTCACAAACGACTGGGGTGGTGAGCAGTCGGACCATTTCACTTCCAACGTGCATCTTTGTGGCCGCCGCACTACTGCAGCGTTCTTGCTTAAAGGACCGGCGAGATTCGCCCCGATGGTTTTGAACCACCTTGGTAAGAACAACGACCAGATCTGCCGGCTGTCGCAAGAGCCGGCCGAACTGCTGATCGTCCAGCACTCTCATGACATTACACCACCGGTGCGGGCAACGCTCAGAGCCTTCGCTGTTCAACCCGGTAGAGCACGGCGATACTGCTTAATGGACGGTCGTGACTCGCTGTGGTTGCTCAACGCCTACGGGCTCCTCGAAGAGGCAATCAGTGGTGCCCTTACGTAGCGCTGATCACTTGAAGAGGTCTAACAACCGGTCGCAGGCGACGCGCATGAACCCCTCGCCCAACACGGACGCGCGCGAGCTGTCGTGCATCGCAAGCGCCTATAGTCCGCGCGCCGATTGGCTCCGGCGTTAGCAAGCAAAGAAGCGTCCAGTTGTAAAGGGGTAGAATTGAAACCCTAACCGTCGGAGGCGCGGATGACTGAGTCAGTGAAAGAGCTCGAACGCCAGGCACGTCAGCTGTCGGTCGAGGAGAGAGCCCAACTGGCCGAGTTGCTTCTGGAGTCACTGCACGAAGGTCCTATCGCTGAGATTGAGGCGGCCTGGGCCGTCGAAATCCGAGAGCGTGTTGCCGCCTTTGAAAGGGGAGAACTGCAGACCTACCCTGCCGAAGAGGTCTTCGCTGAGGCGCGGCGCATCGCGAAGTGAGACGTGCTCGTTTTCTGGCGCCTGCCCGCCGCGAGTACATACACGAAGTTAAGTTTTACTCTGAGGCGGGTACCGGCGTCGGAATTAAGTTTGCGGCGGCCGTCGAGGAGGCTACAATGCGCGCGTTGGCCTTTCCGCAAGCGGGCTCCCCTGGAGAAGCAAACACCCGGAAGGTCTTCTTGAAGGACTTCCCATTCGCCTTGGTCTACCGTCCGGAGCCGGAAGGCATTCTGATCTTGGCACTGGCGCATTTCTCTCGCACCTCCGGGTATTGGGTGTCACGTGTTCGCTAACTTGGCGCCCAACGCGGACGCGCACCATGAACCCGGCGCGCGCCGTTTAGCTCTACGTTCGGCGTCAGTCTCACACCTGCTGTCACCATGGGAGTGTTATTCGTCCATGCAAATCACCACTGGTACCGTCATCGACGGTAAGGTCGTCGTCGAGGATGTTCCCCTCGTCGAGGGCTCAGTTGTCGCTGTACTTTCGCGCGAGCCAGAGGATCCGTTCACACTCTCATCGGAAGACGAAGATGAACTTCTCGCTGCCATGGCGGAGATCGAAAGGGGCGAGTTCGTCTCAGCCGACAAGCTTTTCGAGAGCCTGCGCAAATACGGCTAACGATGACGCTTCGCGTTAAGGTCTCCGCGCGCGCTGAATCGCAGATACATTAGGCCGCTGAATGGTGGGCCGAAAACAGACCAGCCGCGCTAGGTGCGGTTCGTACAGACATTGGCGAAACCGTGGCTCTGCTGGCACAGCGGCCCGGCGTCGGCACCGCCTACGAGGCCGCCAGGACCAAAGGAGTTCGCCGCTTGCTTGTAGGTCGCATTCGGTACTTCACTTCATTTACTACTGTGTCACACCCGAAGCACGCGAAGTGCTGACAGTGTGGCACGTGAGCCGTGGCAAACAACCCTCCTTGTAGATGCATGACGCGACAAACGTCACCAAGATGAGCCCAGGACACCGCTCATCGCGACTAGGGCTGAAATGGCGAGTTATATACCGGGTCGTCGCTGATGCGCTATTAGTCCAAGTTGTTCAAGTTACCCCTCATGACTACAGGAGAACCTGATATGAAGGAATTCCGTACTGCCAAGAAGCGAGTTGAAGTCTCGGTGGGCGAGTCTGTCCGTATCCTTCGCGAACTTCAGGAACTGAGCCAAAGTCAATTGGCCAAGCTCACGGGAATCCCTCAGGCCACCTTGTCCGCCATCGAGAACGGTCGGGTCAATCTCGGGGTCGAACGGGCAAAGGTACTGGCTACGGCGCTCAAATGTCATCCTGCGGTACTCGTCTTCCCGGGCTGGGAGGTCTCCCTTGAGTCTGCGGCATAACCTGGGCCCGACGCGGATGCGCTGCCGGCGTCGGTGATCATTCAGACCCCCTCCTCGGCGCGCCGGTAGACTCTATGTTGGGCATCGCCATTCACTAGCGGAGAGCGTTCTTGAAGATCATCGGCCTGATCGGCGGTATGAGTTGGGAGTCGACCGTTCCGTACTACCGGCAGATCAACGAGACGATCAAGCATCGCCTGGGCGGGCTGCATTCAGCGAAGATCGTCCTATACAGCGTCGACTTTCATGACATCGAGCGACTGCAGCACGCTGGCGATTGTGAGGCGGCTGCAGAAGAGGCGCTTGCGCAATGACGCCCAACCCTTAGTTGCTGCGGATGCGCCGCCGCGTGCGCCTACTTCAACTCGCGCACCACCTCCATCGCGACGCCGAACATTTCCTCCAGGTGTTTCTTCTCCGCGATCAGCGGCGGACAGAAGGCGATGTTGTCGCCGATCGGGCGCACGAACACGCCGCGGTCCCAGCATTGGTTGAACACTTCGAGCGCGCGCGCGCCCGGGGCGCCCGCACGCGGCGCGAACTCGATCGCGCCTATCAGTCCCAGATTGCGGCAGTCGATCACGTGCGGCAGCCCCTTGAAGGAATGCACGCCGTTCTCGAAGTCCGCGGCCAGCGTCTGCGCGCGCGTCAGCAGCCCCTCTTCGGCATAGGTGTCCAGGGTGGCCAGAGCCGCAGCGCTGGCGAGCGGATGCCCGGAATAGGTATAGCCGTGGAAGAAATCGACGCCGCTGCCCGCGGCCTGCGTGAACGTATCGTAGATGTCGCGCTTCACGATCACCCCGGCCATCGGCACGGTGCCGCTGGTGATGCCTTTGGCGAAGGTGATGAGGTCGGGCGTCACACCGAAGTATTCGCTCGCGAACGGTTTGCCCAGGCGTCCGTAGCCGGTGATCACTTCGTCGAAGATGAGCAGGATGCCGTGTTTATCGCAAATCTGGCGCAGGCGCTGCAGATAACCCTGCGGCGGGATCAGCACCCCGCCCGCGCCCGACACCGGTTCGACGATCACCGCGGCGATATTCGAAGCGTCGTGCAAAGGAATGATGCGATTTTCCAACTCATCGGCAAACTCGGCGCCGGCGGCCGGTTGCCCGCGCGAGAAGGCGCTGCGCGCCGGGTCGTGGGTGTGGCGCAAATGGTCGACGCCGGGCAGCATCACGCCGTAGGCCTTGCGGTTCGCGGACACGCCGCCGACCGAAATGCCGCCGAAGTTGACGCCATGATAGCCGCGCTCGCGGCCGATCAGGCGGGTGCGCGTGCCGCTTCCCTTCAGGCGGTGATAGGCGAGTGCGATTTTCAGCGCCGTGTCCACCGCTTCGGAACCGGAATTGACGAAGAACACATGGTCCATATCCTCTGGCGCGAGCTCGGCGATGCGCCGCGCGACTTCGAACGGCAGCGGATGGCCGACCGAGAACGAGGAGGCATAATCAAGAACGCCGGCCTGCTTGCGAATCGCCTCGACGATTTTCGGGCGGCAATGCCCGGCGTTGACGCACCACAGGGTCGCCAGGCCGTCGAGCACTTTCTTGCCTTCGACGGTGGTGTAGTACATGCCCTGTGCAGAAGCGATCATCTTCGGCGAGCGCTTGAATGCGATGTTGTTCGTATAAGGCATCCAGAAATGTTCGAGGGCGGCCGACTGCGATGGCTGTGGCGCTGCGTTCATGGCTGATCCTTCAGATTGTGCAATTAGGTGCGCGGCGTGTCCTGACGCCGGCCGATGACGCCGCTGCCGCTCAGCCCAGCGTCGGCATGTTGAGTCCGGCTGCGGGCGTTTCGTCGTGCGGCCAGCGCGTGGTCACCACCTTGGTGCGGGTATAGAACTTCACCCCCTCCATGCCGTGCGCGTGCAAATCGCCGAACAGGGAGTTCTTCCAGCCGCCGAAGGAATAGAAAGACATCGGCACCGGGATCGGCACGTTCACGCCCACCATGCCGACCTGGATTTCCTCTTCGAAGCGCCGCGCCGCGCCGCCGGAATTGGTGAATATCGCCGTGCCGTTGCCATAGGGATTGGCGTTCACCAGTGCGATCGCATCCTCCAGCGAGTCGGCACGCAACACCACCAGCACCGGGCCGAAAATCTCGTCCTTGTAAATCTTCATCTTGGGCGTGACCTGGTCGAACAGCGTGGTGCCGAGGAAGAAACCGCTTTCATAGCCCGCAATCTTCTTGTTCCGCCCGTCTCGCACCAGTTTTGCGCCTTCGGCGACGCCGGTGTCGATGTAGCCCGCGACCTTGTCGCGATGCGCCGCGGTGACAAGCGGCCCCATTTCCACGCCTTCGCCATCGCCGGAGCCGACCTTGATGTTCGCCGCCTTGTCGCCAAGCAGCTTCACCAGCGCATCGCCGATCGCGCCCACCGCGACCACCGCGGAAATCGCCATGCAGCGCTCGCCCGCCGAACCATAGGCAGCGCCGATCAAGGCGTCGGCGGTGAATTCCAGGTCCGCATCGGGCAGCACCACCGCATGATTCTTGGCCCCACCCAGGGCCTGCACCCGTTTGCCGTTGCGGGCGCAGGTTTCGTAGATGTATTTCGCGATCGGGGTGGAGCCGACGAAGGACACGGCATGGATGCCGGGGTGATTGAGGATGGCATCGACTGCCTCCTTGTCGCCGTGCACCACGTTGAACACGCCGTCGGGCAAGCCGGCCTCGCTGAACAACTCGGCCATTTTCATGCTGGTCGAGGGCACTTTTTCCGAAGGCTTGAGGATAAAGGTATTGCCGCAGGCGATCGCCACCGGGAACATCCACAGCGGCACCATCGCCGGAAAATTGAACGGTGTGATGCCGGCACATACGCCCACCGACTGGCGCAGCGTGTGGCAATCGACGCCCGAGCCCGCATTCTCCGTATACTCGCCTTTCAGCAGATGCGGAATGCCGCAGGCGAATTCGATCACCTCGATGCCGCGCTGCACGCTCCCGAGCGCATCGGGAAGCGTCTTGCCGTGCTCTTCCGAGACGAACCGCGCCAGCTCCTTCTGATTGGCCTGCATCAGCGTCAGGAATTTCTGCATCACACGCGCGCGCCGCAGCGGCGGTGAACCGCTCCACCCAGGCAGCGCAGCGGTCGCCGCTTTGACCGCGGCATCGATGTCCTGCGCGTTGGCGAAGGGCACGCGCCGGGTGACCATACCCGTGGCCGGATTGGTCACCACGCCCGAGCGCAGGCTGCTCGGCGCGACTGCGGTTCCGTTCACCCACAGGGGAACGATGGCTAGGCTCACTGACTTGTCATTGGGGATGTTCATGTTGCCGCCTCCGGTCGATTGTCTTGATCTGTCCGTTGCCACGGTCGGCGCGGCATGGAACTGCTGGAGAGAAATTGGGTACGAAATGATACCACCGGAACCGGCGCAGGATGTCCGCTAGCGGCAGTCGCAGCGTTCGCGGTGACCGCTCTCAATAGCCTTTGCGCCGGTCGACTACGCCGTGCATGGCGATGCCGCTGCGATAGCGTTCGAGGTTGTCGAGCAATACCAGCGCGGCGGTTTCCGGTTGCGTCATGCTCGCGATGTGCGGGGTCACGAGCAGGCGCGGGTGACGCCATAGTGGATGCCCTGCAGGGAGCGGCTCGGGCGTGCACACATCCAGGATCGCCGCCGACATCCGTCCCGAGTTCAAGGCATCCAACAGATCCCGCTGATCGAGATGCGCGCCCCTGCCGACGCTGATCAGCGATGCACCGTGCGGCAGTGCCGCCAGCCGGCGGCGATCAAGAATGTTGCGCGTTTCTTCGGTCAGAGGCAGCAGGCAGATCAGGATATCGCACTGGCTCAGAAACAAGTCCAAGGACTCCGCCCCGGCGTAGCATTTCACCCCGGGTATGTCGGTTGCGGTTCGGCTCCAGCCGCGTAGTGGAAACCCGAACGCGCCGAGTCCCTCCAATACCGCCCGCCCTAGAACCCCCAGTCCCATGACGCCGACTCGACGCATAGCGGCCGGCACGACGTTGATTTGCTTCCATACTCCAGCGGCCTGCTGGCCGATGTAGTCGAGCAGGTCGCGGTGCAGCGCCATTACCGACATGGTGACGTACTCGACCATGCCGTCGACGATGCCGGGCTCGACCATGCGCACCACGATGACCTGCGGCGGAATGCTGGACAAATCGAGATGGTCGACGCCGGCGCCGGCGGAAAACAGAACCTTGAGATTCGGCAGTTTCGTCACCAGTTCCGGCGGCGGCTCCCAGGCGATCAGAAATTCCACCGTGGCGAGATCGCCGGCGTCCGGCCAGAGGCGAAACTCGATGTCTGGCGCGCGCTCGGAAAATATCCTGGCCCAGGCGGGGCCGCGTTCGGGATCGGCTTGGTAGAGTACGCTCATGTCTGACACTTGTTACGGCTGAAATGCGGAGTCGGGGAGTCGCTATGCAATCGCACCGAACTCGTCATCTTTGCGCCATCCTGCGGCTGAACACCATCAGCATGATCAGAGCGAAAGACGCCGCCGTCAACAGGGTGCTGATCGCGGCGATGGTCGGGTCGATTTCATCACGCAGTGCGGTAAACATCCGTTTGGTCAGGGTCTGGTTTTGACCGCCGGAGATGAACAAGGCGACGATCGTTTCGTCCAAGGCCTGAATGAAGGCGAATATCGCCGCGGAAATGACGCTGGACTTGATCTGCGGCAGCGTAACCGTCATGAAACTGCGAAACCGGTTCATCCCCAGGCTGCGCGCCACCATTTCCTGGGTCTGGTCGAATCCCTGCAGGCCGGCGGTCACCGCCGTAACCACATAGGGCAGTCCCAGCATGACGTCGGCCAGGACCAAGCCGGCAATGCTGGTGAGCAATCCGACCCGCGAATAGATGAAAAAGACGCCGACTGCGGCGATGATAATCGGGACCATCAACGGCAGCATCAGCATCAGGCGCAGATAGCGCATGCTCCAGTGGCTGGAATTGTGGATCGCATAGGACGCCGCGACGCCCAACGGCGTGGCGATCAGAGTCGTGAGTATCGACACGATCAGACTGGTCTTGCAGGCGTCCATCCAGGCGGGATTGCCGACGAACGCCTGGTACCAGCGCAACGAATAGCTGGGTGGCGGGAACGTCAGGAATCGCGTGTCGGAAAAGGACATCGGCACGATGACCAATACCGGCAGGATCAAGAACATCAAGATCAGCACGACCAAGGCGCCGAAGACGATGTTTCCGAATGAAAGCTTGCTCATTTGACGCCGAAGATCCGTTCCAGTGAAATCAGCTTGCCGACGACATAGAAGATCGCGAACACGCACGCGAGCAGAACGATGCTCACGGCGCTGGCCGCACCCCATTGGTTGTACAACTCCACGTTCCGACTCACCACCATCGATACCATGATGGTCCTGCCCCCTCCCATCAATTCAGGCGTGATATAGAAACCGAGGCACAGCACGAACACGAGAGTCATGCCCGCCAGTATGCCGTTCAGCGACAGCGGCAGGAATACGCGCAGAAAGACGTGCACCGGGGTACCGCCGAGGCTGGCGCCGGCCAGGGTCAGTTCCGCCGGGATCTTTTGCATCGCCGAGTAAAGCGGCAACACCATGAACGGCAGCAGGATATGAACCGTTGCGATCACCGTTCCAAACTCGTTGTGCACCAGCGACAAGGGGCGGTCGATCAAGCCCAGGAACAGCAGCGCCTTGTTCACCAGACCGGAGTTCTGCAGCAGGATGAGCCAGGCGTAGGCGCGCACCAGCACGCTGGTCCAGAACGGCAGTATCACCAGAGCAAGCACGATCGCCCCCCAGCGGGGCGGCAGCGCTGCCGCGGCGTATGCGACCGGATATCCCAACGCCAGCGCCAACAGCGTCACCACGATGCTGATCCTGAAGGTCAGCGCGAAGGTGTGCCAGTAAATGCTCTCGGTCAGGATGCGGCGGTAGTTTTCCAGCGTGAACCCGTCGCTATAGACGGACTGCCAGAACAACCAGGCCATGGGAACGACGAGCAACACCAGAACCACGAGCAGCGCCGGCGACGCCAGCAGCAGCATCGCGCGCTGCTCGCGGCGCCGATAGGCGCCCGAAGGATCGGAGGCTACGGCGTTCAACGGCGTCTACCTGAAGTGGGCGAATAAAGTTAGGCGCAGCGCCGGCCGGCAGCCCCGGGGCGGTCGCTGCGCGCGCGCTTGCATCACTTCTGCATGAACTGCAGCCAACGCTTCTCGGCCTTTTCGCCCTCCGGAGAAGACCACCAGCTGTAGGACATGAGGGCCTGCTTGGCGGCGTTGGCGGGAAAGCTCGGTAATTGCGCCGCGCGTTCCGCCGAAATCTTGCCGGTACCAAAGGCTGCCGGGTTGCCGGGACCGTAGTCGATCTGCAGCGGCAGGTTCGCCTGGTATTCCGGGGCGATCGCGGCGTTGACGAATTTCACGGCGGTCTTCAGGTTCGGTGAATTCTTGAGGATGCAAAGCTGGGTGCTTTGCAAAATGCCGTCGTCGTAAGTATAGGCGACGTCCGCGCCTTCCTTGGCAATGGCGCTGACCCGGCCGTTCCACATCATGATCATGGCGACTTCACCGTCGTGCAGAAGCTGCGCCGACTGGCCGCCCGACGTCCACCACACGGTGATATGCGGCTTGATCTGTTCGAGTTTGCGGAAAGCGCGGTCGACGTCCAGCGGATAGAGTTTGTCTCTAGGCACGCCGTCCGCCAGCAACGCCGCCTCCAGAGTCCCCATCGGATGGTTGCGCAATGCGCGGCGACCGGGAAACTTTCCGACATTCCAGAAATCGGCCCAACTGGAAGGCGCCTGGCCGCGGTAGCTGCTGCGCTTGTAGGCGAGGACGCTGGAATAGAACTCATACGCCACCGAGTAGGGCGTCTTGTAGCCGCTCGGCATACTCGCGGCGTTCGGGATCATGCTGAAATCGAGCTTCTCAATCAAGTTCTGTTCGCCGCCGCGGATGCAGTTGACGGTCGGCGTATCGACGACGTCCCACACCACCTTGCCGGTACTCCCCTGGGTCTTGATCATCGGCCATGCGTCGGGGGCGCTGTCCTGATTGATTTTTATGTCCAGCGCCTTCGCCACCGGATCAAGGATGGCGATGGTCTGCGCCGCCTGATAGGACCCGCCTTGCGACACGAAGGTGATTTGCTCGGCTGCGAACCCGGAGGAGGCAGCGAGCGCGGAAATTGCGACGAACGTTGAACCGACAACAACGGAAATTGCATTTTTCATCTTGCTTCCTCCTAAGAGTTTGTAACAAAACGAGGGGACATCCCCCACGGGGACTTTCCCGTCAAGCGGGATCGAGACCTTCGGGCGCATCCCCTCGTGCTCCCCTATATCGGCCGTAACAAAATTACTTTTGTTACGGGTTCTACGTTGAAACTTTCGACCATGGGACTTCAACACCCGATTGCGTCAAGGAACTGATACCAGGCCGCAACTAGACGAACACCGGGTTCGCGCAACGGATAGAACGGAACCGATTTGAGCCGGGCGGCATCGAGCAGTCCGACATCCGGGGATTCGCCCACCGCGAACGCCGCAGCGTAGCGGCCGAGCAGGCTGGCCATGGCCACACCGGCACCGTTATAGCCCAGACAGAAGCAGGTGCGGTCGTCGAGCCGCCCGACATGCGGCAGCTGGCTGAGCGTCATGCCGACGAAGCCGGCCCACCTGAATGCGATCCCGATTTGACCGAGATCGGGAAACAAGGACACCATCGCCCGCTGCAGGGCGTCGAAAGCCGAGGGCGCGTCCTCGCCTCCGAACGCGCCGCGGCCGCCGAAGACAACCCGGCTGTCGACCTTGCGGAACCACTTCATCATGCGCCGGGTTTCGGAATAGCTGCGCCGGCCGACCATCAACTTCGCATCGATCGCCGCGGGAAGGCGATCGGTGGCGATGATGGCGCTGCGAAACGGGATGATGGTGCGCTTGAAATACCGGGTCGCCGGAGTCAGGTCGGAGTAGGCGTCGGTTGCAATGATCACCTGCCGCGCCCGCACCGTCCCTGCGGGTGTTTCGAGCAGCAATCCGTCCGACTCGCGCCTGATGCGCTCGACCGGACTGCGCTCGAAGATGCCGACCTTGCGCGCAGCCAGACCCGCAGCGATGCCGCAGACATAGTTAAGCGGATGGATCGTGCCCGAATCGCCGACGAGGACGCCGCCGGTGAACGCCCGAGAGCCGGTCTCTGCGGCCACCTGGTCGCGGGACATAACCGACACCGTGCGGTCGCCCAACTCGCGGCGCAACCACTCCGCTTCGACCGTAATGGCATTGCGCGCGCGCTCCGTGTGCGCGCAGCGCAGATTACCGGTGCGCTCGAACCGCGCGCTTTTGATATCGAACTCGGCAACCAGTTCTGCCACCGCTTGCACTGCGTCATGGCCGATCCGGTGCATACGCTTGGCGGTCGGCAGGTCGTACGCCCTGGCAATCTCCGGAAACGAGACGCGAAATTTCGAGGTGACAACGCCACCATTGCGACCGCTGGCGCCCCAGCCGATGGAATTGGCCTCCAGCACCACCGCCGAAATGCCGCGCTTTTCCAGCGCGTGCGCCGCCGACAGCCCCGAGAAACCGGCGCCGACGATGGCCACTTCGGCACTGAGCTCGGCCTCCAGGCGCGGCAGCTTCGGCGCAGGCGCGGACGAACTCGCCCACAGCGAGCCCACAGCCGGACTATTGGGGGCTTCGGTCACGGCTGACAAGCCTAGTGCGCGGCATCGACCGCGTCCGCGAGCGACTTGAGCGATGAAAAATGAAAATCGGGAACGGCCACCTTTTCGACCTTGGGCGTACCGCCAAAACCGCTCAGTCCCTGGCGCCGCTCGATCCAGCACACCGAGTAACCGAGATCGCGCGCGATGCCGATATCGTGGTATTGGCTCTGCGCGACGTGCAGTATTTCGCTGAACTTGTACCCGAGCGCGGACTGACGGCCGCGGTTGTAGGCGAAAAACTGCGGATTCGGTTTGGCGACGCCGGTGTCGTCGCAAGTGACGCTGTCATCGAACGGGTCGGCCAGGGTGTGTGCATAGTAGGATAGCGCGACCCGATCGGCATTGGTCATGGCCACCAGACGGAAGCGCGTTCGCAGGCGCTTGAGCGCCTGGATCGAATCCGCGAACGCCGGCCAGCGCAGCACGTCCAGCTGGAACGCCTCCGCCGTAGCCTTGTCGGCAGCAAGACCCAGTTCCTTGGCCAGCGCCGTGTAGACATGGAACATGGCCTCGCTGGACCGGCCCGGATAGGCTGCGCGCCCCCGCTTGTACGGTTCGAATATCTCGTCATCGCTCAGTTTCTGCGCGGCCACGCCGCCGAGACGGCGGACCGAATCCAGAATGCCCTTCTCGAAGTCGATCAGCGTACCGACGACATCGAATGTCAGAACCTTGAAATTTTCGAATGACATATTGCTTGCCTTTCTCCTGTTAGTAAGCCGAATCGGATGTTCGAGGCGGGTCGTCGGCCGACCTGCGAACGACAATGGTGTCCTCCGGATCGAGGACGACAGTCATGCATTCACCGACCACCGGGATCCGCAGGCGTGCGGCATGGTGACTGGGTTGGCGCAGGCTGAGGCTGGTTCCATCCTCCAGCGTGGCGAAAATTCTCAGACTTTCGCCCTGATAGACGATTTCCGTGACGCGGCAGGGCATGCGATTGACATGCGTTTCTCCGCGGCCATCGTCGATCAGGAGTTTTTCGGTCTGCACCGCGAGCAGGATCTCGCCATCCGGCGGTACCGGGCGCGCCGAACGCAGCGTCAGTTCCCCCAACTTGACCTCCTGGCGGCCGGCGCGCGTAACCGGCAACAGCGTGGCCTCGCCGACAAAGCTGGCGACGAACGAGTCGACGGGATGATCGTGCAACTGGTCTGGAGCGCCGATCTGGACCAGGCGGCCAGCGCGCAGAACGGCCACGCGATCGCTCATGGTCAGGGCTTCGCGCTGATCGTGGGTGACGTAGATGGTCGTGGCTCCCAGCTTCTTGTGCAGATGGCGTAGTTCGATCTGCATGGCTTCGCGCAATTGCTTATCCAGCGCCGATAGCGGCTCGTCCATCAGAATCAGCCGCGGTTCGAACACCATCGCCCGCGCCAAGGCGACGCGTTGGCGCTGTCCGCCGGAAAGCTGCGAGATCCGCCGCGCCTCGAAGCCGCGCAGTTCGACCATCGCCAGCGCACCCGCCACTTTTTCGGGCCAGGTGGACTTGGGCAAGCGCCGCGCGCGCAACGGGAAGGCGACGTTCTCGCCGACCGTCATATGTGGAAACAAGGCGTAGTTCTGAAACACGATTCCGATGTCGCGCTGGTGCGGCGGCATGTAGGTGACGTCGCGATCGCCGATCCAAACCGAGCCGGACGAAGGCTGAACGAATCCGCCAAGGATTCCGAGCAAGGTCGTTTTCCCGGATCCGGAGGGACCCAGAAGCGAGACGAACTCGCCGGGCTCTACATCCATTGTTATGGCGTCCAGGGCCACCAGATCGCCGTAGCGCTTGCCTGCCGAGCGAATGGACACGCCGAGATTTGTCCGCGTTGTCATAGGTCCTTCATTGAGGAGGTTCGTGGTGACGGCAGGCGATGCGGCGGATTCAGTATAGGGGTGAGGAGGCGCGCCTACAATTGCGAAATTGTTTGAGCCGGCATAACATGAGGTTATGCCTAACCTGCGCAGAAAGCTGCCCAGCGCGAACGCGCTGTTCGTCTTCGAGGCTGCCGCGCGCTGCGGCAATTTCACCAAGGCGGCCGCCGAATTGTACGTCACCCAGCCGGCGGTGAGCCGCATGCTGGCGCGGATGGAAGATCATCTGGGGGTGCAGCTGTTCGACCGGATCCGCGGCCGGATCGTCCTGACCGAAAACGGTCAGATCTTGTACCGGCGGATATCCGAGGGCTTCCGCGGTATCGAGGCGGCGATTCAGGAGATTGAGGCCCGCTCTACCGGCACCGAAACGGTGACACTGTCCGTGTCGACTGCGTTCACCACGCATTGGCTGATGCCGCGCATGAGCAGGCTGAACAAGCAGTTCCCATCGATCGACCTGCGGTTTCAGCTCATCTCCGGCAAGATCGGCGGCCCTGTGGACGATGTCGATTTGGGCATGCGCTTCGTCGACGGCGACCAGGTCGACGACAACGGTGTCCTGTTGATGCCCGAGATATTGCTGCCGGTGTGCAGTCCGAGCTATCGCGACGGGACCGTGAGCCAGGCGACGGAGGGCCGCGGCGACACCCTGATCAACCTGAGCGACGGGGAGCGCGATTGGTATAGTCGTTTTGCGAGCTTCCAGAAAAAGGGGCGCCGCCCGGCCAATACGCTGAGCTTCTCCGACTATGCGATCGTCGTTCAGGCGGCGCTGCTCGGTCAGGGTATAGCGCTGGGCTGGCTCACGGTGGTCTCCCACTGGATGCGCAGCGGTGCCCTAGTGCTCGCCGAGCAAGAACTGCGCGTCACCAAACGTACCTGCCAATTGCTGCATTCGGCCGACAAACCGATTCGTGCCGCCGCTGCCGAGATCCGCGACTGGATCATCGAGGAGACCCGGTCGGATCTGGCGGCAGTGGACAAGCTGTATCCGGTGCTGCAACTGGAGCAGTTGATGCGCGCTGCCGATGCAAAAAACGGCAGACCGATGCCGCTCGCCTAACCGTCAACAGCGGCCCGGGGGTGGCGTTCGAGACGAAAGTTCGCGCGCGGCCGCATCCGGATCCCGTCCTTTTCGCAGTCCGGTTGCATCGGCGCGAGGCTAGGCCCGAGCCAAACTGTAAGTCGCAGCCATCGCTGCGCACGATCGCCAGACTGGACCCGCGGATTTCGCATTGTGGTATAAAATCCTGCAATTCGATAAATCCCCTCCATCATGGCCGATTCCGAATCCAAGAACTCCATCCAGGTGATCGAGCGCATGACGCGCCTGCTGAACGCGCTCGCCGATTCGCCCGCGCCGGCCGGACTGAAACATCTGGCCCAGGCAGCCGCGCTGCATCCTTCCACCGCGCATCGCATCCTGACCGCCATGGTCAATGACCGCATGGTCGAGCGTGTCGAGCAGGGCAGTTATCGCCTGGGAATGCGCCTGATCGAACTCGGCAATCTGGCCAAATCGCGGGTGAGCGTGCGCGAGCACGCGCTGCCGTTCATGCGCGAACTGCATGCGTCCACCGGCGAAGCGGTCAACCTGTCGGTGCGGCGCGAAGACGAGATCGTGTATATCGAACGCTCCTCCAGCGGCCGCGCCATGATGCGCGTGGTCAATGTGATCGGCGGGCGCGCGCCGCTGCACATCACGGCTGTCGGAAAACTGTTTTTGCTCGAAGACGGCATCGAGGGCCTGCGCGAATACGCCAAACGCACCGGACTCCCCGGCAATACGCGCAACAGCCTGACCAACCTCGGCGTCCTGGAAAAGGAGTTGGACCGCGTACGCCGGCAGGGCTACGCTGTGGATCACGAGGAGGCCGAACTGGGGGTGCGCTGCATCGGCGCCGGCATACGCGACGATGACGGCGCCCTGGTCGCCGGCCTGTCGGTGTCGGCACCGGCGGAGCGCATGAAGGCGAACTGGTCTCACCTGGTGAAAGAGACCGCGGAAAAGATCTCGCGGTCGATAGGCTGGAGCGGATAGGGACTGCGCCGTATTTGCTTTTATCCATAACTATGTTTTTGTTACGGATGCGCTTTTCATCCGTAACAAAAACATGGTTGGCGCGCGGAGCGCGCAATCGTCGCTCGCCGACATTGGCGAATATCGGACGGTACATCGAGCTGTGGCACTCGAACTTGCGCGGACGGCGGCCCGTCCGCGCGGATCGCCGACTGGGTACGGACGAGAAACCGTCCGTACCCAGTCGGCGATCTTGTATAAACCCCTAATCGGTGTTTGGCCAAACGTGCCTATTGCGGCTTGATCCCGGCCGCCTTGATGATGCGCGCGTAGTCCTCGACTTCCCTGCGCACGAATTGGCTGAATTCCGGCGGCGACATGCTCATGGTGTCGTTTCCGAGCTTGGCCAGACGTTCGCGCACGCCGGGATCGGCGAGTGCACGATGCACGTCCTTCGAGATCTTGTCGACCACTTCGGCCGGCGTGCCGGCCGGGCCCCAGACGCCGAACCAGAGCGTAAACTCGAAACCGGGCACACCGGATTCGGCCACCGTGGGCACATCGGGCAGGGACCCCGAACGACCGGCGCTGCTCACGGCGATCGGTCGCAGCTTGCCATCGCGGATGTTCGACAGCGCCGCCGAGATCGGCGCAAAATAATATTCGACCCGACCGCCGAGGAGATCCGTCATCACCTCCTGCGTGCCCTTGTACGGAATATGCATGACATCGGTCCCGGTCGCTAGTTTGAATTTCTCCAGGTTGAGGTGCGTGCCGCTGCCGATGCCGGCGGAGGCGAAATTGATCTGGCCCGGCTTGGCTTTCGCCTGCGCGACCAACTCTGCCACCGATTTGGTCGGCGAAGCCGGAAGTGCGACCAGTACGTTGGGCTGCCCCGCGAGCGGCGCGATGTCGACGAAATCCTTGAGCGTGTCGTAAGGCAGCTTGGCGTAGATCGCCGGCGTCACCGCGTGCGCCGAGGAATCGATGAGCAGGGTATAGCCGTCCGGCGCCGCCTTGGCTACCGCGGCCGTGCCGATGGAACCGCCGGCACCGCCGCGATTTTCCGCCAGCACCGGCTGACCCCAGTACTCGGACAGCTTTTGCGCGACCACGCGCCCGACGATGTCGGTGGAACTGCCCGGCGGGAACGATATGATCATGTGCACCGGTTTGGCCGGATAGCCCTGCGCCTGCGCTGCGCCCGCTGACCCGAACATGGACATCGCAAGCGCCAGCGCTGAAAACATTTTCATCAACCGCATTGCCGATTCCTCCGGTTCCGATTCAGATTGGCCTTTTTTGCAGTCAGGCGAGGCCGTCGCTGACGGCCACGTTTTCCGGCTCGAGTACCGCTCCCGACGCCTGCGCCTGCTGCAGCAGCAGCGTGGCGAAATCTTGCTCGGTCATGCCCCTGCCGATCATGGATTGGATCAAGTCGCGCGTGATCGACGCGAGCGGCAGCGGCACCCCGAACCTGCGCCCGGCGTCCAGCCCGAGATCGATGTCTTTGCGCAACAGCGCCGGCGTGAACGTGACCTTGAAATCCAGGTTCACCAGCGCCGGCGTCTTGTAGCGCGAGAACACCGATCCCATTACGCTCTGGTTGATGAACTCGAGAAACGCGTGGCGCGGCACGCCCGCCTTTTGCGCGAGGATGGTGATTTCGCACAGGGACTGAATCACCACGCCGAGGAACACGTTGTGGCAGATCTTGACGATGCGCGCGAGCTCGCCCTCGCCGACGTAGCTCGCCGCCGGCGCGATCAGCTTCAGCAGCGGCGACACTTCGTCGAACACGGCCCTGGGGCCGGAGCAGACGAAGGAGAGCTTGCCCGCCTTGATCACCTTGGCGTTGCCCGACACCGGCGCGGCCAGGAGCTGGATCCCGTGCGCACCCAGTAGTTTGCGCAGTTCGGCCGAGCCTTCGAGGGAGATCGAGGAGCACTCGACCAGAATGCGCGGCGCGCGGCGCTTTCCCGCCTTCGCCACCTTGCCCGCGGCCTGCGACAGCAGGCCGCCCTTGCCGGCGATGACCTCGTTCACGTCGGCGTAGGTGGAAACCATGCAGAACACGACGTCGCAGCCGGCGAGTTCGCTCACCCGGCTCGCGACTTTGGCGCCGTATTGCGCCAGCGGCTCGGCCTTGGCGCGCGTACGGTTGTACACCGTCAGATCGCAGCCCGCCTTCGCAAGGCGCAGCGCCATGGCGTAGCCCATGCGGCCCGCGCCGATCCAGCCAATGCGCAACAATCTTTTTTTCATCGCGATTTCCCGAAGCTGCCGTGGTAGGGATTGGCGATCGGCAATTCTTCCGCCGGATACAGCGAAATGACCTGCGGTCCCTTGGGCGTCAGGATCACCTCTTCTTCGATGCGCGCCGCCGAGACGCCGTCCGAGGCGGGGCAGTAGGTCTCGACCGCGAACACCATGCCGACCTTGAGCTCGATCGGCTCCTTAAACGAAGTCAGGCGCGAGATCAGCGGCCGCTCGTGCAATCCGAGGCCGAGGCCGTGGCAGAAATTGAGGCCGAACGCATCCATTTCGCTGGCGAAGCCGGCCTGTTGTGCCTTCGGCAATGCGGCGGCAATGCGATCGCTGCTGACGCCCGGGCGCAGCAGTTCGATTGCCTGATCCATCCACTCGCGCGCTTTTTTGTAGGCGCTGCGCTGCGGCGCGGTCGCGCGCCCGACGTTGAACGTGCGGTAATAGCAGGTGCGATAGCCCATGAACGACTGGATGATGTCAAAGAACGCCTGGTCGCCGGGCCGGATCAGCCGGTCGGTGAAATTGTGCGGGTGCGGCGAACAGCGCTCGCCGGCGATGGAATTGATCGCCTCGACGCAGTCCGAGCCCATTTCGTACAGGCGTTTGGTGGCCAAGGCGACGATGTCCGACTCGCGCACACCCGGCTTGAGCGCCTCGGCGATGTCCTGATACACGCCGTCGACCATGGCAGCCGCCATATTGAGCAGCGTCAATTCGTCGATGTTCTTCACCTCGCGCGCTGCGAGCATGGTCTGCTGCCCGTCGCGCACCTCGATGCCGGCGCGCTGCAGCTCGAACATCATCGGCAGTTCGACCATGTCCACGCCGAGCGGCATGTCGCCCACGCCCTCGGCGTCCAGGATAGCCTTGATCTCCCGCGCCGCATTGCGGAACAAGGTGATGTCGGCGCCGGTCGCGCCGCGCAATCCGAGCATGCCGGCGCGGCAGTGGTCGTGGTGCAGCCAGGGCGCGTGCAGCTTGTGATGCCGGGCGGCAGAACCGAAGTCCCAGATGTAGGGATCGCCGTTCCCGGTCAAGAGCGAATAGCGCGTGAGCTTGTCCCGCGCCCATTCGC
>Ga0334722_10002313_pt1 | contig 21783 bp, 19 predicted proteins | sample C3_bottom_MG_FD_207210 | JGI IMG/M metagenome (GOLD analysis project Ga0334722, IMG submission 207210) | Sediment microbial communities from Yellowstone Lake, YNP, Wyoming, USA - C3_bottom | ecosystem: Environmental > Aquatic > Freshwater > Lake > Sediment | place: USA: Wyoming | collected... | reverse complement strand
CCGGCCGATTGCACATATCTCATTCTCCGGTCGTCGAAATCGAGCGTCCCCGCGAAAAAGCCCATGGCGATTGGGCCGCAAATATTGCTTTGACATTAGCGAAAGAAGCCGGCGTCGCCCCGCGCGCCGTCGCCGATATCATCCTGGACGAGATAGAAAAACCCGCATATATAGCCGACATGACCATTGCCGGCCCGGGCTTTATCAATTTTCGCTTAAGCAACACCTGGTTGTATGAAGCGCTGGCGGCCGTCCGAACCCAAGGCGACCGATACGGGTGGTCGGAGTTGCCGGCCGGCGAGAACATCCAGATAGAGTTCGTCAGCGCCAACCCTGTCGGGCCGATGCATGTCGGCCACGGCCGCTGGGCCGCGGTCGGCGATAGTCTCGCCAGGCTGCTGCTGGCGGCCGGCTGCGAAGTTCACCGGGAGTTCTATATTAACGACTGGGGCAACCAGATGGTCAACTTCGGCGTGTCGGTCGCGGCCCGTTATCGCGAAATTCTCGGTCAGCCGCTGTCTCTGCCGGAAGACGGCTACCGCGGGCACTATGTCATCGACATCGCCCAAGAAATAGTCGGCAAGGACGGCGGCAAATATCTCGATCTCGACCCTGAGCAGCAGGGAAAACTTTTTGCCGACAGAGCTTATAAACAGGTCCTCGAACACATAAGAAAGACCCTTGAAGAGATGGATGTCATCTTCGACTGCTGGTTTTCCGAGCGGGCCCTTCATGATTCCGGCGAGCTCGACGAGACTTTGGCGCTGCTTGAGAAGGGCGGCCATAGCTATCGGGCGGATGGAGCGCTCTGGCTCAGGACGACTGACTTTGGCGACGATAAAGACCGGGTCATGGTCAGGGAAAACGGCGAGCCGACTTATTTTGCCGCCGATATCGCCTATCACCGGGACAAGCTGAGTCGCGGTTATACCAAGCTGATAAATATTTGGGGAGCCGATCATCACGGCTATGTCGGCCGGATGCAGGCGGCTATGACCGCGCTCGGGGCTGAGCCGGGCACTCTCGAGATAATCATCGGCCAGCTGGTCAGTCTCTATAGCGGCGGGCGTCCGATAAAGATGTCGAAGCGTACGGGTGAGATGGTAACGCTCGAAGAATTATTGACAGAGGTCGGCAGAGACGCGGTGCGTTACTTCTTTCTGATGCGCGGCACCGACACCGCGCTCGATTTCGATATCGAGTTGGCCAAGAGCGAGACGGCTGAGAACCCCGTCTACTACGTTCAATACGCCCACGCGCGCATCTGCAGCATCTTGCGGCATGCCACCGAGCAAAGCCTTGTCCCGGCGGGCACCGACGCCGACCTTGCCGTCTTGGACCACCAGGCGGAAGTGGCGCTCCTTCGCGAACTGGCCGAAGCCCCATCCGTCATCATGCGGGCCGCCGCCAACCGGACGCCTTACCGGCTGACCAAATATCTGGAGGAAGTGGCGGCCCTATTCCACCAGTTTTACCACCAATGCCGGGTCGTCTCCGACGATAAAGGGCTGTCTGAGGCCCGACTGGCGCTTTGCGACGGCACCCGCCAGGTCATCAAGAATGTCCTTTGGTTGGTCGGGGTGTCGGCGCCGGAGAAGATGTAAGAGTCGAGCTAGATCACTTCGGCTTCTGCTTGGAGCTCGTGCAGGAGCGGCTCGATATCGAGCTTTTTTGCCCAGACGCGCAAATAATCTAAATCAAGTTTCCGATACTGGACTTCATAAACGCGCAAGGCGTCGGTAAATTGTTTTTCACTGCCGCCCGAGAGCTTGGCCCATCTAAGCTTGGCTAAAATGGTATCTTCGGGACTGGAAACAACTATTTCTATGCCGGCAAAATCCTCGCTGTATTTCCTGGCGAAACGCGATTTGTCAAACGGTTCAGCGGTCAAGATCCAAAAATCGGCTTTATCGCCGGTATTTACATCTATAAGATTAAACATCGTTTGTCCATCTATTGCCCTGGTGATACTTGCTTCATCGAGATAGTAGTCCGGCCCGCCGAAGGCGTCTAAAAGCTTTGCGGCCGACTCATGTTTTATGGCAACCAAAAAATCGATGTCATGTGTAGCGCGGGGCTCGCCTTGCAGACTTGAGACCACAGAGCCGGAAATCATATATTCGATGTCCGCGGCGTTTAATACATCAACGACTTTTTTCAGTAGTTGCGGTTGTGACATTTCTCGAGTCTCTCCAGATAAATCTTCCTTATCGCTTCATCGGATAGATCGGGAAAACGCCGGCGCAGCCCGCTAATAAACAAGGCCCTGGTCATTTTGGTGAGCTCAAAGGCCTTGTTTAGTCTGGCTTCCGGTGTTAGGCGGCGCAGGGTTTGAACATATATCTTATGGTTCGGGCGTTTCTTAATATCCATTCGGCGGCCAATCGACGGCAAGGCGATGTTTCCTTTGACATAGTATCATACATGTTCAAAACATCATGAGCCCCCTCTTGTCTCAGGCCTGCCTCGTAGGGTAATCTTGCCCAAGAAAACGTCTTAACTAGGAGCAAGCTTGGTCTTACCCGTTACCGCTAAAGTAAACGATGCCGACCACTTGGAGATCGGTGGTTGCGATACTGTCGAGTTGGCGAAAGAATTCGGCACGCCGCTCTTCGTCTATGACGAGGAAACTGTTGTTTCCCGCTGCCGGGAATATCGGACCAGTTTCTCCGGCGGCCCGATACCTGTTGAAATCATCTATGCCGCCAAGGCTTTTCTGTGCCTGGCCTTTGCCCGTTTGATAGCCGGCGAAGGCTTGTCCATCGACGTCAGCTCCGGCGGCGAGCTTTATGTCGCTCTTAAGGCCGGGTTTCCGGCCGAGCGTATCTACTTGCACGGCAACAATAAGACGCCTGAGGAACTAACGATGGCGCTGGAAAACGATGTCGGGCAGATCGTCGTCGACAGTTTCGACGAACTTGCGGCTTTGGACAACTTGGCGGCAGCAAAGAATCGCCGTCAAAAGATATTCTTGCGGTTGACGCCGGGGATAAAACCACAAACTCACAGATATATCCAAACCGGGCAGGTTGATTCCAAGTTCGGCTTCGGCATCGACGACGGTCTGGCGAGAAGGGCCGTAGAGCGGGCGATGGCCGCCAAAAACCTAGACTTGGTCGGTCTGCATATGCATATCGGCTCGCAGATATTCGGACTCGACTCATACACCAAGGCGATAGAGATATTGACGGATTTTGTCGCCGGCTTGAAAGAAGCGGTCGGCTTTGAGCCGGGTAAGCTCAACATCGGCGGCGGTTTGGGGATAAAGTATCTCGCCACCGATCAGCCGGCTTCTATCGCGGACTACGCCAAAATCGTCTTTGACGCCGCTGTGGCCGCCGGCAAAAAGACAGGCCTGGCCGTGCCTGAGTTGGCGATAGAGCCCGGGCGATCGATCGTCGGCAGCGCCGGGGTAACGCTGTACCGCGTCGGAACAATTAAAGAGGTGCCGGTGGTGCGTACTTATATTTCTGTAGACGGCGGGATGTCGGATAACCTGCGCCCGATGCTCTACGGCGCTGCCTACGAGGCCTTGTTGGCCAATAAAGCCGGCGATGCGCCGACCACGACGGTGACTATCGCCGGCAAGCACTGTGAATCCGGAGATATCCTGGTCAAAGATGTTAAATTGCCTAAACTGGCGATTGGCGATATCCTCTGTACACCGGCGACAGGCGCTTACGGTTACGCCATGGCCAATAATTTCAATCTACAGCCCAGACCGGCGGTCGTCATGGTCAAGGACGGTTTAGCAAAGATAATAATAAAGCGCGAGAGTTACGAGGACTTGATAAGGAACCAGATATATGAGTGACACCATCAACATCGGCTTGCTCGGCCTCGGCACAGTTGGCCGGGGGGTCTGGCAACTTCTCAACCGGGAGAACGATGTCATCGCCAACCGGCTGGGATGCAAGCTTAAGATAAAAAAAATCCTGGTCAGAGATCCGTCAAAAGAGCGGGGGGTCGATATTCCCGCCCATCTTTTTACCACGGATGCGCGCGATATCCTTGATGACGACGACATTCAGGTAGTGGTCGAAGTTATCGGCGGGACAACGATCGCCCGGGAGGCGGTCAACCAAGCGCTTAGCAACGGCAAATCCGTGGTGACCGCCAATAAGGAACTGATGGCTAATTTCGGCCAAGAAGTCATGGAGGCGGCCGAGCGCCAGGGGTGCGATCTTTTTTTTGAAGCCAGTGTCGGCGCCGGCATCCCCATAATTCAACCGTTGAAAGTTTCGCTGGTGGGCAACCGCATCCAGCGGGTGATGGGCATCATCAACGGCACGACGAACTTTATTTTGTCGAAAATGGAAGATGGACAAGACTATGAGGCCGCTCTGGCCGAGGCGCAAGCGCTTGGTTACGCCGAGCGCGATCCGGCCGACGATATCGAAGGCAAGGATGCCGCCGCCAAGATAGCCATCCTGGCGTCTATAGCTTTTAACAGCCGCGTCACCGCGGCGCAAGTCCACACTGAGGGAATAAGCTCCGTCAGCGCCAAAGACATAATGTATGCCCGGGAACTCGGATATGCCGTCAAGTTGCTGGCCGTGGCTAAACTCGATGATGGATCGGAGTCCCCGAGGATCGATGTTAGAGTCCACCCGGCGATGATCCCGCTCGACCATCCGCTGGCGGCCGTCAAGGATGCTTATAACGCTATATTTGTCGAAGGTGACGCTGCCGGCGAGCTGATGTTCTTTGGCCAAGGTGCCGGCAGTCTGCCGACCGCCGGGGCCGTGGTTGCCGATATCGTCCTGGCGGCCGATAATATCCGGAGGTCGACTGCCGGCCGCCTCGGTTGCACCTGCTTCAATTCCTGGCCCGTGCGGCCGATCGACGAAGTTGAATCGAGCTTTTATCTTCTTATTGAGGCCATGGATAGGCCGGGCGTCCTGGCTCGGATAGCCAAAGTCTTCGGCGACTATCAGGTGAGCATCGGCAACGTCATCCAAAAACGGACAGATCTGGGAGTCGCCGAAGTCGTTTTCATGACCCACAAAGTGGTCGAGGGCAACCTCAGGTCGGCGCTTGAACAGATAGCGGCTCTGGACGTTGTGGGCAAGGTCAGAAATGTTATCAGAGTGGAGGTAAGCCAAGCATGACCAAGTCGTGGCCCGGGATTATCGAGGCTTATCGAGCTTATCTGCCGGTGACCGGCCAGACCCCTGTCTGTACGCTATATGAGGGCAATACCCCGCTGGTACCGTCTAAGATCATCGGACCCCGGCTGGGCCTGGAGTTGTATTTTAAATATGAGGGGCTCAACCCAACCGGTTCTTTTAAAGACCGGGGGATGACCATGGCTATAAGCAAAGCCAAAGAAGCGGGGGCGGTGGCGGTGATCTGCGCTTCCACTGGCAACACCTCGGCTTCAGCCGCCGCCTACGCGGCGGCCAACGGCTTGAAGTGCGTCGTCGTCATTCCCAAGGGGCGGATCGCCGCGGGCAAGCTGGCCCAGGCGCTTGCTCACCAGGCGCAAGTATTAGCGGTCGACGGCAATTTCGACGAGGCCCTGGAGATAGTCCGCTATCTGACGGAAAAACATCCGATCAAGCTGGTTAATTCGATCAATCCCGATAGGCTGGAGGGGCAGAAGACGGCGGCATTCGAGATCTGCGACCAACTGGGGAAGGCTCCGGATTATCTGGCCATCCCGGTCGGCAATGCCGGCAATATTACCGCTTACTGGATGGGTTTTGTCGAATACAAGCAGCATAATATCACCCGCAATCTGCCGCGGATGCTCGGTTTTCAAGCCGCGGGGGCCGCGCCCATAGTTCTGGGCAAGCCGGTCAAGAACCCCGAGACTGTCGCCTCGGCCATTCGGATCGGCAACCCCGTCCGGTGGAAGCAAGCCGAGGAAGCCGCCCGCTCGTCCGGCGGGCGCATTGAAGCGGTCACGGACGAGCAGATATTGACAGCTTACGAGATGCTTGCCGGTGAAGGCCTTTTCGCGGAACCGGCCTCAGCGGCCTCGGTTGCCGGGGTGATAAGGATGGTAGATGAGAAGATCATTCCGGCCGGCTCTCAGGTGGTCTGCGTGCTCACGGGCCACGGCCTGAAGGACCCCAACGCCGTCGACCTTATCGGCAACAAGGTCAAGTATGTCGACGCGACGAGGAAAGCCGTCGAAACCGCCGTTATCGGCGAGGGCCACTTCTAACATGGCTGTAACGGTTATGACGCCGGCCTCATCGGCCAACCTCGGTCCCGGCTTCGATACTCTGGGATTGGCTTTAACCCTCTGCGATACACTTACCCTAGCCCCGGGGACGAGCGGTCTTACCTTGACTGTTTCCGGCGAAGGAGCAGGCAAGCTCGACAAGGCCGTTGAAAAAAACCTGGCCCTCAGGGCGATACAAGCGCTTTATAGCCACATCGGCGGCGCCCTGCCGGCCATCGATATTCATATGGATAACACCATTCCATTGGCGCGGGGCCTGGGCAGCAGTTCCGCCGCTATTGTCGGGGCGCTGACGGCGGCCAACGCTTTTTCAGGTGCCGGTTTGAAGAAAGATGAATTGTTTATGCTCGCGGTTGAGCTGGAGGGGCACCCCGACAACGTGGCCGCGGCGGTTTACGGCGGTCTGACTATCGCTTATAAACAAGGAGACAAGTTCGGCGTTCGCCGTTGTCGTCCGGCGGCGAATATCGGGGCCGCTTTGCTTGTGCCCGGGGTGGGTTTGTCGACGGCTAAGGCCCGGGCCGCTTTGCCGGCCGAAACACCGCGGGCCAACGCTGTTTTCAATATTGGCCGGACGGCCCTGCTGGTCGAGGCTTTGCTCGGCGGCGACCTCGAAAACCTGGCTGTCGCCGTCGAAGATGCTCTCCACCAACCTTGGCGGCGCGGTCTTATCCCGGATTATAATGTCACCGAATACATCTGCTACCAGGCCGGAGCTAAGGGCGTTGCCTTAAGCGGCGCCGGCCCGACGCTCATCGCTTTCTATGACAGGAAAGACCGGGTCGCTTTCGAGGCCGCCCTGACCAAAGAGCTTAAATCGGCTGGAATCCAGCGTCGGATGCTCTTTTTGGATGTCGATATAAACGGGGCAAGGGTGATCCGCTAATTGCCTTTTCCGCGTAATCGGAGCAGGAGAGGCCGCGGTTTTTTGGGGCGGACGATCGGCGCGGCCGGGGTATTTGGCTTTGGCTGCGGCTGACGCAATCCGGGCCGCGCTTTATCTATCAGGCGTCCGGGCGCCGGGTCCGGCCGGACCATCAAGGGCGGTAGTTTTTTTCGTATTTCTCCGATAATTGCTTTGCGCGGGGGATTCGAGCTGCCGCTCGGTCCCGACGGCCGGCGGCGCAAAGCGCCGTTTACGGCGCGTCTCAGGCTGATAGCTCCGGTCTTTATCCGCCGCCGCTCAACTGTCGTCAGGCGGGACCGCCGGCCTTCGGCGGCCGCCAGGTTTCCGTTCATCTCTCCCACTAAGGCATCGATCCGCCGGCGGTCGTTGCGTTCGATAAGTATCTTTATCTCGGCCAATCGGATACGGGCGAGGTCGAGTTCGGCTTGAGCTCTGGCCGCGCCCGGCGGTTTAAACTGGATCGACACGTTCTCGGCCGCCCGCTTGACCGGATAGAGCAAATCTCCCGGGGCTGAACCCGAGGCGGCATAGACCGTCCCTCCGGAGAGCATCGTCAGCGCCGTGGCGGCGGCGACAACCGCGGTCAGCCTTTGGCGCCACCGGGAAACGGCGGGCTTCTTTTGCAGTTCACGGGCGCGAACGAGCAGGCGATTCCGGCCCTTGGTCTTACCCGCGGGCGCAGGGCGCAAGCGATTAAGACGAGCGAGGCCGGCAACTATCTCGGCTGCCGGGTCGTCTGTGGACGATGCCGGTCTGCCCGCGATCGCGTCGTCTATCAATCTATCGAGGGCCGCTTCGTCAAGCATCGGCCGTCACCCCCAGTTTTTCCCGGAGCTTATGAACGCCCCGGTGTTGCAAAGCCCGCACATTTCCTTCCGTGGTTCCGATAACCGCGGCGGTCTCCCGGCAGGAAAGGGCGCCTACCAGCCGGAGCAGCAGGACTTGTCGCTGGTCGGCGCTTAAATAATCGAGCGCTCTTAATATCTCCCTGACCGACTCATCCTCGGACGCCAGTTCCTCCGGGCCGGGCCCCACCGCTTCATAGCCTTCCGTCAAAGGCGCCGTCGCCTTCCGGCCGCGGAACCAGTCGACGATAAGGTTATGGGCTATCTTAAAGAGCCATCCGCCGAAGCTGCCTCCCGATGCGTTCGGTTTGAACGAATCGATGCGTTCAACCATCCGCAGAAAAGTCCGGGACGCCAAGTCCTCGGCGTCCGCGACGTTTCGCAACCTCACCAGGATATAGCGGTAGATCCGCTCATGGTAAATATCGTAAAGGCGTGATAAGGCAGTCAAATCCCTATCTACGGCCCGTTCGACGATCGATAGAAGTTCGTCGTCATTCATTTCCTATCCTTATAACGTTTGCGCCGGTCATTGGTTACAGAAGAAACCATACTTCTTATCGACAGACCAGCCGGCAGTCATAACTTAACCCGCCCACTTCCCTAACCGATACTTAAAGGGAATAATAACGGTGTCGGAGGGGACACCATCATAGACTGAGGTTGAACCGCGAGACCGCAAGCGCCGGAAACAATTTAGGTACATCATAGGCTGACGCGGATGGTGTCCCCAGAGAGGCTGTTAATTGCAGAAATATATAAGTCCCGAGGGCGAAGAGTTCATAGTCGAGGAGCAGGCGACCAACCGGCTCCTCAATGAAGGCATACCCTTCATTATCATCGACATTAAAGAGCGCCGCCTGACCATAAAAGAAGACGATCTATTCGTTTACTGCAACATGCAAGGCAATATCCCGGTCGATAATACCAGCGGTCTCGGGTTTTACACCTCGGACACCAGGTTTTTGAGCTGCTGGGAACTTCTGTTGAACGGGCGCGAGCCGATTCTACTGTCGACCAGCGCTCAGCGTGACTATATGGCCCATATAGAGCTGACCAATGCCGATATCCGGGAGGGCGAGGAGCTGAAGATCCCGCAAGAGACGATCAACATCCGCCGTTTGCGGGTACTCTCCGGCGGGTTGCTTGAGCGCGTCAGGATAAAGAATTACAATCCCGTGCCGGTCGAGTTGAAGTTGGAGATGGCTTTCTTCGCCGATTTCGCCGATATGTTCGAAGTGCGGGGCTTGCGCCGCGTCAAACGGGGGCAATTATTTCAGCCCAAAGTCAACGGCGAGAGCGTGACCCTTGCCTATATCGGGCAAGATGAAGTCTGGCGCCAGACCCGCATCCACCTGTCACGGAAGCCGGATTGGCACCGGTTGGAATTGAACAGGGTCATTATCGGCTACAGGATAAATCTTGAGCCCAACGGCCGGGCGGTCTTGAATTTCAATGTCCAACCCATCATCGGCGAAGCAAAAAAAGAGCTCCCAAATTTCAATCAAGCCATAAGCAACCAGAGGCGTTCATATGAAAAATGGGAGCGCTCCTGCACCGCCATCAATACCGACAACGAGCTTTTTAACTCCGTGGTCGAGCGGGGACGGAACGATATCCGGGGGCTGATGACCAGCAGCCCCGAAGGGAGCATAATCAGCGCCGGTATCCCCTGGTATGTCGCTCCGTTCGGCCGCGACAGCTTGATCGCCGCCCTGCAGACGATGCCGCTCAATATCGACCCGGCCCGCAGCACCATAGATATCCTCGCCCACTTTCAAGGCCGGCAGGTCGATCCCTGGCGCGATGAAGAGCCGGGCAAGATAATGCATGAATATCGCCGGGGTGAGCTGGCCGGCCTTGGCGAGATCCCCCACACGCCGTATTACGGTTCGGTGGATTCGACGCCTCTCTTTCTGTTGGTCCTCTCCGAGTACTATAAATGGACCGGCGATGTTGTTTTTGTGCGAAAGCATCAGGCCGCTATTCTGGCGGCGCTCGACTGGATAGATAAGTACGGCGATGTAGACGGCGACGGGTTTGTCGAATACCAGCGCAAATCCCGGCGGGGGTTGATAAATCAAGGCTGGAAGGATTCGTACAACGCCGTCGCCCACATCAACGGTGAGCTGGCCCGGGGGCCTATCGCTCTGGTCGAAGTGCAAGCTTATGTCTATTATGCCAAGAAGCGCATGGCCCAGGTCTTTCGGGACCTCGGCGAGGACAAGATCGCCGACAAACTGGAAAGCGCGGCCTTAGCCCTCAAAGACTTGTTCAACGAGCGCTTCTGGCTTGAAGAGGAAGGCTACTACGCGGTCGCGCTCGACGGCGACAAAGCGCCTGTTAAGACTATCACATCGAATGTCGGCCAATGCTTGTGGACGGGCATCGTCGACGAGGAGAAAGCCGCCGCCGTCGCCAAAAAGTTGCTCGACCCGGCGATGTTCTCGGGGTGGGGCATTCGCACCGTCAGCAAAAACGCCAAGACATACAACCCGATGAGCTATCACAACGGCTCCATCTGGCCTCACGACAACTCGATAATCGTGCGGGGCTTAAAAAGATACGGCTGGCTCAAAGAGGCTGAGTTTGTGGCGACAGGTCTCTTTGACGCCGCCATCCACCACGCTTACTTCCGGTTGCCGGAATTGTTTTGCGGCTTCACCCGGCGGGGCAACAACTGGCCTGTCGAATATCCCGTCGCCTGCAGCCCTCAAGCCTGGGCGGCGGGGGCTATCTTTATGATACTCCAGTCGATCCTCGGATTGACTCCCGATGCGCCCAATAACATCCTGTATGTCAACAATCCGACTCTGCCGACCTGGCTCAACAACGTCAGCCTGTCAAATCTGCAGATAGGCGCCAGCCGGATAAACATCAGCTTCAGCCGGCAAGAAGGTGTAACAAGTTTTACCGTGCCGAAGAAAGAAGGCAAGCTGCGCATCGTGATGGAAGAATGAGAGATGAGATCCGAAATGCTTCGCATTTCTCAGGCGATCCAGTTTTGCTCCGCAAAACTTCATGCGATTCCTCGCTGCGCTCGTCATGAGTAGGATGGCTGTACTTACTTGCGCTCACCCCGTACGGCTGGTTAAATAGGGTTAATAACCGTTAAGTAGGGGCCAAGTTGCTCGACAAGCTGAAGTTCTGGGTTGGACTCACAGACAAGCAATGGTTTAACTACCTGGCAAGCTTGCAGCCTGATGAAGTAAATTTCTGGCAGCCGGGCGGGACAACAAATTTTCGCGTGCTTCAACCAGGCGAGCTATTTCTGTTCAAGTTACATGCTCCGGACAATTACATTGTCGGTGGCGGCTGGTTTGTCAGCCACTCATTCCTGCCACTCTCTCGGGCTTGGGAAGCCTTTGCTGAAAAAAACGGCGCTCCAAACCACGAGCAACTAAGAACCAAAATCCTGGCGTACAGGCGCGACATGGCCATCCCCGACCCGACAATCGGCTGCATCATCCTGGCAAAACCCTTCTTTTTCCGGCCAGACGAATGGATCAAGACGCCAAGCGATTGGAGCCCGAATATTGTGCAGGGAAAAACATATTCGCTCGACAATCCAACCGGCCACGCGCTTTGGAAAGAAGTTACGCTCAGGTTAAATACAATAGAAGCGCAACCCATCGAAGGCCAGGAGCATGAATTGCTCGTGAAAACGTCGGCCCTTTACGGCCAGGAGTATTTAGCAAAAGCCCGGCTTGGCCAGGGCGCCTTTAGAGTGCTGGTGACCGATGCCTACAACCGGAGGTGCGCCATCACCGGTGAGCGCACACTGCCTGTCCTGGAAGCGGCCCACATTAAACCATATGTCAACGAGGGGCCGCACCATATCGATAACGGGCTACTCCTAAGGTCTGATCTCCACAAGCTCTATGACCGGGGGTATTTGACAATAAACCCTGATTTTCAGGTCGAGGTTGGCCGGCGCATCAAAGAGGAGTTCGAAAACGGCCGCGACTACTATGCTCTTCACGGGCAACCGCTAACCAATCTGCCCGACAACTCCGCCTGGCGCCCGGCGCGCGAATTTATTGAATGGCATAATGAGAATGTGTTTTTGTGGTGAGGCCAAGCTGCGCGCAGATGCCGGTTAATGGACATCATAATGAGGCTCGCCAAGTTGATGGATTGTTTTGAAGAATAAACTAGAAACGTGTTGCTTGCTGAGCGGCTAATGTTGCCGGCCTTCTGAAGAGGTGCAGGCGCTCCTGGATTTGACACACGAACACGTGTTTGCTATTCTTACGGTGCGCATTCCTGTTCTGTCTATAGCTTCAACAAATTTGGTTAATAAATGACAAAATATTTACATGAAATACGTGACCCAGTCCATGTCTTTGTTTACCTCGACTCGACTGAACGCGCGGTCCTTGACTCGCGTCCTTTCCAACGATTGCGCCACGTTCACCAGCTTGCTTTGACATGCCTTGTTTATCCCGGCGCGACGCACAAGCGGTTCGAGCATTCGTTGGGCGTAATGGAGCTGGCTACCAGGGTCTATGATCGTGTGACAAAACACGAACACCTATCAGATGCAATTCGTGATTTACTTCCGCAGACCGCCGATGAAGATGCATTACGGTATTGGCGTCGCGTTCTGCGGGTTGCCGCGCTCTGCCACGACCTTGGCCACCTTCCGTTTTCGCACGCTGCGGAAGTTTGGCTTTTGCCGGAAGGCTGGGACCATGAAAAGCTGACCACGGCTATAATTTATAGTGATGAAATGGCGGCGATATGGGGAAGCATGACGCCGCCACTAAGAGCGGACGACATCGTCAAGCTCGCCGTCGGCCCAAAAAAAGCAAGCGATATAAGTTTTTCTGATTGGGAGGCCATTCTGGCCGAAATTATAACCGGCGATGCTTTTGGCGTTGATAGAATTGATTATCTTCTCCGGGATTCTCACCATGCCGGGGTAGCATACGGTAGGTTTGACCATTATCGACTTATCGATACTTTGAAGATCTTGACGCCACCACCAGTGCCTGGCGAAGGCGACGAATCAAGAGAGCCGATGTTGGGTGTGGAGGAAGGCGGCTTACACTCAGCTGAAGCGCTGCTTTTAGCGAGGTATTTCATGTACTCGCAGCTTTATTGCCACCCGATCCGGCGGATTTACGACATCCACTTGCGCGACTTCTTGATGTCTTGGCTACCCGAAGGCAAATTCTCAACGGATATACAGGCTCACCTCGGCCTGACTGACAACGAGATTATGACCGCGATCTTATCGGCCGCCCTCGACCCGGCCGCAAACGGATTTGAGCCCGCGCGTCGTATTGTTAATCGTGAACACTTTCGCGTCTTATATCAACGAAATCCCGATGATATTTTGAAAAACCTGGCGGCCGCCGAAACAATACATCTTGCTGCCGCAGCACAATTCGGAGAAGAAAATGTTCGCTTTGACAGCTATACGCAAAAAGGCGGTGCGCCTGATTTTCCGGTTTGGACTAGAGACGGGCGTATTGTCTCCTCACTATCAATATCACAGGTATTAAACAATGTGCCGGTTGCTGCAGACGCTTATGTCTTTGTTGAGCCAAGGCTGAGGGAAGAAGCTGAAGGCTGGCTAAAAGAAAACAGGGAAAGTATACTTTCGTCAGAGGGGGAGGAATTGGGATGAAGCGATTAGAAAAAACCGCTGTATTGATTGCGCTTGCCGATGAGTTGAGCGTGCGGGGGAGTTGGTGCGGGGAGACGCACATGCAAAAAGCGGTTTATTTCCTCCAAGAATTAACGAGTGTGCCGTTAGGGTTTGATTTCATTTTATACAAGCATGGGCCCTTTTCCTTTGATTTAAGAGATGAATTAACAGCCATGCGTGCCGACGGGCTTCTTGAACTTCAGGTAACGCCTGGACCTTATGGGCCGAGCCTGTCGTCAACTAAATACGGTGAAGCGATAAGTGGTCGTTTTGCCGACGTAGTGCGCAACTATCGCGCGAAGATTAATTATGTCGCCCAGCAACTAGGTGATAAAGGCGTGGCTGACCTTGAGAGGTTGGCTACCGCTTTATTTATTTGCAAAGAAGATAGCGCAAATCAACTTGGCGTTCATGGTTGCGCTGTGAAGATCACAGAAATCAAGCCTCACATAAACAGTGAAGCCGCTGAACGCGCGGCGGAAGACGTACTGGAAATGTTTAACAATATTGGTGAACTTAGCGCGTAGTTAATGCTAGATTTTGGCATTTGAATATAGGTCTCAATACAACTGAGGCCGGCTGGATCGAATGAGAAGCGCGGTACGCGTTTCGGATCGCCTGAGGCGGGCACAGGCCGCCGTGGGTCTGACCTAATCAGCGAACGTGTAACTCACCACTCCGCTGCCGCTTGTGCCCGCGTAGATGGTCTTGTCGTTGGCGTAATCGGGTGAAGGCATTATGGTTGTGAACTCGGTCCCGCTAAGTCCGGTCGTGAAGGCTGTCCAGTTTTGCCCATCGTCCGTAGACCTGTAGATATCTTCATAGGAATACCTATTTGTGGCAGTTTTGAAGATTGTGTTGTCGTTGGCGTAGTTTGGGGAAAACCTATAGATATCGTACATGGTGTCAAAGCGCCGCCAAGTCTTGCCCCCATCTCTTGATCGAAGCGTATGGTCGTCGATCGTCATTAATAGTGTTTTGTCTGCTGCGTATGCCGGAGAGACAAAAATTGCCGAGATCAGGTGTCTGAAATCCGGCGGCGTCATGCTGTCGGGATCTGTGTGGGTAGATGTAATTAGGCGCCAGTGCGATCCGCCGTCAGTCGATCTAAAGAGATGGTAGTAGTCGGCGGCAAAAATGGTTCTGTCTACAGAAAAAGTCGGAGAAAAAGCGATTAATTGCGGGACGGCCGGGCGTCCTTGCGCCTTTATTTTTACTTTTCGCCAGGTGCCGCCTCCGTTGGTGGATTTCAGCAAGCGTAGAGGCGTGGAACTAAACGCCAGCAAGGTATGGTCGACGCCAAAGTTTGGCGATATCGCGTTGTAAAAAAGTGGTGATCTTTTGGGTCCGGCGGTCAGCCTCGACCAGCTTGCTCCGCCGTCGGTCGACTTGAACAAGCCACGCAGTTCATCGACAAAAAGAGTTTGGCCGACACTGAAATCGGGGGGAACGGCAATGGACGGCAGCGGACCATACCCGCCCGACATTCTTTTAATTCGGCTCCAGTGCCCGCCGCCATCGGTTGATTTGTATATGCCGTTCTCACCGCCGGCGAAGAGCGTCTTATCGGTCGAGAAACCGGGCGAAGCGGCGACCGTGCCAATTTCAGCGGCTTTTAGGCCGCTGTTCTTTTCGATCCACGAGTTGCCGCTATCCGATGATTTATAAATGCCGCCTGCGCTTTGAGCAAATAGGGTCCGGTCGGATAAATAGGCGGGCGACGGCACTATCGCTGTGGCGCCCGCGTCTCTGAGTAAGCCTCTCATTGTTTGCCAGGTTTTACCGGCGTTTATCGATTTAATGAGGATCTGTTGGCGCAAGCGGTATTTTGCAATCAGGTAGAGGGTTTTATCTCGCTTATAATCGGGCGAAACAGTCAGCGAAATATAGTTAGTCCATTGAGGGAGGGCCCGAAGCAAACGCCAGGCGCGGCCGCTGTTTGTGGACTTATATAGGCCTTTGTGGGTCGCGGCGAAAAGGGTCTTATCCTGGTTGTACGCCGGTGAGAAGGCCAGCGTTTGGGTGATCCCGTCGAGCCGCTTGGCCCAGGTGCGGCCGCCGTCGGTTGATGTGGCCAGACCGTCGAGGCTACCGCCGCCAAGAGGGGCAAAGAACGCTGTCTTGTCTTTGGCGTAGTTCGGAGAAAAAGATATTAAACCAACTTCGGCTACCATGCCGTTATACCGGACTTTTGCCCAGCTCTTACCCCGGTCCGTTGACCTATAGACGCCATCTTCCTCAATGGCGGCCAGCATGGTCCCGTCTTTAGGGTAATTAGGAGAAAAGATCAGGCTTGTCATATTCATGCCAACCCGGCTCACCTGTTTACCGACCCAAGTTTGGCCGCCATCATTTGATCTAAACATCGCATAGCGTCCCGAGGGCTCAAAGCTGCCGATAAAGACGGCGCGGTCTTTGGCGTAGTTAGGAGAAACAGCCAGGATGGAACCGTCTGACCCAAAAACTCTTATCTTCTCCCAGCTGTTGCCGCCATCCGCAGATCTATAAGCGCCCCTCGCTCTTAGGGCAAAGATCGTTCCGTCGGCGGCAAAATTGGGTGACAAAGCTATACTTCGCAGCCTGTCCCTGTCCTGGCCGATCGACCCCTTCGTCCAACTCGTCGCCGCGTTGCTCGAACGAAAAAAGTCGCCCTCGTTCTTGGTGAAAAGGGTCTTATCTTTGGCATAATCGGGGGAGAACATCAAAGAACCCACTGCACCGCCTTCCGGTCCCAGGCTTTCCCAGTGGGCGACGGCGGCGGAAGCCTTGGCCGCCGGTGCAGCCGCCAAGACGATGGCGATCAACGTGAAAATGCGCTTGAGGTTCAAAAGCCTAACCTTTAGTTAGGGCATATTTGCGCGACATTACGTAATAGTAGCATCAACCAGACGATAAAAACAACCGACCGAGCCAATGTTCGCATGCAGCCGGCCAATACACCTGAAGCCGGCTGGATCGCATGAGAAACGCGGTACGCGTTTCGGATCGCCTGAGGCGGGAACAACCCCGCCGAATCTTTTTCTTGTTGGACGCCGGGGGATGTTCCTCATATTCTACAAATAATCACTACAGAGAGCTTATGTTGCCAATCTGCCAATAACAGAACGAACACGTGTTTGCTATGCCGTCATCAATCCGCTAAAATAACAATCAGACAATAAATTAATAAATGCCCGGCGCCGCTACTAACAGCCCGGGCGCGGACCCAACGACCGGAGTTTCGCATCAAAGTCGCACCTAATTGGCTCGGCCCGAGGCCGACCTAATAAAGCATGAAAGAATGTCCCCGTCGCTTGCTCGCTTCATTGGCTGAGGGAACAGGTCGGGGAGGCGCCGCCGGCACAAGGAGGCGATCACCGTCAGCGTCGAACTCGGATCATTGAGGCCGCGGAGCTGCTGACCGTCGCAACTGGGCCTTTTACCGAACTGGCCGAAAACAAAGGCAATTGGCTTTTTGCTCATCAAGCGGAAATAGCGGATGCCAGGTGGGCGTTGCGTGAGGTGATAGATGATAGATAGTTTGCATTGACATTGTATATACAATGAATATAATAAGGATAATGACTTGGATATTTATGAGTTTATCTGGGACGCGCCTACTGCTGAAAAAATAATTATTAAGCATAGCATTGTCCCGGAGGAAGTTGAACAAGTCTTTCAAGGTAAGACCAGCATTCGAAGCCATCGAGGTGTTTACGCGGCTTTGGGAAAAACTCTGGCGGGGCGGCATCTATTCGTGGTCTTCAAGCGGAGAGGCGGGGGAGCGTTAAAAATAATCACGGCCAGAGACATGACGATAAAAGAGAAGCGCTTGTATCAAAAAGAAATATGAGCAAAAAACCGAAATTGCCTGACTTTAAAAAAATGTCTGACATAGAAATCGCCAGATTTTGGGAGGAGCACGACGCAAGCGAGTTCTGGCCTGAAATGGCGGTTGAAAAGGAAGCGTTTGTTGATAAACGGCTAAAGAAAGCTATTTCCATGCGGCTTGATGTCGACACATTGGAGCAATTGCGCCAAATCGCCGACACCAAAGGGATCGGATATCAAACCTTAATTCGGATGTGGATCAAGGAGCGTTTGCGGCAAGAGGCTTCGTAACACGCAACATTTTTATGAGGCTGGTCCAGTTCTCGCCTCCGTCCGTGGACTTGATCATCCCTCGGTCCGTCGAGCCGGCTGAGCCCGGCAGAAAAATCAAGGTCAAAGCGGCCATTGTCAGAGCGATGATGGGGCGCGGATCGAGATGCTTCAAAAATCCCTCCATGGAAGGTCGACAAGATTTGCGCCTGGCTTCAATATATGATTGTGATAATATCATGGCGGCAGCAAGCGGGCCAAGGCTCCTGTTTTGATTCTGACGACATTTTATTGACCAACCGACATTTTTGGGTATAATCTGTACAAGTAAGGCATTTATCCTGTATTTCCTCTTATCTTATTCACATAGACCCTGGAAACAGCAGGGAGCAGGAGATCTTTTAATTCACAGTTCAAAGTCCGCGGTTCGCGGTCAAGACAATGAATAATTGTTTAAGAAGCATATTAGGCCTGTGAACAGGCGACTGCTTACCGACGGCCGGCTAAATCAGGCGGTCGGACAGCCGTCATCCCGCCGCCGCCGCGACGGAACATAAGGAAGAGAATGGCAGAGAGAAAGTCAGCTCGCACCAAGGACCAACCGGTCACCATAGTCCATCTTTCCGATCTTCACGCCGGATCGCATTATTTCATCCCCAATCTGCTCAGCCAGACGGTTGATGAGGTGAATCGTCTGAACGCCGACGCGCTGGTGCTCACGGGCGACCTGACCGATGCCGGGTTCAGGCAGGAATATAAGACGGCCAAGACTTTTCTCGACATGATCGATTGCGAGAATAAGGTCATTATCCCCGGCAATCACGACAGCCGGAATGTCGGCTACATCCATTTCGAGGAACTCTTCGGTCTGCGAAACAATATCCTGAAGATACCCGGGGTAACGATCGTCGGACTGGACTCAAGCGAACCCGATCTGGATAACGGCCGGATCGGGCGGGAGCGGTATCGCTGGGTGGAAGAACATTTTTCAGTCACGGAAGGCATCAAGATACTGGCGCTCCACCACCATCTGTTGCCGGTGCCCGGCACCGGCAGAGAGAGAAACATAGTCTATGACGCCGGCGATATGTTGCAGGTTCTGGTGCGCTCCGGAGTCGACCTGGTCCTCAGCGGCCACAAACATGTGCCGCATGTCTGGCGCCTGGAGGACTTGATCGTGGTGACGGCCGGCACCGCTTCGTCCATGAGACTGCGCGGCAATATCAAGCCTTGCTATAACGTCATCATGTTGGAAAAAACGCGGATGCGCATCTACCGGAAGTATCCGTTCGCCGGCCAGGAATTGATAGTCGATCTGTCTCTGACCGAAAAACGCTATTGCAAGTGGGACAGAGTCGAGGCCGAGCTTGGGGTGACCTCCAATAAGTAGGCTGGTGGCTTTGATCGACGGGGAACATTACCCGCCGGTGATAGAGTCGGCGCTGGCGGAGATAGGCCGGCGCGGTGAAGAAGTTGTGGCGGCTGTCTTTTTAGGCGGCACGGAAAAGGTCCTTGAAAACCACAAAATGTCGATTTCCGCCTGTCCCGTGGTGACCGCGGCGGATCCGCTCTCGGCCATCAGGGGCGCGATCGCCGAATACCGGCCGGAAGCGGTTATAGACCTCAGCGACGAGCCGATAGTCGGTTATCGGGAGCGGTTCGAGATAGCCTGTCTGGTCTTGGCCGAAGGCCTGAATTACCTGGGGGCTGATTTTGAGCTCCGGCCGCCGGCTTTTGCGGATTTATCGACCAAGCCCTCGATAGCCATCATCGGCACGGGCAAGCGGGTCGGCAAGACGGCGGTTTCAGCCTATGCTTGCCGGGAGCTTAAGGCCGCGGGGTTCAACCCGGCGGTCGTGGCGATGGGGCGCGGGGGTCCGGCCGAGCCGGAGGTCATCCGCGGCGATAAGATAAAGATAGACGCCGGTTATCTGCTGGCCCAGGCGAAACAGGGGCGGCACGCGGCTTCCGATCACTTTGAGGACGCGCTGATGAGCCGCATCCCGACAGTCGGCTGCCGCCGTTGCGGCGGCGGGCTGGCCGGAGCGCCGTTCGTCTCTAACGTCGAAGCCGGGGCGCTGGTCGCCAACGGCCTGGAAACGGATTTTACTATCTTTGAAGGCAGCGGCGCGGCGATGCCTCCGGTGGCGGTGGACGCGCGGGTGACGGTGGCCGGGGCGAACCAGCCGATAGACTACATCATCGGCTATATGGGGCCGTATCGTCTGCTTATCAGCGATCTGGTCGTCTTGACGAACTGCGAGGACTACGTGGAGCCGGGGAAACTGGACGCGATTATTGAAGGCATAGCCCGGATTAAGCCCGGGATAAGCGTGGTAAGAACTGTTTTTAGACCGCTGCCGCTCGCTGATATCTCGGGAAAAAAGGTGTTTTTCGCGACCACCGCGCCCGAATCGACAAGCTCGATCCTAAGAGACTATCTTGAATCGGCTTTCGGCGCCGAGGTGGCGGGCATATCCCATAATCTGTCAAACCGGCCCCGGTTGCGGGACGATCTGGCAAAAGCCGGCGATTTCGACGTTTTGCTCACCGAGCTTAAGGCGGCGGCGGTGGATGTAGCCACCGCGGTCGGCATCGACTTGGGAAAGCTGGTGGTCTATTGCGACAACGTGCCGGTGGTTCGGGCGGGCGGGTCGCTGGCGGATCATCTCATCGACTTGGCGGGCAAGTGCGTCGTCAGGTTCAAGGAGACGAAGGTTGGCTAAGAAACGCATCCAGAATAAGCGGCGGATAATCATCCGCGACGAAAAACACGGTCTGCCTTATTCAAAGGGCTTGATGGCTTCATCCATCATGTCCACCGGCCTGCCGCCTTCGCAGGCGTATCAAGTGGCCAAGCAGGTGGAGGACAGTCTCCTGGCGACGCGGAAGCATTCCGTGAGCATCCCGGAGCTGCGGCGGGTGACGTTGGAAGTCTTGCGCTCAAGCGTCGGCGAGGAGTATGCGGCCAAGTTTGAAAGATGGCAGGCGCTAAGCAAGCTGGACAAGCCGATGGTCATTTTGATCGGCGGGACGACCGGCGTCGGTAAATCGACGATCGCCACCGAGATGGCGCACCGGCTGGGCGTCACCCGGATAATCTCAACCGACGCCATCCGCGAGGTTATGAGGTCTATCTTTTCCAGAGAACTGATGCCGGCCCTATACGATTCGTCGTTCAACGCCTGGCGCACTTTAAGGGTGCCGCTGCCGGCCAGCGCCGACCCGATAATAATCGGCTTCCGCGAGCAGGCTTCGGCGGTGGCGGTCGGGGTCAAGGCATTGATCGAGCGCGCGATCACCGAGGGGGCCCATCAGATAGTCGAAGGCGTCCACCTGGTGCCGGGCTTTATCGACTTGTCAACATTTAGCGACGACGCTTTCATAATCTCTATATTGATCACGGTTGACGACGAGGACCTGCACCGCAGTCATTTCTATATCCGCGAAATAGAGACGGAAGGATTTCGTCCGTTTGAGAGATATAGGGCCAATTTCGACAACATCCGTAAAATCGGCGAATATATCGAAACGCTCGCCCGGGACCATCATATACCGATCATACCCAGCCATAATCTGGATTTGACAGTCTCAACCGTTCTGGAGGAAGTTATCAGCCGCGTCATCAGCCCGGCGGATGCGCCGGAGCCCGGAGCGGTCAGGGCGGCCTCAAAAGCGGAAGAAAAGGCGGTCGCGACCGCGGCGGAACCGGCGGACCAGCCGGTACAGTAATGGGAGGAAAACAGGAATGAGGATCTTTCTCGACAGTGCCAGCATCTCGGAGGTGAAAGAGGCCGCCTCGTGGGGGATATTAAGCGGTGTCACCACTAACCCGACCCTGGCCGCCAAAGAAGGCCGGGATTTCCGGTCCGCGGTCAAGGAGATATGCGCGATAGTCGATGGTCCGGTCAGCGCCGAAGCGATAAGCTTGACGCGGACCGAGATAGTCGATGAAGGGATCGAACTAGCGGAGATCGCCGACAATATCGCCGTGAAGATACCGGTTGGCCCGGAGGGCCTGGCGGCCACCCGGGTCTTAAGCGACCGGGGCATCCACGTCAACATGACGTTGGTATTCAGTGTCAACCAGGCCATATTGGCG
>Ga0334722_10002312_pt1 | contig 21786 bp, 16 predicted proteins | sample C3_bottom_MG_FD_207210 | JGI IMG/M metagenome (GOLD analysis project Ga0334722, IMG submission 207210) | Sediment microbial communities from Yellowstone Lake, YNP, Wyoming, USA - C3_bottom | ecosystem: Environmental > Aquatic > Freshwater > Lake > Sediment | place: USA: Wyoming | collected... | reverse complement strand
CCCGCGATGATGCCGGCGCCGATGGCAACGATTCTGCCGGTATCGACCCCGTCGGCCTGGGTCGTCGCAGCACCGTCTTGCTGTACCGGGACGATCACCGGCTCCTCCGCCCGTGCCATGACCGGTCCAAGGTGCTGTTCGCCACCCATTTCCACGAGCTCACCGACATCGTGCAGACGTCCCCCCGGGCGAAGAACTTCCACGTGGCCGTCCGGGAGTGGCAGGGGGACATCATCTTCCTGCGCCGGATCGACCCGGGGAGCGCCAGCAAGTCCTACGGGATCCAGGTCGCCCGCCTGGCCGGGATCCCGGAAGGCGTGGTGGCCCGCGCCCGAGATATTTTGAAAAACCTCGAATCCGCCGAGTATAATGAGTACGGGTTGCCCAATATCGCCGGCCCGGGCGCCGCGAAAGAGCTCGCCGCCGCGCAGATGGAGCTTTTCGGCGGGAGGCGCTCCTCGGAAGAGGAGACCGTCCTCGAGGAGATCCGCCGGACGGAACCGGAACGGCTTTCTCCGCTGGACGCGCTCCTTCGCCTCGCGGAGTGGAAAGAGAGGATGCTGAAGGGAAAACCGTGAGCCCCCTCACGCCATATTTCCGGGCGGCCTTCCTGGCCGCGTTCCTCCTGCTCCTGCCCCCGCTGTCGCTTTCCTCCCCGCGCCCCGTCACGGTCTCCGGCATCCGGTTCTGGACCAACGAGGAATACACGCGCGTCGCCGTCGACCTGGAGGACGAGGCGCCCTACGAGGCGAACTTCCTCCGCGCCGACCCGGAGCGCAACCTCCCGCCGCGGATCTTCATCGATATTCAGGGAGCCGATATCCGGGAGGAGATCCTCAAGGCGCCCGTCCAGGTGCGCAACGGCCTGCTCAAGGTCGTCCGCGCCGGCCGGTTCCGGAGAGGGGTCGTCCGCGTGGTGGTCGACCTGGAGCGGGAGAGCAGCTACCGGGTCTTCACGATGACGGACCCCTTCCGCGTCATCATCGACATCGACGGGAAGACGGAGCCCCCGGCTCCCGCCGAATCCGCGGCGCCGCAGGAAACCCCGGAACCGCGGCCCGCCCCCTCGCGGGGGAAGATTCGCGTGATGCTGGACCCGGGCCACGGCGGCAAGGACCCCGGCGCGATCGGTCCGACCGGCCTGAGGGAGAAGGACGTCGTGCTGGCGATCGGCCGGATGGTCCGGGACCGGCTGCGGCGGGACGAGGCATTCGAGGTGAAGATGACCCGGGACAGCGACGTGTTCATCCCCCTGGAAGAGCGCACCGCGATGGCCAACGAGGCACGGGCCGACCTCTTCGTCTCGCTGCACATCAACGCCAGCCTGAACCGCAAGGCGGAAGGGATCTCGACGTACGTATTGAGCCGGGCGAGCGACCGCCACTCCCTCGAGCTGGCGGCCCGCGAGAACGGCGTCCCCGTGGCGAAGCTCTCGGCGGTCAAGTTCATCATCGACGACCTGTCCACCTACGGGCGGAAGAAGGAATCCTTAAGGCTTGCGAAGACGGTCAACGACGCCATCGTGAAGAACGTGAACAGCCGGTTCGGCAAGGTGACCGACCTGGGGTTGAAGCAGGCGCCGTTCTACGTCCTGGTGGGAGCGAGGATGACGGCGGTGCTCGTCGAGTCCTCGTTCATCACGAACCGGCGGGAAGAGGCCCGCCTGTACGACCCTTCGTACCTGGCGGCCATCGCCGACAGCGTGGTCGAGGCGGTCCGCTACTACGGGGAAAAAGGCGCGCCGGCCCATGCGGGCCTGTGAGGGAGGCGCCATGTCCCTGCCCGTCTTCACGCTCCCTTCCGCAAAAGAGGTGTTGTCCGACCGCGAGTTTCTCGATTACCTGAAAGCCTATCTGTCGGGGACGCTCTCCGTCCTTCGCGAGGAGCAGCGGGACGCCATGTCCGACGGGGCCGACGCATGCCGGCGTTATTCGGAGGCCATGGACGCCGTCCTGCGGGCGCTGCACGAACGGGGCCGGCAGAGGTTTCTGTCCGCCGCGCCGGACCTCAACTACCGCATGGCGGTCATCGCGGTCGGGGGGTACGGCCGGAAGGAGCTGTGCCCGAAATCCGACATCGACCTGCTGTTCCTTCACTCCCACAAGCTGGACCGCTACGTCGAGGCATTGACCGAGTGGATGCTCTACCCGCTCTGGGACCTGGGCCTGGAGGTGGGGCACAGCGTGCGCAACATCAAGGAAACGGTCCGGATGGCCGCTGCCGACGATTCGATCCGGACCGCGCTCCTGGACTACCGGTACATCGCGGGGAACGAGCCGTTCTTCGGCGACGCCGAGAAGGAGATCGAGAAGTTCCTCTTCTACTCGGACGCCGACAAGTTCATCGAGAAGAAGATCCAGGAGATGCGCAACCGGCACGCGAAGTACGGCTCCACGGTGTACGTCCTCGAGCCCAACGTCAAGGAGGGCAGGGGAGGCTTGAGGGACCTGCACACCGCCATCTGGACGGCGCGCATCAAGTATAAAAGCCGGAACCTCCTCGACCTGAGGAACAAGGGGGTCATCGGCTCCCACATGATCCGGGCCATCCGGCACGGCCTGTCCTACCTGCTCCGCGTCCGCAACGAGCTGCACCTCCTCACGGGAAAGAAGACCGACGTCCTGACCTTCGAGGTCCAGGAGCAGATGGCCGACCTCTTCCGCTACCGGACCTACGGAAAGAACTACGGAGTGGAGCGGTTCATGCGGGCGTACTACATGCACGCCTCTTCCGTCGCCCACCTGGCCGACGAGCTCCTGGAGGAGGTCGACCGGTTCCTGCCGGAGGGGGGACGCAGGCCCTTCTTCTCGATCCGCAGGAAGACGATGGCGGGGGCCGGGATCCTCTACCGGGGGAAGCTGAGTCTCAAGGACAGCTCCTCCTTCCACAAGGACCCGGTGAGCATCCTCGAATTCTTCCGGACGATGCAGAAAACCCATTCGGTCCTCTCCGTCGAGGCGAAGAAGCAGATCCGGCGGGCGCTGCCGACGGCGGGGCAGGAGTTCCGGGAGGATCCCCGGGCCGGACAGCTTTTCCTGGAGATCCTTTCCGACCCGCACTGGATGAGGGAAACCCTGCTCGCGATGAACGAGTGCCGTTTCCTGGGGCGCTACTTTTCGGAGTTCGCCCCCCTGTACAGCAAGGTGCAGCGGGACATCTACCACGTCTACACCGTGGACATCCACTCCATCCGCGCGGCGAGCGTCTTTTCCGTGCTGGAGAACGCTTCGATGCGCACAAAAGAGGAAGAGGAGTTCCTGAAGATCTACCGGTCGGTCCCCCGCAAGGACCTGCTCAACCTCGCGATCCTCCTGCACGACATCGGGAAGGGAAAGGGACACGGGCATTCGCAGATCGGCGCGGAGATCGTGGGCAGGATCGGCCCCCGGATGGGGCTTTCCGGGGCGGAAGTCGCGGACCTCGTCTTCCTCGTCGAGAACCACCTCCTGATGGCCCACTCCTCCCAGCGCCGGGACCTGCACGATATCGAGCTCATCCTCTCGTTCGCGGACGTGGTGGGGACCCCGTCGCGGCTGGACCCGCTCTACCTGCTCACCTACGCCGATCTGCACGAGGTGGGGCCGGAGGTGTGGACGCAGTGGAAGGCGATGCTTCTGGCCGAGCTCTACGACAAGGCGAAGAACGTCCTGGAAACCGGCAAGCTGAAGCGGGTGTACGAGGAGCGTCCCCTGCAGCGCCGCGAGCAGGTGCGGGATTGGCTGTCGTCATTCCCCCGGTCGGAGGTCGACCGGTTCCTTTCCCGGTTCGACGACCGCTACTTCCTCGGAACCCCCGACGGGCGTTTCTCCGACCACCTGCGCCTCCTTTCCGGATTCGACGGGTCCGCGCCCCGCGTCGAAGCGGTCGATTATCCGAAATCCGGCGCCTCCGAGATCATCATCGTCTGGAAGGACCAGCGGGGGCTCTTCGCCAAGATCGCCGGGACGCTGTCGGCCAACGGGATCAACATCCTGAACGCCTCGATCGCCACCTCGGTCGACGGCGTCGCTCTGGACACCTTCTATGTCTCCTACCTGGGGAAAAGCCTGGAGGGGGACGCCAAGAAGGAGCGGTTGCTCCAGGATCTCTCCGCCGTCCTGCGCGGGGAAACCTCGGTAGAGCAGCTCATGGTCGAACGGAAGATCGCGCGCTTCATGCGGGAGAAGGTGACCAAGTACCGCCCGACGAGAGTGATCTTCGACAACTCGGTCTCCTCGCGCTACACCGTGGTGGACATCTTCACCTACGACCGCATCGGCCTCCTGTACGACATCACCCGCACCCTGACGGGGATGGGAATCGATATCGCCCTCTCGAAAATCTCCACGAAGGCCGACCAGGTCGCCGACGTCTTCTACATTACGGACAGGGGCCTCGGGAAGGTCGTTCACTCCGGCCGGCTGGAGGAAATCCGCGCCGCGCTCCTCGAAGCGGTCGGGGAGTGAGGGGTCGAAGGTGAAGGTGGGGGTCCTCTCCGACTCGCACGACAACCGGAGCAGCGCCGTGGACATCCTTTCCGTCTTCCTGCGGGAGCGTGTTGAGACGATCCTTCACCTGGGCGATGTCTGCTCCCCCCTGGTCCTGGAGCCGCTCCGCGCCTGCGGGATCCCGCTCGCGGGGGTCTTCGGGAACAACGACGTCGACCGGGAAGGCCTGCAGGCGGTCTCGGGGAACCGGTTTCACAAGGGGCCTTATATCTGCGAGATCGGGGGGCGCAAGATCCTCATGTCCCACGCCTTCGACGAGCTCCAGGGGGAGATCGGCGAGGGGGGGAAGTTCGACCTCATCCTCTTCGGGCACACGCACCGGCCGCTGACGATGCGCGTCGGCAGGGCCTTGGTCATCAACCCCGGCGAGGCGTGCGGGTTCATGAGCGGCAGGCCCACTTGCGCGGTGATCGACCTGGAGACGATTGCGGCCCGCATCCTGGACGCCGCGGCGGACGACGACAAGGGGGACCTTCAGGCCCCCGGCGCAGGCGGCCGCAGGTGAAGGCCGCCTCGCGGCGCATGGACATGGACGCCCTTGTGGACGCGTTCCTCATGGAGCTGCGGACGGGGCGGCGCCTCTCCCCGAACACGCTGGAGGCCTACGGTTTCGACCTCCGCCGGTTCTCTGCGTTCCTGTCCGGCGGTTCCTTCCCCCTGAAGGACTTCCGGCGTACCCATTTCCTCCAGTTCCTTACGTCGCTTCGGGGGTTCTCCGCACGCAGCGTTGCCCGGCAGGTCTCCTCGGTACGGTCGTTCTTCAAGTTCCTGGTGCGCGAGGGGGTGCTTCCGGCAAGCCCCATTTCCGAGGTCCGGGCCCCCCGGATCGGCCGCCCCCTCCCGAAATACCTGACCGTGACCGAGGTGGAGAGTCTCCTTGCGGCGCCGGACCGCGCCACGCCGGAGGGGATGCGCGACCGGGCGATGCTCATGCTCATGTACGCCGCGGGGCTGCGCGCCTCGGAGGTCGTCACGCTGCGGATGGAGAACGTGGACGCAAACGCCGGCTTCCTGCGCGTGCTCGGCAAGGGAGGGAAGGAGCGCGTCGTCCCCGTGGCGGAGGCGGCGCTGGCGGCGCTGCGCGAGTATGTAAAGGACTGGCGGCCGAAGTTTCTGAAGAAAAAGGCGACCAACGCGCTGTTTTTGAGCCGCCTCGGGCGGCCGGTCACCCGCCAGACGCTGGGGAACCGGATTACGCGGTGGGCGCGGGAGGCGGGGATCCGGATCCGGATCTCGCCCCACACGCTGCGCCACTCCTTTGCCGGCCACCTGCTGGCGGGCGGGGCGGACCTGCGGGCCGTGCAGACGATGCTGGGGCACGCCGACATCTCGACGACGCAGATCTACACCCACGTGACGCCGGAGCGGCTCCGGGAAGTCCACCGGAAGCACCACCCCAGGGGATAGGGAATTTTCCGTTAAAAAAACCTGGATTCCTTGTTGCGATTCCCACCCGACGGCGATATAAAGAATAGCGGAACGGCGTGTATGCAGAATACAATCTTCGCCTCGGGAAGAAAAATCCACAGAGAAGGGGTAGTGTCATGCGATTCATGTCGAACAGCGTAGGCCGGAAGGTTCTGATGGCGGGGAGCGGTCTCTTCATGCTCCTCTTCGTCGTCGTTCACCTTCTGGGGAATTCGAGCATTTTCGTCGGACCCGACGGGATCAATGCGTACGCCGAGAAGCTGCACGGCCTCGGGCCCTTCGTCTGGGTCTTCCGCCTCTTCATGCTCGCCATGCTCGGCATCCATATCCTGTTCGGGATCCTCGTCACCCTCGAGAACTGGGCCGCGAACCCCGACAAGTACAAGGTCAAGAAGATGCTGAAGGCATCCTTCGCGAGCGAGACGATGATCTGGACCGGGACACTGCTTTTCGCCTTCATCGTCTATCACCTTCTCCAGTTCACGGTCCGCATCACTCCCGACGTGGTGCTCGGAAACGACGCACAGGGGCGTTTCGACGTCTTTTCGATGGTGGCCTCCAGCTTCCGCCACACCCCGATCGTTCTGATCTACGTGGCGGCGATGGTGACGCTCTTCCTGCACTTGAGCCACGGCATCCAGAGCATCTTCCAGACCATCGGCTGGAACAACGACAAGACGATGCCGACCTACACCCGGCTCGGCAAGGTGCTTGCGGTGGTCTTTCTCCTGGGCTACAGCGCCATCCCGGTTCTCATCCTCTCCGGCATTCTCACCAAATAGGGGGTTCTAAAGTGATACTCGACGGAAAATGTCCGACAGGACCGATCGAACAGACTTGGGACAAGCACCGCTTCGACATGAAGCTGGTGAACCCCGCGAACAAGCGGAAGTACAAGATCCTCGTCGTCGGCACCGGCCTCGCCGGAGCCTCCGCCGCAGCGAGCCTCGGCGAGCTCGGGTACAACGTCGAGACCTTCTGCTACCAGGACAGCCCCCGCCGCGCCCACAGCATCGCGGCCCAGGGCGGGATCAACGCCGCCAAGAACTACCCCAACGACGGAGACAGCATCTACCGCCTCTTCTACGACACGATCAAGGGAGGCGACTTCCGGGCCCGCGAGGCGGACGTGTGGCGCCTCGCCCAGGTGAGCAACAACATCATCGACCAGTGCGTCGCCCAGGGGGTGCCCTTCGCCCGCGACTACGCCGGCTACCTCGACACCCGATCCTTCGGCGGCGCCCAGGTGTCCCGGACCTTCTATGCGCGGGGACAGACGGGGCAGCAGCTCCTCCTGGGCGCCTACTCGGCCCTGTCCCGCCAGATCAAGGCCGGGACGGTGAAGCTCTTCCCACGGACCGAGATGCTCGACCTTGTCCTGGTGGACGGGGAGGCGAAGGGGATCACGGTCCGGGACCTGGTCACCGGCAAAGTCCGCTGCCACACGGGCGACGCCGTGCTCCTGTGCACCGGCGGCTACGTGAACGTGTTCTACCTCTCCACGAATGCCATGGGGTGCAGCGTCACGGCCATCTGGAAGGCGCACAAGAAGGGGGCGTTCTTCGCCAACCCCTGCTACACCCAGATCCACCCGACCTGCATCCCCCAGGCGGGCGATTACCAGTCGAAGCTGACCCTGATGTCCGAATCCCTTCGCAACGACGGCCGCTGCTGGGTCCCCAAGAAGCAGGGGGAGAAGCGGCCCGCCAACGAGATCCCCGAAGAGGACCGCGATTACTATCTCGAGCGGAAATATCCGAGCTTCGGCAACCTGGCGCCGCGCGACATCGCGTCGCGGGCGGCCAAGGAACAGTGCGACGACGCCCGGGGCGTCGGACCGGGCGGCCGCGGCGTCTACCTCGACTTCCGGGACTCCATCAGGCGTCTCGGCGAGGACACGATCCGGGAGCGGTACGGAAACCTGTTCGAGATGTACGAGCGGATCACCGACGAGAACGGGTACAAGGTGCCGATGCGCATCTACCCGGCCCCCCACTATGCGATGGGCGGCCTCTGGGTCGACTACAACCTGATGAGCAACGTCCCCGGGCTCTTCGTGCTGGGGGAAGCCAATTTTTCCGTCCACGGGGCGAACCGCCTCGGGGCGAGCGCCCTGATGCAGGGGCTGGCCGACGGCTACTTCGTCATCCCCTATACCGTCTCCCACTACCTGGCCCAGAGCAAGCCGGGCAAGGTGAAAGAAGATCACCCCGAGTGCAAAAAGTCGATCGGGGAGGTCGAGGGAGACATGAAGCGGCTGCTGTCGATCAACGGCAAGCGGACCGTGACGGACCTGATGCGGGAGCTGGGAATCTTGATATGGGAAAACGTCGGGATGGCGCGCAGCAAGGAGAGCCTCACGGACGCCATCGCCAGGATCCCGGGCATTCGGGAGGAGTTCTGGAAAAACGTGAAGGTCTCCGGCAACGGGGCCGATTTCAACCAGCAGCTGGAGAACGCGGGTCGGACGGCGGATTTCATCGAGTTCGCCGAGCTGCTCGCCCGCGACGCCCTCCACCGCAACGAGTCGTGCGGCGGCCACTTCCGGGTCGAATACCAGTACGAGGACGGGGAGGCGAGGCGCGACGACACCAACTATTGCTACTCGGCCGCCTGGGAATTCAAGGGGGTCGGCAACGAGCCCGAACTCCACAAGGAACCGCTCAAGTTCGAGAACGTCCATCTCGCGGTAAGGAGCTATAAATAATGAGCGCGCAAACAGCGGAACACGGAACGATGACCCTCAAGCTGATCGTCTGGCGTCAAACCGGGCAGGGCAAGCAGGGCCGGTTCGAGACGTACACCGCCAAGAACATCACCCCGCACCACTCCTTCCTCGAAATGCTCGACGTCGTCAACGAGGACCTGATCCTGGAGGGGAAGGAGCCGATCGCCTTCGACCACGACTGCCGGGAGGGGATCTGCGGGATGTGCTCCCAGGTCGTCAACGGCGTTCCCCACGGGGGCCAGGAGCGCACCACCGTCTGCCAGCTCCACATGCGGAAGTTCAAGAACGGGGACACGATCTACATCGAGCCGTGGCGGGCCCGCGCCTTCCCGATCCTCAAGGACCTCGTGACGGACCGGGGCGCCCTCGACACGATCATCCAGGAGGGGGGCTACACCTCCGCGCGCACCGGCGGCGTGCCGGACGCCAACGCGATCCCGATCTCCAAGGCGGACGCCGACTACTCGATGGACGCGGCCGAGTGCATCGGCTGCGGGGCCTGCGTGGCGGCCTGCCCGAACGGGGCGGCGATGCTCTTCACGGGCGCCAAGGTCGCGCAGCTCGCCGCGCTTCCGCAGGGGCAGGTCGAGGCCCCGGCGCGCGTCGCCAACATGATCCGGGCGATGCAGGAGTGCGGGTTCGGCAACTGCTCGAACCACTACGAGTGCCAGGCGGCGTGCCCGAAGGGGATCGACGTGAAATTCATCGCCCGGCTCAACCGGGAGTTCCTCAAAGCCCTGTTCAAAAGCAAGGCGGGATCCCACGTGTTCGCCGGGGAATGACCCGGAAGTCGTCGTCTCATAATTGAGACGTCGCTTCCGTAAATTCATCCATTATTGGGAAAACGATCCCTCTGGGTCGACGTCTGCGCCTCTTCTTCATTCCTGCGTTTTATTCCGAATTTCGCATTAGGTTTTGATACATTATTCACGAGAGCGCTCGGATGGGCCGGTACGCCGGCCCGTTGGAACGCTATTTGCTCGTCGGTAGTTACGTACTGCAGATCTCTCTCGTTCAATAATCGGCAAGGAGGGAAGTCATGCACAGGGAGATGAGACGGTGTTTTACGATATTCCTGGCGGCCCTGGTCCTCGTTTCCTCCGGGGGGGCGGTGGCTCTTGGGGCGACGGGGATCAAGGTAACCGACGATTGGATCCTCTCGTCGTGCACCCAGTGCCACGGCAACAAGGACGGGGTGGTCTCCCGGATTTCCTTCCTGCGAAAGACTCCCGAGGGATGGGAAGAAACCTTGTGGCGGCACAAACGCATCCACGGGCTCAACGTGAGCCGCGAGCGGAAGGAAGCGCTCCTCCTTTACCTGTCCGACCGGCATGGGCTGGCGCCCGCCGAAGTGGCGCCCTTCGCCTACACGCTCGAGAAGCGGGATACGAGGGAGAAAGTGGAAGGCCAGAGCGTCATCGACACCTGCGTCCGGTGCCACAGTTATGCGAAGACGGCCCTCCAGCGTCGAACCCCGGAGGAATGGTCGAAGCTCGCCAACATGCACTCCGGGGTGCTCCCATGGTGGCTCTACCAGCTGCAGGACGTCCTCGACTGGGACGAAACGCTGGCCGCCTCCGTGAAGGAGCTTGGGAAAAGGTTCCCCCTCGAGACCCCCGAGTGGAAGCAGTGGAGCGGCGCCCGCCCGAAGGTGGGCGAGGGGAAGTGGGTCGTTGCCGGCTACCAGGCGGGGAAGGGCGCCTACACCGGCGAGATCGGGATGAAGAAAACCGGCGCCTTCGAATACACCTACGGCGGGACCGTGGAGTTCGAGGGGGGGGAGAAGCAGCCGATCAACGGGAAGGCCACCCTCTACGGCGGCTACGCCTGGCGGGCCGCCGGGACCATCGGGGGGAAGCCGATCCGCGAGGTCTTCCACCTCTCGGCGGACGGGTCGACCTTCACGGGCGCCCGGTTCGAGGACCCCCACTTCGAGCTGCGGGGCGTGGAGACCCGGACCTTCGCGGGGGGCTCCGCGAAGATCCTCTCCGTGGTTCCGAAAGCGCTCAAGGCGGGAACGAAGGGCGCGACGGTGACCATCGTGGGGGCCAACCTCTCCGAACCCGGAACGAAGGGAGTGAGCTTCGGGGACGGAGTCGTCGTGAAGAAGGTGGTTTCCGTCTCGCCCACGAAAGTGGTGGTCTCCGTGGACGTCAGTGACAAGGCGGCCTCGGGAACCCGGAGCACGAAGGTCGGAGGCAGCGAGGCCGGCAAGCTCTTCGCCGTCTACTCTTCCATCGACTACATCAAGGTGGCGCCGTCGCCGGCGATGTCGCGCACCGGCGGGCTGGGGCTCGCGGTGAAGCAGCTGGTCCAGTTCGACGCCATGGCGTACAGCAACGGGCCCGATGGCGTTGCGGGGAACGAGGACGACATCGAGATCGGCCGGGTCCCGGCGGCCTGGAAGGTCGTGGAGCTCATGAACGCGCCGGACGATGACGATATCGACTTCGTCGGCGCAATCGATGGGAACGGGCTCTTCACCCCCGCGGGGGACGGGCCCAACCCGAAGCGGAGGCTGCAGAACAACAACGTGGGCGACGTCTGGGTGACGGCCACCTATGCTCCCGCGGGAGGAAGCGCGCTCTCCGCCCGGGGATATCTCCTCGCCACCATCCCGCTGATGGTCCAGAGGCCGGTGCAGTAAGGGGCACGGGAGCGCAATGGAAGACATGTCCCGCGCGTCCGGCGCGACCATCCTCCTGCCGCACCGAAGGTTCACGGCGGCGGGGGAGGCGTACGTCTACGCGACGGAAACCGGGGGCCTGTTCCGGATGGACGAGACGATGCGGAATGCGTTGTCCGCTATCGCCGCCTCCGGGGCCTCCGCGATCCCCCCGGACGTCCTCTCGGACCTCCAACGGGCGGGGCTCTTGCGGTATGGAGAGGGATCGGAGCCGTTCAGCCGGGCCGCCCTGCCCGCTCTCCGCGTGCGGACGCTCGTCCTGATGCTCACCTATTCGTGCAATCTCTCGTGCCGCTACTGTTACGAGGCACGGGAGGAGGGTTGCGTGCCCCCGGTCGAAACCGGGGGAACCCGGCCGGAGATGTCCGTGGAGACCCTCCGGAAGAGCATCGCGTTCCTCCTGGACAACTCCGGGGAAAACCGTAAAGTCTCCGTCATCTTCTTCGGGGGGGAGCCGCTCCTGCGGTTCCCGCTCCTGCGGGCCGCGGTCCCCATGGCCCGGGCGATGGCAGAGGGAAGGGGGAAAGAGGTCTCCTTCTCCCTGACGACCAACGGTACGCTCATCACGCGGGAGATCGCCGCTTTCCTCAAGGGGAACGGCGTCTCCGCTTGCGTCAGCATCGACGGTCCCCCGCGGATCCACGACCGAAACCGTCCCTACGCTTCCGGCAGGGGATCCTACGAGGACGCGGCGCGGGGGCTTTCCTATCTTTTGGAGGACAAGAATGGCTATCCTTTGGCGGCCCGCGTCACCCTCGGGCGCGGCGCCGTCGACGTCGGGAAAACATTCGAACACCTCCGCGGCCTCGGGTTCGACGAGGTCGGCTTCGCCCCGGCGAGCGCCGCGGAGGGGAGCGCCGCCGCGCTTACCGAAGGGGAGCTCGAACGGGTGATGAGCGGTTTTCGGGACCTCGCGGCCGGATACGTGGCCGATGTCCGCGAGCGGAGGATGCCGGCCTTCTCCAACCTGACGCAGGTCCTCGCCCTGATCCACCGCGGGGACCCGATGCCCTATCCGTGCGGGGCGGGAATCGGGATGCTGGCCGTGGACCCCTCGGGCGCCTTCTACCCGTGCCACCGTCTCTGCGGGGTGGGGGACGCCCTGGGCGACCCGGAGAAGGGAGTCGCGGGAGAGGTCCGCGCCCGCTTCCTCGAAGGGGCGCGGCAGCGCCGGGAGTCGGCGTGCGACGCCTGCTGGGCGAAGAACTTCTGCTCCGGCGGGTGCTATCACGACGCCTACCTCCGGCAGGGGGATCTCTTCGCCCCCTCCACGCACTATTGCCGGTGGATCAGGGAACTGTTCCTTCTGGGGCTTACGACCTATGTCCGCATACAAAACGAAACGCCGACGTTTCTCGAAGCGATGTTCGGCGAAAGGGGGACTTCATGAAGCACCTGAAACCCGTCAATCGCAAAGCCCGGAAGATCGAGAAGGAGAACGACGCCGTCCCGGTCGTGGAGGCGCAGGGGACGATCCCGTTCATGCACACCTGCACCTCCGTGTTCAACCCCGGGTACGAGATCGACTTCGCGAACGGCATGACCCAGTTGTGCACGCCGATCGAGACGGATCTCTTCGGCACCACCGACATGTTCTGCTGGTGGCCGGGGCAGGCGCCGGACACGATCAACAACCCGGACTGGAACGCCGACTGCACCCGGGCGATGAAGGACTGGATGAAGCTCAAGGTCGTCAAGCCGGAGTGGTAGGACGGCGCGGGCACAGGAACGAGAATCCGGAAACCCCCCACGGAGGGAATAACGCGATGAAGAAATCGGTCTTTACGGCGCTGGTTTTTCTGGGTGCGGCCCTGCTGCTCGGCGCAGTCCACGGCACGGCTTCGGCCAAGGACCTCATCCTGCAGGGGATGATCCACAACACGATCAACATCCTGGACGGCGACAAGGACGAGGTTGTCGGGACCGTCGCCACGAAGGGGAAGAAGATCACCGCCATCGTGTGGGACCCGAAGGATCTCGACAAGGTCTTCTGCGTCACCGACTGGTCCCGGCAGATCGAGCAGGTCGACCTGGCGTCCCGCAAGGTGACCCGCGTCCTCCGCCCGGAAGCCAAGGATGTCCGGTTCCGGATCTTCGACATCGAGATCAATCCGGCGAACACGAACCTCCTCTACGCCCTCTCCATGCGGCAGAGATGGCTTCCCGACGAAGTGGTCGACATGACGCCGGCGGTCCTGGTCTACGACCTCGCGGCCGGGAAGATCGTGAAGGAGATCGAGATCCCGCGCGGATGCACGAACATCATCTTCGGGAACGACGGGAGCGAGTTCTACCTGACGGGGCGGGACGTCTACGTCTACGACCCCGTGACCGGGAAACAGGTGAACCTGCTGGGCCTCGCGCACCCCACGGTCACCGGGGTGGATCCCCAGATCGTCCTCAATATCTGGAAGCCTTACGAGCAGTCGGGGCTGACGATGATCCTTTGCGGGGGGCAATCCTCGGCGAATAACGTCCCCTACCTCGGCTACTTCACGATCGACGTGCGGAAGAGAAGCACGGAAGGGTCGATGAAGCTCGTGACGGACATCGCCCCTCTCTACAACATGTTCTCCGGCGTCGTGTCGCCCGATCGGAAGTTCTACTACATCGTGATGAACAAGCTGGAAAAGCGGGACATGGCGACGAACCGGCTCCTCGCCACCGCGGAGGTGGACAAGACCTACTACTCCGCCAACATCAGCTCGGACGGGAAGAAGGTGTACCTGGGCGGCGGCGGCGACTCGATCCTGGTGTACGACACGGTGGACATGAAGCTGCTCAAGAAAATCGACACTCCGGGAGACGCGGTGCTCACGCACATCCGCGTCCAGAAGCGGTAGGGGGCGCGGTATTTTGTTCCTGACGGCCCTCGACAGGACGGCATCGCCGCGGGACGGTTCGGGATGCGGCGTGGAAGTCGGGATCTCCTTCCCCTTCCTCGCCGTCCCGCCGACGGCGCTCTTCCGCGGGGAGGCGGTCCTGTCGAAAGGCCTCCGGGAGGCCGCCTTCCGTGGGCCGCACGAGGTTCTCGTAGAATCGATCCTGCGGCATCTCCCGGGTGCGGCGCCTTCCCGCGCGTACGTGGGGAACGAGACGTGCGAGCGGCTCGTCCCGTCTCCGCGTGCGCTCGAGGCGTGGCTTTCCTCGGCCGCAGCGGCGGGATGGAGGGTGAGCCTTGTCCTTCCCCCCCTCGGGAGGGAGGCCCAGGAGCGCGCGTTGAAGAGCCTCCGCGTCCTTGCGGAGGCGCCGGGGGCGGAAGTCGTGGCGAACGACTGGGGGACCGTCCATCGCGCCAGGAAGCGGTTCCCGGACCTGACGATCGTCCTGGGGCGGCTGACGCACAAAATGCTGCGCGACCCCCGGCTGGCGGAGTACTTCGACTCCCCGGAAGCGCCCCTCGCCGCCCGGTCGGCCCTCTGTCGCTCCGGGGAGCTCGCCCCCGGGTTCCGGATGCTCATGGAAAGGTACGGCCTCGGGCGCAGGGAGATCGATCCGTACCTTCAACCCATCGAGGAAACGGAGTGGGAGGACCGCACGGAGAGGATCTCGGTCCACCTTCCCCACCTCTTCGTGACGATGGGACGCTCCTGCCTTCCGGGAGCGATGCACCGGGAGAGGGGGAACAGGTTCCTCCCCGATTCCCCCTGCAATTCGGAATGCCGCCGCCACGCCATCGAGTTCCAACTCCCGGAGCCCGGAGGAAGCGGCGAGGGGAAGCGCCTCCTCGCCCTCGGCAACGCCATTTACCACGCCGTGGCCCCTCCGGTCGCAGAGCGGATCCTCGCCCTCCTGCCGGCGCACCGGAGCGTGGACCGGATCGTCCTTACTCTCCCCGTCACGAAAGCGGACCCGTTGTGAAAATCACCGTACCCGTAAGCAGCCCGGAAGAGGTGGAAATGCTCCTGGAGAACGGTGCGGGGGAGTTCTATTGCGGTTTCGTGCCGCCCGAATGGAACGAGCGGTACGGCGGGGCCTTCTGGCTCAACCGCCGGGGACCCGTGGCGGGAAACCTGCACCGGCGGGAAGACGTCGCCCTCGTGGCCGAGCGGGCCCACGTTCGCCGCGTGCCCGTCTTCGTGACCTTCAACGCGCCTTATTACACCCCGGAGCAGCAGGAGTTCCTCCTCCCCGTTGTGGAGAAACTCTCCTCGGAAGCGTCCATCGACGGGGTCATCGTTTCCGATCTCGGCTTCCTCGTTGCGGTCCGGAACGCCATTCCGGACCTGCCCGTCCACGCCAGCTCGGTGATGGCGACCCTCAACCCCGGCATGGTCGAATTCCTCGAATCGCTGGGCGCCCGCCGGGTGATCTTCCCCCGCAGCCTCGGTCTTTCGGACATCGCGGAGCTCTGCGAGGCCGCCGGTGGACGGCTGGAAACGGAGGCGTTCGTACTGAACGAGGGGTGCGTGTTCGAGGAGGGATACTGCATGACGACGCATCGGACCGCCGGCGCCCTGTGCGTCCAGCTTCCCACCGTTCCGCACCGGTTCCTCCCCCTGGACGGGGGGGCCTCTTCCGCTCCCGGCTCCGGTGCGCCGGATGACGCCCGGGAGTTGATGGGGGCGTTCCGGGACTGGGTCTGGTTCCAGAACGGCTGCGGGAACTCCGTGACGGCCGCCGGAATCCCCAACGGCCCCTGCGGGCTGTGCGCCATCCACGCCCTTGCCGGTACGGGGGTGACTTCCCTCAAAATCTCGGGGCGGAGCGCCTCCGCATTCCGGAAGCTCGCGAGCCTCCAGATGGTCCGCGCCATCCTCGACCTCGTGGAGAAGGGGGCGACCCGGGAGGAAGCGGCGCGCAAGGCGGAGGCGCTCAGGGATACGCCGGCGTTCTGCGGGGCCCGCTACATGTGCTACTACCCGGAGGGGAGATGACGACGCGACTTTGCTCCCTGTGGAAATTCGTCCGGCCGCAGAGGGGGGTCCTCGCGGTCACCCTCTTCTTCTCCCTTCTCGGGACGGCGGCCTCCCTCTACACCCCTTTCCTGACGAAGCGGCTCGTCGACGATGTCATCCTCAAGGGGAACTGGGCGGGCCTCCCCCCGCTGATGGTCACCATGGCCCTCTTCAGCGCGGCGGGGATGCTCCTCGGCGGCGCGAGCAGCTACCTGTACACCCGGGGGTCGTCGAAGATCCTCATCGCCATGAGGTCGGCCCTCTTCGATCACCTGGAACACGCCGAGATGGGCTTCTTCGGCCGGACGCGCGTCGGGGAGATCGTGGCCCGGCTCAACAACGACATGGTGGAGATCCAGGGCGTCCTCGTCGACATCCCGCTGGCGTTCGTCGTCAACTCGTTGCGGCTCGGCGTCGCGGCCGCGGTGCTCATCGCCATGTCGTGGCCCCTCTTTCTCGTGGGGAACGTGCTCGTTCCCCTGGGCGTTCTCGGCATTTGGCTCACCCGCCACGTCATCACGGGGATGAGCCGCGAGCTCCGGGAGAAGAACGCCGCCATCGGATCGCACATCATCGACACCTTTGCGGGGATCCGCCTTGTCCGCTCCAGCGGGACGGAGGGAGAGGAACTGCGCCGGTTCGAGCGGGAGAACCTGTCGCTGCTCCGTTCCGTGCTGCGGTTCCAGATGATCTCCTCCCTCTCGCGGGGGATCCCCTCGTTCGTCCTGGGCTGCTCGGCCACGCTCGCCTTCCTGTACGGCGGCTACATGATCCGGGACGGCGTCATCACCGTGGGAACCCTGGTCGCCTTCACGGCGTTCCAGGTCCAGGTCATCGCGCCGATACAAAACCTTCTCGGCCAGTATCTGGCCCTCCGGAAGGGGCGGGCCTCCCTTACGCGCGTCTTCGAGTTCTTCGACATCCCCGCCGAGAGGGACTCGGAAGGGGAAAAACCCTTCGCTCCTCTCGAGGAAGGGATCGCCTTCGAGAACGTCTCGTTCTCCTACGACGGGCGAGCCCGTGTCCTGGACGGCCTCTCGCTGTTCATCCCCGCCGGCAAGACCACCGCCCTCGTCGGGGAGAGCGGGGCGGGAAAATCGACTCTGATCGACCTCCTCCTCCGGTTCCATGACCCCCAGGGCGGCGAGATCCTGTTCGACGGCGTTCCTTCCAGCCGGGTGAGTCGTTCCTCGATTCGCCGCAGGATTGCGGTCGTCTCCACGGAGCCGTTCCTTTTCCACGGCACCCTCCGGGAGAACGTCCGATACGGGAGCCCGGGAGCGGCCCGTGCCGAGGTGGAAGGGGCGGCCGCCAGGGCCGACCTGCAGGAATTTCTCCGGTCCCTCCCGGACGGGTTGGAAACCGTCGTCGGGGAGCGGGGGACGGCCCTTTCCGCCGGCCAGAAGCAACGGGTGGCCCTCGCCAGGGCCTTCCTCCGGTCCCCCGATTTGCTGATCCTGGACGAAGCGACGTCCTCGCTGGACGTCTTGACGGAGGAGAGAGTGCGGACGTCGATAACGGAACTCATGAGGGGCAGGACAACCCTGATCGTTACCCACCGGCTCCATACGGTCCGCGATGCGGACCGGATCGCGGTCCTGGAGGAGGGCAGGATAACCCGGCAGGGGAAACACGAGGAACTGGCGGGGAGCAGGGGGGCCTACAGGGCGTTCCTCCGCGTGTGCGGCGACGCGGCGAGGTCCGGAAAGGACGCCCCGGATGGATGAGGGACGCCTCATTCCCTGGGGGCCGAGAGGCGAAGGGGAGCCGGCCGGCAGGGGAATTTCCGTGGTCGTGATCGACTCCGGCGTCAATCCTTCCCACTCTCATGTGAGGGAAGTTTCGGGGGGGGGCCGGGTATTCGAGGAACCCGGCGGAAACATCCGGTGCGAGGAGGGGAGCTTCCAGGATGACCTGGGACACGGAACGGCGGTCACGGCAGTGATCCGGCACGTCGCGCCGGCTGCCCGGATTTACGCGATCAAAATTTTTTCCGGCTCCCTCCATGCCACGGTGGACGTGCTGGAAGCGGCAATGGAATACGCGCTCGATGCGAACGCGCGGGTGATCAATTTAAGTCTTGGCATCGGACAGGATGTGACGTCACGGGCGATCGGCTCCCTTTGCCGGTACGCGGCGGGAAAGGGCGTCATCCTGGTCGCATCGGCGCGGAACGGATCGGGAAGATCCGGCTTTCCCGCCTTGCTCCCCGAAGTGATCGGCGTGGCTGCGGATGGCCGTCTCGGGGAAAGGTCCCTGCGCTATTTCGGGGGAGAGACTTCCGAGTGCCGCGCTTCCGGGTGGCCCCGCGATTTGCCGGGGGTCCCGCGGGAGAGGAATTTCCGGGGGAACAGTTTCGCGGCCGCAAGGGTTTCCGGGGCGGTTGCCTGCCTGCTGGAGTGTTGCCACGGCGCAAACCTCGATACCGTGAGAAGGATGCTCAAAGAGCGTTATGGTTGATCGGTTTTTCCATATTTGAGACGATGTTTCATCCGTTCATCCCATTTAAGAGAAAACGGATCCGCAGCGCAGACGTTGGGCCACCGGTTTCGCCAAGCGTTTTGGAATTAAAAATCGCATTAGGATTCAGAGTCTTATGGCAGGTTCGATTTTGGACGCCGTTTGCAATACCTGCCATTGGTACGCTGTTTGCTTTCCAGCATGCTATTCAGCGATGAAATGCGTTCAATACAATGGGCAATAAGGTTGGAAAGTAACCCTTAAAAAAGGGGAATGGGGGGGATGGAGATGATCAAAAGGGTCTCGGTAGTGATGATCGCCGCTGTCTTCGCATGGGCTGCCGATGCGGCGTGGGGAGCGACGCCGCAGGAAGTGGAGCGCCTGGGGAAGGATTTGACCCCTGCGGGCGCCGAAAGGGCGGGAAACAAGGAGGGGACGATCCCCGCCTGGGACGGCAAGGACGTGCCGCTGCCGGGATATTCCTTCGGGAAATACCGCGGCGATTACTGGAAATACAAGGACGAAAAGCCGCTGTTCTCCATCGACGCCTCCAACGTGGACAAGTACAAGGACAATCTGAGCCCGGGGCAGGTGCAGTGGGTCAAGCAGACCAAGGGGTACCGGATGGACGTGTACCCGTCCCACCGCAACGCGGGCTACCCGGAGTGGATCGAGGCGAACATCCGGAAGAACGCGGCCGGCGCCGCCAAGCTCAGCAAGGACGGCACGAATCTGTTGGACGCGGTTCTGCCCGGCATTCCGTTTCCGATTCCGAAAGACGGGTCGGAAATCATCTGGAATTTCCTGATGCGGTACAAAGGCATGGGAACCGAATGGCCGAGAACCACCACGGCGGTCTCGCCCCGCCCCGGCAGCACGGACTGGCTGGACCCCGCCGGCCCCCAGACGGTCTTCCATCCCTGGGGGAAGAAGGGGTCGACGTCTCCCGCGCAGGCGGGGAACGTCATCTACTGCATCGACTTCGGGTACGACACCCCGGCGGCGCTCGCCGGGCAGCGGATCTTCATCTGCGACTTCACCAACAAGGACCGCGAGACGTTCTTCTACTTCCCGGGGCAGCGCCGGGTGCGCCGGCTGCCGGCCTACGCCTACGACGCCCCGCAGATCGGATTCGAGAACCAGTACCCCCTCGATACGGCGTGGGTCTTCCTGGGCCGTCCCGACCGGTTCGACTGGAAGATCATCGGCAAGAAGGAGCTGTACGTCCCTTACAACAGCTTCGGCATGTACGACTTCCGGAAGAAGCTGCACGACGTGCTCCAGCTGAAGCACCTGGCCAACGAGAGCCGGCGCTACGAACTGCACCGGGTGTGGGTGGTGGAGGCGACGGTGAAGAAGGGGATGCGGCACACCATGCCGAAGAGGATCTTCTATTTCGACGAGGACACCTATCTGGCTCTGGTGGCGGACCAGTACGACGCCAAAGGCGGGCTGTGGAAAGTCGAGGAAGGGTACTCGATCCCGATCTGGGAGCTGGGAGGGACCTTCGATCACTACCCGTTCGTCAGTTACGACATTCTCTCCGGCCGGTACGTCTGTGACCAGTCCACGATCGGGATCGGAAAAGATATGCGGTACTACGGCGAGACGAACGATCCCCGGTTCAAGATGGACTGGTACACGGCCGAAAACCTGCGCGCGATCAGCGAACGGTAAGGGGGAATCCAGATGAAGACAAAGTTGGGGAAAGCGTTCCTGCTTGCGATGATCGCGGCATTGTGCACCGGCGTCGCTCACGCGTTCCAGTTCCAGGCGAGCGACTCCGTCAGTGGAAACCTGGACATGCAGTTGACCCTCGGGGCCGGGATGCGGATGAGCAAACAGAGCACCAACCTGGTGGGCGACCCGACGCGCGTGCCCGGCGCGAACACCGCCCAGTCCTCCAACGGCGACGACGGCGACCTGAACTACAATCAGCACGATTTCTACGCCACGTACCTGAAGTTCACGCCGGAATTGCTGCTGAAGTTCCCGCAGGATTTCAAATTCATGGCCCGGGGAACCGCGCTCTACGACTTCAAGGCGACGGACACGCGGCGAACGGACCTCTCGGACGACGCCAAGGGGCAGGTCGCCCGGGACATCCAGCTGCTGGATTTATGGGTGAGCAAGGACTTGAACATCGGCTCTCAACGCGCCCGGATCCGCGCGGGCAACCAGGTCATCAACTGGGGGGAGAGCATCTTCGCGATCGGCGGGATCAATACCACCAACACGCTGGACTTCCAGAAGATCCAGATCCCCGGGACGCAGCTGAAAGAGGCCGTCCTTCCCGCGCCGATCGTCAGCTTCGCGACGGGATTGGGGCACGGCGTCAATGCGGAGGTGTACTACCAGGCCCGCTGGTACGCGAACCGCCTGCCTCCCGTGGGAACCTATTTTTCCGTCGCGGACATTCTGGGGAAGGGGCGCCAGCCGTTGTTCCTTGACTTCAACCCCGCTTCCTCCGGCTTCGTAAACTTCGGCGGCCTGGACCCGGCAGCCGACCCGACGCAGGCAAACACCCTTGCGATCCCCTTCGCGGACGACAAGACCCCGAAGAACAGCGGGCAGTACGGCATCGCGATGCATTACAAGCCGGAGAACCTCCGGCTGGACCTGGGTTTCTACTTCATCAACTACCACGACAAGATGCCGGTCCTGGAGGCGCTGGCGGACGGCCGCCTCCGGTGGGACTACCTGGAAAACCGGAAAATGTACGGGATGAGCGCGAACTTCCCCGTGGGGAACTGGGCGGTGGGCATGGAGGCCTCCTATCGTCCGAAGGAAGCGGTCGCCCTGACGGGCTGTTACGGGGCCGGGGGACCGTTGGACGCGATCAGCAACGGCATCGTCGGGATCAATTGCCCGATGTGGATCGACCAGAAGAAATACCAGTTCATCCTGACGGGCATTCTGGCCATGACCCCGGGCGATCACGGATGGTTCCTCGATCTTCTGAAAGCGGATACGGCGACGTTCACCGGCGAAGCCGTGCTGATCCATTTCCCGGGCGTCAGCCCCGACAAACGCTACACCCGGACCGTCGACGGGGTCCCCGTGACGCAGGCCCCCGCGGCCGGCTACGGGTTCTGGAAG
>Ga0334722_10002311_pt1 | contig 21787 bp, 19 predicted proteins | sample C3_bottom_MG_FD_207210 | JGI IMG/M metagenome (GOLD analysis project Ga0334722, IMG submission 207210) | Sediment microbial communities from Yellowstone Lake, YNP, Wyoming, USA - C3_bottom | ecosystem: Environmental > Aquatic > Freshwater > Lake > Sediment | place: USA: Wyoming | collected... | reverse complement strand
TAGAGCATGGTGTCGTCGGCTACGCCCGCGAGCTCCACATGCTCCTTCGCCAGCAGCAACTTCAGCAACTTGGAATTGTGGATGGCCTTGGGACGTGCGGGGTCAGTAAGCGCCGGCTTCAAGGCTTCGAGCAATGGGTCCGGGGCGCCCGAGGCGCGGAGCGGAATTGCCGCCAGACGCTTGCCGTCCGACAACCCCAGGTCAGCCATGCGTCCAGCGAAACCCTCTTCTCCCTCCACTGCAAAACCAATCGCGAGTAGTCCACCCGGTGCAAGTGCCTGCAGCCATTCTCGAAGGGCTTGGGGCGTGCGAAGCTCTTCTGCCGCAATCGCGGCGGCCGCCGGGGGAGGCGCTTGCTCGAGGAACTCGCGCAGCATGGAAGAGAACCCCAATTCCTGGCAGAGCGCCGTCAGCTCGGTGATGTCGGGCTCGCCGGCTTTCAACTGCTCAACGCTGGTCTCAAGTTCGACGTCCGTGCGGATGGTCGCCAACTGACGGCTGAGCAGCGCCTCGTTGCGATAATCCCGCAACGCCTCGCGGTAGCTCTGTTTCTTGACCTGCTCGTGATTCTCGAGAGTCTTCTCCAGCGTGCCGAACTGTTGGATCAGCTCCGTGGCGCCTTTAGGGCCGATGTAGCTCCGCTTCTTCCCGCCCTCGGCCAGCGGCGGCTCTTGCCCGGGCAAGGGCCGCGCGCCGGGGATGTTGTCGCTGGGGTCGCCGGTCAGCGCCAGCCAGTCCACCACCTGCGCGGGCTCGACCCCGAGAATCTCCTTCACCTTCCCGGCATCACATAGGGTTTCACCGTCGCTCCCGCCCCGCGCCGGCTTCAGAACTCGGACCTTTTCATTTACCAACTGGAAGAGATCTTCGTCGCCCGAAACGATGAACACATCCAGACCCGCGCCGGAGCCCTGCCGGGCCAGCGTGCCAATCACGTCGTCAGCCTCGAACCCTTCTTTTTCGACCAGAGGGATCCCCAGGGCGCGGCAGAAGCGCCGGACGTAGGGAAGCTGGACGGCAAGCTCCTCGGGAAACGCCGGACGATTGGCCTTATATTCTTCAAACAGCTTGTCGCGGAACGTCGGGGCGGGAAGATCAAACGCCACTGCCACGTGGCCCGGCTGGTAGTCCTTCAGAAGTTTTCGCAGGGTGCGAACAAAAATGTAAATGGCTTTCGTCGGCATGCCGTTGGGGGCCGTGAGCGCCATTTGCATAGGCGCGAAGAAAGCACGGAACACCAGCGACATGGCATCAATCAGAAACAGCTTCCGCCCGCGTTCGGCGCCCGCTGGCTCGGTTTTCGATTTTTCCACGCTGACCTCCAAGGCCGACTCGTTGCCATTCTAACCCATCCCTCGGATTGCGTGGGGGGAGCGCCCACTTCCGGTCGGCGAACGGGGCAGGAACGATGCTGCCCGTGCGACCGTATTGTCTAGGCTTTGGCTTGGTTGCTCCAGAGTGTGGCACATTTGCCACATTTGATTTATTCATGACATGATGGCATTCTCCTATCGTACTGTAAACACAAGGCTTGATATTAGGCTCCGGAATGGTATGCTTGGTGCATCGACGTTGTTCTGCCCGGGAGGAACGATTTGGAAAACCAGCACACTGTCGCCTCAGTAGTAGACATAACGGGAATCGGACTGCATACGGGTGTGCCGGTTAAGCTTCGACTGACTCCCGCCCCCGCCAACACGGGAATCATGTTCAAGAGGACTGACTTGGAAGGCTTCACCATCGAAGCTCGCGCCAAGCACGTGGCGCGCGTGAGCTATGCCACGAGCCTGATGAAGAAGGGCGTCCTGATCTCCACCACCGAGCACCTGCTTTCGGCATTGGCGGCCTCCGGCGTGGACAACGTTTTCATCGAGATTGACAACCTTGAGGTGCCCATCCTGGACGGGAGCGCGCTTCCCTTCCTGGAATTGATTGCACGGGCCGGCTTGCGCCGCCAGCGCGCGCGGCGGGCATACGCGAAGATCCTGAAGCCCCTGGAAGTAACCGAAGGCGGCAAGCGCGTCGCGATTTTTCCCTCCGACACTTTCCGCATCACCTATCGAATAGCCTTTGTCCATCCGCTGATTGGAGTGCAGTCGCTGGACTTTGCCCCGGGCGAGGCGAGCTACGAAAAGGAGATTGCTCCGGCGCGCACTTTCGGCTTTCTGGAAGAGGTGGAGATGCTGCGCAAAAGCGGCCTGGTGCGCGGCGGGTCACTCGAGAATGCCATCGTGCTCACTCGCGAGGGAGTTCTGAACCCGGAGGGCCTGCGCTTCCCCGACGAATTTTGCCGGCACAAGATCCTGGACATCATCGGCGACCTTCTCCTGTTCGGGCATCCCCTGATCGGCCACGTCCAGGCGGACCGCGCCGGCCACGCCCTTCATAGCGCCCTCGTCAACCGGTTGTTGAAAGAGAAAGATTCCTGGACGTTGGTGCCATCCGCGGACTTGGGAGCCAAAGCATTCCCCCTCGGCTCACCGGTCCTGGCCCCCAGTCCGATCACCTGATTGCCTTCCCCAAAAACCTCCCCCTGCCGCTCCCGTATTTGACCCGGCAAACGCGCCAAAGTCATGCGCGGTCAATAAGTTCCAGCTCACACGTGTGGTCTGTTGCCTTCTCAGGCCATCTGCTATACTTCTGCAGCCGACGCGGGCCAGGTTGCCTGGGGGAACTGGATGAGCACCGTAGAAACCGACAAAGAGCTGAGCGTTTACGAATCGATGGCCGCGCGCTTTGACGTGGCGGCTAAAAAGCTGAATCTCGACGAAGGCCTTACCAAGTACCTCCGCACTCCTAACCGGGAAATCATCGTGCACATTCCAGTGGCGTTGGACAACGGGCGGCTGGAAGTCTTTGACGGCTTCCGGGTGCAGCACAGCATCGCTAGAGGCCCCTGCAAGGGGGGGGTGCGATATGGACCCAACGTCACTCTGGACGAAATCCGCGGCCTGGCCGCGGAAATGACCTGGAAGTGCGCGGTGGTGAATATCCCCTTCGGGGGCGCCAAGGGCGGCATCATCTGCGATCCGCAAAAGCTCTCGCAGGGGGAACTCGAGCGCATAACCCGGCGCTACACCGCGGAAATCCTGGACTATATCGGCCCGGAGCGTGACGTCCCTGCCCCCGACATGAACACCAATGAGCAAACGATGGCGTGGATCATGGACACCTACTCCATGCACGTCCGGCACACGGTGACGGCAAGCGTGACGGGCAAGCCGCTCGACCTGGGTGGGTCGCGCGGCCGCAAGGAAGCCACCGGGCGCGGATGCATGATCGCCACCGACCAGGCTCTGAAGCGCTTCGGCCGCGAGCGCCAGCAGACGCGAGTCATCATTCAAGGCTTCGGAAATGTGGGTTCCCAGGCGGCGCGGCTGATGCACGAAGCTGGATACAAGATTATCGGCGTCGCCGACATCAATGGAGGCGTCTTCAACGCTCACGGCCTGGACCTCCCCGCCCTGCTCGAATACGTGAAAGAGAATAAAACGGTCAAAGGCTTCCCGGGCGGCGAGAGCATCGGAACCATGGAGATTCTGGAACAGGATTGTGAGGTGCTGTTGCCCGCGGCCACCGAGAGCGTCATCACCAGCAGAAATGCCAGCAAGATCAAGGCGCGCATCCTGACGGAGGGCGCCAACAGCCCCACCTCCGCGCCCGCCGATGATATTCTTTTCGACCGCGGCGTCTTTGTCATCCCCGACATCCTGGCGAATGCCGGCGGCGTGACGGTTTCGTATTTCGAGTGGGTGCAGGACCGGCAGGGATACTTCTGGCCGGAAGGCATGGTGAACGAGCGGTTGAAGCACATCCAGGTGGCGGCGTTCAATGACGTGGTGCGCTACGGCGAGAAACACAACGTCAACAACCGCATCGCCGCCTACATGCTCGCCATCGACCGCGTGGCGTTCAGCATCAAGCTGCGAGGGATTTATGCGTAATCAATCTCTTGGAGGAGAACGAAATCATGGCAGATCTTGACGGAGCAGCAGAAACGAAAGATTTCCATCTTGATATCCCGGCGAAGAACGAAGCCTTTTTTCTAAAAGGTTCGGGGGCGCTGGACTGGGGAATTCAGAACCGGCTGGCGCGGATTTTCCGGCCCGATTCCGGCCGCACGGTGATGCTGGCCATCGACCACGGCTATTTCCAGGGGCCGACAACCGGCTTGGAGCGCGTGGATGTGAACATCGTCCCGCTCGCGCCATACGCCGACGCGCTGATGCTGACGCGTGGCATCCTGCGCTCCACCATTCCGTCATCGTACCGCAACGGCATCGTGCTGCGGGCCAGCGGCGGGCCGAGTATTCTCAAGGAACTCTCCAACGAAAACATCGCCATGGACATCGAGGATGCGCTGCGCCTGAACGCTTGCGCGGTGGCCGTGCAGGTGTTCGTGGGCGGCGAATTCGAAACGCAGTCTATTCACAACCTGACGCGCCTGGTGGACGCGGGCAACCGCCACGGCGTGGCGGTGCTGGGTGTGACGGCGGTCGGCAAGACCCTGACACGGGATGCAAAATACTTGCGCCTGGCGGTGCGCATCTGCGCGGAACTCGGCGCACATTTCGTCAAGACGTACTACTGTCCGGAAGGATTTGAGACCGTCACGGCGTCCTGCCCGGTTCCGGTCGTAATGGCGGGCGGGAAGAAGCTGGCGGAACTCGACGCCCTGAAAATGGCCGCGAACGCCGTGAACGAAGGCGCCGCCGGCGTGGACATGGGCCGGAACATTTTCCAGTCCGAAGCGCCCGTGGCGATGATTCAGGCGGTCGGCAAGGTCGTGCACGAAGGCATGAAGCCCGAGCACGCCTACGACTTTTTCCAGACGCTGAAGCACGAAAAGAAAGTTGAAGCTCCGGTGGGCCGTTGAGGACGGCAAATGGCCAATCTCATGCCTGACCAGTCCACAACCATTCAACTCCTGCGCGGGTCCTCGCCCACTCTTAGCGTGGGCATTCTGACGGCCAACCTGTTGACCCTGGGCTCCGAGCTGGCGGTGCTGGAACGCGCCGGAATCATGTTGGTCCACATTGACGTCATGGACGGCTGCTTCTGCCCTATGATGACTGTGGGTCCGCCCTTCATCAAGGCGCTGAAGACCCCGCTGCTCAAAGACGCGCACCTGATGATTGACGAGCCGCTGGAGAAAGTTGCCGATTACGCCGCTGCCGGGGCCGACATCATCACCATTCATCCCGAAGCTTGCGCGCATCCGCATCGGGTTCTGCAGCAGATGCAAACCTTGACTAATGTCAACGACCCCGCGCGCGGCATCGTGCGTGGTGCGGCACTGAATCCCGGGACATCGCTCGAAGTCCTGGAACCGCTGATGGACGAACTCGAGATGATCCTGCTTCTCGCCGTCAATCCGGGCTGGGGCGGGCAGAGGTTCGTTCCGTCGACGCTCGCGCGAATCGCCAGGACCAAACGGTTGATCGCCGACTCGGGCCGGGACATTGTGCTGGGAGTTGATGGGGGAATCACGCGAGCCAACGTGGCTGAGATCGCCAGGACGGGAGTGGACCTGATCGTCACGGGCAGCGCTGTCTTCGACGGCAAGGCAGCGGAAGAAAACGCGCGATTCATGCTGGGGGCGGTAAGAACAGGAGACAGGAGCCCGGAGTCCGGAGTCAGAATAGAAAGTCCGGGCGGCAGCAAATAGACCCGGACCACCTAATAACGCAACCATGGAAAACCGCTGGCGCGACGAGGACGCGGCTCGATTTGTGGAGAAGTTCGCCCCGCAATGGGGCGAAGACCTGGCTCTGCGAGCCTATTCCGCCCGCTTGCTGGGCGCCGAGGAAGACCTGGTTCTGCACGGCGGAGGGAATACCTCCGTCAAGGGAACGCACACGAATCTTCTCGGTGAGCAGGTTCCTGCGATCTTCGTCAAAGCCTCGGGCTACAACATGGCGATGATTGAGCCCGAGGGGTTTCCCGGCCTTGACCTGGAACACTTAAAGAAGCTGCGCGCGCTGGCGGAGTTGTCCGACGAAGTCATGCTCGAGGAGTTGCGCGCCCACCTGTTTCGTCCCGGCGCGCCCACGCCCTCAGTTGAGGCGCTCGTGCACAGCTTTCTGACGCACAAATTCATTGACCACACCCACGCCGACGCGATCCTGACGCTGACCAATCAACCGAACGGCGATGCGCTGGTTCGTGAGGCGCTTGGCGAAGGCATTGTCGTGCTGCCCTACGTCCGCCCGGGATTCAAACTCGCCAAGGCGGTGGCGGCCGCGTTCGACGCAAGCCCCAACGCGCGTGGGATGGTCTGGTGCAAGCACGGAATCACGACTTGGGGCAAGACGGCACGCGACTCCTATGGGACGATGATCGAACTCGTGACGCGAGCTGAAAGCTTCCTCACGAAACGGGCCACCAAGCCGCTTGCCGTGCGCGTCCCAACTTCCCTTGAGACTGCCCAGGAACGGCTGACCCGCGTTGCGCCCATTCTGCGCGGCCTGCTGGCGTCGGTGACGGGTGACCAGGACCAACCCTTCCGCCGGGTGATCTTGCAACCGCTGGTCACGCCCGAAGTGCTGGATTTCGTCGATTCCGACCGCGGCCGTGAGCTCGCTCTGACCCCGCCGTTGACGTCTGACCATCTCATCCGCACGAAAGCGCTGCCGCTGTGGCTTGATCACCCGGCGTTTGACGACCAGGTCAAATTGCGCGAGCAATGCCAAAACGCTGTCGCGGAATACACTGCGCAGTACGCAGCTTACGTGGAACGGCACGCCGCCAAGAGGCCCTCCACAATCGCCAGCTTTGATTCCCTGCCCCGCGTGGTCCTGGTGCCCGGACTGGGCGCGATCTGCGCGGGCAAGGACGTGAATGCCGCGACGATCGCGTGCGACATCACCGCGCACACGCTTGCCGTTAAGGCCCGCGTGGCGGCGATGGGAAAATATGAGGGCCTGCGGGAAGATGAACTCTTCGAAATGGAGTATCACACCTTCCAGCACGCCAAGCTCGGCCCGAGCGCCGAACCCGCGCTGGCGAGAGAGGTCGCGCTCATTTCCGGAGCCGCGGGAGCCATCGGATCCGCCATCGCCGAGGAACTGCTGGAGAACGGATGTCACGTGGCGGTCACCGACCTTCCCGGCGACGCGCTCACCAGCCTCGCGCAGGATTTGAAAAAACAATTTGGGGACCGCGTCATGCCAGTCCCGATGGACGTCACGGATACGGACTCGGTGGCGCGGGCGTTCGGCGCGGTGATTCAAAACTGGGGCGGAGTGGACCTGGTCATCGTCAACGCCGGAATCGCCGCCGTCTCTGCGCTGGCCGAGTTGAGCCTCGAGGCGTTTCGCAAGTTGGAACGCGTCAACGTGGAAGGAACGCTTCTGGTCATCGCGGAGGCGGCGCGCCATTTCAAATTGCAGGGAACCGGCGGGGACATCGTCCTCGTCTCCACCAAAAACGTCTTCTCGCCCGGAGCGAAATTCGGCGCGTACAGCTCCACCAAGGCTGCCGCGCACCAGTTGGCGCGAATTGCCAGCCTAGAACTCGCGGAAATCGGCGTGCGCGTAAACATGGTGGCGCCCGACGCCATCTTTTCGCACGGTGGTCGGAAGTCCGGCTTGTGGGCGGAAGTCGGTCCCGACCGAATGCGCGCCCGCGGGCTGGATGAAAAAGGGCTTGAGGAATACTACCGCCAGCGCAATCTTCTCAAGACCACCGTCACCGCAAGACACGTGGCGAAGGCTGTGCGGTTCTTCGCGACGCGCCAGACCCCCACCACCGGCGCGACCCTTCCCGTGGACGGCGGCCTCCCCGACGCCACGCCCCGCTAAGTGAATCTCCCTTCCACCTTCTGAATCCTCCGATAGGCTTCCGCAATTCTTTCCCCGGGTGCTACAATCCCTTCGGATGGTGAGGAGTTCGGGTAGTCCCACACGCGTCATTGGCATTGACCCAGGGCTGAACATCACCGGCTACGGCGTGGTCGAGTGCCGGGCGGGTGAGGTGAAGCTGCTGGAGGCGGGAGTCATTCGCCTCCCCCGCAGCCACGGAGACAATCTTCCGGCGCGTCTGCAATCGCTGTTCACGGAGATCCGGGAGGTGATGGAGGAATTCCGGCCGCAGACGATGTGCCTGGAGGAAGTGTACAGCCATACGGGTTACCCCCGGACCTCCATTCTGATGGGGCACGCGCGGGGGGTGATCTGCCTGGCCGCGCAACTGTCGAATGTGCCGGTGGTCAATTTCGCCGCCAAACGCATCAAGCAATCGGTGACCGGAAACGGCGGAGCCAGCAAAACCCAGGTGCAGCGCGCCGTGCAGCAATGTTTTTCGCTGCACCGCGCGCCCAATCCGCCCGACGTGGCGGATGCCCTGGCTGCGGCTCTGTGCTATGTGAATTCGCTCCGCCCCGGAACAAACGGGCGGCGGCCCGTGCGGCATTTGTAGCGGCGGTCTATGAGCGCCGTCGAAAATCAAGACTCCGCGCACGCCGTTGCCAGAGGAGTAATCCCCTGATTTCCGAAATCACCGGCGAAGTGCTCTACGACCGCATTCAGCGCCACTCGCTCCTCGTGCGGGTAGATTCGCTCTGCTACGAGGTCTTTGTCCCCTCGGGAATTGCCGCGCGGCTGCGCCACGCCGCCGAAGCCGACCGGACGAATCCCGTGACTCTGTACACGATCTACTACATTGACGGCGGAATGGGCGGCGGCCATCTGACTCCCAAGCTGGTGGGGTTTCTCGATCCGCTCGACCGCGAGTTTTTTGAAGTTTTCACGACGGTGCCGGGAGTGGGATTCATGAAGGCGCTCAAGTGCCTGGTGCGCCCCCTCAACGAGATCGCTCTCGCCATCGAGCGCGGAGACGCGGCCTTCCTCGAGGAATTGCCCCACGTCGGTAAGAAGACCGCCGAACGCATCGTCACCGAACTGCGCGGTAAGATGACCAAATTCGCCCTGGCCCGAACCGAAGAGCCGCTGTCGATTGAAAAGGAGTCGGCCTCCGAGTTGAAATCGGAAGCCGTCCAGGTGCTGGTCCAGCTCGAGTACTCGCGGGGCGAAGCGCAGCGCATCGTCGAGGAGACCTTCACGCGGCACAAGAACTTGAAGACCGTTGAGGATTTCCTGCGCAGGGTGTTTGAGCAACAGCAATCAGGAACAGAACAATTCTGAATGGTGTGTGATGCGTGCTGAATGACGATGCGTCAACGCGATAGGCGCTCGATGCAACAAGTGGACATCTTTTTTTCACCCGTTCAGTGTTCACGGTTCACAAATCACGGTTCGCTGTCATCCGCAATCTGAAACTTTAGCCTATGTCCAGAGTTCGTCTGGTGTCGCCGGACCTGATCTCGAAGGAAGAAGAGAGCTTCAACCGTACGCTTCGCCCGCCGACGCTGGAAGAATACGTCGGTCAGAAGAAGGTGGTGGAGAAGCTGTCGATCGGCTTGCAGGCGGCACGGCAGCGCGGCGAGCCGCTCGAGCACGCGCTGTTTTACGGCCCGCCGGGGTTGGGGAAGACGACGCTCGCTTACATCATCGCCCACGCCATGGACTCGAAGATCACCACCACTTCGGGCCCGGCGCTGGAGCGCACGGGCGACCTGATGGGCATCCTGACTAATCTCGGCGAGGGCGACATTCTGTTTATCGACGAGATCCATCGTCTGCCGGTGAACATCGAAGAATTCCTCTACCCCGCGATGGAGGATTTCAAAGTGGACTTCGTAGTGGACAAGGGGATGTTTGCCAAGACCATCAACGTGCCGCTGAAGAAGTTCACTTTGATCGGAGCCACAACGCGCGCGGGGAGCCTCTCCGGGCCGCTGCGGAACCGCTTCGGGCTGTTCTTCCACCTGGAATTCTACGACGCGGACGAGCTGCGGCAGATCGTGCTGCGCTCGGCGAAAATCCTGGAGGCGCGATTGGAGGGCACGGCGGCAGCGGAGATCGCCCAGCGTGCGCGGGGGACGCCGCGCATCGCCAACCGGCTCCTGCGGCGGGTGCGTGACTTCGCCGAGGTTAAGGCCGACGGCGTCATCACGCCGCAGGTCGCCCGCGAGGCCCTGAAACTCGAAGGGGTGGACGAACTGGGGCTGGACGACCTTGACCGGAATTTTCTTTCCACCATCATCCGGCTGTACCGCGGCGGGCCAGTCGGGGTTGAAGCCCTTTCCGCGACGCTCAACGAAGAGGTTGACACGCTGGTGGATATGGTGGAACCATTTCTGTTGCAGCAGGGCTTTATTAGCCGCACCAAAACCGGGCGCAAAGCCAATGAGCCGGCCTACAAACACCTGGGTCTGATGCCGCCAACCAAGCGGGATCAAACTCTTTTCGAGTAGGACGGCTCGCGAAGATCTTCTGACGCACCCATGCTTCAGCAAGAAACAGCACCGTCGTCGGTCGCCGAGATCCACCGGCTGATTCGGGAGCGGATTGCGCCGCACCTGGCGGAATTCCGCCACTGCCGTTCCACGGCCGAGGTGCAGGCTCTTCCCTCGTACCGCGCGGTGGCGGATGACATCTCGGCCGTCCTCGAGACTCCGGAGATCGGCGACTTCACCGTCAGCTCCGCCCCCGCAAGGCCACGCTACCGGTTCATCGCCTGGAACCTGGAGCGCGGGATTCAATTCGACGGCCAACTGGAAGCTTTTCGAAACCACGAATACCTGAAGACGGGTGACGTCTTTCTGCTGACCGAGACGGATGTGGGCATGGCTCGCACGCGCAACCGGGCGGTTGTGCAGGAACTGGCGGCCAGGCTGAAAATGCAATTCGCCTTTGTGCCGTGCTACCTGAACCTGACCAAGGGTTCGGGAGTGGAGCCCGACATGGAGGGCGAGAACACTCTGGGGCTGCACGGCAATGCCCTGCTCAGCCGCTATCCCATCCGCAACGTCCGGCCGATTCATCTGAAGAACGGCATTGATAAGATGGCAGGACGGGAGAAGCGCCTGGGCCGGCAAACGGCGCTCGCCGCCGAGATTGAGTTCCCAAACTGGCGCGTCACGGCCGTCTCGGTTCACTTGGACGCGAACTCCAGCCAGCGCCACCGCGCTGAGCAGATGCGCCAGGTGCTCGACGCCCTGGAGACCGATGGTCCGGTCATCCTGGGCGGCGATTGGAACACCACCACCTACAACTCGTCGCGGGCCATCCACGCCATTCTGGGATTCTGGCTGCGGGTCTTCATGGGGGTGGACAACGTCATCCGCAACCATTACCTCCACCCCGAGCGGTACTTCGAGCGCAGACTGTTCGCGCTGCTCGAGGAGCGCGGCTTTGATTTTCGCGCCTGCAACCTCGATGGGGAGCGCACCATCTCCTATGATTCGAACGACGGCAAGACGCGCAAGATCCTCGGCGAGTGGGTTCCGGCGTTTTGCTTTCCCTTCATGCGCTGGGCGCTGCGCAACCACGGCGGGTCATGCCCTCTGAAGATCGATTGGTTTGCGACGCGCGGCGCGCGCTGTGAAAGGCCCACCGTGATCCACGATCTGCGCGAGGGCCGAAGCGTGCCCCTTTCGGATCACGACGCCATCGGAGTCGATGCGGTGGTCGGGAATTGAGAATCCCCGGGGCACGCTCCCCGAGCCACAGCTTGGGCACAAAGCCGGGTCAAGGCTTACGCATCCGTAGTTTTCAATCGTCAAAGTCATGAAGCGAGTTTACCTTTCGCTGGGCTCGAATGTCGGCGATCGGGCGGCCCAACTTCGGAGGGCCCTCGAAGCCCTCCCGCGTGCCGGCATTGAAGTCCTGCGCGTCTCCTCCTTCTACAGAACTGAGCCTGTGGATTTCCTGCCCCAGCGCTGGTTCGTCAACTGTGTGGCCGAGGCGGGCACCGACCTGATGCCGCTTCGGCTCCTCAAAACGCTCCAGGCCGTGGAGCGAGGCCTGGGCCGGCGTCCCGGAGTCGCCAAAGGCCCCCGGCCGATTGACATTGATATTCTGCTCTACCAGAATGTGATCGTCCGCTCTTCGACTCTGACCATCCCGCATGAGCGGCTGGCCGAACGGCGATTCGTGCTCGTGCCGCTGGCGGAGCTGGCGGGCCAGTTGCGTCATCCGGTGACCCAGCGGACGGTTTTGGAGATGCTTCACGACACCTCCGACACAAGCGAAGTGGTCAGGCTGAAGTCTGAATGATAAATGATGAATCTCAGCGGAAGACCAACGTCCTTAGTTGATTTACCTGGTTATTAATTGAGGATTTATAATTCCGTATTCCCAAAATAAGGAATCGAGTGGCCAATCCGCCAGAGTTCGACCCCCCTCGCTTCATCGCCATTGAAGGGCCGATCCGCGTGGGAAAGACTACGCTCGCGGACATCCTTGCCGACCGCCTGAAGGCCATTCGCCTTCGCGACATTGAAGACAACCCTTTCCTCGACAACTTTTATCAGGAGAAGCCGGGAGCGGGATTTCAGGCGCAACTCTATTTCCTGCTGGAACGCTACAAGCAGTTGCGCGCCCTCGACCTGGCGGCCAACCCCAACTGCGTGGTGGTCAGCGACTACCTCTTCGAGAAAGACAAGATCTTCGCCTACCTCAACCTGGGCGACGCCGAATTGCCCCTCTACAATGGCTACTATGAGCTTTTCGCCGAGCAGGTTCCTCTCCCCGATTTAGTGATATACTTGCAAGCGAGGCCGGAGACACTGCGGAAGCGCATTGCCAAGAAGAACGTTCCAAGTGAGCACCACATCTCCGACGAGTATCTGGAAGAAGTCGTAAAGGCGTACGAGCACTTCTTCTTTCACTATAAGTCCAGCGACCTGCTGGTCATTGACACGTCCGAGATCGACTTCGTCGACCGGAACGAGGATTTGCAGGAGCTGTTGCAGCGGCTGAGCCGCCCGGTGAAAGGAACGCAGTATTTCTTACCGCTTGGATCCGCCACGGGGGACTGAGACGGGTGCAAAAGGTTCGGCGCCGGCACCGCGAAGGTCCGGCGGATGGAACCGTAGTCGGAAGAGTTCAGACCCTCTCTGTCCAGGCCAGTGGAGGCCCACTCGGGCCCCGCGCACTCGCGCGATGAGCGCCCGTGCGAATCCTGCAACGGAGAGGGTCTTTGATTTTGGATTTGTGATTTTGGATTCTTGAATTTCGATTTTCTAGTTTCGATCCTCGTCTTTTGTCGGAAGGAGCTGCCATGGACCCGAAACCCGAGGCCGTGAGCAAGATCAGCGTGCCCCTGATTCTGGAGCGAAAACTGCGCGGAGAAAAGATTACCTGCCTGACCGCCTACGACTACCCCACGGCACGGCTGGTCGATGAAGCCGGGCTCGACATGATCCTGGTGGGCGATTCGCTGGCCCAGGTCGTGTTGGGTTACGACTCGACGATTCCCGTCACCTTGGACGAGATGCTTCATCATCTGCGCGCCGTGCGTCGCGGAACGCGGCGAGCCCTGCTTGTCGCCGACCTGCCCTACGGGGCCTACCACCAGAGTGAGGACGAAGCCTTGCGTGCCAGCATCCGCTGCCTGAAAGAAGGCGGCGCCGAGGCGGTGAAGATTGAAGGCGGACGGAAACGCGCCTCGCTCATCCGCCGCCTGGTGGACGCGGAAATCCCCGTGATGGGTCACATCGGCCTGACGCCACAGTCGGTCCACAGTCTGGGCGGATACCGCGTCCAAGGGAAAACGCTCGAGTCGGCCACCGACCTCCTGGCTGACGCCCAGGCCGTGGAGGATGCCGGGGCGTTCGCGCTGGTGCTCGAAGGCATGCCCCGCGAGCTGGCCGCCATCATCACGGCGCGCCTGCGAATTCCGACCATCGGCATCGGCGCCGGCCCTGACTGTGACGGCCAGGTGCTGGTGGTTCACGACCTGCTCGGCCTGAGCCTGCAGCCGCGCGCCAAATTCGTTCGCGCTTACGCCGATCTGGCGGGCACTCTGCGCGAGGTCTTTGGGCGGTTTCGCGATGACGTTCGGCGGGGCGCCTACCCCGCCGACACGGAGTCTTACCATTGGTCGGCCAGCTTGCGCGAACAGTTCGAAAAGTGGGCGACCCCCAGAAGTCTGAAGGATGAAGGTTGAAGGATGAAGAACCCCGCGTGCGACCCTGCGAGCGCTGCCCCCTGCATGTAGTTCGTCCAAGCTTTTGCTTTACACTTCATCCTTCATCCTTCACACTTCAGACTTTGCCATGCGGCTGCTCACTTCCATCGCGGATATGCGGGCCTTCTCGCAGCAGGCGCGCGCGGCCGGGCGCTCCCTGGGTCTGGTCCCCACCATGGGCTCGCTGCACGAGGGCCACCTGAGTCTGGTCCGCCAGGCGCGGCGGCAGTGCGACGCCGTCGTCGTCTCCATCTTTGTGAACCCCACACAATTCGGGCCCTCGGAGGACTTTGCCCGTTACCCGCGAAACCTCGACCGCGACCTGGAAACCCTCCGCCCCTTCCGCGTGGACGTTGTCTTTGCGCCCGATACCGCCGAAATGTACCCGACGATGTTCGAAACCTATGTGGTGCCCGGCGAGGCGGCGAAGCCGTTCGAGGGCGCCTCCCGCCCCGGTCACTTTCGCGGTGTCGCCACCGTCGTCCTGAAGCTGTTCAACATCGTGCGGCCCGATATCGCTTACTTCGGCCAGAAGGATTTCCAGCAGGCGCACGTCATTCGCCGCCTTATCGAGGACTTGAATCTCGAAACCCGGCTGGTCATCTGCCCCATCATTCGCGAACCCGACGGGCTGGCCAAGAGCTCCCGCAACGCATATCTGAATGCCGAGGAGCGTCAGGCCGCCACCGTCCTGAGCCGAAGCCTCAAGCGCGCCCGGGAACTTGTCCACTCCGGCCGGAGTGAAACCGCCGATTTGCTGGCAGAGATGCGCGCCGTGTTCGCCGCCGAACCACGCGCCCAACTGGAATACGCGGCGATCGTCGATCCCCTCGAACTCGAGTCCGTCGAACGGGTTTTTGCCGGATGCGTGGCGCTGGTGGCGGCCCGCGTCGGCTCCACACGCCTGATCGACAACCTGATTCTGGCCTCTCCCGGCGTCAGCGACGACATGCTGATCCAGCTCGCCCTCACCGCGCGTCCCATCACCACGCCCCAGGCGCGCATTCCGGGACTGGAGACGGACGTCCTGCGCCTCAAGATTGAAAATTGCCGCGATTGCGCCGCGCTCTCATCCATTCGCCTGCCTCCCAGCGAATTCCTGACCAAATACGTCAAGCGCGACTATCCCGACCTCAACGCGGTTCGCGTGGCGATCATCGGGCGCGATGCGCCCATCCACGCCGCCAATTTCCTCTATCACAGCCCGGAAGCTTCCAACCGGTTTGTCGCCGCCTTGTTGGAATTGGTGGGAGCGAGGAATTTCGATGAGTTCCGCCGCCGCTTTGTGCTCACCGACGCTCTGCGCTGCCACTGCACCGCTCCCCACGTGCCCGAGAAGGCCCTGGCGCATTGCGCGCGGCACCTGCGCGAGGAGCTGAAGCTTTTCCCCAATCTGGACACGCTGATCGTCCTCGGCGAAGACGCCTGCCTGCAGGCCCAGAGACACCTCCTGGGCCGAGACGACAGGGAAATCCGCCCGTTCAACGACCTCGTGAAAAAAGAAGGTTGGGGGGAGGAGGAAGTGCGAATCGCCGTGCTTTCGGACCGCCCGTTCCGGGTCTTCTACTGCTACCATCCGACTTACGGCTACACACGCAGCCCGTCGCTCGCGCCCTTGCTGCGTTAAGCCCCGCCGGCGCCCTCGCCACGTTCCCGGCTATCCCCATCCGGCACTGCCCGGCGCCGGCCCTCGCTGACCGCGATTCACCCCGGGCGGCGACCGGAAGGCCGCGCCTCACCCCGCTTGCCCTTTCAATGCAGCGAGCACCTCGTGGATGTGGCCGTCGGCTTTCACCTTGGGGAAAACATGCGTGATCTTTCCCGCGGCGTCGATGATGTATGTGCTGCGGACGATCCCCATCTTCTTCATGCCATACATCATCTTCTCCTGCCAGACGCCGTAAGCCTCGAGCGTCTTATGCGACGTGTCGCCGGCGAGCGGGAAATTCAGTTTGTACTTGTCGTGGAATTTCTTCAGTTCCTCGACGGTGTCGCCGCTCATCCCGAGCACCTGAACTTTCATCTGATCCAGTTCTTTTTTGGCGTCACGGAACTGGTTCGCCTCGCTGGTTCAACCGGGCGTGTCGGCCTTGGGGAAGAAATAGAGCACCAGGGTCTTGCCCTCGTAATCCTTCAGGCTGACTTTTTCACCAGCCTGCGAAGGCAGCGAAAAATCCGGTGCCTTATCGCCAACGTTGAGCATTGGTCGCTCCTTTGCAAGGTGTCACTGACCCAATTCTCGTTTGAGAACTTCCTGCACCAACTGCGGGTTGGCCTGGCCGCGCGTGGCTTTCATCACCTGGCCGGCGAACCAGCCCAGCGTGGCGGTCTTGCCCTGGCGGTACTGCTCCACTTGCTTGGGATTGGCCGCCATGATTTCGCGGACCACGGCGGTGATCTTCCCGGCGTCGTTGATTTGCTCGAACCCTTTCGCTGCCATCACCTCGCGCGCATTCTTGCCCGTGGCAAACATTTCCGCCAGGATTTCCTTCCCCATTTTCCCGGAGACGGTTCCGCCGTTGATCAGCGAGAGCAGCCCCGCCAGATTCCCCGCCGGAACCGGCGATTGCTCGATCTCCTGGTTGGCTTCCTTGAGCAGATACAAGAGCTCGCTCAGAATCCAGTTGGCGGCGAGTTTCGGCTCGCCGCTGGTTTTCGCCACTTCCTCGAAGTAGTTGGCGAGTGGCTTCGAGGATGTCAGTTGGCCGGCATCGTTTTCCGGCAGGGCGTACTCGCGCATAAAGCGCTGCTTGCGCGCTTCCGGCAACTCCGGCAGCGAGCGGCGCACCTCCTCCTTCCACTCCTCCGTAATGATCAAGGGGAGCAGATCGGGCTCGGGAAAATAGCGGTAGTCGTGCGCAAATTCCTTCGAGCGCATGCCGTAGGTCCGTTGCTCGCGGCTGTCCCAGAGGCGCGTTTCCTGCTGGATCTCGCCGCCGCTCTCCAGGATGGCGATCTGGCGCTCGATCTCGTAAGCCAGGGCTTTCTGCAGGAAACGGAAGGAATTCAGATTCTTGACCTCGGTTTTGGTTCCGAATTTTCCCGCCCCCGCCCGGCGCACGCTGACGTTGGCGTCCACGCGCAGGCTGCCCTCCTCCATGTTGCAGTCCGAAACTTCAAGATAAAGCATCAGGGTTTTCAGTCGCGTTAGGTAGTCGTAGGCCTCCTCGGGCGAGCGCAGGTCGGGCTCGCTGACAACCTCGATGAGCGGGACGCCGGTGCGATTCAGATCGATATACGATTTGGTGTCGGAATCCGGAAAACCTTCGTGTAACGACTTCCCGGCGTCCTCTTCCAGGTGCACGCGCGTGATGCCGATGCGCCGGCGCGCCCCATCCACCTCGATCTCGATCCAGCCTTCGCGGGAGAGGGGCTCGTCAAACTGAGAAATCTGATAGCCTTTGGGCAGGTCGGGGTAGAAGTAATTCTTGCGCGCGAAGCGCGAGCGCGGGTTGATGGTGCAGTTCAGCGCCAGCGCCGCCTTCATCGCCATCGTCACCGCCTCGCGGTTGAGCACCGGCAGCGCGCCGGGCAGGCCCAGGCACACCGGGCAGGTGTTCGAATTGGGGGGATCGCCGAAACGCGTCGAGCAGGCGCAAAAGATCTTCGAGCGGGTGAGGAGCTGGACGTGCACCTCCAAACCAATCACCGGCTCATACTTGGTTCGCACGTCCAGCGTCATCGAAAACATATTCCTAGCCTCTTTTGGTTTTCTGCCCCGCGCCGGCTGTTACCCCGCGTTTCCTTGCCCATAATTGCGCTTCCTGGAATCCGGTTCCAGCCGCGGTCGCGAAACCCTAACGTCAGTAACTATATGAAACAAAATGACTAAACAGCTTTGTAATAATTACACGCCCGCATTAATTCTAAAACACTTAACAGCTTTTCAATGTCCCAAAAATTGTAACGCACTGACTTCATTGGAGTAACCAGCTTATGGCCTTCTATATATTAAGGGCAACAGGTCGGTCCGTAGGGGCTTGTGTCACCGTATGAGGCCGGTGTCGTCGGCCTTTCCCGGCCGGTATCGGGCACGGGATCAGCCCCCTGGAACTCTCGCTCCCTCATCGCACCGTCCTCCTGGCCTTCACCAAGGCTCTAGACTAGCATTGTTGGCCAGAACAGTCAAGAGACAAAAGGGCCGGCGGCGGGGGCACGGGCCCCCGGAGACCGGGCTCGGGCGACTCAGGCTGCCGGCGGAAAGACCCCGCGCAAGTATTCGAGGTCGGCGCGCACGCTGGCCTCGACGCCCAGCGGCATCTTGGTGCCTTCGATTTGCATCCAGCCGCTGTACCCAATCTCCTCCATCGCCTGGCGGACTTCCGGGAAATTCATCGAGCCTTTGCCGTAGAGGTCGTCGTTGTCCTTGGCGTGGAACTCACAGATGCGTTTGCCCAGCCAACGGATCTCTTTGAAGATGTCGTACCCCGCCTTCTGCGAATTACCGACATCGTAATAGACCTCGACGGCGGAGGAACCGACGCGGTCGATGATGTCCACGTGCTGCTCAGCGCTGAGCCAGCTCTCCAAGCCCAGAATCACGCCCTGCTTCTCGGCCTGGGGCGCGACGCGCTTGAGCGCCGCGACTACGGCGTCCGTGCCGGGCCGGTCGTTGCGCAAATCGCCCTTGCCAAAAAAAGGCACGAGAATGACGGTCAGACCCATCGCCTTCGCTACGCCGATGCTGTCGGAGAGCCATTGCTCGGCGCGCGGGTCGCTCTTCAAAGGAATCTCATTCAGCGTGCCCAGCGCCAGGGATGAAACCGGCACCCCCACTTGCTTTTGCATCTCCAGATATTTCTTCTGGAGCTCCGGCTTGCGCAGCGGCAAGTCTTCACGCCAGCCGCCCACGTCCGCTTGGATGCCGTCGAGCCCGAGGCGCTTGGCGAGCTCCAGCGCCGTGGGATCGGTCCGCTTGCCAAGTGTCCAGTCGCAGGCGCCGATCTTGAGGCGCGGCGCCGCCGCCTTCAGTTTCTTGATCCGCAACGCCAGGCCGGCCGCAGCCAGCCCCGCCAGCATTTCCCTGCGTGTAAATTCCCTGTTTTGCATCCCGTCCTCCTGATTTGACGGCGCGGCGGCAGCGCGACAATCGCGCGACCGCGCGCTTGCTGGAGTCAGGCCTTCAACCCTTTCAAATTCGGCTCGAGTTTCTCCTGCGCCTTCATCACCTCGTCCCACGTCACTTCCTGGCGGCGATAGGCCGCCGTGCGCCCCAGAATCGTCGTGAGGTTGCTGCGCACGCTGGGGGTGACGGTGGGATTTGACACGTCACCCTTGGTCACGCTGTCGTGAAACGTTGCGACATTGCGAATCGCGCCGTTGGCATACATGTTCTCCGCCTTGCCGCCCGGGTAGGGATTCTTGCCCCGAATCGAAACATCGCCGGAATAGTGAGTGTCAACGGTGCCTTCCGTGCCGTACATGCGGCAGAGGATGTCGTCCCAGCCCGCGCCGAACTGCTTGGAGCAGAAGGTCACGAGCACATCATCGGCAAAGGTGAAGGTCAGCGAAAAGTGGTCCCAGCAATCACCGGCGTTGCGCGCCTTGCGTCCGCCTGTCCCGTAGGCCCGCAGCGGCGACTGATCCAGAACCCAGGTCATCACATCCAGCGAGTGAATATTTTGTTCAGTAATAATATCTCCTGAGAGAGCGCGGCTCAGCCCCCAGGCGCGCAGTTGGCGTTCGGCATTCTGGGGGTCCTCCAGCAACTGCGCGGCGTGCCGCGTAAAGGGATCGCCGGCAATGTAGGTGGTCTCGCCGCAGACGATGCGGCCGATCTGCCCGGCCTGGACGCGCTTCACCGCCTCCTGGTAGAAGGGGTCGGTGCGGGTCTGGAAATCGACGAGGAAGCAGAGCTTCTTGGCGGCGGCTTTCCGTGCGGTCTCTTCGACGCTCTGGCAGCCGGGGACGTCCACAGCAATGGGCTTGGCCAGAAAAACGTGCGCGCCGGCCTCCACGGCTGCCGCCGCCTGCTCGGGATGGAAAAAGGGCGGGCTCTCGATCGCCACCGCGTCCGGCTTCCCATCCAGCAGTTTGCGGTAGCCGGAAAGCCCCGTGTAACGCCGCGCCGCCGGGACGCCGAGTTTCTCGCCGAAGGCATCGACGCGGTCCTGGAAATAGTCCGCCCCGGCGACCACGTCATACCCGCCGTGCTTCTTGAAGAGATCGGCGATCCACACCCCGCGGCCGCCGCAACCCATGACGCCCAGAGCGATTCTGGAATTCGCCGCAGTTCCGCGCACCAGCTCTGGCTTCATCATGCTGAATGAAAGCGCCGCGCCGGCGATAAACTCCCGCCGGTTGATCTGTCGTGGATTCTTCTTACCGGAAAACTGCGGATTGAGATTAGTCATGGCGACCGCTCCTTGCTGCAAGGATCGATGAGGAAGTGTTTCGTGCGAGTGCAAATTATCAAAACCCAGCGCCCACCGCAAGCCATCCCGCTTCGCGGCGAGCCCGGCCATCACGGCGCAACCCAGGTGACGCGCGGACGGCCGCTCGAGGGATTCTGGTCAACCAGCACACGCGTGCGGAAGACGCGGCTCAACAATTCCGATTGCAGCACCTGCTCAGGCTTTCCCTGCGCCAGGCAGCGCCCGGCGTCGAGGAGAATCAGGTCATCCGCCAGCTCCGCCGCCAGGTTGAGTTCGTGGGTCACAATGACCGCCACGAAATCCTCCGCCCTCGCCAGGCGGCGAAGCAGGCTCACCATTTCGATCTGGTAGCCAATGTCGAGGTTGGCCGTGGGCTCATCGAGCAGCAGCAGGCGCGGCCGTTGCGCCAGAGCTCGCGCCAGCACGGCGCGCTGAAATTCGCCGCTGGAGATTTCGAGGATCCGCCGGTCGGCAAACGGCTGGAGATTCGTCTGCGCCAAAGCCCAGTCAACCCAGCGGTCGTCGTCCCCGGATTCGAACAAGCTGCGGCCCAGGTGCGGGTGGCGCCCCTGGCGGACGAACTCGCGCACTTCGAATGAAAACAGCAGGATGGTTTCCTGCCGCGCCAGGCCCACGCGCTGCGCGCGCTGGCGCGGAGCAAGGCCGTGAAGATCCGCGCCATCCAGATGCACACGGCCGGCGAGCGGCTTCAGGTGTCCGCTTACAATTTCCAGCAAGGTGGATTTCCCCGAGCCGTTGGGGCCGATGATGGCCAGCAGATTTCCGGGCCGCGCCTCGAAGCTTGTCTCCGCCAGCTCGAAATGCGGATAGTGAAACGTCACGCCCTCGACCTTTAGGCCGGCGAAGGCTTGTGCGACCTCGGCTGCCCCGCCCGACAGAGATGTTTCGTATGTAGCCATCATGGAATGTTTTTGAATTCAGAATTCTGCCTTTCCTTCTCAACTCTCAACTTTCAACTCTCGACTGCTCCCTACCCCGCCGTCCGCCTCAGCAGGTAAATAAACACCGGCGCGCCGGCCACGGCCGTCACCGCGCCCACGGGGAGCTCTCCCGGCGCCACGACGGTCCGCGCCAGCGTGTCGGAAAGGACCAGAACGATCGCCCCTCCGAGCGCCGAGGCGGGGATCAGAGTCCGGTGGTCGCTGCCCACCGCCATTCGTCCCAGGTGCGGCACCAGCAGTCCGAGGTAGCCAATCGCACCGCTCACCGAAACCGCGACCCCCGTGAGCAGTGACGCCAGCACGTAGATGGTGGTCTCCACTCGCGCCACGTTCACGCCCAAATGGGCCGCCTCATCTTCTCCGAGGAGAAGAACGTTCATATCTTTCGCGAAAAAGAAGAGCGCCGCGGCGCCGAGT
>Ga0334722_10002310_pt1 | contig 21787 bp, 29 predicted proteins | sample C3_bottom_MG_FD_207210 | JGI IMG/M metagenome (GOLD analysis project Ga0334722, IMG submission 207210) | Sediment microbial communities from Yellowstone Lake, YNP, Wyoming, USA - C3_bottom | ecosystem: Environmental > Aquatic > Freshwater > Lake > Sediment | place: USA: Wyoming | collected... | reverse complement strand
CTGGCGGTGATCGGCCCGAAGGCCCTTGATCCGGTGTTCGATCCGGGGCTGGCCCGAAAGTACGAGGGCGGAGCCGCCCTTGTCGTTCACCACGATGCGGGCCCACTCCATAACCGAGTCGGAGAGATAGTCGACCTCGTCGAAGATGACGACCATGTCGCGCCGCCTGAGTTCCGCCACGAGGCGGTCGGAGATCTCGGAGAGGCGGCCCTTGGTATCGAGGCCGAGGGCGCGGGCCAAGGCGGCCACGACAGTCGAGAGCCCCATGGTGGGGTCGCACTTCACGACGATGGCCGTGTTGGGGTTCTGCGCCACATACTCGTCGATGGCGTAGCTCTTGCCCGCCCCGGAATTCCCGAGGACGAGGCCGATGAACTTCTCCTCATGGGCAATGCGGATGGCATTCTTGATGCGCTCGGTCCGCTTCAAGCCGACCGGGGGCACGGCCCCCGCTTCGTCGCGGGATTCCTGGAGTTCGAGCCAGGAAGCGACCTTTGCCTCGACGGCGTCGATGTCGCCCTTGTAGTCGCCCTTCCTCCACTGGGAGAGCACGGAGGCCGTATAGCCGATGCCGGCGGCGGCCTTGTTGTTGGAAATCTTGAACTTCTGGCAGTACGCATCCAGACGCGAGATCAGGTGTTGGTCCATCATTCATCCTTTCCGAGGAGATCGAGGAAGGCATTCGTGCGCTCGCGGTCGCCTCGAGAGGTGGTCGCGACGCAGGTCCGGGGGGATGGCGCCGTCTCGGCGCCGGCGGCGAGGGCGAGGGGCTCGCCCTTCGCAGGGAAGGATCGGGAAGCGATGTCGACGATGCCGCGAAAGCCCTCTGGGGGCTCGACGGCCGCGGCTCGGTTGTCGCGCACCATCATGAAGGCCTTCCGCTTCGTTGCGTTGAGGCGCTCGTTATCCGCTCGCATGTCGCCCGTCTCGAGGAAGTAGCCGGCGCTTGCCGTGCAGATCTGGCGCCCGCGGGGATCCGAGATGAGGACCTCCTCGGGCTTGGCGATCTGGCGGCGCACCACGACGTCGAGGCCCTTCCAGGAAAGGAGCTCGTCGGCCCAGTATGAGACGCCGTCGAGCTTCACCCCGGTTCGGCCGACCTTGCGCCCTTCGGCGCGTGAGAAGGCAAGGGCGAGGATCTCGGGCGAGACCGGGCGTGGGGCTACGGCGCAGGCGGCGAAGACCTCGTTCGGTGTTCTCCCCTCCATGCCGTTTCCCTCCCCCTCCCACTCCGCGTTGTAGAAGTCGACGAAGCTTGCAAGGAGGCGGACATACTCGTCCCAGGAGTAGATATCCGTGCGCCGGGCCTTCTTGTTGAGGGCGCGCCAATACAGTGCCGCATCCTCGGGACGCTCAACGGTATTGGAACCGACGTAGCCGGCCATGCGGCGTGAGAAGAGCTGGGCGAAGGTCCCGAAGGTGCGCTCCATGCGCCCCTTCGAGGCGCCGTGGTAGGGCCGGGCGAAGGTGACGCGCTCGGAGAAGAGGGAGTAGGCGCCCTGGATCTGGACAAGCTCCTCCTCGAGGAGCCCCTCCTCATTGAGCACCTTCATGGTCCGCGTCCCGCCGTTCAACACCATCGAGCGGTAGTCCTTGCCGTTGTCGATGTGGATGAGCTTGCAAGCGCCATAGCGGGAGACGGCAAGGTAGAAGGCCAGAGAGATCGAGAGACTCGAGGGATAGACCGAGGGCCAGAAGCCCACGATCTTCGAAGAACGGAAGTCCTGCACGGCGGTGATCCAGGGCCGAAAGAGATTGCCGTCCCGCTGTACGAGGAAGTCGAAGCAGTGATGATCGGAGACAAGCTGGTCCATCGAGTGATAAAGGTCCATGTTTCGCTCGATGTAGGGGAGGTCCATCGTCTCCATGCGCGAGAGGCCGTGGCGCTTGTAGTCGCGGATCACGGTCGGGATGGAGCCGAGGTAGCGCGCCGCCGTCGGGTAGGCGAGGTCCTCGCCAGGCAGGGCCAAGCGGGCCTCGATCCAGGCTGAACGCATCGAGGGCCGGGAGTCACGGAGCCAGAAGAAATCGAGGTAGTGCTTGGCGAGCTCCGAGAGTGAAGCGCCCGCGCCACGCGGCCGCTTGGAGAGGGAATAGGCAGGCATGAGAGCCACGGGACTCCTGCCTCCCGCCTGATACTTCTTGAGCCAGGTGTAGAAGGTCGAGGAGCCGATGGTTCCCAGCTTGGCTAGAATGGGCCGTGAGATGAGGCCGGCATTGTACTGGTCGACGAAGGTCTGGAGGTTGATCCGGTCGGAGTGGTGGAGGTAGATGCCGATGAGGGCGGCGCGAAACTGTGCTGTCTCGCGCTCACGGTCGGTCCCGGCGAGGAGAAGGGATTCCCCCGCCTCCGGGGCGGCGGGCGCCGGAATGGACTGGGAGACATTAGCTTCGATGAGACCCTCGCGAAGGAGGGCGGTAAGCACGTCGCGCGGCAGTCCGCGCGGCACCCAGCGAAGGCCCTTCCCCTCGCCCCTCGAGAGCCAGCGTTCCCGCTCTGCCCGGGTGAGCACCGCTTGCCGACTGGCACCGATGGCGGCGGCGATGGCGGTGGTGGAGAGTTCGTTCATGTACGCGCTCCCTTCCCGCCATTCCGCCGCGCCCGAAGCTTCGTGAGCTCCCGGTTGGCGTGGTCGAGGCTCGAGAGGAGGAGATCGCGGTGGGTGGTGAGCTGCTCAGTGAGCTTTTCGTAGTGGCTTGATACTTTGCGCTCGAACTCGAGTTCCTTGCGGAGGCGGATGATCTCGACCTCGAGGCCATGGACGAAGGGGATTCTGCGAATGAGGCGGAGGATCACGCCGCCACCCCCTCCCGCGTTGCGAGAAGCTCGGACCAGGTCTTGAGCCCGAGAGCCTGGGCGATGGCCTTCTGGACGCGGGCCGAGGTGCTCACGCCGTAGGAGACGCGCTGCACCATCTGCTGGCTGACGCGGACTCGCAGGGCGATGTCGCCTTGCGTGATCCCGCGAAGCCTCAACTGATAGCCGATCCAAGCGCCTTGCGCGCGATCGACCCGTCGAGGGAAGACCTCTCCTCCCACACCGAGCGCGGCCTTGCCTCGCTTCTGTGGATATTCCATAATGGACTAGCCTCCTTGCCCCTTGGGGCGGGTGCGAAGGGATGACCGGTTGGTTGACCGCCTCGGTCGTCCCTTCTTTTTGGGGTCAAGGTTGTTTGCACAACCTGCCGATAGAATGATCATCGTCCCGATCGGGGCAGTAGTCAAGAAGAAAATGCTCCGTTTGGGACATTATTGAAACCGAGGTGATTCGATTGGGACATTCATGAGTGTAAATGAGCGAATCAGGCTACTTCGGGATGCGCTCGGCAAGAATCCTACGCAGTTTGCCGCAGATATCGGAGTTCCTCGCACTACCTTGTTAGGGTGGGAGAGTGGAAAATCCGTCCCGATTGAGACAGCAGAAAAGATTGGGATCGCCTTCCCTCAGGTTGATATGCAGTGGCTTCTTACCGGCAAGGGAATAATGATCCCCGGCGATTCGGGTAGGGGGGATAAAATGTCCAACAGTTGGACATTGGCCGAAGAACCCCAAAGGGAAAATATTCCACCTTTGCCCGACTCTTCCCCTCAGTCCCGCCCTTTGGATCTCAGTTCCACTGGCTGCGCCGACGATGAGGCAGGTCCCATGTTCGGCTCCCGCCTCGAGGGTGCCCGCTCCATTGAGACTAGGCTCGATCGCCAGGAGTCTGAGGTGGTTTACATCGACTTCTTCACCGCCGCGACGGCAGGCGCCGGCCCGGGCAAGGAGGTGGAGTCCTTCCAGCCAAGCACTCCGATGGAGATCCTCCGCAGCTTCCTTGCTCCCTGGAGGCCCGAGCAGGTCAAAGCCATTGAAGTCCGCGGCGATAGCATGACCAAGATCGGTCTCTTCGACCGCGACATAGCCCTCTTCGTTCCCGCTCAATGCGAGGGCGATGGGGTCTTCGTCATTTCCATCGAAGGCAAGCTACAAGTGAAACGATTAGAGTTCGACATCCTCGGCAAAACCCTGCGCATCATCAGCGAGAATGACCGCTATCAACCTCGCGTCCTCACTGACCTCTCCGATATCGAGCGCGTCATTATCGAGGGCAAGGTAGTGGGATGGCTGCATCGGCATCCGTATTGAAATGCAGCCTAGCTTGGCTGTGATGTAATAAGAATTGCAGGAGGATTTATGAAGTTGATACCCTGTCCTGATTGCAAGACCCTAGTAAGCGACGAGGCAAAGGCCTGTCCAAAATGCGGGAAGCCGATTACCCCCGAGATTGTTGCGGCGGCAGTTTCACCCAAGAAGAAGCATGGATGCCTGACTTTCATAGCGTTCTTCTTGGTTCTCATTGGGGGCGTCTCAATAGCAGTTTGGGCAAATAATTTGCAATATTCTTCGATCAAGACCGCTGACGGGAACAAGCTTAAGTTTGAGGATGTTGGATACTCGAAAAGTGATAATAGCTTCAGAGTATTCACAGTATATGTCAGGTCTGAAAAACCGCTTTCTGCTATATCACTCCCCCAAGATGTCATTAAGGGGATGGTGAAATATGCCGGGATGCTGGCGTATACCGAAGGTAGATCGACCTATGCCTACTTCTACTTAAAAATTAATGCGGCTCCGAGTTTTGGAAGTACCACTTCATTCAAAGTTGCATCAGATAGCGCGGCGAATAGCGGAGCTGACTTCCTGGTTCTTCGTCTTCCAGATGGAACGATTCAAGCAAACGTACTGAAGTAGCAGGAGGAGATGAAGCATCTCTATCTAGAACCCAAATTCCGATCCTTCAATCTGAGTCGTAGCAACCATGCTATGAGGCAAAGGCAACGAGCAGCCGAATCCAAGGGCACTTCTGGCCATGCGCTGCGAGTCGAGCGTCGGAGGCTTGAGAAACCGCATACCCTTCAAGCTCCGTCGCGTTTTTCGCTAACGCAAAATGCCCGAGAAACGCAAGAGTTCTTTCACAAGTTGGATTTTAGGATTTCCAAAAAGATGCACACCTTTGTAGACCTTGCGGGAGTTACCGACCTGACGCCAGATGCGGTCTTAACCTTGCTCGCCATGCTCGACAGGGCGGCCAATGCGAAATCGCTGGTCTCCGGCAATGCGCCTGATTCGCCAAAGATACGCCAGATATTTCTACACTCCGGTTTCTATCAGTACGTCCAAAGCTCCCATGTGCATCAAGTATCCACGGACATCTTGTCGATCGAGACAGGAGAAAAGGTCGACCCCGTAACCGCCGGAGCTGTTGTGAAATTTGCGAGAAGTAAGCTACTCCTCACCGACCGCAAGCTCACGACCGGCCTTTACACGACCATCATGGAGACAATGATAAATGTCGAGGAACACGCGTATTCTGGCAGGAAATTTGACAAATGGTATCTTATGGCTTTGCACGATTCTTCATGCCACCGCGTCCATTTCGCCCTCGTAGACAATGGGAAGGGTATCCCTACGACGGTCAGAAAGAAGATCACTGACATCATGGGGAATGATGCGGAACTGCTCGTTTCTACCCTCAACGGCGAGGAACGCTCCCAGACGAAGAAGGCGTATCGCGGAAACGGCCTTCCAAAAGTCAAGGGATACGCCGATAATAAGAAAATCGAAAACCTCTTCGTAATTTCAAGGAACGGATTCTATGATGTCGGAAGGGACATTCGCAGCAGCCTGGCGGAGCCTTTCTTGGGCACGCTAATTTCATGGGATTTTATCCCGGAGAAGCACGATGACGATCAGTGTGAGTAAGCAATTCACCGATACCCCTGGCGGCCGAAAAAGGCAGGATGGGATGTTCTCCGGTGAGGAATTTAGGGAGAGTTTTCTCGAGGCCGAATTCGCACCGGGTAAGCAGGAGATCATCGAGGTAGATCTGGATGGTTGTGAGGGCTTCGCGACGGCCTTCCTCGAGGAGGTCTTTGGTGGGCTTGCCCGGCAGTTTGGGAGCGAAGCCGTCGGGAAAAGGATCAAGATAATCTCCACCGATGAACCTCTATTGGTGGACGAAGTTGAGCGATACATTCGGAATGCAAATCGAAAGGCGTAGCGCGCTCACCGTCGGCATAGTCCTCAGTTCTGCCGTCGGCACTTATGTGATCAGTTCTCTCATCATCGCGATCATCAAGACCGGGCCCGCCTTTTATAACATAAGCATAGGTGACATCGGCAATATCCTCACTTCTCTCCTGACTGGGGCGGGCGTATTCTACTATGTTTCAGTTTCGATAGGACGGAAGCAGAGGAGAGCAGATTTTCTATGTGCGCGCATCGACTACGTGCTCACAGTATACCGGGATATTATGAACACATTTGAACGCTGCTTCGGAGGCGAGGTTTCAAAAAGCGAACAGCATCGCCTGAAGATTGTTTTCAGGATCGCATCCAATGAATTGTCAAGCATGAATGCAGTATTCGCCGATTCGGGTGTGACACCTAGTAGGTCTCACGCGGACAGAATGGCGAGCATCATCGACCGCAATACGACCCTCAAGACCGTCATTACAGACGCTCCTTTCTCATTCGCACATGTCGTGGGGGATGAGGATGAAAGCAAAGCCTTAGGTGCCTATGAGAAAATCAAGAACGAGCTGAATGACCTAAAGCTTTGTCTTCATCAATAGTTCCCCACATTTGAGCGCCTCCTCCCCGCCCCGGATAGTCTGGGACTATCGAGGAGGTGCTCGTGGTCATATCGCTCGCCAAGCCCGCGCTCTTCCATACGCAGAGAAACAACAAGATCGACCCAGCCGAGACCTGCAACGTCACGGCCATGATAAATGCGCTTCTCGCCACGGGCATCGACGTTCCCGCCCCGGAGGGCGTCCAGCCCGAGGACCATCTGGCGTGGCTGCTCTCAGGAGAGGCGGTCAAGAAGAAGTTGGCCGCGGAATATCCGGATCTCGCCGGAAGGAAGCCCCGCGAAGTCCACGCCATCCTCTCCTGGGCAGTGAACACCCTCCTGCTTGGCAGGCCGGTGACGACCTTCAGCCTCTCTGTCGACTTCCGGGAGATCCTCTTCAGGATCCTTCGGAATCGAGCCGCCTCGGTGATGACCGGCAAGTTCACGCCCGGCGGTCATCTTGTCGCCGTGGTCGGGCTCGAGACCGATCAGGACGACATCGAAGCGGTACCGAGCCCGGGCGGCATTGATCTCAAGATGATCCGCAAGGTCTTGGTTCATGACAGCTGGGGCGATTGGCATGGCGGCTATCGCGATTCGCAGTCCGGCTATGAAGTCCCCTTCACCTTCAGAGAATTCTGGAACCTCACGCGCGAGTACGACTCGGCGCGGAAGTGGGCCCATCTCTTCGACCGCGATGGTCGGTTTTAGGAGGACCGCGTGGAACTCAAAGGCAAGCCGCTCTCCCTCGGCGCGAAGATCGTAGGCGCCCTCATCGCCCTCCTCGGCCTCACGGCGAAGATCGGACCCGCCCCAGAACTCGATATCGACGCGGTGCTCAAGGTGGCCGCCTTCGTCGTTCTCATCTTTGCCTCCGTCGATGTGAGCCTCTGGCTCGAGAACATCTTCGGGAAGAAGGGAGGGCCAACGTGAAGGCGCTGATTTCCCTCATCCTCCTTCTCATCGTGTCCGCTCTCGGCGGATCCGCGATGTACCTCACCTACCTCAAATCAAAAGATCGCCAGGCCGCGGCCCTGGAGAAGGCCGACGCGGCCAAGGAGAAGTCCCATGCCCAGATCGAAGAGACTCTCGCTCGTGTTCTTGCTGATAATGGCCCTTTCGCTGCCGATCATGGCCGCGCCCGCGATGAGCTCGCCGCCTCCTTTCTCAAACGACTGGGGCGTCGTTCCCGAGAAATCCTATCCGGGGATCCAGGTTCAAAGCATCCTTGACGCCGTCGCCGACGAAGCGGGAGTCGCGATTGCCGATGCCTTCGACCAGGGATACAAGACCGCCCTCCTCGAGGTCGCACCGGACCGTGATTACTGGAAGAACCTCGCAGAATCACTCGCGAAAAAGACGGATGATCTACACCCCCAGATTTTTCTGACTGGTGTCACGGTTGGCGGCGCGGCCGTTGGATTAGTCGCCATCGCCATCGCGGTCCTTGGGAGATAGCTATGGAGATTCTTATCGGCAAACTTCTCGAGTTCGGCACAGTTCCATCGCTCCTCGTACTGACCTTCGTCGTCGCGCTCATGGTCAAGAAGATCGAGGAGAACGGGAAGAAGGACGAATCCCGAAACCTCGAGCTTCGAACCTTCATGTCGGCCGAGATGAACGCCCTCGAGGATCGATTCGAAGCCCGCTTTGTCGTCACCGACAAGCGGGTAGAAGAACTTTCCACGCGCATCTCCTGCGTCGAGCGTGACTACCTGCCCAGGGAGGAACACTACAAGGAGTTCTCCGGATGGCGAGCGGAGATCAACCGGCTATCCGATCTCATCATCAACATCTTCAAGGAGAAAAAATGAAGCCGGTCATCATTCGCGGGAAGATCCTCGAATTCCTTCGGGACTTGTACCCGAACGGGGCCGACGAGCGGACCATCGTCGGGGTCTTTTACGCCTACCACGACTATGACGACATCATCGACGCAGTGTCCTACCTCGCGGACAAGGGCTACGCCAAGCTCTCCGAGGTGCCCCACCCCTACAAGAAAGTCGAGAAGATTCGCCTCTATAAGATCGACCCGAGGGGCATCGATCTGCTTGACGGAACGATCTCGGACCCGGCGGTGACGGTCATCCCGGGAGAGGACTGATCGTCATGGGCCGCCGCTCCAAAGCCGACCTCTACGACGTGGTCGACCGGATCCTCGAGCTCTACACCCGCGACAAGCTGACCATCCGCCAGATCTCGGAGCAGCTCAAGGACGAGGGATTTGACATGAGCCGCGAAGCAGTGCGGCGCTCGCTCAAGACCTCGAAGGAGATCGCGGCAGAGCTCACGAAGTCGATCGAGGAGGCCCGCGTCATGATGGACGTGGTTCGGGCCAACCCGAACACCGACATCGCCGAGGCGGTCGTCACGAGGCTTGGTGGCCTTCTCCTCCGCGACACCCAGGCGGTGGACGAGCTCGAATTCGAGGACGCGAGCGCGATGATCCTCGGAGCAGCACGCCTGGCGAATGCCCAGGCCAAGCTCGGTTCGGTCCGCATGAAGTACCAGGATGGTTTCGAGGCGGCGAAGAAGGCCGTTCTCTCGGCCCTGAAAGAAGAATTGAAGAGCGACCCCGAACTCACCGAGCGCCTCGCCCAGGTTGTCGCCGGCCTCGCCCCGGAGGAGAGGTGAAGACTCCCGTCCTTGAGCAGCTTGTCGGGGACCGCGGCGCCCAGGCCAAGGACTCAGAGCGCCGGATCCGCCGCGGCGCCTGCGAGAACGATTTTTTCCGCTTCTGCCAGACCTACTTCCCGCACTACTTCGGCGCCGAGCCTGCGCCCTACCACCGCATCCTTATGGATATAGTTTCGTCAGGCTCCCTGACCAAAGTCCAAACCGATGCCCTCCGCCCTCTCATCAAAGAGAAGTACCACCACTACATGATTCCGACCAAGACTGTTGCCGGCATCATCGACGTGGAACCTCGCGGCTTCTCGAAATCGACCCGCTTCTCCCTGGCCTTCCCGATCTGGGTCACCTTCTACAAGAAACGGAATTTCCCCATCCTCTTCGCCTCCTCGCAGCGACAGGCCCAGGAGAACCTCCAATCCATCAAGGACGAACTCGAGCAGAACGAGCGCCTGGCCGAGGATTTTGGCGAGATGAAGGGGAAGACCTGGAAGGCCGACAAGATCACCCTGGCGAACGGGACAGCCATTGTCGCCCGCGGTGCCGGGGCCTCGACGCGCGGCATCAAGAACGGCCCGAACCGCCCCGACGTGGCGATCTGCGACGACATCATGACCGACGAGATCGCCGCATCGAAGGCGCAGCGCGACAAACGTTACCGCTGGTTCAAGCGCGTCGTCCTCCCACTTGGCAAGGATATCTTCCCCGTCCTGATCAACACGATCTTTCACGAAGATGACATCGTCTGCAGACTCTTGAAGGAACTCGAAGGCGGCCAGCTCAATGGCTGGGTCGGCTTCCGCTTCGCGGCCCGCACTCCCGCCGGCGAATCGCTCTGGCCTTCCTACTGGACCAACGAGAAACTCAGAAAGAAAGAGGACGAGCTCGGCTCCGCTGCCTGGTCGACGGAAATGATGAACGAGCCACTGTCCTCCGAGGACTCGATCATCAAGAAGGTCACCTACTACGAGCTGCGCGAGATCGATACAGCGAAGGCTCGGAAAGTTGGCGGCATCGACCCAGCCACCGGGGCCCATGACAAGTGTGCCTTCTGCACACTCGCCGATCCGGACTCCGGAGTCCTCTACGTTCTCGACTCCTGGGGCGAGCGCCTCGCCGAGGCAGGATTCCTCGAGAAGATCATCGACACCTTCCTCGTCTGGCGGCACTCGGCCATCGGCTTCGAGGACGTTGCCTTCCAGGGAATCTACCAGCGCAATCTCATGGAGAAAGCAGCGGCACGGAAGGTCTGGCTCCCGATTACCGGGAGGAAGACCGGAGGCCTGTCGAAGGTACAGCGCGTGAAGGAGATGGCGCCCCTCATCGAGGCAGGCTTCATTCGCTTCCGCGCGGACCAGAAGGAGCTTGTCGAGCAGCTCTTCATGTTCACCCCCGACGGGCCGAAGTCAGCCTACGACGACGAGGCCGACGCTCTTTGGTACGCATTCAAAGAAGTCCAGGTTCGAAAGGGCCAGGGCATTCCCTCCATCGTTCCCTTCTCAAAGCAGACCATCCGCTCAATGAGCAGCATCCTAAGAGGGTTCCGGAAATGAGCAAGAAGCATCGAACCATCCCGCGTTCAGTCCGTGGCATCGCCCTCGCCGATAGCCCCGCGAAGCCCGATCGAAGGATTCTCGAAGCCCGTGTGATCCCTTCGGGGGACCTCTTCTCCTCCCTCGCGGGGATGATGCCAAACCCCGACGAGGTCCTTCGCGACACGGGCGAAGCGCTTTCGATCTATCGCGAGATGAGGACCGATGCGAGGGTGAAGAGTCTCCTCACCATCGCCAAGAGCGCCGTCCTCAACTATCCGCTAAGGCTCGAGCAAGGCGAGGCCTCCGATGCGGTGATGACCGACACGAAGGCAGGCTTCAAGGTTGGCCTCTTATCCGGCATCGCGAAGCGGCTTCTTTCGGGAATGGACTACGGCTACGGCATCGTGGAGCTTGTGTGGAGAAGCGAGAGTGGAACCTGGATTCCTGATGACGCGGTCCTCCGGAAGCCCGAGCGCTTCATTTTCGATGCCGAGGGAAGGCTCAAGCTTCGAGACTACGGACAGGGACCGCAGGACCTCTATACCCAGGCCTACAAGTGGCTCGTCTACCGTCACGACAAGGACGCGGAGAATCCCTATGGCACCTCGGTCCTCCGCTCGTGCTACTGGCCCTGGAAGTTCAAGAAGGCCGGCCTCGAGTTCTGGCTGATGGCCACCGAGAAGTTCGCTGTCCCTTCGATCCTAGCGCTCTTCGAGAGCCAGGACAGTCCAGAGCGGACTCGTGAGCGGGCCATGGAACTGGCGGGCATGCTCAACCAGGTCTCGTCGGGATCCGGGGCGGCCTTCGCGAACGTGAAGGAAGCCAAGATCCTCCAGCCTGACGGTCGAGTCTCAGAGTACAAAGCCCTCATGGATTGGTGCGACACCCAGATCGCCTATGGAATCGTCTTCCAGTCCCTTGCCGTCCAGGAGGCGCAGAACGGGACGCGGGCCCAGGCAGAGGTCCACGAGGACACCTTCCTTTCTGCGACCAAGGGAGTCTGCCGAGATCTCGCTGCGGTCCTCCAGCGCGCCGTCGACTGGTTTGTCGAGCTCAACTACGGTCCTGGAGAAGTCGCTCCCTCGGTGACCTTCGACTTGGCCGACTATGCCACCTGGCAGATGATCTGCGACGCCCTAACAGCGGGCGTCCCCCTATCCAAGGACGCGCTTTACGATCGCTATGGGCTGCCGAAACCGAAGGATAGCGGAGATACCTTCCTGGCACAGGCGTCCGCCTCGTCACCGCTTGGATTCGCGGACGAATTAAAAAAAAAGTCCTCACGGTCCCGCCTGAATCTGCGCTGACGGAGATCCGCGCCGCGGCCGATCGTGACGAACTAGCCAAGGCGAAGGAGCTCGACGACGCTGCCGATGCCGCCCAAGCGAGGATCCTTCCTCTTATACGCGATGGCCTCTCCGCCTGGATGAAGGCCATCGACGAGGCGGGAGGGCCGACGAGAGAGAACCTCAGCTCCGTGCCGGTTCCCCCCGCCCCGGAAAGCCTGGGAAAGGCAACGGAAGGACTCCTCGCCACCTCACTGCTTCTCGGCATCGACCACGCATCCGGGGCGCTCATCCTCGCCGATGATTCTTTCTCCCTCCCCTTCGAAGAGGCTGCCGCTTTCCTGAAGGGGCGTGTCCCCCTCACGAAGAAAGAGTGGAACGCGCTCGAGCCCAAGCTCCGCTTCCGTGCCTTCACGGTTGCGGCCCTCACGACTCCCGACGCGGTTGAGCGCGTTCGGACCCTGGCCATCGGGGCGGTGGAGAAGGGCACGCCTCTCTCTGAATTCTGGACCGCTGCCAACGCTGAGGGTGCCGCAGGTATCGGCGCATCGCCATGGTACTGGGAAACCGTCTATCGTACCAATCTTCAAACCTCCTACAACGCAGGGCGCGCGATAGAGCTGACGAGGAATCAGCCGGAGTACCTCGAATTCCTCGGCATCGGGGACATCCGGCAGACAGAGATCTGCCGATCGAGATCTGGGACCATCCTTCCGGCCTCGCATCCATTCTGGAAAACGAACTGGCCTCCCCTCCATTTCAGCTGCCGTTCCACGGTGAGGTCCGTTTCCCAGGAGGAGGTCGATGCCCTGCGCCAGGTAGATCCCGACTGGAAGCCGGCCTCCGATGAGGCGCTCCCGGAAATTTCAGCTGCCAAGGGCTTCGGCGGCAATCCCATTGAGACCGATAGTTTTTGGAAGATGACTGCCGCGATGGCAAAGCGAGCCGAGGAGCTCGGGATGATGCCTGATATCGAACGCCTCGCGAAGCAGGCTGGAATCGGAATACAAGATGTGCAGATTGTGCCGAAATTCCGAGCCACAAGAGTCCCCAGGAAGAACCAGAAAACTCCGCAGGCAGCCGCCACCGATCGAGGACCGCCCTCGAGCACTCCCACGGAGAAGGTCCCGACCTTCACGACGGTCAGGGAAGCCGAACTGTGGGTCGTTCAGACAGACTTGGCCGATGCCTGTTCCTTCAAGGGCTGCGACATCAAAGTGGTCCAGGAGTGGGCGGAGAATCTCCACAAGGATCTCACCCAGTTCCCCGCCGCCAGGAAGAACCTGCAATTCTTCGGAACCATCCAGGAGCGCAATGTTCGAATCCGCGACACCTTGGCTCAGAAGCGAGCCAGCTTCTATCAGGGCCTTGGGTACAATCCGACGATCGCGAACGAACTGGCATTGGAGGAGGCGGGCCGCTGGCTTCGGAAGAACGGCTACATCGCCCGAGCCGGCAACATCGCCCAATACGCACCGCTCGAGGGTTTTAAAGGCATCTGCGTCAACGCCTCCTACGGAAAAGATCATGCATCCTTCGCACGTCTTTTGGAACAGAATGTCGCCTCGGGGCATTTCCCCAAAGGAGCGGGGAGAGTAGGAGCGGTTGCGCAACACGAACTCGGTCACCTCCTCGACGCCGTCTCTGGACTTCACTCGACTCCCGAGCTACTATCATATTGGAATGGGTTATCGAAAGCTGAGATCAAGACGGGGCTGTCATTCTATGCCTCGACAAGCTTGCCAGAATTCGTTGCCGAGGCTTGGTCGGAATACTCAATTTCCCCCACGCCGCGACCGATGGCTGTAAAGGTGGCGGAATTGCTCATCGCCCGACTGAGGAGTATGCCATGACGACACTCGAGATTGACGCCATCCTCGAAGAGCACAAGGATGACTTCGAGGCAGAGATGGATAAATTGACCGGCGGTCAGGCTGTCCTGGAGGATCCAGGGAAGGCCGACTACTGGTTCAAGAGTCCCGAAGCGACTCTTCCCCCGCAGAATTAGCCCTCGTCACCCGAGAATGCCGCCCCGCGATGCACGCGGGGCGGTTTTGTTTCCGGCCAGTGCCTCCGCTTCTTGTCTGTAGCCTGTTTAAAAACCGTTTAAAACGTGTCGAGAGGGGGTACCCCCTCACATTTCCCGCAGGAGCTCTTCCTGAGGCCGTGGCGGCGATCCAGCCGCATCATTTTCTAGGGGGGGATAAGTTCCCGTGCTCAGCCACCCACCAAGAAGTTTCCTCAAGAGCGTTGAGCGCATGTCGATATTTGAATCGACCGACCAAGTCAGCACAAAACTTTATTGCAGGGAGTCTGCCGATGGGTACGCACGACCTTCACCTGGAAGCCTTCGATGAAGGGACGAAGGAAAAGCTCGCCATCTATTCGATGTATTTGCTAGAGTTCCTCCTTGTCTTCCTTCATGCTCGAATCCCCCGGATACAAATCTTCGACTTCTTTGCCGGACCTGGCAGGGATCCAATTGGAGAGCCGGGCAGCCCATTGCTTGCCCTCGGCTGTGTCGACAAGGCCCTCGCGGCCGCGCGACGACCGAACGTTCCAGAGATCAGGCTCTTCTTCAATGAGCTGAGCAAGAGAAAGTCGCACAAGCTGGAAGCCTGCCTTTCTGAAAATAATCCTCGATCCGGAGTTACCATCGAGACGGATTGCAAGGATTTCATGGAGTCCTTTGAAGAGCAGTACCCCACCATGCCAGGATGCGCAAATCTAGTATTCATCGACCAAAACGGCGTGAAGCATATGACTCGTGCAATTTTCGAGAAGCTTGTCCGTCTGCCGAAAACCGATGTCATCTTCTTCGTATCCTCGTCTGCCGCCAACCGCTTTCGAAATTTGCCGGAGATACAGGACTATCTCCCTTTGACCGATGAAGATCGGGAAAGGATCACAAGCACGAATGCTCATCGGATAGTTTCGTCGGCCTATCGACGATGGATCCCGTTCGGATTGACTTACTACCTGGGTTCGTTTTCCATCAAGAAGCAGGCCAATGTATATGGGCTCGTCTTTGGCTCGGGGCACCCGCGAGGAATTGAGAAGTTTTTGCAGATAGCCTGGAAGCATGGTGGAGATGCCAACTTCGATGTGGATGAAGACCACATAGACCCGATAGCGCCCAGTTTGTTCGATGATATGAACAAGAGGAAAAAGGTACAGCGGTTCCAAGATGAGCTGAAAAGAAGGATCCTATCCCGGGAAGTGGTATCGAATCTCCAGGTGCTCATTTTTTCGCTAGAAAACGGGTGCCTTGCCAGTCACGCCAAGGAAGGGCTGCAAGAAATGGTCCGAGATGGTATACTTCCTAATCAGAGCTTCGCGGTTTCGTATAAAGCTTGCGAAGCGGAAGTGAGACCAATTCTATATTTCGAGGCGCAGAAATAATGCATGTCGTGTACGAACCAAAGGGCAGGGCCCGCGAGTATTCATCTCTGGCGTGCAATCTCTATACGGGTTGCACCCACGGCTGCACATATTGCTACGCCCCGGGCTGCATGAGAACCACTCGTGATTCCTGGCATGGCGGAGCGACCCCGAGAAAAGATGTGATAGCGAACCTTGAGAAGGATGCTCAGAAGCTCCAAGGAGACACGCGCCCGATACTCTTCTGTTTCTTGACGGATCCTTATCAGCCAGTTGAGAAAAAAGAACGCCTTACGAGAAAGGCATTGGAGATCGTGAACCGATACGGCCTCCGAAGCCAGATCCTGACAAAAGGCTTTCATTCGATCATCGCGCGGGATTTTGAGATCATGAAGGAAGCCGGTACCGAACTTGGCCTCACGCTTACCTTCGTGGATGACAAGAAGCGTAAGGCATGGGAGCCATTAGCCTCTTCAACTTCCGATCGGCTTATGACCTTGGAAGAGGCATTCGCGAAGGGGATCTATACTTGGGTAAGCCTCGAACCTGTGATCGATCCTGAAGAAGCGTTGAATCTAATAGAGACAGCACATCGTTACGTCCGCTACTGGAAGATCGGCAAATTGAACCATATGAAGGATCAGGAGAAGAAGGTCGATTGGGCGAAGTTCCTTGAGCAGACAGTCGCTCTTCTCAAGGGCCTTGGCGCCTCTTATTACATCAAGAACGACCTTCTGAAGTACGGGAAATGAACCTGTCCCTTCCGTGATTTGAAGCCCCGCATTGCGCGGGGCTTTCCTTTTCTCAGGCCTTTCGCACCTCCCCCACTTTTGAGCGCCCACCCCGACACACTTCTACCATGTCACCTATGAAGACCATCACGCGAGAACTGGCACATGTCGGCATGTTCGGTCCGGACGGCGTCACGATCACGAGGAAGCACCTATCGGACTGCGCATCCACCTTCGACGGGAAATGCCCGGCAACCCTTGGCCATCGCCTGGCGGATTGGATGCCCAAGTTCGGGAACGTCCAATCGGTCGAGCTAGCCAAGGGCGGGGAAAGCCTGGTCGGAACGGTGGAACTCCACGATCTCCTTGCCGACGCGATCGACGAGAAGCTCTACGAGGACATCTCCGTGGGCATCCAGACCCGGAAGGCCGACGGCATGCACTACCTCCACCATCTCGCCTTCCTCGGCGCCGTGCCGCCCAAGATCCGGGACCTCAAGGTATTCGCGGATCTCGGCGTCGTCTATCTGGGCGAGGAGGAGGCAGTGGCGGAGTTCGCCGATGCGGCCCCGGCCGATCCAGCGACCACCGATCCCACAACGCCGGACGAGGTCGCCAAGGCTCTCCAGCGAATCGCCGACAAGGGCCGTGCCGCCTGGCCGCTCCAGGACGCCCTCACCGCGCTCCAGGAGCTCACCGCCTACGCCACCGAGATGCTGCTCTCAGGGGCGGACATCCCTGCATCGCTCAAGGAGCAGATGCAGAACTTCGCGGACAAGGTCAACGAGGCCGGCAAGACCGGCAAGGAGGAAGACGTGGAGCTGAAGGAAGAGAACGAGCGGCTCAAGGCCGAACTCGCCGATCAGGCGGCCGCCAATCTGGCCAGCGCCAAGGAAGGTCTCAAGACGGCCATGGTGGGCAAAGTCCCCAAGGCGAAGCAGGGCCTCGTGCTCGAGCTGGCCGACCGCCTCGACACGAAGGCGGACATCGAACTCGCCGACGAAGAGGGGAAGAAGGAGAAGGTCTCCTCTCTCGAGATCCTCCGCCGCGTCCTCGAGTCCCTGCCCAAGGCCGTCGCCGAAGGTCGCACCGACCTCGGGGATCCCGAGCTCGAGAAGCCCCTGGACCTGTCCAAGATCCAGGGCAAGTTCTAGCAAGGAGCCGAATCCATGAAAGCCAACATCGCCAGCATCACGCCCAAGGTATCCCGCATCGTCGTCGGGACCCACGCCCCGATCATCGTCACGATGGTCGCCAAGGCTGACAACGGAGTGCTTCCCGAGGGTCTGCTCGTCGCCAAGGATGCCGACGGAAAGGTGGTCGCCTACAATCCGGCGGGCGCCGCGCCGCTCAACGTCCTGAAAGGCGTCCTCACCCAGGAACTCAACACCGCGGAGGACACGAGCGCCACCGTGATCCGCCACGGTACCGTCCGCGGCGCCGGCCTCACCGTCGGTGGGGTCGCCGCCGACGCCGACGACTTCGAGGCCCTCGTGGCCATCGGCATCTACGCCTCCTAAGGAGAGATCATGAACATCGACCTTCGCAAGTACTTCACCCCCGAGGCCATCGTCGCGGCCATGGCCCAGCTCCCCGCCCTCAGGACCCCGATCATGGATCTCTTCTTCGGCGACGTGCGCACCATCCCGCGCCCCGTCGTAGGGACCAAGGACCTCGGCCTCCCGACCGGCAACATTCCCGTGGTCCGCCGCGGGACCCAGTCCTTCCCGATCAACGCGGGCGTGGGCTCCATAAACATGATCGAGCCCCAGCCGGTCAATCCGAGCGAGTTCCTCTCCGGGGCGGATCTCAACAACCTCTCGATGCTCAACCAGTCGGGAATCCAGGTCGAGATCAACAATATCATCGACCGTCTCCGGCGCGCCTGCCGAGCCACGGCCGAAGCCCTGGCCGTCCAGGCCCTTACCGGTGCGATCGCCTATCCGATGCAGTCGGGCGGGATCCTCGGCGAGAACTACGAGGTCGACTTCGGTACCATCGGCGACGCGAGCGCGGGCGTCACGAAGAAGTTCGACGCCGCCGGGGTCAAGGCCTCCGACGTCGTGAAGGGAGTGTCCGCCATCCTCGAGGTGCTCAAGCAGACCGCCGACGGCAACGACGTCGCGATCCTCGCGGGCTTCGATGTCTTCGCCGCCCTCTGCGACATCGCCGGAGCCAACCCCAACGCCTCCGTCATGCAGGCGATGGCCGACGGCATCTCGGTCGGCGGGGGCTTCAAGATCCAGCTCCTGGCCTCGAGCTACAAGAACCTCGCCACCGGCGCCTCCGTCCCCGTGGTGCCCCTGAAGCACCTCCTCATCGTGGACAAACAGGCCGGGCACAAGATGATCTACGCCGGGCTCGACTCCCTGGACGCGGGCCTCCAGGCCCTGCCCTTCTTCGCGACCTACGAGAACAAGAAGGACCCATCCGGCGTCAACGTCATCGGCGAATCCAAGCCCCTCCCCGTCGTCAACGTCAACGGGCTCGTCAAAGCCCAGGTCCTGACCTGAGCCTGATCTCCCCGGGCCCTGGCGCCCGGGGAACCCTTCCCAAGGAGAGGAACGTGAAGAAGCTCTTCATCCTCATCGCCCTGGCCCTTGCCCTCTGCATCCTGCCCCTGGCGGCCGCCGGAGGTCCGCCCCCCGCCGCGCCGGCGATCGCCTCGCCCTCGTACCTCGGAGGCGCCCCGGAGATCCTCGCCCTGGCCGGTTCCATCCAGGCTTTGACGAAGGTCATGTCCACCTCCGTCCCTCTCGGCTACCTCCTGGCTTTCGCCCTCCTCGCCCTCGCCGCAGCGATCCTCTACTCCATGATGGCCCCGCTTCCCCGTGCCGCTACCCTGGCGAATACGAAGTCGGGTCGTCCCCAAAAGGCCGCCACCAGCGCGAAGAAGAAACGCACGCCCAGGGCCAAGCCCGCAACGCCGCCCGCCCCGGGCGAGTGAATGTGGGCGTAGGGGAATACTGCTATGTCGGTAACGGAATTCGACGACCTCCTCGGTGAGGATCCCACCGTTGCGGCGACCACGGGCACCTCGGTGACCTATGGCGCCGCGGGGATCCCCATCGCGCCCGCCGAGATCCGCGACCGGCTTTCCGCGAACCTCTACGCCCAGCTCTCCGACGGCGACGACGCGACCGTGGTCCGCGCCTCCGAGCGAGCCACCGTACACGTCGGCGCAGTCGCCGCTCGGCTCGGGAAGACCCTCGACCTCGACGAGACCGTGACCCGCGAGATCGTCGTTCTCTTTACCATCTACGAGCTGCACATGGCTCTCGGTCACGAGGCAGCAGGGAAGGAGTACCGATTGAAGGCGAAGGATCTCATCATCGCAGCCTACGGCGGTTTCCCCGAGTCCGGGAGCGCGGCCGAGGCTCCCTCACCAGCTGCCGCCGTTGTCACCCCGGGGAGGAGGGCCTACCCATGATCGTCGAGACCCTCGACCGTATCGGGCGGCGCATCCGCGACCCGCAGCTCCTCGATCTCCTTGGATCGACGGCGACGAGCCAGGTGCAGAAGAACATCGTGACCGGCGGATGGGCGCCCAATGCGGCCCTCACCCAGGCGGTAAAGCAGAATGCGATGCCCCTTCGGGATTCCGGGGGGCTCCTTACATCGTTCCGCCACCGGATTGAAGGCGATGTCGCCATTGTGGGGACGAACCTTCCTTATGCCGAGATCGCCCACAACGGCGGGACAATCACGCCGAAGCGGTCGAAGTTCCTCGCCATCCCTCTTGGGAGAGAGACACGGGCCTTCATGCGCCAGTACGGCCTCACGCCACGCGCCTGCCTCGAGGGCATGAAGGCGGCCGGCTATTCAATCTGGTTCGCCAAGTCCGTCATCATGGCGAAGAAGGGGAAAACCGGAAGGCCCCGCGCTCTCTTCCTCTTGAGGCGGAGCGTCACCATTCCCGCCCGCCCCTTCTTCCGTCTGCCTGCGGAGAGCATCAGCGTCTTGGAGCGAGTCGCAGCTCGGAGGATCTTCGCGTGACCGCCTTCGAAGCCCTCGAGCTTTTCGAGAAGCAGATCGTGCGCCGCTCCGGACTCAAGGTCGTCTTAGTGCCGAGCCCCGTGAAGGACGCGGCGCCGACCGTCCGCCTGGGCCTCCGGAAGATCGTGAGGGTCCGGGACACGATAGGGAACCGCCTGGGAGGGAAGACCGAGATCCGGATCACTGCCGCCCTGGATGGCATGGTGGAGAGCGCCACGGGGCTCCGCCTGGCCGCCGAGGCCTGCGAAGCCTTGGCCGCCTTCATGGCTACGGTGAAGCGCCTTGAAGACGAGGCTGGCCTCCCGCTCGCAGACCACACGGTCACCACGAGCGCTAACCCCGACGACGGGATTATCCAGGACGTCGCCGACGAGAAAGTCGCCTGGGTCAGCGATGAGCACTTCGTCACCATCTCGATCCCCGTGTGAAGGAGCACCGAATGCCGAGCAAGAGCCTATTGAACGCCCGCGACCTCGTGACGAAGACCGTCTATGGCGAGGTAGAGGGAAAGAAGGTCGTCGTCGCGACGATCTATTCGAGCGCCTCCTTGGACGTCGAGGAACGCGTGAACCGCGAGGAGCCCATCGCAAGGGCGACCAGGAACCGAGGGGCGAGCACGCCCGTCGAAGAAAAGAAGGAGTAGACCATGGGAAGCGAAGTGAAGACCCTCATCGGAGACGACGCCACGATCGAACGCCTCGATTTCGGCCTCGAGAAGCTCGGCGACGCGGCGAAGACCCTCGACCTCCTGGCCGGCGTCGCGGCTGGGGCGGGGAAGGGCCTCTGGTTGATCACGGCCAAGTCGGCGGTAGGATCCATCTTCGGAGGCCTCGCTGTCGGCGACGTCTTCCCGGCGGGTGGCGATGAGGTGCCAGCCGTCGGCGACAAGGCGAAGCTCGCCATCGCGACGTCCTTCCTCGACGCCTCCGAGTGGAGCGTCGCCCTCACCGCCAAGGAAGTGGACATCACGCTCCTCAAGCATCGCGTCATGAAATACCGAAAGGGGAAGGCCGATGCGGATGGAACCATCAAGGGCATCTTCACCCTCGGCGTCACCGGCGAGGCCGGCGGCCTCCTCAACCAGTTCCTCAAAATCGTCCACAAGGACACCACCGGCACGATCACCGTGAGCGAACTCAACGCCCATCCGCTCTACATCCGGGGCGTCATCCGCGACACCAGCACCTCCGGCGAGACCTTGGCCTTCCTCTTCGGCCAGATCGAGCTCTTCGGCGTCAACATGGGCGCCGCCTCGGGGAACAAGCAGGAGTGGAGCTCCAAGTTCCGCTTCACCGGCTCCGATCCGGTCTACTACGAGGAAGAGATCGCCTGACCCTACGGGGCGCCGGTAGCGGCGCCCCCACTTCGCCCTGAAAGGACAGCAGCATGAGAATGATCACCAACACCACCCGGTCCTATATCCCGCAGTTCAACGGGAATCGAGACCTCCCCGAAACCGAACAGATCGAGGTTACCTACAAGGTCCCGGACCTGCAGCTCAAGACCAGGCTGAAACCCAAGCCGAAGCTCCACTTCAACTACGACCAGGCCGGAAACACGACCGGCGGCCAGGTCGAGATCCTGAGCGATCACATGACCGTCGTTTCGGG
>Ga0334722_10002309_pt1 | contig 21799 bp, 28 predicted proteins | sample C3_bottom_MG_FD_207210 | JGI IMG/M metagenome (GOLD analysis project Ga0334722, IMG submission 207210) | Sediment microbial communities from Yellowstone Lake, YNP, Wyoming, USA - C3_bottom | ecosystem: Environmental > Aquatic > Freshwater > Lake > Sediment | place: USA: Wyoming | collected... | reverse complement strand
GAGGAGGTCTCCACCGAGGTAAACAGGCCTGTCTACGAGATACAGGACGACCTCACTTCCGTCGAGATAGACGGGATGAAGTACAGGCCGGGCATAGCCGAAGCGGGCGTTTCTCCGGCCTCTCCTGAAAGCCCGGCTGAAAACGGGACCAAAGAGGCCTTCAAGACAGAAACTCTCGCAGAGCTCTATATTACACAGGGTTTTTACGACAGGGCCATAAATATCTACAAAGACCTGTTGAACGAGAGACCGGACGACCTTCAGTTAAAACAAAAACTGGAGGACCTCTACCTGCTGGCCGGGGTGAGTTCGGCCAAGGCGGCGGCCAAGGCAAAGCTCGAAGAAGAGCAGGCCAGGCAACGCTACGAGCCGATCGATTTCGACTCACCCGAAAGCGATGTGGTGAGCTTCGAGAGCCTCACACCGCAGGCGGTGCCTGTCGAAGAGGCGCCGGTTGACTTTGAGGCCCAGCTCGTTGAGGCGGAGCCGGAACCGGAAGCGGTGTTCATGGGGGTGTCCCAGGTACTCGAGACCTTGCCGGACGAGGAAGCACCGGCATATGCCGTAGAGGTCGAGCCGGAAACACCTTTCACGGTCGTCGGACGGCCGGGGCAGGGGGCCCCAAAAGGGCCTGTAGATGAAAAGGCCGTGGAAAGGCTTGAACAGTTCCTCGACAATATAAGGAGGAAGTACAAACAATGAGCTTCACCGAGGTACTAAGAGACATCACCGAGGACGTGAAGGGCGCGAAAGGGGCCGCCGTCGTGGGTATGGACGGCATCATTGTCGAGGAGTACAGCCGCACCGAAGGTATCGACCTGCAGTCCGTCGGGGCCGAATACGGCAATATCCTGAAGGAAGTACAAAACGCCTCCACCATGTTGCAGCTCGGTAGCACCAGGGAGGTCGCCATAATGACCGAGGCAAGCGACCTCATCATACGGAAGATCAACGACGACTATTTCCTCGCCCTTGTGCTATCCCACGAAGGCAATTTCGGCAAGGGCCGTTTTATGGCGCGCAGGGCGGTTGGCAGGCTCGAAAAAGAGTTTTAGCAACGGCGTATTATACCCGTTACCCAAACTGCCCCGGGCAGTTTTTTGTTGTTTTTCGGGGCCTTTTGTGGTAGATTACTAAGCCTGAAATATTCAGGGTTTGCGTAAATTTCCTTAAGGAGACGGTGTGAGCGGAATACTTGTAATACATGGGCCGAACCTGAACCTCCTGGGCAAAAGAGAACCCGAGGTATACGGAGACCTAACCCTCGGAGAAATAGACTCAAAGATAAAGGAAGCCGCCTCCAAGGCGGGGGTCGAGGTCGCTATAGTACAATCAAACCATGAAGGCGCGATAGTAGACGCCATACAGGGCGCAGCGGGCAAGTACGGCGCGATAGTCATAAACCCCGGTGCATATACCCACACCAGCGTCGCAATACGGGACGCCATAGCCTCCGTGGGCATACCGACCGTGGAGGTCCACCTCTCCAATATTCACAAGAGGGAGGAGTTCCGGCAGAAATCCTTCATAGCGGGCGTCGCAGCCGGCCAGATATCCGGCTTCGGCGCGGAAAGCTACCTGCTTGGCCTGAGGGCGGCCATGAAGCTCGCCGGGGCCGGGAAATAGCCGTGGCGGACGCAAGGCAGAACAGGCTCGCCGGGCTCGTGAAGGCCACGGCCGAGTTGGGCGCTGACGCCTTCCTGGTAACCAACCTCCATAACGTCTCTTACCTTACCGGTTTTACCGGGTCATCGGGGTTTGTTCTGGTTACCGCCAAGAAGGCGGTGTTCATCACCGATTTCCGGTACAAGTCCCAGAGCGCCGAAGAAGTCCAGGGCTTCGAGATCGTAATCCAAAAGGGAAGGTGGACCGAAGACGTCGCATCCCTTGCGGCCGGCTTGGGGGTGCATAGGCTGGCTTTCGAGGTCAGAGGCGTAAACCTCGAAACGCATACTGCCCTTGCAAAGCTCCTGACGGGCGTGGAACTTGTCCCATCCAAAGACGCGGTCGAAAAGCTCCGTCTGATAAAGGACGAGGACGAGGTGAGGCGCATCGTGGAGGCGGTGAAGAGGGCCGAGCGGGGCTTCACCGAGAACCTGTCCCGCGTCTCTCCCGGGATGGTCGAGAGGGAGACTGCATTAGGCCTCGAGTTCAACATCCGTGATAGCGGGTCGCTCAGGGTGCCTTTCGATATAATAGTCGCATCGGGCGACCGGGCGGCCCTTCCGCACGGCATAGCGTCAGAGAAGGAGATGAAGGAAGGCGAGACGGTGGTCATAGACTTCGGAGGCGAGGCCTACGGTTACCAGTCGGATATGACCAGGAGCGGCGTGCTGGGCGAGCCTGACAGAAAACAGGCCGAGATATACGACATAGTCGCCGAGGCCCAGAGAAGGGCGATAGAGGCCGTAAGGCCGGGCGTGGCCTGCAAGGAAGTCGACCTGGCCGCGAGGGGCTACATAGCGTCCAAGGGGTACGGGGACTATTTCGGGCACGGCCTGGGACACGGGGTGGGGCTCGAGGTGCACGAGGCGCCCGGCATCTCACCGATGGGCGATGAAGTAGTGCAGGAGGGCATGGTGTTCACCATAGAGCCGGGCATATACATCCCGGGCTGGGGTGGATTCAGGATAGAGGACATGGTACTGGTGACCGGGGACGGATGCCGGGTATTGACTTCGCTGTCCAGGGATATAAGGTTTCAATAATCAGTCAGGAGGTTTTCAAGAATTGATTTCAACAGCAGAGTTCCGTAACGGCGCAAAGATAGAGATAGACGGTGAGCCGTTCGTTATAATCGAGTTCCAGCACGTGAAGCCCGGCAAGGGTGGCGCTTTCGTCAGGACGAAGCTCAAGAGCCTTAGGACCGGAAACGTGATGGACCGCACCTACCGCTCAGGCGAGAAGCTCGAGACGCCGAACCTCGAGGAGAGGAACATGCAGTACCTCTACTCCTCCGGCGACGACTTCTTTTTTATGGACAACGAGTCCTACGAGCAGCTTTCGCTGACGGCGGCCCAGTTAGGCGACGGCAAGAAGTGGCTCAAGGAGAACATGGTTATCCAGGTGCTCTACCATAACGACAACCCGATAGGCGTCGAGGTGCCGTTGTTCGTGGAGCTGAAGGTGGTCCAGGCGGACCCCGGCGTAAAAGGCGACACGGCGTCCGGCGGCACCAAGCCCGCGACGCTCGAGACCGGCGCCGTCGTAAAGGTCCCCCTGTACCTTGAGGAGGGCGAGGTGATAAAGGTGGACACGAGGACGGGCGAGTATATAGAAAGGGTCAAGTAGTCTCCAGCTTTGTCCCACGATAAGGAGCCGAAATGAACCTGAAAGAGATAAAAGAGCTGATAGACCTCCTAAAGGACACCGACGTCAGCGAGCTGGAGCTGGAGAAGGCCGGTGTCAGGGTCAGGATAAAGAAGTGCGCATCCGAACCCGGCAGGCAGTACGTGGTGGAGCACACGGTGCCAGTTGCCGTCACCCATGCGGCCAACCCGCAGCAGCCTGCTTCGCAGGCCACTCCTGATGCCGAGGTTTCGGAAGGCGCGTCCAAGAACGTCGTAGTCGTCGCCTCCCCGATAGTAGGCACGTTCTACCGCTCCCCGACGCCCGAGGCGCCTTCGTATGTGGAGGTCGGCGACACGGTAAAGAAGGGCCAGATACTCTGCATAATAGAGGCCATGAAGCTGATGAACGAGATCGAGGCGGAGGTGAGCGGCAAGGTGGTGACGGTCCTTGCCGGGAACGCACAGCCCGTGGAATACGGGGAGCCGCTGTTCCACATCGAGCCTGTGTAATACTTCAAGTTGCCGCACGCAGTATATTAATAGAGGTAAGCGTTTGTTCAAGAAGATACTGATAGCCAACCGGGGCGAGATAGCCCTGAGGATAATAAGGGCCTGCAAGGAGTTGGGCATAAAGTCCGTCGCCGTGCACTCCACTATTGACGCCGATTCGTTGCACGTACGTTTTGCCGACGAGGCGGTCTGCATAGGCCCGGCCGACTCGTCCGCAAGCTACCGGAATATCCCGTCCATCCTTTCCGCGGCCGAGATAACCGACTCGGAAGCGATACACCCCGGCTACGGCTTCCTGGCCGAGAACGCCAACTTCGCGGAGATGTGCGAGACCGCGGGGATAAAGTTCATCGGCCCGTCTCCCGAGAATATCAGGCTCATGGGCGACAAGGCGAAGGCCAAGGAAGTAATGACCAAGGCGGGCGTCCCGGTAGTGCCGGGAAGCAAAGGTCCCGTAGGCGGCGAGGACGAGATATTGGGGATTGCCCAGAAGATAGGCTACCCCGTAATAATCAAGGCCTCTGCGGGCGGGGGCGGGCGCGGGATGCGCGTAGTGCACTCGGCCGGAAGCCTTATCAACTCGTTCCTCATGGCGCAGTCCGAGGCCGTGTCCGCGTTCGGCAACCCCGAGGTCTACATAGAAAAATACATATCCGAGCCGCGCCACGTCGAGGTGCAGATAATAGCGGACGAGAGGGGAAACGTGGTGCACCTGGGCGAGAGGGAGTGCTCCATCCAGAGGAGGCACCAGAAGCTCGTTGAAGAGTCCCCTTCCCCCGCCATAACCCCGAAGATGCGCAAGAAGATGGGGGAGGTGGCGATAGCGGCCGCCAAGGCCGTCAAGTACAAGAACGCGGGCACGGTAGAGTTCATCGTACAAGGCGACAAATACTACTTCATGGAGATGAACACGAGGATACAGGTCGAACACCCGGTCACGGAGATGGTCACCGGTATAGACCTCGTAAAAGAACAGATAAAGATAGCCTCGGGCATGCCGCTCGGGTTCAGGCAGGACGACGTGGTGATTCAAGGCCACAGCTTCGAGTGCAGGATAAACGCGGAGGACCCGGAGAAGTTTACGCCGTGTCCCGGCAAGATAACTTCGTTCAACATACCCGGCGGGCCGGGCGTGAGGGTGGACACCGCTGTATACGCCAAGTACACGGTTCCGCCCAACTACGACTCCATGATTGCAAAGCTCATAGTGCACGGCAAGGACAGGGCCGAGGCCATGAGCAGGATGGAGCGGGCCCTGGACGAGTACATCGTCGAGGGCATCAAGACCACCATACCGCTCCACAAGAAGATATTCGCAGACCCGGAGTTCCGCTCCGGGAAATACCATACCGGCTTCCTTGAGAAATTCAACAAAAAATAGATGTCAGTCGAAGGCCGCATTATAAGGGGTCTATACCTCATCTCGGACACATCCTTCTCGCTGGGCAGGACGCACGAGGAGGTCGTCAGGGCCGGTATTGCGGGCGGGGCAGGTGTCGTCCAGCTTAGGGAGAAGTCCCTTGCGCCCGATATGGCGCTGCCCATTGCCCTGAGGCTCAGGGAGCTGACACGCGATGCGGGCGTTATTTTTATAATAAACGACTCGGTTGAGCTTGCGCTCGCGGTCGGGGCGGACGGCGTCCACCTCGGACAAGGGGACATGCCCGTTTCAACTGCCCGCGGGCTGTTGGGCGCAGGCAGGATAATAGGCGTCTCGACACACAGCACGAGCGAGGCCCTCGCGGCGCAGTATAACGGGGCGGACTACATCGGCTTCGGGCCTATGTTCGAGACTGCTACGAAGGACGCGGGAAAGGCAAAGGGCCCGGATGCTCTGCGGCTGATAAGGGAAAAGGTGAAAATCCCAATCGTAGCCATAGGCGGAATAAACGCGGCAAACGCGGTAGACGTGATATCAGCCGGCGCGGACGCGGTCGCTGTGATTTCGGCCGTTACAGCCGCGGACGACATGGAGTCCGCCGCGAGGGAGATAGCGGGTCTGTTTAAATAGCCGATATGCGTCATTCCCGCCCTTCGGCTCCGCTCAGGGTAAACTCCGGCGGGAATCCAGGAAGTACAAAATTCCTGGGCCCCGTGTCAGGCACGGGGTGACATGCAATTTTTATAGTGTCTCACATTTATATGTATTTTTACAGGAGGTTTTAGCATGTTCAGGAGGTTTTTGGTTCTAGCGGTATTGTTAGTATTAGCGGTTATCTTTTTCTCCGCCTGCACCAAGAAGGATACCGATGTAATTAAAATAGGCATAGCCGGGCCGATGACGGGCGACCAGAGCAGGTACGGCGCCGATTTCAGCAACGGCACTGAGCTTGCGCTCAAACATTGGATGGAAAAGGGCGGGGTTGCAGGCCATAAGATAGACATTGTCAAGGAGGATGACCAGCACGACCCGAAGCAGGCGGTATCGATCGCAAACAAGCTCGTAAACGAGGGGGTTGCTGGAGTTATAGGCCACTTCAACTCCAACTGCTCTATCCCGGCCTCCAAGGTCTATATGGAAGGAAGCGTGGTTGAGATTACCCCGTCTACCACTAACCCCAAATATTCCGAGCAGGGCTATTGGAACGTGTTCAGGGTATGCGGCAGGGACGACCAGCAGGGCAACGTTGCCGCTGATTTCGTAAGGAACAAACTGAAAGCGGCACGTGTTGCCATAGTACATGACAAGACCGTCTACGGCCAAGGGATAACCGATGTATTCAAGAGCAACCTGGGCGACAAGGCGCATGTAGTCTATTATGGGAGTATAATACAGGGGGACAAGGACTTTAAGAGCGTCCTGACCACTATAAAGGGTTCCAACCCAGACGTGGTGTACTTCGGTGGTATGTATCCTGAAGGCGGCCTTCTGCTCAAACAGGCAAGGGAGGTCGGCCTGAATGCGATATTCGTAAGCGGCGACGGTGCAATGGACGCAAAACTGATAGAGATAGCAGGCAAGGACGCGGAAGGGGCATATATGACCTTTACGCCGGACCCGTCCAGCATCGAAAGCGCAAAGGCCTTCATAGACGAGTACACCAAAAAATATGGAGAGCCCGGCCCGTACTCCATTTATGCGTATACGGCCGCCAACATCATGTTCCAGGCAATTAACGATACCGGTACTACCGACAGCAGGAAGGTTGCCGAGTACATCAGGACGCACTCGTTCGACAGCCCTCTCGGGAAGGTGGAGTTTTCACCGAACGGGGACAACAAGAACGCGCATTACGTCATATGGCAGGTAAAGGGCGGAAAATTCGTGCAGGTGACCGACTGATGAAACAGTTCGACCTGAAGACGAAGAAACGGGTCGAGATGGTGGACATCACCGCACAGGTGCAGGCCGCAGTGAAGGATAGCGGTATAGACAGTGGGGTCTGCCACGTATTTGTGCCGCACACGACGGCCGCCGTGACGATAAACGAGAACGCCGACCCGAGCGTGGTGCGCGACATCGAGACGCACCTCAGTCGGGTATTTCCGGAGACGGGCGACTATCACCACGCGGAAGGAAACTCGGACGGGCATATAAAATCGAGCCTCGTAGGCGCATCAGAGACAGTGTTCGTCGAGAACGGCAGGCTGGTGCTTGGCACCTGGCAGGGGATATATTTCTGCGAGTTCGACGGGCCTAGGAGCAGAAGGTTCATGGTGAAGGTGGTATAAAGGAGTAGTATTATGAGTCAGTGCAACACAGAAAGAAACAAGAAGAACTGCACCTGCACGTACGAGCCCTGCCCGCGTAAGGGCATGTGCTGCGAGTGCATAACATACCACAAGAAGTCCGGCGAGCTGCCCGGCTGTTTCTTCACGCCGGAACAGGAACGCACTTACGACCGTTCGATATCGCATTTCATACGGGTGAATTCCCGTTAAAGGAGCTTGCATGGCGCTTAACATCAAACCGTCGTGTGTCATATGCGCATGGAGGGCTACTTGCAACAAGCAGTTCTCCATGGCCAACCCTTCGCACTGCCCGGAGTTCAGCGTTGACGTCACCATCAAGGACTACCCCGGCAAGAAGGGCGTGAAGGTCCTCATAGAGGGCATGTCCGGCACCGGCAAGACAACGCTAATCGAGCGGCTCATCACCAAGCTGTGCAAGGAAAAGAGGCTGGGCGGATTTTTCACCCGCGAGATACGCGAGGGCGGGGAGCGAAAAGGCTTCAAGCTCGTCACGGTGGACAACCAGGAAGGCGTGCTTGCGCACGAGAACTTGAAGGGCCACCACAAGGTGGGCAAGTACGTGGTGAGCCTCGAAGTGCTCGAAAAAATCGGCGTGGCGTCCATCGAGCGCGCGCTCAGGGATGACGACGTGGTACTCATAGACGAGATAGGCAGGATGGAGCTTTTCTCGGAGCGGTTCAGGGACATGGTGGGCATCGCCCTTGAGAGCGAAAAGCCGCTCGTGGCTACCATAGCCTCCGATGGCCCTGACTTCGTGGACGAGATAAAGAAGAAAGATGGCGTACACCTCATCACGCTCACGCCCGAGAACAGGGACAGCCTGCTGGACGATATAGTTGCACTCGTACGGGAGGGCTGACGTGCGGGTGATGGCCCTCATACCCGCGCTCGACGCGGCCGATACGATAGGGCATGTCGTCACCAGCGCGAAGAAATACGTCGGGACGGTGGTGGTCGTTGACGACGGGAGCACGGACGGAACCAAGGCAGCGGCCGAGGACGCTGGCGCGCACGTCATATCCCACGGGGTGAACAGGGGGAAGGGTGTCGCGCTCCGTACGGGTTTCGAGTACGCGCTTGCCGAAGGCTACGACGCGGTCGTAACGCTCGATGCGGACACCCAGCACGACCCTGAGGAGATACCCAAACTCATCGAGGCCGCGAAGGGTGATGCGGGAATAGTCATAGGCTCACGACTCCGCGACCGGGCAAGCATCCCCGCTTATCGCTACCACACCAACATGATTGGCGTACGCTGTATCTCCTGGCGGGCAAGGAACCCGCTGGAGGACTCGCAGTCCGGCTTCCGCGTGTACAAGGCGGAAGTGCTTCGCGGGATGAAGTACACGTCCACACGGTTCGAGACGGAGACGGAGCTTCTGATACGCGCTGGGCTCCGCGGGTTCAGGATAGCCAGCGTGCCGGTCAGGACGATTTACTCGGAGAAGATACTGAGCAGCAGCCACTACCGCAAAGTAGCGGACACATACCGCATCTGCATACTTTTCCTAAAGAGCTTCTTCTGGGGAGTATAAACAGGCTACAAAAAAACGCCCCGGATTTCCGTGGCGTTTTCATTTTCAGGAGAAGCGCTGTCTACGCCGCCTTCTTCTCCATCTGCTTGCGCGCATAGTTCACGGCCTGAAGCACCTCTTCCTTAAACGTGTCGTAGTCTATCTGCATCCCGTTCAAGTACGTGCTCCAGCCCGCGCTCGACTTGGCGTAGTGCACCGCCTCCTCTATCTCGGCGTCTGTCGCGCCGAACAGCTTCGCCATCTCCGTGTGGAACAACGAGCAGTAGCGGCACTTGGTTGTGCCAGAAATGGCAATCCCCATGAGCTCCCTGTACTTGTTGGGGATTTTCCCTTCGTCGAACTGTACTGCCTTCCATAGCTTCCATTCGAGTTCGAGGGTGGAATCGGGAATCCCCTTCATGAAGGTGGGGACAAGCCCGAACATACCCTCTATGTCCTTGTATATCTCACTTCTTGACATAGCCTACCTCCTTACCTTGACCTTTATATATTTAATTATACCATCATGTCGAAGATAAGTTATTTGCCCAATATATCAATCTGTTAGACCGTAATTCCCGCCCTTCGGCTTCGCTCAGGGCAGGCTCCGTGAAGAATCTCGGGGTTATGTTATAAGTTAACCCGGGATTCTTCGGCTACGCCTCAGAATGACATACTCTGGAGTATAGGGCAAAACCCCCATCTTTAACTTGACAGGGTGGTGCCCGTTTTGGTATTATACGCCAACTATTTTACGTAAACTATTCCAAGCCGTACAGCCGTAACCTGGCAATCTGAAAGGGGGTTGGAAGTGGCAGGCTACTCTACCACCATGACCAAGGAAGTTCTTCTCCTGGGGCTCCTGAAGAAGAAACCCATGTACGGCTATGAGATAAAACAGCTTGTAGACGAAGAACTTACGAACTTCGCCCCCATCACTTCCGGCTCTCTCTACCATAACCTCAAGACCTTAGAGAAGAAGGGCTACGTAGCCAAGACCATCGTCAGAGACTCCGCACACCCCGAAAAGCAGATATACCATATAACGCCTGAAGGTATTGATACGTTCGACCAGTTGATCCGCTCGAACGTCATCAATTTCGAGCGGCCGCCGCTCTCTCTCGACGTATCTCTTTACTTCCTGGAGGAGTCGGACAACGGCAAGTTCCTGGAACACATGAAGAAACTGCTTGAAAAGCTCAGGGACTACCACGCGGTCGCGGAGCGCTTCCGTGACGAGCTTGTGAGGAAGGGCGCGGACTTCAATATAGTAGCCATCCCGGAGCACTACCTGGCCCACTCAAAGGCCGAGATGGGTTTCCTCGAAGGCTTTATCGGCAGGATGGAGGAAAGGGAGGCGGTTGGGCAATGAACTTCGAGCTTGCGTGCAACTGGGACTTGGGCCTGGTAGACGGCCTGAAAGGCTACCCTCCGGTAGAGCTCTTCGGCGGGATGCCGGGCAGCGTCGTAGCGGGCGGCAGGGCGTCTTTCGTAGCGCCCGCCGTGACGGAGCCCCAGGTAGAGGAATATATAAAGCGTACTCACGCCGCGGGCCACACCTTCAACTTCCTGCTAAACGCATCCTGCCTGGACAACCGCGAGTACCGCAGGGACGAGTACAAAAAGATTCTCGAGCATATCGCATGGGTTGCCGAGGCGGGCGCGGACTCCGTGACAGTGACCATACCGTACTTGCTCCAGATAATAAAGAGGCACTTCCCGAGCCTCAAGGTAAACGTGTCGAGTTGGGCCAGGGTGGAAAGCGTTAGGAAGGCGAAGTTCTTTGAAGACATGGGAGCGGACGGTATCGTGCTTTCCGAGGAGGTCAACCGCGACTTCAAAACCCTGGAGGCTATACGAAGGGCCGTCAAGTGCGACCTCACACTCATCGCGAACCCCGGCTGCCTTTACGGCTGCCCGCGCTCTTTTTACCACGCGAACGTCATGACACACGGCTCGCAGGGCGGACACGAGTCCGAAGGCTTCCTGGTGGACCACTGCTACTTCTCGTGCACGACCGAGAAGGTGAAGGACCCGGTCGAGATAGTGAAGATAAGGTGGATACGTCCGGAAGACGTAGAGGACTACGAGATGGCCGGTATTGACACCCTTAAAATAATAGACCGCTACAAGACCACTGAGGTTCTTCTATCGTACCTCAAGGCCTATCACGAAAGGCGCTATGACGGCAACATAGTTGACCTGCTGAACCTGCCCAAGAAGAAGGCCTTCCTGCCCGCAAATTTAAAGTACATTATGAGGGATGAACATATAAATACTTCAAAATTAATGGAATATGCCGATATAACGGACTTCACCGTGAGCGAGTGTCTTGTGCTCGATAACACCAGGATTCCCTCAAACTTTCTGAGCTTCTTCAAGACCAAGGACTGCGCTATAAGCGACTGCGCGGATTGCGGGTTCTGTGACCTGATATCAAGGAAGGCGATGAAGGTGGAGTCCGGCCCGCTCGCGGCCCAGATAGGCAAGTACGAGGCCCTGCTGGAATCGCTCGTGTCGGGAGATATATACGAAGAGGATGGACCCGAGGCTGAAGCCTCCGGCTGGGACGATGAGGCCGAAAGGGCGCACAGGGATATCCTCGAGTACGTACCGACGATATTCAGGGCCGCCGCAAAGAAGAAGGTGGCTACCGAGATAAACGCCATGATGAGCCGTACGGGCAATAACAGGGTCGGGCTCCAGGACGTATTCGACGCATGGCTGGTTGTAACCCCGGGCCCGTTCAGGAAAAACGTGGAGGACAAGATCAGGGAGCTTGCCAGGGCTTGATCAACCACCATTTCATCGGGGTAAGGGCATCATCGCAGGCTGTGTTCGACCAGCTCCTGCTCTGGGGTGAGGCGCCCTGGTGGCCCAAGGACTCCCCTATGCAGTATGAGAGGCTCACCGGGGGCGAGGTCGGGATGGGCAGCCGGTACAGGCAGAAGATAACGGTTCCGTTCGGCCCTGCCTGGGACGTGGAGATAGAGTCGGTAGTGGACGGCCGTGCGGTTACGTACAGGTTCATAAACGGGATGTTCAAAGGTGTATACAGGTTGTACGTGATACCCACCGGCGAGTTGACCGAGGCCCACTTCCTGATGGACTACGAGGTGGTGGGAGGCCTCAACAGGTTTTTGTGGGACAGGTTAACAAAGAAAAAACACGACAGGAACCTTGCACGGCTCCTGAGGGCGCTGAAGGGATACCTCGAAGGCAGTGAGGTAACGGGTGACGAGGAAGATGAACATCCCGCTACTCCCCAGGAGGCGGACAGGAGAAGGTTCCTTCAAGGTTTTGTAAAAAGGAGATAGGCTTAATGGATTGGGATCCGAGCGTTAGGGCAAGGTTTGACAATATGATTTCGATGATACCGTTCTTCCAGAGGAAGATGGCGGAGAAGCTCGCCGGGAAGAAGGCGGAGGAAAACGCAGTGGCGAGGGGTGCGGCCCTGGTCGAGGAGCAGGACGTGGTGAGCGCGTTCATCTCGGAGACCCCGGTGCCGTTCAGGGCGCTCATGCGTGACACGGCAATCAAGGCCGGTTTCGATATGTCCGAGATGGGGAAGTAACACCTATTGAGCACCCGCATCCTATATATGGACTTGACCACCGGCACAAGCCGTGTCGAGGAACTGCCGGATGCGTTGATAAGGCGCTACATAGGCGCGAGGGGCATAAACAGCGCCCTGCTCTTTGAGAATACGAAAAAAGGACTCGACCCGTTCGACCCGGAAAACCCGATAATATTCGGCGCGGGACTGCTTACGGGTATGCCCGGGCCTTCGAGTGCGAGGCTGACAATCACGGGCAAGAGCCCGGAGACCGGCCTGCTCGGAGACGCGAACATAGGCGGCGAATTCGGCTCTGCGCTTGCGGGTACGGGCATAAGGCACCTGTACATTACCGGCAAAGCTGACAGACCGGTATACATTTTGCTGGAAAAAAAAGGTGAAGAGGCATATGCCTCCGCCTCCGTAAGGGATGCCGCGCATATATGGGGCACGGACACCTTCGAGGCGCAGCGGCTTATCAAAATGGCGCACGGGGAAAAGGCGCAGGTCGCATGCATAGGCCCGGCGGGTGAAAACCTCGTGCGGTTCGCATGCGTGATGCACGGGATGAAGAACGCCGCTGGCCGCACCGGCATGGGCTGCCTGATGGGCTCGAAGAACCTGAAGGCCGTGGCCGTAGTCGGCGGCGAGAGGGTGGAGCCGCACGACCCGGAGGGCTTCAAGGCCCTGACACGAGGCATAAATGCGAAGATGCGGGACGAGTTTCTTATGGGGGACATGTCTCGTTTCGGCACGCCGCACCTCTATAACGTAATTAACAACAATATAGAGATGGGCCGCACGTACAACGGGCTTTCCACGGTGATGAAGAACAAGGGCGACATGCGGCCGGAAACGCTCGAGGAGTCTTATTACACCGGGAAGCGGGGTTGCAGGCACTGCTCGGTCGCGTGCAGACACACATACGAGATCAAGGAAGGCGAGCACGGAGGCGTAAAAGGCGAAGGCCCGGAGTACGGCATCATGGCGCACATGGGCCCCGTGCTCGGGATAAACTCGGTCGAGGCGGTGCTTGTGTTGAACGACAGGCTGAACCGCCTGGGTCTGGACGCAAGCTCAGCCGGAAACATAATTGCTTGGGCTATTGAGTTATACAACGAAGGCGTAATATCGACCAATGATACAAAGGGTTTAAATCTCGGATGGAACGACCCGGAGATGGTCGCGCGTCTTCTGGACGACATCGCATACCGGAAGGGCTTCGGGGATACCCTTGCAGACGGCGCGCTTGAGGCGTCCTTGAAGTTCGGCGAGGCCTCGCGCGACTGCATAATGTGGGTCAAGGGCCTGCCTCAGTCGGACCCGGTAGACCTCCGGTTCATTAAGGCCTTCGCGCTTGGGGTATCCACGGCGACGCGCGGGGCCGACCACCTGCGTAGCCGTTGTCCGTGGGAGGCATTCGAGTACGACAGGGCTTTCCTTGAAAAGCTTTACGGCGGCCCGGTCGAGCCGGACCCGCGCGTGTATGCCGGTAAGGGCAGGGTGGTCTGGTGGTGGGAGAGTTATTTAAGCCTTTTTGATGCGCTGGGCTTATGTAAGTTGTTGGCCTTTCACTGCCTGCCGGACCCCGGGGTGTTCGACTTCAAGGTGTTCGCCGAAATGATAAAGCTCGGAGCCGGGATCGAGATGACACCGGAAGAGGTATTCCAGGCGGGCGAAAACATAACCACGGTCGAGCGCGCTTTCATCTGCCGGGAGGGGATTACCAGGAAGGACGACTACCCGCCCGTGCGATACTTCGAGCCTCTCCGGTGGCAGGATGGGCTCGACGAGGAAACGAGGGATATGGTGCTCGACAGGGAGAAGTACGACGGGATGCTGACCGAATATTATGAATGCCACGGCTGGGACAGCGTAACCGGGATACCTAAGGTATTAATATGAAGGTTGCGGTAATAGGTGCCGGCGCTATAGGCTGCGTTACGGGCGCGCTGTTGTGGGATAACGGCTACGACGTGGTCCTGGTCGGGCGTCCGGACAACGTGTCGGCAATCAATGCAAACGGGCTTGTCATTGACGGAATCCCGGGCGGGAAGCGATACAACGTGCCCGCCAGGGAGTCGCTCGACTTCGAGCCCGGCATGGTGTTCTTGGCTGTAAAGACCCAGGACGTTGAGGCAGCATGCAGGACGATGCTCCCGCATGCAAAGAACGCCGTCATAGTGACTATGCAAAACGGGGTGAAGTGCGATGAGCTTGCGGCTGGAGTGCTTGGCAAGGACAGGATTGTTTCGTCGGTCGTGATGTTCGGCGCTACCTACCTTGAGCCGGGCCATGTAACGTACAACTTCCCCGGTGGCCTTATAATAGGCAAGGCGTTCCCGGTTTTGGGCGACGATATGGTGGTGGCGGTGCACGAGCTGCTATCGAGTGTTTTCGATACGTACGTGAGCGCAGACATACACGGAGCGCACTGGACGAAGCTTATACTGAACCTGAACAACGCCCTTGCGGGTGCGATTGGCATGAGCCTCCAGGACACCTTCAGCGACCCGGCGCTTTGCAGGGTGGGCGTGGCGCTGATGGGTGAGGCGTACGGGGCTATGGGTGCCGCAGGCATCGACCTGACATCGCTTCCCGACCTTCCGGCCGAGAGGCTTAGAGGGCTGTTCGACGCGCCTCTCGAAGTCAGCTCCGGTATATACGGAGGCATAATGCGCGGGCTGTCCGGGACGCCCCTGCCAGGCTCGGTGCTCCAGAGCATCAGGCGCGGGAAGCCGACGGAGGTAGAACACTTAAACGGAGAGATAGTAACGCTTGGCAAAGGGCACGGATTCCCGACGCCATTAAACGCAAGGGTTACCGAACTGGTGAAGGAAGCAAGTCAGACCGGCAGGTTTATTGACAAGGAACGGCTTATGAAGGAGATGTCTGTATGATGAAATTTCCGGGATTTGTGCTGACCGTGGACAAGCTTGAGGCCACGTGCTTCAAGGGATACAAGCAGGGCGACAGCTTCGAGGTAAAGGACTTTGTGACCCCGCCGGACGGTTTCTGCTCCGGGGCGTACCATTCACTCTTCCCCGTGCTGTACGCATGGACGTTCGGTGCGGAGTTCCCCTTTGCCGACGCGGAAGGGTGTCTCAGGACCACCTGCCCGGACGGGGGGAAGCTTACGTTCAAGGTGAAGAAGCTGGGGGGTGAGTAACATGGCAAACCCGAAGAAGATGATAATATCGGTGGAAGAGGTCTCCGGGCGCTGCTTTTACGAATACAAGGTAGGCGACGAAGTTGAAGTAATTGGCCTGCGGACGCCGGGCGGCTTCTGCGGCGCGGCCTACCACACCATATTCCCGGTGTTGTTCGCGCTTAACTTCGGTGCAAAATATCCGTTCATGGAGGACCCGAACTCCATCAATACCGTAACCTGCCCGGACGGGGGTAATATACGCTTCAAGGTCCGGAGGGTCGAGGGTTGAAATTAAGAAGAGCAGTAGTAACCGGCCTCGGGGTGATCGCTCCCGGCGGCATAGGAAAAGAGTCCTTCTGGAAGGCGATGATAGAAGGCAGGTCCCAGACCGCGCTCATCGAGAGCTTCGACACGACCGGCTTCCTGTCCAAGGTTGCGGCCGAGGTAAAGGGTTTCGACCCGGAGGGTTTCGGGTTGGACGGGACCGAAGCCGCTGGGATGGACCGCTACCTCCAGTTTGCCCTGGCGGGCGCGAAGATGGCGGTGGAGGACTCGGGGCTCGACCTTATAAACGAGGAAAGGGAGCGCTGCGGAGTGGCCGTGGCAAACGCCATATGCGGCACGAAGTGGATGGAGGAGGAGTTCCTGCGCGTTACCGACAACGGCAGAGGGCCGATAGACCCTGCCCTTGCGAGCCAGTACCTCTATGACGCGTCGATTTTCAACTCCCCTGCGAACTTCATCGCGGCAAAGTACGGCCTCAAAGGCGGTGCTTGCGTGCTGTCCACCGGCTGCACTGCCGGGACGGACTCTGTCGCTTATGCGGCCGAATGCATACAGCTGGGCCTAACCGACGTAATGGTCACGGGCGCGTCCGAGGCCCCGATAACACCGATAGCGCTTGCCGCATTCGACGTGATAAAGGCTCTCTCCAAGCACAACGACGAGCCGGCCTCCGCATCGAGGCCGTTCGACAAGACGCGCAACGGCTTCGTATTGTCCGAGGGGTGCGGGATACTGGTGCTCGAAGAGTACGAACATGCAAAGCGGCGCGGGGCCGATATATACGCAGAGGTGTCCGGCTTCGGCTCTACTTCCAACGCATACCATATGACCGACCTGCCGCCAGACGGCGAGGCGCTTGCGCGCTCGATGGTCATCGCTATGAACGATGCTGGAATAAACCCGGACGATCTGGACTACATCAGCTCGCACGGAAGCTCGACCGAGCAGAACGACGTATTCGAGACGAACGCCATAAAGACCGCGCTTGGTGATGCGGCCTACACCGTCCCAATCAGCTCGATAAAGTCCATGATAGGCCACCCGCTCTCCGCCGCAAACGCAATTGAGCTGGTGTTGAGCGCCATGATAATTAAAAGGGGGGTGGTGCCCCCGACGATAAACTACGCTAACCCTGACCCGAAATGCGACCTGGACTACGTCCCTAACGCGGCACGGGACACAAAGGTGCGTACGGTGCTAAAGACGAGCAGCGGTTTTTCTGGAATTCATTCATCATTGATATTGAAGGCGGTTTAGAAGATGCGAGAGACGAGGGCTGTAATAACAGGGCTGGGAGTGGTATCGCCCGCAGGCAGGGGGAACGAGGAGTACTTCGGTAACCTGCTAAAAGGAAAAAGCATATTAAGGGAGATAACCCGGTTCGACGCCTCGCGTTATCCCGCAAGGCACGCCGGGCTTGTCGATAATTTAGATTCAGGCGGCCTTTTCTCGAAGCGGCTCATAAAGAAGCTCGACAGGTTCTCGGAGATGGCGCTCGTCGCCACCGACGACGCGTTAAAGGACGCGGGCCTCGACATAGACGCGGAGGACAAGGACAGGGTCGGCATAATACTCGGCAACGCGCTCGGCGGCTGGAGTTTCGCGGAGGTCGAACTCAGAGACCTCTACCAGACGGGCGTCAGGGAGGTAAGCCCGTACCAGGCGACTGCATGGTTCCCGGCGGCCCCACAGGGCCAGGTCTCGATACACTACGGCATCAAGGGTTTCGCCAAGACCATTATATCCGACATAGCAAGCTCGCACCTTGCCGTAAGCTATGCCGCAAGGGCGGTGGTGGCGGGCAAGGCCGACGTGGTCGTGGCGGGAGGCACCGAGGCCCCTATCTCTCCGTATGCGCTTCTTTGCTGCAACAGCTCCGGCGAACTGAGCACAGCCGGGAAGTACAGGCCGTTCGACAGGCGGCGCGACGGGTACGTCATAGGCGAGGGCGCCGGTATCCTTATAGTAGAAGGCTATGAGCGGGCGAAGGCGAGGGGCGCAAAGATCTATGCGGAGATAAAAGGCTTCGGGCACACCAGCGACGGGGCGGACCCGGTCAACCCGGACGTCAGCGGCGACGGACTTGCAAGGGCGATGCGGGCGGCCCTTTCCGAGTCGGGCTCCACCGCAAGAGACATAGATTACCTGATGCCTTCCGGCAACGGGGGCAGGCTCTACGACGCATCGGAGTCAAACGCGCTGACAGGCGTGTTCGGCGATTCATTGAATGATGTGATGGCAGGCGTGCCGAAGGCGCTTTACGGCAACCTGCTGGGCGCGTCCGGCGCTCTCGACATGGTGACTGCATGCCTTGCTATGGAACGCGGACAGGCTCCTACATACACGGGCTGCAACGAGCCGGAGGATAACTGCCGGTGGGCAGAAGGCAGCGGCGGGAAGGTGAATAAAGAAATCGGACGGGTGATGATAAACTCCACAGGACGGGGCGGGGTAAATACGTGCGTTGTACTTGCAAAGCCATAAATTACCGTTTCCCCGGAAGGAGGTTTGTATGTCCATAGAAGAACGCGTGAACAGGGTGCTTGTGGACGGTATAGGGCTGGAGCCAGCCGAGCTGAAACAGGATGCCTGCCTGAAGGACGACCTCGGTATAGACTCCACCGAGATGGTGGAAGTTATAGTGGCGCTCGAGAAAGAGTTCGGCTTGAAGATTCCCGACGGCGTAGTCGGCGGTACGAGCACTATCAAGGAACTCGTGAACTACTTCACCAGGACCATCCAGTGACAAGTATAATAGACTTGAGCCTCCCCATAGACGAAAGCGCGCCTGAGCCTTTCCCGGTCAGCATACACCGGGTCGGGCACGAGGAAGGGGCGGAGGTGGTCGGCAGGAAGTTCATATACAAACAAAACGACCCATGGCACGTCAAGCTCAGGAAGTACCTGTTGTACGTTACAGGCAAAAGAAGGATAGACAGAAGTAGCCTTCCGGACGGGCAGTTCCTGGCTCACGAGACAGTGACCGCGTCCGTTCACTGCGGCACGCACATAGACGCGCCGTTTCATTTCGGCATAACGAGCGAAGGGAGGCCCTCGAAGAAGGCGCATGAACTGCCGCTCGAATGGTGCTACGGGGACGGGGTCGTTCTCGACATTACCAATGTCCCAGATGGGAAAGAAATCAGCCGGGCCGACCTGGAGAAGGCTATATCGGAAACCGGATACGTCCTCAAGCCGGGCGATATAGTATTGATAAGGACCGGTGCCGATAAATATTTCGGGCAGCGCGAGTATTTCTTCAGACACCCCGGCATGGGTGTCGAGGCACTCGGCTTCCTGCTCGACAAAGGGATAAAGGTCGTTGGCATAGACGCAAATGGCTTCGACCGGCCATTTCAGGCTATGGTCGAGGACTATTACAAAACGGGCGACAAGGACAGGCTGTGGCCGGCGCATATATACGGCAGGCAGCGTGAGTACTGCCACATCGAGCGGCTCGCCAACCTCGACAAGCTGCCGAAGCCGTTCGGGTTCAAGTTCGCGTGTTTTCCGGTCAAGATTAAGGACGCAGGCGCGGCCTGGGCGCGCGCGGTTGCTATTATAGAGGACTAAGGAGGAGCGGATGGCCCATACGAAGAACACCATATTCATCAATGCCCCGTACGACATGGTATTCGATATAACGAACGACATAGAGCGTTGGCCGGAACTATTCGACGAGTATACCGAGGGGAAGATACTCGCCTGTGAGGGCAACAGGATAACCTTCCAGCTTACCAACAAGGAAGGCAAGTCGTGGCGTTCCAGCCGGCTGCTCGACAAGCCCGGCCACAAATGTACCGCGAAGCGCGAGGAGCCGATGTTCCCGTTCAAGCACATGGACCTCTTTTGGACGTACGTCGAGAAAGACGGCGGGGTCGAGATGACCTGGGAGCAGGACTTCGAGATGGACGAAAAGGCCGCGGTGGACAACGACACCGCCGTGATGCGCATCAATGAACATTCAAGAAAGAATATGGCGGGCATCAAAGAGATAATCGAAAAAGGACAAGGCAGTTGATATGAAAATACTCGGCATATGCGGCACGCACAAGAGGGGTAAGAAGAAGTCGGCCAGCGACTGGTTCCTGAGGCAGGCGCTCGAAGCCGCCGAGGAGAAGGGCGCGAAGACCGAAGTCATCCGCCTGATAAACTACATGGTGAAGCCGTGCCTCGCCTGTAACCGCTGCCTATGCGGCAAGACCTGCCCTTTGCTCGAGGACAAAAAGGACGACGGGCGGCTGATATTCGACAAGATGTCCGAGTCCGACGCATTCATATTCTCATCGCCCGTTTACGCGTACCAGCAGCCAGCCATAGTGATGAACCTCCTGCACAGGACGCGGCCCCTGCACGAGGCGGAACGTGCCGAGATATGGGGTACTACCGTTACGGCATATCCGAAGAACCCGTTCAAGGGCGCACCGGTGGGGAACCTCGCGGTCGGCGCGGCACTCGGCATGGAGGGTGCGCTGTACTACCTGGTCCATTACCTGAAGGCCATGACGGCCACGTCGGTCGCATGCGCGGGCATCGCCCTGATGGAGCCGGAGATGAAGAACCTCTGCATGGTGGGCGGCAAGTTCGTTATGGAGCACCCCGGCTTCAAGGCGCTGCTGGACAAACCCATGCCGAGCTACGAGGAGAACAAGCCCGCCATTGCGATGGCGAGGGCGGTCGGCGAGCAGGTGTACGACGTATGGAACTCGGAGCTCTTCCAGACTATAAAGGAAGTACTGAGATACTGATAATGAACACATTCGACGCACACTTCCACCTCCTGCCGGAGGTCGTATACAAAAACGCCTCCTTCTACAACGAGACGTGGGGCGACCTGCCGGGTCATCTTAAGAGCCTGGACGAGGCCGGTGTTACGCATGCGCTCATCTCCTACCCGACAACAGACCTGCACATAAAGAAGGGCATAACCGAGGCGCAGGCGGCGACCGAGATAAACGTCGAATTGAAGAAGCTGGCGGATGCCTCGGACGGCAGGCTCTCTTATCTTGCGGTAGTGCCGCTCTCGGAGCCGGACGGGATGCTGGCCGAGCTCGAACGTGCAAAGCAGGGTGGTGCAGTCGGGCTTTCTATACCCACTAACTCGGACGGAGTGTACCCTGATGAGACAAAGTTTCTGGCGTTCTTCGAGACAGTGGAGAAAACGGGCCTGCCGGTGTTCTTCCACCCGACTATACTAACGCCGTTCGGGCACAAAGACCTGAGGCATCCGCTGATAACGCCGGTATTCCAGTACGCCTTCGATACGACCATCTGTCTTGCAAAGGTCGTGGAGAGCGGCCTGCTGGGCAAGTTCCCGCGACTGAAGCTCGTCTTCGCGAGCTTCGGCGGTGCGATGCCCTTTTTCGCTGGCAGGTTCGACAGGACGTACAGGATGCTGCTCGGCCGCGGATATGTGAGCGAGCTTGCCGAAGACCCGGCTGTCACTCTGAAGAAAGTATACGTGGACACGAGCGGGACGGCAAGCCCCGCGCTCCTGTCGCTTGCGCTTGAGGTGTTCGGCGAGGACAGGCTGCTATGGGGGAGCGACTTTCCCGCCAACCGCGACATCAAGGGCTCCATGGATGCTATAAACGGGCTTCCTGTCAGCGGGTCGGCAAAAGAGAAGATATTGGGCGATAACCTTATAAACCTTGTCAGCTAAAGGAATTATATTGAAGAAGAAAGTTGCCATATTCGGCGCGGGCATCGCGGGTCTTTCAACCGCGTACTTCCTTAAGAAGGAAGGCTTCGAGCCGGTAATATACGAGAAGCGCCCCGAGGTCGGGGGCCGGTTCGCCAC
>Ga0334722_10002307_pt1 | contig 21803 bp, 20 predicted proteins | sample C3_bottom_MG_FD_207210 | JGI IMG/M metagenome (GOLD analysis project Ga0334722, IMG submission 207210) | Sediment microbial communities from Yellowstone Lake, YNP, Wyoming, USA - C3_bottom | ecosystem: Environmental > Aquatic > Freshwater > Lake > Sediment | place: USA: Wyoming | collected... | reverse complement strand
AAATCGTCGATCAGATCGAGGTGGTCCCGGTCGAAGCAGTTAATAAAGGAGAGCCCTGGCCGGTGGCGGTAGCTGAAGCTGATGACGCCCTTGGCCTTGAGCGGGATGATTCGAGCGGTCAAAAGCACGAGGACTTCATGTCCTTCCGGCCAGGCCTCTTGTAGGATAGCCCATGCCCGCCCGATTCGCGCAACCTGATCAGTTGAGATGGAGGCCACCGTACGAGGTTGGCGGTCCTTCCCATAGATGAGCGTCGGCCCGACTGTGACGGCCCCAGATTGAGTCTCCGTCGCCACGACTGGCGACCGGTGCGTCCAGCTCCACTCCAACCGATTGCCTCTCCTCATGCACAGAGGCGCCAAGGCTCGTCCGACCTTCAGAGACAGCTCTTGCGGCCGAACTAGAATGGTTGCCTGGCCAGATGCTTGTTTGAGGGCTCTCTTCGCTGAGAGAGGAGCCTCGTAGATATCGCCCTCCATCCCAACAGCCATCGTTCCGAACATCTCTGCCCGTTCGACGTTGTAGCCGAGATGTACATCTATGGTCCAGGACGGAATCTTGCGAGAGGCGCACCACAACATCGGAAGTCCCGGCACGAGCCAGAGCGATTCCTGTGTCAGCTCCTGAGTAAGACGCGTGCAGAGTGCGCTCAGTCGCCGTTCGAGTCCCGCGGCCTGCGAGGCACCGCGTGGGAACAGATCGTCCAGATAACTGTTCTCGAAGAACTTCCCTTCGCATTCAGCAAACAGCTGCGCCGCAAACTCACGAGGATTCTGCTCCACTCGAATTTGTTGCAGCAGATCGATGAAGTACACCAGGTCGTTCAGTGCTTCAATCCAGCCGACGACTTTCCAGTGGGCATACGCATCCCGTTCGAGTGCTTGCCCGAGGAACCGGAAATAGGCCACAGGCAACGCCAACGACTTTGCGACGTCTGCATATTGGGTTTCCAAATCCAGGCAGAGGTCGCTTAGTAGTCGCTTCATCGACAGGCGAAACTCTTCCTGAAGACGAGCCAGCAATGGCACATCCAGCAACGGCATGGAAAACGCAAGCTCCGAGATGAAGGAGTCAGACTGTACCGGAGGAGAGGGAGCGCTGCAAGAAGGGCTAGGAGATTTTCTTCGGTAGGTAGCCGAGTTCATCAAGATGCAGTTCTTTGACATGCTGCATCACGTGATGGGCGAGGTCGATCTGCACGGATGCTTCCAGCGGTGGTGTGGAGCCTTTCACCAGGGTGAAGGGCAGTTCATCCTTCCAGAGCAGATGGCCGTCTTGATTCACAAGGTACAGATAGAGGCGTCGTGAGCCCTCGGCTTTCCACCCCCAGTCACTCGGATGAGAAGGCGAACCGGCAACGCGGCTGACGAGAACGGAATCGACGCCCAGGTCTCGCGTGATTTCTTTGGCCAGGGCACTGCGATCTGCATCATCGGCTTTTCCCGAACGCGGATCGACTGTCGAGATTCCAGCCTCGACGGCCGCCGGCGCCTCGACGCGCAACGTGGTTTCCTGTTGCAACAAGGTGGCAAGCCGCGCGCCCATCTCCGGGTCGCCCTCAACCGGAAGAACTGCGACGCTTGTCACCTTCGAATTGTGGACAGCATCGCTCGATTGGTCCTGCTGAGGTGCCACCCATGATTGCTCGAACGGCCAAAAGGTAATGTTACTGCTCCTCATTGAATCCACTGCCACCAGTGCCACCCAGGCTCCTGCGAGACAACCTTGCAGCAGAAAAGACCCGGTCACAACCAGACTGAGGGTCAGGACACGTACCCAATCCCGCTGGCGACCGGCTCGGGCCACCATCAAATCGAAGGTTCCTGTCATAGAGACGAGTTTCATAACGAGATGTCTCAGCAAGAGAAGTGCCTTACTCGAACGAGCCTTACACACCACCTCCAACCTGTCGAGTTATTTACTGTTATTGACAGGCCAGTGGAAAAAGCCCTGTTAGTCCCGCTGAATAGAGGGCCTAAACCATACAGCTCGATGAACAAGATGGAACGCGGACGGCTGGCCCGCATGATTCATGAGCGCTTCTGTTGCAGTCACCGATGCCTGACTCAAGCGAGACGGGCGAGACGGGCGGGAAAAACGCGACAGGCAGGGACAGGGCTCACACGTCACGCAAGTCACGCTCCTCGCGCTTGTCGCGTGCCACTCTGCCATTTCGAAACGATCCGTTATGAATAATCCTGGCTAGGCGGTAGCTTTGAGTACGTGACGGAGTCGCGGCATGGTCGTTTTTGTTCCGAGTAACCGCAAGGCTCCCGCTTGTTGGATCATCCGATGTTGTTGAATGAGTGAATCGACAATGTTTCCGCAGGACACACATCGCCATCCTTTCATCCACATCGGAATACTGCTCTCCTGAATGTCGATTAAGTTATCGGCAACCATGAGACCGTCACATCTTGTGCACTGCATGGAACCCTCCACTGTTACCGCTGAAGCCAACGACCCAGACGCCACACCCACTCCCCTTCTACCAGGATGCTGAACAAGTCCGCCAGCTCTCAGGAAGGTTACGGCTTAGGTCAAGGCTGAGAAAAAAGACTCTGATCTTCGCTCAACCTTGACCTCGACCTCAGCCCACATCAGAAATTGTGCCTTGCTGGACGGCTTTTTTAGCACCCTGCGGGAGGGCGCGCTTGTTGTGCCGCTCGACTGAGCTCGTCGCAGGCACACCTGCGGGCCATCGAAGTTCTAGCGTGCCGACACAGTTTTCCCGCCGTCTTCTAAGCTTAGCAGACGTGTGACCAGCCGTTTACCTGCCTACGACAGCAATAGCAATGCCACGGGTGTTGTTGCGACTGCTTGCGTGTTTTAGTAGTGAATCGTAGAGTGTGGTCGAACAGCATTCGGCCTAAACCACTTAATAGGTGTGAACCATTGGCCCCATGCGGCAAAAAGGACCTGGCAGGATGCTGAAAAAGTCCGCCAGCATAAGAAGACCGTTATTTGGTTTGTTTGGTTTATCTCGTTTGTTTGGTTGAACCAGACCAACTCGATGAACTAAAAACCAGATAAACAAAACAAACCAGATCAACCAGATGAACCAAATCAAGCGGCGGCCGATCGGAGGCGAATCGTGGCATTGACCGCGACAGAAATCGCGAAAGTGACGGGTGAATTTGCTCCAGCTTTAGCCGGAGGCTGGATTCAAAAAGTTTACCAGCCGACGGCCCGCGCCATCCTGCTGGAGATTCGTGCTCCAGGACAGACGCACCGACTCCTCATCTCGTGCCACCCCGAAACCGCCCGTCTCCACTTCACCACGGCACCCTTTCAGAACCCATCGACACCTCCACCTTTCTGTCAATTTCTCCGCGCCCATCTGCAAGGGGCGCGAATCGACCAGGTTGAACAGATTCTAGAAGATCGGATCGTTCAACTTTCACTGACCGCCAAGGAAGGTCCCTGCAGATTGGTCGCAGAGCTGACAGGGAAGACATCGAACCTTCTCGTGCTCGATGAGGCAGGCCATATCCGGCGAGACCTGAATGGGGTAAAGGGTCTTGTGGGACAGCTATATACTCCTCCCGCTCACCAGCAACGAGAACGAGGCGCCGCTGACCACGCGCGATTCAGCCAGCACATCCCAGCGTCTTTTTCCTCTGTCGGCTGCTATCGAAGCTCATTACTGCAAGGCAGAAGCCGCTTCCGTCGTTGACCGTGCGGAACGCCCGGACAGGGATACTCAGAAAATCCATCAAGAAGCTCCGCCGCCGTATTGAGGCGTGGCACGAAGACCTCGCAAAGGCAGAGAGATTCAAGACCTACGCCCGCTACGGTGAACTCATCAAGGCGAACCTCGGGACCATCCGCAAGGGCCAAACCGATGTCACCCTGGTGGATTATTTCGATGAGGAGCTTCCCAACCTGACGATCCCACTCGACCAGGCCAAAACTCCTCAAGGCAATATGGACGATTACTTCCGAAAGCATCGGAAGCACCTGACAGCAGAGCGGGAGCTACGGCCACGTATCGAGGAAGGGCAGAAGGAATTGGAGACTCTGCGCCAAGAAATGACTGCTATTGAACAGGGAGCCTGGCAACCGCCCGATAAACCCCATTCCATCGTGCGCGCACGAACCCTTTCACGGACTGGCGGGGGAAAGGACCGTCAAGAACAGCGTCAAGGTCCATTCCGTCGCTTTACCTCATCAGACGGTTTAGCGATTTATGTCGGAAGAAACGCGCGCGAGAACGATGAGCTGACGTTCGGCCTCGCCAAGAGCGACGACCTCTGGCTGCATGCCCGCGGCACGCCCGGCTCACACGTCGTGGTGCGATTGGAAAAAGGAAATGATCCGCCGCCTGAGACGATCCGAGACGCCGCCACGCTGGCGCTGCTCTACAGCGACTTGAAGAAAAGCGGCAAAGGCGATGTGATCTATACTCGTCGCAAGTGGGTCAAAAAAGCGAAGGGCCAGGCGCCAGGAGCCGTGATCGTCACCCAGGAAAAATCGCTGCATGTGAGTCTGGAGAAGAAACGGCTGGATGCGCTCAAGGCCCGTTCGGCTCACGAGTAACTGCCTGAATCGCTCACAGCCCTTTTTCGCATTCCCTTACTGTGCTAGAGTGCCCACATATGGGCACCTCCTCGCCACAGATCAACTCGTTGCGAATCATCAGCGCGCTGCTCGCCTGCAAGGGACTTCACGAATTCGACCGCACCTTGAGTCAGGAGCTAGTCACAACATTGCCGTGCGACCTTGTAGGATTCTACCTGTATAGCGAAACAGCTAAAGCATTCGCTCCCGTTTCAGATCTGCTGACCGATCCCGACTCCCCCGGCTATCTCATAGGGCAACTACCTGCAGAAGGGACGATGAAAGAAGCCGTGGTCAAGCGCAGCTCTGCTCTCCTGGAAAACAACTTAGCCGCTTCGTCTTGGGCCGAAGCTGTTGTCCTGAAAACTGCGCCGTTCCAGACCGCGTCGGTCATCGCCGCCCCATTGACCGTGGTGCTTCCAGCAGGGAGTCAACCCCCTCGTACAATCGCGATCATAGCCGCCATCACCATCGGGAGGGCTAATGCCTACACCGAGGACGATCGGCTGTTCCTCCAACAGCTCGGCGTCCAGTTGGGACCAGTCCTTCACCGTGTCCTCGCATCGGAAGAACGTGACGCACTCATGGCTATCAACAGCCAGGTTGTCGTCGGCACGATGACGATCGATCAACTTATACCGGTCGTACGGGACATGCTGCACCGCGTCGTGAGACAAGACATGACCGGACTGGTGCGGTTCGTTCAGTCGCCGCAGGGACCGTGGTTCGACATCGTCTATCGCGAAGGCGTCGAGATCGATCTCGCACAGCTTCGGCAGTTCCCCTTCGAACGTATGGCTCCGGCGGAAATGATGGCTACTGGGAAACCGCTCCTCATCACAGGACACAACCACACACGTTTCCCGGAATACTCCTACATCGAATCCGTCGGCATTCTCTCCTGCATACTCTGCCCCTTGATCGTGCGAGGAGTGCCCTATGGATTCTTGGCAATCGGCAGCAAACGGCGCAATGCATTTTCTGAGCGGGACCTCGCGTTCGCCGAACAAATCGGATTTCATCTGTCGCAGGCCATTACAAATTTCACCGCTTACGAGGAGATCCGGTTGCTGAAAGAGCAACTTGAGCAGGAAAATGTCTATCTACGCGATGAGATGAAGGCCTCGGTCGACTTCAACACACTGGTCGGTGAAAGCCCCGCATTGCAGAAAACGCTGAAGGCGATCGAAAAGGTCGCGCCGACCGATTCAACGGTGCTCATCACAGGAGAAACGGGCACAGGGAAGGAACTGGTCGCTCAGGCTATTCACCACCTCTCGCCACGAAAAGAGAAACCGTTAATCACGGTGAACTGCGCCGCGCTGCCGCCGACCTTGATCGAGTCCGAACTCTTCGGCCATGAGAAGGGCGCATTTACGAATGCCACAGCGCGAAAAATGGGCCGCTTCGAACTCGCAAATGGAGGCACGATCTTCCTGGATGAGGTTGGCGAACTGCCGGTCGATCTTCAAACAAAGTTTCTGCGCGTGCTCGAAGCACAGGAGCTTCAGCGGGTCGGCGGTACGCAGACGATCAAGCTGAATGTCCGCGTGCTCGCAGCGACCAACGTCGATGTGGCGCAAGCCGTCAAGAAGGGCCTCTTTCGATCCGATCTCTTTTATCGGCTGAACGTATTCCCGGTTCTGATTCCCCCGCTCCGAGAACGCCGCGACGATATCCCGGTGCTGGCACGGCACTTCGTGAAAAAATATGGCGAACGACATCGAAAGACCGTCACACGAATCGGCAGCAACACACTGAAAGCGCTCGCATCGTATGACTGGCCTGGCAACGTGCGCGAGCTTGAGCACATGATCGAACGCGCCGTGATCGTCAGCCAAGGACCGGTTCTGACTATTGAGGAGTTAGATCAGCCGGCGCAGGATGACCGAGCGGGCACCTCGCCACGCACACTGGCCGACGCCGAACGTACCCATATCATCGAGACGCTCGGCCAGACCAATGGGATCCTTGCTGGTAAGCACGGAGCAGCAGCCCGCCTTGGGATGAAGCGCTCGACCTTACAGCATCGGATGAAGAAGCTCGGCATCCGTCGTCCATTCCTCCGTCCAAAATAATCTGCCCGCATATCGGCAGCGATCGTCTCTTCGTGCCAACATATCGGCAAATCCACCGACGCGCCGTTCAAGTCTCAATCTGCATTCTTTCATCACTTCCCCTCTTGCCTCCGCCACTTACGCGGGCTAATGACCAAGTGGTTCATCTGATTGGCACCGTCCCTGCTCTAGGCTTCTGGCATGAGCCACCACACTCCTCTTACTCCCGAACATTTGGGTCGTACTATTGAAGACTACTTTGCTGAACGGCAGGCTGAACTCCTCCCCTCCGGCGAACAGACGAGAGACGGAAGACGGTTTTCCTGGTGCGGCGACGTGTTGGAATTTCTTACTGAGGGACTGGCCGAACGTCTGGCTGCCAGCGGCATTACCTTTTCGAAATCCTTCCCCGGTCCCTTCAGGCTCATGGATGAAGAGCAAATGGCAGACGGCAACCATGTGCGGCGCTTCTGGACGATGGCGCTCGACCATGGCTGCCCCATTGCCCGACTCTGTACCTACTTCTTTCATCGGCATGACCAAGTGCAGTTGCCGCAACCACCCCAGATCGTGGCCTATCTTCCCGATCATCCGGAAACCGAGGCAGCGGAATGAACTACATCGCGCTCAAGATGCTCTTCGGCGATCGCGCCAAGTATCTTATGCTGCTGTGCGGATTGACCTTCGCCGTGATGCTGATCGTCCAGCAGGGTTCTATTTTCTGGGGCCTCATGATCTGGTCCCAGTCCAGCATCAGCAATCTCAATGTACCGATATGGGTCACCGATCCAGGCATCGCCCAAGTTGATGAAGTGAAACCAATCGCGGACACCTCCGTTGATCGTGTCCGCAGCGTGCCTGGTGTCGAATGGGCCGTGCCGCTTTACAAAGGTCTCCTGCGGGCTCGCCTCTCAAATGGAGAGTACCATCAGATCATATTGGCTGGGCTGGAATCATCCAGCCTCATCGGTCGTCCCGCCGAAATCCTCGAAGGCCGGTTCGAAGACATTTTACAGCCGGATGCCGTCGCGTTAGATCAGTGGGCGGTCGAACGGATGGGAGGCCCCGACGTCATGAAGGTCGGCACGATCTTCGAGTTAAATGACAGGCTGGCTCGCGTCGTCGCCATTGCCAAGACACAAAAGAGTTTCACGAACATTCCGGTGGTCTACACAACGTATGAACGCGCCATCCGTTATGTACCGCGTGAACGCCGGACTCTTTCCTATGTCCTGGCCAAAGCCAAAGACGGAGTCCCCGTGGAAGAAGTGACCAGGCGCATCCACGAACAGACAGGCCTGGGCGCGTTCACAGCCGAAGAGTTCGGCTGGAAGACCATTGGCTGGGTGCTCAAGAACACCGGCATCGGCATCAACTTCGGCACCACCATTCTCTTGGGGTTTATCGTCGGAATGGCCATTGCCGGACAAACCTTTTACCTATTCACGGTTGAAAACCTTCGACAGTTCGGCGCGCTCAAGGCCATGGGCACTTCGACATTCACGTTGGCAAGGATGATTCTATTACAAGCGTTCACCGTGGGGTTGACCGGATACGGCGTCGGCATCGGACTCGCAACAGTATTTGGGTTTTTGACAGCACGGAGCGGCGGATTGCCGTTTATCGAAACCTGGCAACTACTGCTCCTTGTCCTGGTGGCACTCCTGGCCATCTGCACATTTTCGGCGTTGATCAGCATCGTCAAACTCGCCCGGCTGGAACCGGCGATTGTCTTTCGGTGAGGATGATGGACAGCCAAACACAACCGGCGGCAGTCCGCGCACGCGGCATCGTCAAATCATTCGGCACCGGCGACACGCAGGTCACGGTGCTCAGAGGTATCGATCTCGACATATATCTGGGCGAAATGCTGTTGCTCGTCGGCGAGTCAGGCGGGGGGAAGACCACGCTCTTGTCGGCCATCGCCGGCATCCTCGACATTGATGAAGGTGACATCAACGTGCTGGGTGTGCCGCTCAGCGGGCTGCCGACAGGCAAACGGACGACATTCCGGGGCCAAACGATGGGCTTTATCTACCAGCAGTTCAATCTACTGCCCGCACTGACTGCAGCCGAAAACGTGGCGGTACCGCTCTTGATCCAGAAGATCGGACGCTCCGACGCCTTGGAACGAGCACAACGCATGCTTGACCGCGTCGGCCTCAGTGATCGGGCGGAGTTCCTGCCTAAAAACTTGTCCGTTGGACAGCAACAGCGCGTGGCCATCGCGAGGGCGCTGGTCAATGAACCACGCCTGTTGATCTGTGACGAGCCGACCGCCGCATTGGACGGTCCTAACGGACAAAAGATCATGGAGATCCTCCGCGAAGTGGGACGTTCGCCGTCCCGCTGTGTCATCGTCGTGACGCATGACAGCCGCATCTTTCACTTCGGCGATCGCATGGCTCATTTAACGGATGGACGGATTGTCAGCATCGAACCGATCGCACGCAAGGGAACAGCATGATTATCGTCAAGCGATTGAGTGTCTGGCTAGCCCTCGCCGGTGTGGGGTTTTCCGTTTGGGTTCTTATTGGAGCCAACAAGACGGAGCCGATGCCGACACCGATTTCGGAACCTCCGCGATCGCCTTACGAACAGACTGTCGCAGCATCCGGCATTATCGAAGCCGTGAATGAGAACGTCCGCATTGCCCCTCCAGTCGCCGGCTTGATTACCAAAATGTTTGTGGCGGTCGGCGACCAGGTCATGGAGCATTCGCCGCTTTTTCAACTCGATGATCGCGATCTTCGCGCCCAGTTGCTGACTCGCGAGGCGGCCATTCCTCCGTTGCAAGCACAGATCGACGAGCAAAAGTACCGGATCGGAGATCTCGACACCCAGTTGCATCGGCTCAAGTCAGTGCACGATCAACGAGCCGTCAGCGAAGACGATCTCAAACGCACCTGGTACGCGCTCGAAATGGCAAAACGAAGCTTGCAACGCTTCAACGCGAATCTGAAACAGGCCATCGCCCAACGAGACGAGGCCACGATCCTGCTCGACCGCCTGACCGTCCGCGCTCCGCGAAACGGAACGATCTTGCAGGTCAATGTTCGAGCGGGAGAATACGCGACACCCGGATTAAGCGAGCCACTCATGCTGCTCGGCGAAATCCAGCGGCTGCAAATTCGGGCCGATGTCGACGAGGTAAATGCACCGCTGGTCGCTCCACAAGCATCAGGAGTGGCCTCCCTGAAGTCTAGGGCCGGCACGAAGATTCCGTTGACCTTCGTCCGCATCGAGCCCTATGTGGTCCCCAAGAAGTCGCTGACGGGAGAGAACACCGAACGAGTCGACACCAGGGTTCTCCAGATTATCTACCGGTTTGATCGCCCACCCTTCCCTGTCTATGCCGGACAGCAGGTCGATGTCTTCATTGAACGACGGGCCTCGAACGACACCGAACGCGCGCAAGCCTCATCGGTTCCCCCACCGGAAGACAAGGCACCATGAGCACAGCGGCCAACAGCCTTGCGATGATGCTGGTGAGTCTAATCCTCTCTTCCTGTGTGCAAGGACAGGATTACCAACGCCCGCCGGTAGATGTGCCTGACGGTTGGTCACGCATGACCAACACCACCGACACCTCGATTTCCTCCAATCACCAGCCGGAGGCCGAATGGTGGAAAACCTTTCAGAATGAAGAACTCAGCGGTCTGATTGAACGAGCCCTGCAACAAAACCACGATGTCAAACGGGCGCTCGCCCGGGTCCTCGAAGGGCGCGCCTCCGTCATGTCGGCTGCCGCCGGCCTCTATCCTCAAATGAATCTCTCCAGCAGTTACAGCAACATCGCCGTGTCCAAGAACACGTTGGCCGGCTTGGGGCTGGCAACCGGACGACAACCTGGATCGCAGGTATTTGCCACCCCTGGAACATCCTTCGATCTCTGGAACAGCGCCCTGGATCTCCGATGGGAAATGGACTTCTGGGGCCGCATTCGGCGCGGACGTGAGGCGGCAGTGGCCGATGCTCAGGCCATCGAACAGGACGCCCGTGCCGTGGCGCTGACGCTGGTGAGCGACGTGGGGCAGTCCTACTTCCGGATTAGGGAACTCGACGAGCAACTGGACATCGCCAAGCGGACCCTGACTTTCCGGCAAGAATATCTGGAGATTATCCAGAAACGTGCCTCAGCCGGCTTGGCCTCCGAGCTGGACGTAAAACGCACCGAAGTGTTGGTCGCCGAAGCGGCAGGGCGTCTTCCAGATCTGGCGAGAACTCGGTCCGTGGAGTCGCATCGGCTGGAAGTGCTGACAGGGATGTCACCTGGATCGCTCGATCTTCACAGCAAACCTCTTCGCGCCGTCGTCATTCAGCCGAACATCCCTGTCGGGCTCCCCTCTCAGCTTTTGGAACGGCGTCCGGATATTCTCCAGGCCGAAGCCGCGCTTGTGGCCTCCAATGCCCGCATCGGCCAGGCTCGCGCCTATTTCTTTCCCACCCTCTCCATCACCGGCCAAGGCGGCCTGCAGAGTGTCGAGTTCTCCAACTGGTTTACCGGCAACAGCTTGAACTACAGCATCGGTCCGTCGATTATCCTGCCGATCTTCCAAGGAGGGACCAACCTTGCTCGGCTGGATTCTGCGGAGTCGCGCCATGTGCAGATGCTGGAGAATTACCAGCAGACTATTTTACAGGCGTTTCGGGAGGTCGCGGACTTGCTGACTTCGCTGAGCGCGAGAGCAGAACAGCTCGCACGGCAGCGTGATCAACTTGCTGCCGCACTGGATGCCGTGCGATTAGCCGACGTCCGATATCGCAAGGGCCTGGTGAATTATTTGGATGTGCTGGATGCACAGCGAACGGCGCTGGCAGCAGAGACCCAATTGGTCCTGATTGAACGCACTCGCTTGACGGATATGGTCGGCCTCTTTAAAGCGCTGGGAGGAGGCTGGGCGCCGTCACCCACCAGAAACCCGACCTGACACCCTCTCCTCACCCCTGCTGTCAGAAACGTAGGTTAACTTGCCATAGACTCTGTCCAGTACTATGCTGTCGGCATAGGTAACTACACTATGTCAGGACAGCAGAACATTGTGCCTCAATCCCCGTCGCCCACCATCCTGGTGGTCGATGACGAGCCCACCATCACGAAGCTGTGCAAGGAAATACTTCAGCAGACAGGCTTTTCGGTCCTCGTTGCCGACGGCAGCTCCGAGGCCCTCAAAATCTGTACGCAGCATAAAGAGTCCATCGATCTGTTACTCACAGACCTCATTCTCCCCCCTCCGGGCTTTCAATTGGCCTCAAGCTCTAATCCCTTCCCCCAGGTGCATGGCCACGAACTGGTCGTCCGCGCGCTCCGCATACGGAAAGAGCTGCGAGTGATACTCATGTCCGGCAATATCGACCAGGATTTGGCAGGATACGGCATACGCCGGGGGGATCTCCCATTTCTTCCCAAACCGTTTGAGCCCCAAGTCCTGGTGACACTCGTGCGACAGATTCTCCAAACACCTCCGCCTTCGATCGAGAGTCTGACAGCGGGCGCGCTCGGAACTCCGAAAGTCGGTGATGGGTGGTTCGATTAGCTGACGGCCCTCACGTCTTCAGAGACGACGACCATCTCTCGTCACGCAGCAACACGCAAAAGGGGGCTGCCATCTTGACGATAACAGCCCCCGTTCACATTCGCGATTACGGATTACCAGCGATCGCGCTTGCCGCCTCCGGCACCGCCACGACCACCGCCCCCACCAAATCCACCACCGCCGGTGCGAGGCTCCTGGGGACGCGCTTCATTCACGGTTAAGGTCCGACCACCCATTTCCGCACCGTTGAGAGCAGTAATGGCCGCCTGCGCTTCCGCATCCGAAGACATTTCGACGAAGCCGAAGCCGCGCGACTGTCCTGTGAACTTATCCGTAATGATCCGCGCCGAAGCGACGGCGCCATGCCGCCCGAACAGATCGCTCAACTCCTGCTCAGTCGCCGAGTAGGGCAACCCACCGACATAGATCTTTGAACCCATCTGGGGTTCCTCCTTATGAGTATGATGATATTGTCTTGTACACGAGGGACGGAGGAAGGAGCGGGCCGAAGACGCGAAGGATGCGGCGACTTAGGTCTGACTTCCGACGAGATTCTCGATCAAGGCAACATCGGTACTATAGACCTGTATGTTTGCTCCACCTCGCCGCCAGGCCCCTGCGATAAGGTGGTTGTAGGCTATCACAGCCCTCTTGAAAATGGCAATCCAAGATCCAGCAGGATGCTGAAAAAGCCTATCAGCACGGGGAAGGTTGAGGTTCAGGCTAAGGTTGAGCAAAGATGAGAACTTCAGATCTTCACTCAACCTTGACCGCGACCTCAGCCTACATTTGCAGGCTTACTCCCCAATACGCACCAGCAGTCCCCGTTCCCTGCAAAGCTCGAACATCCAATGGAAGGCGGCAATTACTATACTGAGAAGCAATAGATTGAGACCGGTCGCCCACCCAAGATGGGCAATCGGATCGGCAGAGGTGTTGAGCACGGCGCGCATCCCTTCAAACACATGAGCAGCCGGGTTCATCCAGGCAATAGTCTGCAGCCACCCGGGGAGCACCTCCATCGGATAAAACACACAGGAGATGGGCTGGAACAGGAACACCATACTCCAAGCCAGGACTTCTGCTTCCTGGCCAAATCGCATGATGAGGGCCGTGGTCAGTACCCCGATAATCCATCCCGTTATCACGAGATTCAAAACAAAGGGAACCAGCCACATCCCGATCACGAAGATGTTGTAAGAGTAGAACAGGCCTGCGCAGACAACCATCACAATAGAAACAGCCACTACCTTAAAGACGCTCATAACCATCGTCGCGGCGAGAAACTCGCTCGGCTTGAGCGGACTGGCGAACAAGTTCATGAGATTTCTCGCCCAAATCTCCTCCAGGAACGAAATTGTAACCCCCTGCTGAGCTCGGAATAGCACATCCCACAGGATCAACGCCCCCAAAAAGAACGTCACCGCCCCCGGGATCTGTCCCTGGAATTTCATGAGATAGACCGTAATGAATCCCCAAATGACGAGGTCCAGAAACGGCCAATAGAAGATCTCCATCATACGCGGCAAACTGCGCCGGTACAGATACAGATGCCTCGCCACCAACGCATAGATCCGATGCAATTTCATAGAGATCAGCCTGAAAGTCATCAAGTCAAAGGTCGTCAAGTCGCTAACAAGTCTGAAAACTTTATGACCTGATGACGTTGTGACTTTGACGGTTTTCTATTTTTCCCGCGCCAACTTCACAAATACTTCTTCCAAGTCCGCCTCCCCAAACCGCGCCACAATCTCCTGCGCCGTCCCCTCCGCCACAATCTTTCCCCGCTGGAGAAAGATAATCCGATCCGACATCTCTTCCATCTCGTGCATGTTGTGCGACGTATAGAGCACGCTGAGGCCCGACGATCGTCGCTCCTCTTTGAGAAAGCCCCGAATCTTTTGCGCGATATCGGGATCCAGACTCGCGGTCGGCTCGTCGAGGAACAGAATCTTCGGTTCGGTCAAAAAGGCCTTGGCCAGCCCAAGTCGAGTGCTTTGACCGGAAGAGAGCTTGCGCGTCACTTTATGACGAAATTCCTCCATCTCAAGCCGCTTCACGATGTCATTGACCCGCTCCTGGATCTTGGTCAGACCATACAGCCGCGCAATCACCCAGAGATTCTCCTCGACCGTAAGCGCCTGCGGCATGGACACGTAGGTCGAAGAAAAATTCACTTGCTGTAGAATCTCTTCGCGATTGGTCGCCAAATCGAGTCCGAACATCTGAATGGAGCCGGCCGTCGGTGTCACCACCCCGAGCAGCATTTGAATCGTGGTGGTCTTCCCCGCCCCGTTCGGGCCCAGCAATCCAAGAATTTCTCCCGGTCTGATCTCGAACGAAATATCATTGACGGCGACGAACTCACCGAACCGTTTCACCAAATGTTGGACGTGCAGGACAGGTGTGGACATGAATGATCAGCGACTTAGCAGAATGCTGAGGAGCCTGTCTGACATTGCCGTTCGTGACGAGGCGAAGGAGGTGCGACCAGATGCGAGGCCGCAGGCCTGGAAAAACCGGAGACGTATTCGCTGGAATACGTTGAGGATTTTTTCAGGCCGAGAACGACGCAGATGGTCGCAAATCGTTCGCCGCAGTAGAACGGTCAATGTCGGACAGGCTCCTGAGCGCGCGCGAGTACCAGCAATGAAAGCTAGGACGACGACCGCTTTAGGTTTCCAGCCCATACTCCGCACGAGACGGTGATCGTGGAATCTGCTTGATGATCAAGGCGGCCAGGCCGACGACATCATCCAGGCCGAACAGCGGTACGGAGAGATCCACAGGCTTGTCCGATACCACCGCGAGCAGCCCTTCCATGGAAACAGGAATTTCGCCGATCTGATCACGGACAATGACGATCTTCGGATACCCTTCGTATTTCCACCCCTCGGCAATGATCAGGTCATAGGTGTGATCGAGAAACCGATCCCGCACATCTTCGACATTCATCTGATCGGACACATCGGCAAACATCGCCATACTGCCCTTGGAGAGCACCACCACGCTGCTGGCGCCGGCGCGCTTGTGGCGCCAGCTATCTTTTCCTTCCGTATCGAGGTCGAACCCATGTCCGGCATGCTTGACCGTCGCCACCTTGTAGCCGGCCCGGACCAACTCAGGAATCACACGCTCGATCAGCGTGGTTTTTCCGCTGTTCGAGCGACCGACAAAACAAACGATGGGCACGGCCATTGATGTTACCGGCCAATGGTCCATCGTCATTGGTCAACGGCAATCAAGAATGATTCTTGCCAATGACGAATGACTGATGACTATTGACCTCCTTTCCTTAGTTAGCAACAGGACAACCGGTGAGGTCCGGCGTGAATGTGTTCCGCGTGGCCGGCCCAGGTCTCTCCGCTCAACAGTTGAACCGATACCAGATCGCCCGGGTTCACTCGTTCAACTTCGACGGGGATATCGATCAAACAATTGGCCTTTACCATAGAAGTCAATATCCCGGACCCTTGCGCACCAGTCGTTCGAACCTTGAAGACACCGTCTTCTTGTGTGAGCACACCGCGGAGGAAGTGGCGCCGATCCGTCCGTTTGGAAAACTTCTCCTGGAAGATCGCCTGCACGACCGGCCGACCGTAACTCCGGTGTCCGCTCATTTTGAGCATCGCCGGCCGCACGAGCTGCTCGAACGTCACCATGGAGGACACAGGATTTCCCGGCAACCCGAAGGCCAGCTTACCCTGGATCTTGCCGAAGGCAAGCGGCTGCCCAGGCCTGATCGCCAGCTTCCAGAAGTTCATTTCTGCGCCCAGTTCGTGGAAGACCGCCTTTGTAAAATCGTAATCGCCCATCGACACGCCACCGGACAGCACCAGAATATCTGCGGTCAGTCCATGCGAAATCTTTTCCTTCAGCGCCGCAGGCGTATCTCTCGCAATCCCCAGCAACAGGGGAATGCCGCCCGCCTCCTGCACCGCTGCCGCAATCCCATAACTATTGGAGTTGATGATTTTATCTTCGCTGAACCGCTCGTCCAAATCCGCCAATTCATCGCCGGTCGAAAGGATCGCTACACGGGGGCGTTGATAGGCAAAGACGAATGACTTGGCAAGGATCGCCAGCATTCCCGCTTCACCCGGACGAATCTGGGTCCCCTTGCCGATAATGCACTCGCCCTTCTTGACGTCTTCGCCTTGAGGCCGAATGTTGGCACCTTGCTGTTCCGGCTTGAAGACGCGAACGGAATCCGCGGTATGCTCAGTGTCTTCCACCTTCAAGACCGTGTCTGCCCCCTTCGGGAGCGGGGCCCCGGTCATAATGCGAATCGCCTGCCCCGCGCCGACGGACTTTGCCGGCATCGTACCCGCAGCCACATCTTCGATCACCGTGAGCGTCACCGGTTTCTGAATCGCATGCTCCTGCTTGATATCGTCCCACCGCACCGCAAACCCATCCATCGCACTGTTGTCCCATGGTGGATTATCCCGTTCCGCCACAATGTCCTCGCCGAGGACACGGCCAAGGGAATCGAGGATCGAAATTTTCTCCAAGCCCAAAGTCGGCGTGGCCTCCAACACGATCCGCTGCGCCTCCTGCAGCTGAGTCAGCCCCTCTTGCGCGTCTGTGGCCTTCACGGTCTCTCCTTCATCAGTGTGCCTGCCGGGATGCGATTTTCACGAGCGACCCGCGCTTCTTGCAGAACGCTTCAACCTTATTGGCAATCTCGTGATAGCACTCGGCCGTGGCGGTATCGGAATTGAACATCGCAAATGGCTCACCGGCATCAGACTGGATCACGACATCGGGGTCGAGCGGAATGCGCCCGAGGAAGGGCACGCCCATATCAATCGCGGAGGCTTCCCCGCCGCCTTTCCGGAACACCTCGATGTGGTTGTGACAATGGGGGCACTCCAACCCGCTCATGTTTTCGACAATCCCAATGATCGGGACTTCGCTGTCTTTGCAGAACGTGACCGACTTGCGGGAATCCAGCAAGGCCACTTCCTGTGGCGTCGTTACGATCACCGCGCCGCTGACATTGCCGAGCAGATCGATGGTCGTGACCGATTCGTTGCCGGTTCCCGGAGGTAAGTCGACAAACAAGAAATTGAGATCCTGCCATTCTACACCGCCCAAGAGTTGGTTGATGAACTCATACTTGTACGCATCGCGCCAGATGATCGGATCGTCCGAATTCTGCAACAAGAAGGACATCGAGGCAATCTTGAGGTTATACGCCTGAAACGGGATAATCCCGCCTGAGCTGCTGATCTTAAGCTTCTGCCCTTCTGCACCCACCATCTTTGGAATGTTCGGGCCATGGATATCCATGTCGCAAATGCCGACATGCCACCCTTTGAGCGCGAGACTCACAGCGAGGTTCGTCGTACAGGTACTCTTTCCGACTCCACCCTTGTTGCTCATGATGAGCACTTTGTATTCGATCCGCTCCATCCGTTTGGCCACCAACCAGCGACTGTGCCCCTCCTTGTCCTTCTGACAGGTTTCGTTCTCATCGCAGATCGCGCAGGCCCACATGTAGACGCAGGCATCGCTGCCGCCGGAGCTGGGAGGTTGAATGACATTCAATTCACGAGCCATATATCTTCCTTCTGTACAACGTTACGCCCGATTTGCCGGTTCTCGTCAGCGCCGTCGATCTGTCGGCACACCGACGTAGTCGCCCTCTCCCGCGTTTGGGAGTCCCACCGACGGCGCCCTGCCGATTCCTGCCGCTGCAGTGGCCACGGCCGGCACAGCTGACCCCTCCGGCACCGCCTTCTTTTTGTTGAAAAACCCTGCGCTCAATATGCCGACTTCGTAGAATACATACATCGGCAGGGCCATGAGACATTGGTTGAAGGGATCGGGCGTTGGGGTAAGAATTGCGGCAAAGATGAACGAGCCCAGCAGGGCCCACTTGCGATACCGCCTGAGAAAAGGCGCATCGACCCACCCAAACTTCGCCATGAGAGTGATCGCGAGCGGGACTTCGAAAATCAGCCCGAATATCATCAAGAACCACAGGGCAAATCCTACGTACTGCGCAATGGAGATCTGGGGAATGAAGCCGGCGTTGACGCCATAGGAGACCAAAAAATTCAGCGCAAACGGAAGCACGAAGAAAAAGGAAAAGCCTATCCCTGCGTAAAAAGCCACGGCAGTCAACAGCACAAATGGCCCGACAAAGCGCCGTTCCTGGGCATGGAGTCCCGGCACGACGAATTGCCAGACTTCCAACAGAATGTACGGAGTCACGGCGACGAGAGCAAAGAGCCCGGCCACCTTGACGTTTTGCCATAACGCTTCAGCCGGCGAGAGAAAGACGAACGGAATAGTCGGCAGATCGGTCGGCACCCACGACAGGGAGCCAGGCATAAACATGTTCTGGAGGGGGATGCGAAGCCACTTGACCAACATGTCGGCATAAAAAAACGTGCCGACAAACACCACGGCGGTGATGATAACCGCGCGCGTCAGCCGGACCTGGAGCTCCACGAGGTGCTCCATCACCGGCATTTTCTTATCTTCCAGCGGCTTGAAGATCGTGTCTTGCAGCCACTTGTTGAGCGAACTCAGGCCGTTGGACATACGATCCGCTCATCCGATGGCTAGCCGCGACCGCTCGGATGCCGAGCGGCCGCAGCCAGCGTCATGCCGGTTACTTGGGATTGACCGCGACAAACAGGTTATTCCCCTGTCGGCTCAGGAGCAGGACGGCCAACTCGTCTTTTTTCAACTTACTCGAGGCTTTCTGGTAGTCGTCGAGCGTCTTCACAACTTCGTGGTTCACTTCCTGAATCACGTCGCCGCGCTGCAGACCAGCCGCTTCCGCAGCGCCGCCGCCCTCGACCGACGTCACGACCACGCCCGTCATCTTTGCCGAGATGTTCAATTGACTCATCGTAGCTGAGTCCAACCCCTGCACACGGAGAGAGGCCAAGACATTATCCGGCGGCTTCACCGTCTCGACCGGTTCCTTGGGAGCTGACGGCTCTTTTTTCGCCAACATTTCATCCGTCGGTCGCTCCGCCACCTTCACGGCGATCGTCTGTTCCTTGCCGTCTCGCAACACCTTCACCTGCGCATCCTTGCCGACGATAGTACGCGCGACGAGGTTTCGCAACTGACTTACGTTTTGGACTTCTTTCCCGTTGAATGCAATCACCACATCGCCGCGCTTCACACCCGCAGCATGAGAAGGGCCGTTCTCATTCACATCGCTGATGAGTACTCCTTTGCGCTGTTCCGGGAGCTTGAAGGATTTGGCCAAGGCCGGCGTGATCTCTTGAATCGCGACACCCATCCAGCCGCGCACAACCTTGCCGGTCTTCTGCAGACTGTCAACGATATCCAATGCGATACTGCTGGGAATGGCAAATCCAATCCCTTCCGACCCGCCGGTCCTTGAGAAAATTGCCGTATTGATCCCAATGAGTTCGCCGCTCACATTGACCAACGCCCCGCCGGAATTGCCCGGATTAATTGCAGCGTCGGTCTGGATGAAATCTTCATAGTCTGCAATGCCGACGTTGCCGCGTCCCAAGGCACTGATGATGCCCAGGGTCACGGTGGAACTCAGTCCGAACGGGCTGCCGACGGCCAACACAAGATCGCCGACCTGCAATTTCTCATACTCAGCCCATTTTAAGGCTGGGAGGTTCTTCGCCTCGATCTTGACCACAGCCAAGTCCGTCTTCGGATCAGTTCCCACCACTTTCGCGCTAAATTCACGTCGATCGCTGAGCGTAACGGTAATCTGCGTGGCGCCTTCGACCACGTGGTTGTTGGTCACGATAAATCCGTTCGGATCAAAAATGACGCCGGATCCGGCGCTTTGATCAGGGCGTCCATGCCCCGGAGGCATCGGCGGAGGAGTCGGGAGTTCACCCCCTGGCGCTTCTTCACCCGGAGGTCCACCAAAGGGACCTGGGGGCAACGGCGGTCTCCGGCCTCGTCCCCCACCTTCCCCACCCCCGGTCACTGCAATGTTCACCACTGCCGGCGTGACCTGCTTGACGATCTCTGAAAATCCTTGTGTCAGCCCGGCTGGAACCCCGGCAGCTAAGGCTGTGGGTTCACTCGGCAGGACAGCAAACACGAAGGTGCTCATGACTAGACCGATACCTGCGACAAGACCTGGGACATTTCCCCCCTTGCTCCGCGTGACCATAACAGCATTCCTCCACAGGGTTAACCGACGTGACCGCATGAGCTGAACGGTGCATTGTACACTATCCGTTCCGAGGGCTTCAAAGACTAATAGTCCCCGTCGGACCCTCACCAAATAGAGCCCAAAGGGGACGTTGAATATGACCGCCGCGCGCGCGCGATGCGAGAAAGGCGCGATCCGAAGTTCGAAGCTCCGGATTCGAAGTTCCGAAAACCTCGAACTTCGGACCTCGAACCTTGAACATTTCCCCCGTCTCGCTCGTCCCACTTGCCACGCTATTCCACTCCCTTTAGCCCGCTTTACTCATGAAGGTTTGTCGCCAAAGCGCTCGAAGCCTGTTCCTCGTAAAGCGCATCTCGTGTTTCCAAGGAATGTTCAATGCGTAATTCTCGATGTTCAATTGAACATTCAACATTACACATTGAGCATTACGGTTACTGAAATACCCCAGGCCAAGAGCGCTGGAGCTTCAGCACCAGCCGCTTAGCCGCTTGCTCAAATGACACGACACGCAGCGTATTCGGCGCGCCTTCGTATGTTGGAGGCCAAATACGCCGCTGATCTTGAGGGCGTAGGTAGACAGCCGGATACCATTGATTGATCCCTGGTGCACTCGGACGATCCAGTGTGGCCCAGCCCCGTCCTTCGGCCTGTATCAGGGTTTGATTGTGTTGCAAGTTCAATAGGGCGAATTCCAGCAGCGACCAGTTATCTCGACGAAATCCAGGCTGCGCGTGCCTGGTCCATCCCAGAAAGAGCGTCACGGGATATTCCTGCTCGGTGCTGGAGACAACCACGACGGCCAGATAGTCGAGCCCGCGTTGCCGGCCCAGTTCTGCGAACTGGGCCCAATCCCCATGCGGCTGCGGCCTGATATGGTCGGCTGGGATCAGCTCTGTTATCGCCACCGGAATCGCACGGCCGAGGTCCCGTTGTAGGCTTTCTCCGAGGCGAGCCAGTGCCTCTTCCGGCAAATTCTGAGCCGCACCCGGCGCTGCCGTATCTGACACCACGACAAGCCCTGCCTGTAGTGGCCGCTGATTGATCCTCGCAAAAGCGTTTTCGCCGGCCAGGTGCTCTGTGGAAATATAATCGCCGATCCGTGCGGGTGGAATGGCGGAGGCACAAGAAACCAAGAATAGCGCGCTGAGCGTGAGACTTACTTGATTAAGCAAATAGCTCATCCCGCACCTCCCGGCCATGCAGGTTCTTCCATCGCGCCTCTCCACTCTTGTACGCTCACTCCCCATCGGCAGAACTGTCAAGTCCACTAGCCCGCATTATTCATGACGATTCGTCGCGAAAGCGTGCCAACCGGCCAGGCCAGAGGCGCGAGGCTAGTGGCTAGAGGGAAGAGCCGTGCTTTCGACGGGAATTCTTCGCCCCTAGGAGCCTGTCCGACATTGATGAAAAAGAGCCATGATCCTGACTGCTGATTCCCGTTTTAACGTCCTAAGAGCTGGGGTGAACTGGAGAGACCGGCTACTTCTTGGCTCTTCGCTCCACCTTGCT
>Ga0334722_10002306_pt1 | contig 21808 bp, 22 predicted proteins | sample C3_bottom_MG_FD_207210 | JGI IMG/M metagenome (GOLD analysis project Ga0334722, IMG submission 207210) | Sediment microbial communities from Yellowstone Lake, YNP, Wyoming, USA - C3_bottom | ecosystem: Environmental > Aquatic > Freshwater > Lake > Sediment | place: USA: Wyoming | collected... | reverse complement strand
GTTGAACCATCGGCCCTGGTAATACGGGTGACTTCATCAAGTGTCCTGCCAATCCTTCCAGTAGAATCAACGGTCAACTTATCTGCCATTGATGAAGGCGGGGCATAATAATCTTTGCCATTCTGCGTTAAAACAGGCGAGCCACTGCTTATCGCGCCGTTGGGGTTGTCGCCGGTAGGAACACAAACGACGACATTATTGGAAGAGGTGCCTTGTGTCCAACCTGGCCCGAGACTGGTACAATCAGCAAAGGCAAAGGTAGAAGAGAGAGTCAGGATCAGCGTCAAAAACGCAATCAGTTTGCGAGGCGTAAGCATAGTTGCACCAGGTTTTTGATGAGGCCGATGGCGAAGCAGGCCGCGAAAAAAAGCGCCCAAAAGGTACGGGTCTTCAGGCTACGAACATCGAGATTCATTATCGAAACCTCAAGACACGAATGACCAGGGAGGCAGCAGCAACAAGGAGCGCAACGCCAATGATGGGAACAGCGACACCCGAGAAATCAGAAACTAGCAAAGCAACGTTAAAGCCTGCCGGAAGCGTCATCATGGCCCTAAAACCTTAAGGTCGTGGCAAGAGCGAAAGAAAGCGCACAGAAGCCGCCCAGGAGATATGAAACCATGTAAGAGTCCATTTTTTATCAACCTCCGATTTTACGAATGATCGAAAACACCACGGCGACAATTACACCGCAGACCCACCCGACCATCACGACCCCGAGGCCGGCACCGAAAGAAGAAATATCCAGGACCATCAGCAATCTCCCTTTCCTTGGCCATAACGGCGTAAAGCGCTTCTGTATCGTGATTGGGCCATATCCCTTTCAACTTGGGAGCCTGACTGTCTCGCCTTCTGCAATGCCTTGAAAGTCGAATGGACACAGTCGCTGCTTTTCTTCTCCGTATAGCGACCGGCCAGAACGCCAAATATGAGATCAGCCCCGAAAGCGATGAAGGATATGGTCAGTAGACCGATAACAGCAGTGGTGAGGTCTGTTATCAGTCCACCGGTCAAATTCGATATGGCGCTGAAAATGAGATCAACAGGAGTCATGGATCACCAGAAAGAAAGGGTGAGGGGAGAGCCCCCCACCCTTCCGGAAAAATTAACGGCCAGCCCGAAGGGTCTTTTTGATGTAGTACGCCCCCAGGAACAACAGGTTGATGCCGATAAAGGCAATCAACAGGGTGGAAACGTTGGTGGAAACACCAGCAACGTCAACGGCGGTAAAGAGTGCATCCATGTTACAGTCCTCCTAAATAGAGATTTGACTACGTCAGCACCTTGTAAATGATGCCAATACCAGCAACGATCAGCAGAATGGAAATTATGCCGCCAGCGGTAGACAAAACGTCTGCCCTGATGCCGACAAAATCCGCCGCGCTGATTAGTGGTGTCCACGACATTTGCATCACCTCGTGCTTGGGTTTTGGGCACGATGCCCGGTTCGTTGTATATGCTAAAGTGTGCGCCTCACTTTTCGCCGGGATGCGGATTATGCGGCGTCAAGCCACAGTTCTGGGGTGTAATTGGACTTGCCGGTGTTTTTGTCTCTCCAGTAGCGGGATTTGATGGAAACTTGGATGTCCACGCTGGCCCCTTGCTTGTCGATCTGGCGGTCGGACTTCACGGAAAAACGATGGGGGCTTGAATACTCGTCAGGAGCCGGAAGGATGACAAGGCTCTCATAGATGGGACCGTTCTTGCCGTCAAACTTCTCGAATTTGTCGAGCTTGCCTTGCAGTCTCAATTTTAGTTCGTTGGGGATCTTCTTGGTGTCTGTGACCGGGTTTTTCTCACTCATGGTTTTTTCCTCTCTGGTTGTGGTCATGTAACGGCAGATTCTAATTGTATTTTCTGCCACGGTTAAACTGCGCTTTGAAGGGGGACGATGCCCCCGGTATGCTTCGGGCAGCTACGCCTTGCGGCGTTTCGGACTGGCTAGCTGGTCTTGCACAAGAAAGACGCTTACGAGCAGTGTCATAGCCAGGGGCATCACCAAGAAAAAAAGGGTTACAATGACGGCCCTCATGAACAGCCAGATATCCAAGAAGGAATGGGGTCATGGCCTAAACCTCTTAGTAAAATCTTCATATTCGGATTGACTGGAGGAAGTCAGGGAAACGCCTTTGAGTGACAAAAGGCGACGATAATGGGGAGGAAAATGGGAGCGGGTCCGACCTGATTGAACCGGGAAAACATCGACAAGCTTGCCGTCAACAATCAGCTTGTAATAGATCGGCAGAGGTTTTCTCTTTTTCATGCCGCCACCATTTCAACCTTTTCCAACCAGGTACGATAGTCCAAGGTCTTGTTGACCTTGTGTTCGTGTAACAGAAATTCAAGATATGCTTCACGGGGCACTATGGTGACCGTTGCACCACGAAGCTCAATCAGGTGGATATAACAACGATGCGGACGACCCAGAATGTCGGAGGTCCGAAAAATTTCGATTGTTTCCGCTCCAAATCCTACTCGGATGTATTTTTCTTCTCGTCTTGGCTTCATGGCCCTAGCCTCTGCGGCTCCTGTTTTTTGATAACGAATCAACAAAAAGTGTGTATTATGAAAAACGATGGAATAACGGATACATGATAGTTAGGATATGTATCTTTAAGTTTCTTATATATCTTAAAGTTTCCCTATGTCAAGCAAAAATATATTCGAAAGTTTCAAAAAAGAAAATGGTCAACGCCTCAAGGATATCCGTAAAGAACTCGGATTAAGCCCTGAAGCGGCAGCTGCCAAAGCCAACGTTTCCGCTCAACAGTGGAGAAAATACGAAAGAGGAGAAGCTGAACCGAAAATTTCAAAAATGACTTTTTTGTTTCAGGCCGGGTTTTCTTTGGAATGGATAATGACCGGCGAAGGTCCAAAGCGGTTAGGCGAAAACGTCATCGTGTCGGATCAGGAAAGCTCGCAAAAAGGAATTATTGAAGAGTGGGTGCAAGATGTGAGGGAAAAAGAAGGTCATGACGGGAGGCTTGTCATGGAGCTTTCTTTGCAGGTTCCAGAGTTTCGGGAGTGGTACAAAGAGAAAAAGAACAAATCCGGCAAGATTGAGGCTGGTTCACCCCATGAGAATGTAGCATAACAAAAAGATAGAGTGCAATGAAAGGGGTGGTCAATAGAAATGCCTGCCAGTACAAAAGTTCCTCAAGAAATTTACGTCTGGGTAGACGATTCCGGGACAACACACTTCACTAACACCATCAAAAAAGAAACAAGCATATCGGTCCCGCCGACAATAAGCCAACCATCGCCAGAACAATCTCAGAAGCAAGAAAAGCCTACAGTTCAAGTTGTACAGCCGATTATCGAGCAACACGCTGTGAAGCCAGTTATACAGCAGAATGTGGCCAAACCAGTCATGCAATCACAGGTTATCAAGCCGCCGCAAGCGGCAAACGGCAGTAAAGTGACCGGGCTTGGCTCCCTGGTGTTCATGATTGTGATGGTCATAGCATTCAGGTTGTTTTTTGACAGTATAGGAAAAAAGCGTAGAGAAAGAAAACGCTACGGTAAAATTAGAGAATTACGGCCAGAACCGAACCCTCCTATACCGCCAAGGCCATTCTGGACGCTGGAGTTTATAAGAAGCCTTGAATGGCGAGAATTTGAAAAGCTTTGTGCAACAGTGCTCGAAACAAGAGGTTTTTATGTAAAATTAGGAAACATGGGCGCAGACGGAGGGACCGACATCCATATTTACAAGCCACAAGAGCTTGAAAAGTTATATGGAATCGCACAATGCAAGGCGCATAGACAAGAAATAAAGGTAGACATCGTAAGGGCTTTCAGGGGTGTAATGGCCGCCCAGGAGATCACGAAAGGTTTCTTTTTTACCTCTGGAGGATTCTACAAAAAGGCAAGGGCCTTTGGGGAAGAGCAGGGGATGGAGCTTGTTACCGGTGATGACTTGTTGGGGGAAATCACCTGTCTACCCCAGGAAAAGCAAGAAGCTATGCTGCAAGAAATCGTCAACACTGATTACACAACGCCGACATGCGTAAATTGCGGAATCAAAATGGACAAAAAAAGCAGCCCCCAAAGTGAATATCAATTTTGGGGCTGCCTTAATTATCCAAGGTGCAAAAATAAGCTGGAACTCAGGTGGACAGACAAAGAAAAATAAAATTTGTCTTTGTCTGAAATTGATAATCTGGTTAAACATTGCAAAAAAGGAATGCTATGGATTTATCAATCACGTTTTATGATATTCACCGATGCGGTTATTATGATTGGAATAAATCAGACCCTGAGTTTGGTCGAATAGATTCAATCCTTGATGAGCTAAAATTTTGGACTGAAGGGAAACCGCTAAAGAAGACTTGCACATATGAAATCGCTGAAAATTCCAATATATTAAAAACATACTGCTTTGATATTTGCTGTAGCAAAGATAAAAAAGATTGGCTTATTACAACATGGAATGAGGTTCCATCAATTGATGGAAAGATGGCATCAGTAAATGGTGACAATATTGTTGGTAGTGCTTCGGTTAAGCTGTCATCGCTACCAGCTGGTGGAATACCAGGATATCCAACATATTTCTGGATTATTCCAGATAAAAATAAATATGCAACTGTGACTGAGGTGAGCAACCTTAATGGCAATACTGCATTTAAGGTGTTTATGAATGAATTTGTGGCAAAATTCACTAGATTTGTTGTGCTAAATGAAGATGCAGACGTAGATCATTCGATATCCGGTTTCAGAAAAAGCAAAGAAGACGAGCCTTCTTTGCTGTACGCAAAATTTCTTGCATACATGATAAGAAATAAAAGCCAAATAAATTTAATAAGAAACAATTGCAACAAAATAAGAAAAGTTATCAGAAAAAATAAATTGGAAACTGAAACAAACGCTCAAGGTGTGCGCGATTTAATCAGCATGTTGAGCATGGGGCTCTACCAGAATGAACTGAAAAAGGATGAGTATAAAGTAAAAATTGAAATTGATTATCAACCAACATTAGAAGAGCTTGATGGAATTATTGATGCATGGATGGAAAGCCATGACAATAGCACGTTGTGGGATAATGTTGGGTTTCAGTTTATAGGGGAAGGATTGAAAACGCACTGGTTGAGTCATTCTATAGCCAGGTATAATGGTGATTTCAAAGTCGAAATTAAGGATGGTAATGTTATAGAGTCTGCATCACTCCTGGGTAAACTTGTTTTGAATAAGCAAGTAATTATGAGAGTTATTGATGAATAATAAATATAGTATTTTCGCATTATTATTTTTGGTTGTGATAGTTTTTTCTCTTATCGGTGGAGGGATATTTTGTTTTTCTGTTGGCGGGGAAATAAGCATTTCTTTGCAAATTGAGATATACAAAGCGTTGAAAGATGTTTCTGTTGTAATATTTGCTATTCTTGGTATTTGGATTGCTGTTATTTGCCCAGACATATTAAGAGAGATTTACAGAGATGGTATAAGTGCGGATAGCGCAAAAAAAGAATTAAACAAGGTAAAGTTACTATCTGTTCCAATGCTTATTGCTGCATCTTGTTTTTGTATAATTATTTTTGTTTTGTTTATATATCCATCATTAATACATAATTCTTTCATGGTATCTAATAAGATATATATTAGAAAATTGTCTTATTTATTTTTATATATAATATTGGTTGTCCAGTTTTGGTCTTTGTTTATTTCGATTCTCCCAACGCTAAGTTTTGTAGATAATATAAAAATTCATATTAAAAAAAAGGAAAATAAACAAATGTACCAGAAAAACATTCAATAATGTGTCTTTGGGACAAGCATAGGGCAAGCCTGTAAAGATTGGGTTTTATCGACACGAGACGTAGTGAGAAATAAATTATGCCCGTCACCTGAATCGTTGTTAAAATCGTAAACCTTTAAAGGAGTGTTGGCCATGGCTCAAGTCACCTATCCATGTTATTGGCAAAAGAAGGACAATAAAGGGCAGTGGTATTGGATTTACTATGCAAAAAATGGTGAGGAAATCGCAAGAAGCAGCGAAAGCTACATAAAACGTACAGATTGTGCGCATTCGATTTCATTGGTCAAAAATTCCTCGAGTGACCCACTCTTTTATTCTGAATAACAGGCCACCCTTGACAATTTGGTCAAATTAAGCGCGACGAATCGCCAGTTTTTTCAATCACAAGGCAGTCTTCGCAGCAGCTTGCCAATACGTTGTGCAATTGAGCCGGAAACAATAGGAAACGAACGGGTTAACTCCCGCCGTTCAGACAGGTTTTTTTTAGGGGCCTTTTTGGGGGCCTTCTTGAAGTTTCCAAAATAGATCATTCCGCCATTACAATGCGTTGCATATCAAGTTCGAATAAGACCTCCGCACCATTTGATAGTCCGATACCTTCCGGTATCGTCCTGAAAGCCCTGAGAAATCAGGGCTTTTTCTTTTTCTGTTGTCCGCCGACTTCCATCCTACTCAGGCCTCCATCATCTCCCAAAGCGTCTGGCCCAAAGCGAACAACGGCGCGACAAACAGGGTGACAATGAGCAAGGCCTGTTTCTGTAGCCACGCATTCGTAAGCAGATCGATCATCCCGCCGGAGTCGCCAGCCAGCCAGAAAGCCAGGAGAGGAAACAGCAAGGCTCCCACCCCCAGCAGAACCACCTCGGTAATGAGCAACTTCCTGGCAAACAGCTTTGCCCCGTCATACAAAAGCCTTACCCAGTCCATCCTCGCAGAAAGCGTTTTCATGGCGTCGCAACTCTCCCGAACCTGGGCCAACATCTCCTGAACAGCATGGTAGAGTTGGCCATGCATATTCTGCTGGGCAAGGCCTTCGATTGCACTCAGATTTTCCCGAGTCGCCTGGAGAATTTCCTGAAAATTTCCAAAAGAAGATTGGTAGGGATAGCCCTGCCAGTATCGCCGGAATGCCTCCCAGGTCGCCAGCATCCGGGCAATATCGGCCTTCATGGCGTCAAGGGCGTTTTCCTGCAATCGGTAGCAGGCGTGCGACAACGTCTGCGTCTTGTACGCCACCTCTAGCAGGTCGTAATAACTGCCCTGGGCAAACTGCGTCTCGAGGCCGTCAAGGTCGGTCAACAGGGCCGCCGGACGTTCATCCCCGGTAAACCAGGTCTGTAAATCCTGGCAGACCGTCTGGGCCTGGAGCAGGTTTTCTTCCGCCTCCTGTCGCTGGACCTGTAGCCGGACAGCGAGAAGATCCTCCACCGGCCCGGCTACGGCAAGCAGTTGCGGGTCCATGAGCGCAGTCAGAAACAGCTCTTTATGGTCGGCAACCAGGGCTCGGAGCTGCCGGAGGCCTTTCTCGCCCATCTCCCCTTGAATCATGAGCTGGACCTGCCGGTACAGGGCCTCGGCAAGATCCCGCCGCAGACTGAAAACATTATCCAGAGCGTGCCCCGCCTTCCAGTGATCATCGTGCAGGGCATAATACCTGGCCTGCAACAGGGCGATATAGATCTTTTCCTTGTCAGCGTTCGCTATGCCTGCGGCATGTTCCAGAAAATGCTCCAGATCGTTGTCCCGCTCGAGCTCCAGGGCGACAAAGGCCCGACCGATTGTGGCATAAAACTGCTTGCCCTTGGGTCGTCTGCTTTCCTCGACAAAGAGATCCTCGGCTTGGGCATACTGGCCCACCCGCAGACAATCAAGGCCCAGATGCAGGCTGTGGCTGTCCACCGAGACCGTTTCCGGCTTGGTCAATTCCTCCCATTTGGCATTGGTGTTAAAGGCAATGTTCCACAAAAACCTGGGCTGACAGACCAGATTCAGGTCAAAATAGGCAAGATAGACTTGAAGGAGCGGGCTCTGACGGATTTGGGACACGGTAAGCCCAGCCGCCATCATGTTGGTCAATTTTTCCTGAGTGGCCAGGGCCTTGCCAAAGAGTTCACTCAATGTTTCAAGGGGCAGATACCCGGCCAGGGAAATCCCCTGGGTGGCCATGGTCAACATTTTTCCAGGGCAGTCTGCAGGCCTGTGGATGGTCATGCCGCAGTAGAAACAGGGAGCAAACGGTCCGGCAAGGGGAAGGGCGCGATGGGGAAAAATCTCGACACGCGGAATTTCCGAAACAGAGAAGGAGAGAAGATACAACCCGTTGCCAGCCTCGGCAAAGGTGTGGGGTAACGCATTGTTACCGGCCAGGCTTTCCGTCCACTGCTGTTTCAGGGGTCGGGTTACATAGGGCTGCTCGTGCTGGAGAAGATCCCAGAAGCTTGCCGTAGCGTCATGCAATGGGCCAGGCGGATCTCCCTCTCTTTCGAGGTGCAGAAGAATGTGCAGGGGCAGGGGGCCGACATTTTTCTTCCACTCATACGCTTTTTTCAACCGGGCCAGACTTTCCTGTAGCGTGATACAGGCGATATCCGGCTGCGCAAAATGAAACAGCAGCAGGGCCTCCGTACTGGCCGGATCTTCTTTCCCTTTTACGGCAAGAGCCTGCCGCAGGTCCAAAAGAAAATCCGCCCAGTTCTCTCCCAGGATAGCCTGTCCCTGGGAGTTCAGGGCCTGTAGAGCAAGAAGAAAAGTAAATTCTGCTGCCATGGAGAAATAGCCTGTCCTTGTCGAAAAACGTCCAGTCCTGGCCTACAGACACTTGTCCAAGATGGCGCGGGCTTCCTTGTGTCCGGGATCAATCCGGAGCACCTTCGAAACCCACTGGTCGGCCCGCACCGGAAAGTTCATGGCATAATAGGCTTTGCCCAAGGCGAGAAAAAGCTCGATGTCCTCGGAGATTTTTTCCGCCGCCTTTTCCAACATCTTGACTGCTTCGTTGGGGTCGCCTGCAGTATACAGAGCCATGCCGATTTTTTTGTGGAGATAGATGCGCTCCGGGTCCGCCTTCAGCACCTCGCGGTAGGATTTAACCGCCAGCTCCCCCAGGCCGCAGCCATTGCAGGTGTCGGCAATATCTTCCTTAAAGTCGATATCGTTGCTTTTTGTTTTCAACACCAGACGCAGGACTTTCTCCGCCTCGGGCATCATTTTTTTCTTGATGAGAAGCTTGGCAAAATTCATGGCCCGGTCCGCATGCCTGGGGCTGATCTCCATGGCCCGGTTGAAGTTTTCCAGCGCCATATCCATCTTGCCCTGCCGGAAATAAATCTGGCCCAGAGCATGGTAGGAACTGACATCAAGCCGGTTGATCTCCACGGCCTTTTCAAAGCAGATCTGGGCTTTTTTCAGGTCGCCCTTTTTTCCGAAGAGTCGCCCCAACTCCCGATAGGGCTTTGAAGACCGGTCATTGAGCTTGGTCGCCTCCGTGGCCGCGGCAATGGCGCCGTCAAGGTCGCCCTTTTCATCAAGGGTGCGCGCCTGAAACAGCAGCTGGTTGAAGGGAGAAGGGTTATTGAGCTGACCCAGAAGCTCGTTGACCTTCTGCTCCAAGGTCGCGGTGACAAAGGGCTTGGTCATGTATGCGTCAACATCCTGCTCGGCCGCTTCGGCGACAATATCCATGTTGGCTTCCGCAGTGACCATAAGGAAGGGGACATCGCGCAGCTTCTTGGTGGCACGAATCAGACCCAGCAACTCGGTGCCGGACATATAGGGCATGTTGTAATCACAAATGATGAAATCGATGGCGACATTCTCATTCTGGAGAAGTTTCCAGGCATCCCGGCCATTGGCCGCTTCGTAAAACTCCTTGCCGAACTGGACCAGCTTCAGCATGGCCTTGATGGAACGGCGCATATTGTCGATGTCGTCCACGACAAGAAAAACCATGTCTTTTGGTGCTTTGAGCTTCATTCGGATTCTCTTCCCTTTGCTGAACGCTGCCTGCTCTTATTACAGGGGCAAGCTGAAGTAAAAACGGGAGCCTTGCCCCGGTTCGCTCTCGACGCCGATCCTGCCCCGGTGAATCTCCACGGCCAGTCGGCAAAAATAAAGGCCAAGGCCGGTGCCGACCAAGGCATCCTGCTTGTCGGAAATTCTGGCGTACTTCTCAAAAATGGTGCGGTGCTTCGAAGCGGGGATTCCGGGACCCTGATCCTGCACATAAAATTCCAGCCGCTTTTTGCCGGGCACCCGCTTACAGCCAAAACGGATAGTGGTGTTGCCGGCGCAATACCCCAGGGCATTGGTGAGCAGGTTCTGCAACACCCGCAGGATGAGGATCCGGTCCAGGGCAATCTGCGGCAGATCCGCTTCCGTTTCCAAGACCAATTCCACATCCTTGATCCTGGCCATGCCCCTGATGCTGCTCAGGCATTCGGCCAGCATGGGCCCGGGCTCGACAACCTCCTTGATAGGCGCGAGCTTACCGTCTTCAATCTTGCCGATGCTCACCAGATTTGAGACCATGCGCACTGCCCGGTCGCATCCCATCTGGGCCGACTCCAGAAACTCGCGGTTTTCCTCGGAAACGGTGTAGGACAGGATATCGAGATTGGCCACCACCTCGGAAAGCGGGCCCTTGAGGTCATGGATCAGCATACGGGAGAGTTCGGCGCGCAAGGTCTCCTGGTGCCGCAGCTCCTGATTGCGCTCCTGGAGGGTGCGCTGCTGCCGCCGGAGATCCTGTTGCAGGTTTTCCTGGACAAGCAGGGAAAGGATAACGCTGCTGAAGTCAAAAAGCCGGGTGATATCTTCCTTGAGCAGATCCCGATCCCCGATCTTGTCGGTCACATTGATGACGCCAAGTACCTTGCCCTTATGGAGGATCGGCATGGACAGCAGCGAATTGCGCTTGTAACTGCTGCGGCACAGTCGGTCAAAGCGTTTATCCGTGGAAATATCTTTGATAAAGAGGGGCTCCTGGTGCCTAGCCACCCAGGAGGCCACGGACCGTTCATCGTCAAGAGTTTGCTCGTGGCCGATGATCTCGGCTCGGCTTGCCGCCCGGACCACCAGATATTTTTTCCGTTCAAGCACCATGAGGGAGCCCTGCTCCACCCGAAGATACTCGAGGATAACCGCGAGTATCCGTTCCAGGCGCGCAGAATAGTCAAGGTCCCGGGTGTTGATCACCTCGGCAATCTTGGAAAAACTGTTCAGGAGCCGATTGGCCAGCTCCAGATCCCGCATCTCTTTCTGTCCACCCTTCACGGCAACCCCTTTCTCCTTTAGAAATTTGTCGGCAACAAGCTGGTTCTCGTCAAAAAATCAGTTCACCCTGCATGGTATCATAAAAAAACCGGCTGGGTAAAGCGGCAACTGGGGCTACTCCCATTCATAACTATCCAGCTTGAGCTAAACAAAACCCACGAGAGGAACTGTTCAGCAACGCAGCGGCGAAGCAGATGGGGTGTTGCTGGACAGTTACTCCCATTCGATGGTTCCCGGCGGCTTGCCGGTCACATCGTAGACCACCCGAGAGATGCCGCGCACCTCGTTGACGATCCGCCGGGAAACATGATCGAGGAAATCATAGGGAAGATGCGCCCAGCGGGCGGTCATGAAATCCACGGTCTCCACGGCCCGCAAAGCCACCACGTGGGCATACTGACGATTGTCGCCGACCACGCCCACCGACTTCACCGGAAGGAACACGGTGAAGGCCTGGGAGACCTTGTCGTAGAGCTCGTTCTTGCGCAGTTCCTCGATGAAGATCTCATCGGCCAGACGCAGGGTGTCGGCGTAATCCTTGCGCACCTCGCCAAGAATGCGTACTCCGAGGCCCGGACCGGGGAAGGGATGCCGGTAGACCATCTCATAGGGCAGGCCAAGTTCGACCCCAATGACGCGGACCTCGTCCTTGAACAGCTCCCGCAGGGGTTCCACCAGGCCAAGCTTCATGTGCTCGGGCAATCCGCCCACGTTATGGTGGCTCTTGATCACCTTGGCCTTGCCGCTTTTGGCCCCGGCCGATTCGATGACATCGGGATAGATGGTGCCCTGGGCCAGCCACTTGGCATTGGCGAGTTTTTCCGCCTCTTCCTCGAAAACATTAATAAAGGTGTTGCCGATGATCTTGCGTTTCTGTTCCGGATCTTCCACGCCCTTGAGCCCATCAAGAAACAGTTGCTCCACGTCCACCCGCAGCACCTTGACTCCCATGTGCTTGGCAAAGGTGGTCATGACCTGATCGCCCTCATGCAGCCGCAGCAAGCCATTGTCAACGAAGACACAGGTGAGCTGGGTGCCGATAGCCCGATGCAGCAAGGCCGCGACCACCGAGGAATCAACCCCGCCGGAAAGCCCGAGCAGCACCTCGTCTTCGCCCACCTGGCTGCGGATCTGCTTGATGGCATTCTCAATGATATTGCTCGGCGTCCACAGCCGACCGCAGCCGCAAATCTCGTGGACAAAGCGCTCGATGATTCGCTGGCCCTGGCGGGTATGGGTCACTTCCGGATGGAACTGGAGACCGTAGAAACGGCGAGACTCGTCGGCCATGCCGGCCAGAGGGGCGCTGTCGGTCTCGCAGATAGCCACAAACCCTTGAGGCAACCGGTTGACCCGATCGCCATGGCTCATCCATACGTCGAGCAGACCGTAGCCCTCGGGGCTGGCATGGTCCTCGATGTCGGCGAGCAGCCTGGAGTGGTTGCGGGCCCGCACCTGGGCATAGCCGTACTCGCGGTGGGCTGAAGGTTCCACCTCGCCGCCCAGTTGCGCCGCCATGGTCTGCTGGCCGTAACAGATGCCAAGTACCGGCACGCCCATGGTAAACACCACCTCGGCGGCGCGTGGGGTCTCGGCCTCGTGCACCGATTGCGGCCCGCCCGAGAGGATGATCCCCTTGGGGCCAAAAGCCTTGATTTCCTCGGAGGTCATGTCCCAGGGATGCAGTTCGCAATACACCCCGGCCTCCCGCACCCGCCGGGCAATAAGCTGGGTGTATTGGGAGCCGAAATCAAGAATCAGTATTTTTTCGCTATGGATATCCATTGGTTGTTACCTTTTTGCAGGGTCACGATTGGGCGCTTCAGCCCAACCGGTAATTCGGGGCCTCTTTGGTGATGATCACGTCGTGGACATGGCTTTCCTTGAGGCCCGCAGCGGTGATCTTGACAAACTTCGCCTTCTGACGCAACTCCTCAATGGTGGCCGCGCCCAGATAGCCCATGCCGGAACGCAGGCCGCCCATGAGCTGGTAGATCATATCGGAAAGCGGCCCCCGGTAGGGCACCTTGCCTTCGATGCCCTCGGGCACGAACTTGGCCTGGTTTTCCACCCCCTCTTGGAAATAACGGTCGCTGGAGCCCTGCTTCATGGCGCCGAGCGAACCCATGCCCCGGTAGCCCTTGTAGGTTCTGCCCTGGTACAAAAAGGTTTCGCCGGGCGACTCATCGGTTCCGGCAAAGAGACTGCCGATCATCACCACTCGGGCGCCGATGCCGATGGCCTTGGCGATCTCGCCGGAGTATTTGATCCCGCCGTCGGCAATCACCGGCACGCCGAATTTATCCCCTGCCTTGGAGCAGTTATGGATCGCGGTCATCTGCGGCACTCCGACCCCGGCCACGATGCGGGTAGTGCAGATGGAGCCCGGCCCCACCCCGACCTTGACGCAATCGGCTCCCGCCCGGATCAGGGCCTCGGCTCCTTCCGCCGTGGCCACGTTGCCGGCGATGATCTGGAGCTCGGGGAAGGCGTCCTTGATCCGGGTCAGGGCGTTCAAGATATTGCGGGAATGGCCGTGGGCGGAATCGAGCACCACCACATCCACCCCGACGCTGATCAATTTTTCCACATGGTCCAGGCCGGAGTTCACGCCAATGGCCGCGCCCACCCGCAACCGGCCCAGGTCATCCTTGGCGGCATGGGGATATTTGCGCACCTTTTCAATATCCTTGATGGTGATCAGTCCCTGGAGATTGCCCTCGTCGTCCACCACCAGGAGTTTTTCGATCCGGTGCTCATGGAGCAGGGCCTTGGATTGATCCAGGGTGATGCCGGCCTTGGCGGTGACCAGATTCTTGCTGGTCATGACATCCCGGACCAGCAAATCCTCGTCGGAAACAAAACGCAGGTCGCGGTTGGTGACAATGCCGACCAACTTGGTGCCGCGGAGAACCGGCACCCCGGAAATCCGGTAATTGCGCATGATCTCGTTCACCTCACGCACGGTCTGGGCATCGTTCACCGTGATCGGGTCGATGACCATGCCCGACTCGGACTTCTTTACCTTGCGCACCTCGCGGATCTGCTCTTCCACACTCATGTTCTTATGGATAATTCCGATCCCGCCTTCCCTGGCCATGGCAATAGCGGCCCGATGCTCGGTGACCGTGTCCATAGCCGCGCTGACCAGGGGGATATTCAGGGTAATCGATTTGGTCAGCATCGTGGACAGACTCACCTCGTTGGGCAGCACTTCGGAAGCGGCTGGCACCAGGAGCAGATCGTCAAAGGTATAGGCATGTTCGATTGTATCGAGTGACATCAGCGGACTCCCTCAAAAAAAATGTGGCAGGTGATGCGCCTCGCTTGCCAAGGCGATCTGAAATACTAGAGTGCCACCCAAAGAGCGGGCAACAAAAAACCGTAGAGTCTTCACTATAAAAAACTTTCAAGCCGAAGGTCAATGACGAGTTTGCAGAAGCGCGCATCTCCCGCCGCCTTTAGCAGCCTATTGCCCCGCTCAGGAGAATGCCCTCCAGCAATCCGGCATCGCTCACCAGCACTGGGCGGCTTGCCAGAGCCTGCTGCAACTCCTGCAAGAGCACCGCCCCGGCCACAATAATCTCCCCCCGGCCATCGGCCAGGCCGGAGAGGGCATTGCGATCCCCAGGCGAAAGGGCGGCCAGCCCGGCAACCAAACGGTGCAGCGCCGCCTGGCTCAGAGGGTGATTCTGGACCTGCTGGGCGTCATAGCGGTCCAGTCTCAAATCGAGAGCGGCCAGCGCAGTGGCGGTTCCGCCGGAGGCCACCAGCAATACGTCTTGCCCGAGCATCTCCGCCTCGCCGATACTCCGCAGAGCAGGGGCCAGGGTCGCTCTGATCTTCTCGCGCATGGCCGCCAAATCCGCGCCGAATTCCTCGGTCAAGCCCACCGCGCCCAAGGCCAGGCTCATCACCCTGGGCTCGCTCCCGACTGTGGCCTGGAAGATGATCTCGGTGCTGCCTCCGCCCACATCCACCAGCGACAGGGGATAACGCCGCTGTGTTTCCGATAGGGCGCTCAACACCCCCAACAGGGCAAGACAGGCCTCCTCCTCGCCGGAAAGCACCTCGATTCTGAAGCCGGCCAGAACCTCGGCCCTCTGGAGAAATTCGTCCCGATTGGCGGCGGTGCGCACGGCATGGGTGGCGCAGGCCCGCACACGGTGTAACGGGTAGGTCGCCATTATCCCGGCAAACCGGGCCAAGGCCGCTTCGGCCCGATGCAGGGCCGCAGGGGCAAGCAGGCCGCTTTTCCCAAGCCCCTCGCCCAACCGGACCGTGATCAAATCTTGGGCCAGGGGGCGCAGGCGGCCATGCTCAACCTCTGCCACCAGCAAACGGAAGCTGTTGCTTCCGATATCCACCCCGCAGGCTATGCCCATGATCCTTCCCTGCTGTCACCGCTTCGCTGTTGCCTTTTATCGGGGCGTGCCGTACAATACCCAATACTCATAGGGGGTTAGCCGTTGAAACGGCATAAAGAGCCGTAACGGCTCCTAAGCTTCTGCCAGCCGACCCCTATCCCAGAAAAAGGATTGCCGCGTGATATTTGACATCAATCCGGATAACCCGCAGCCCCGCCTGATCCAACAGGCGGCAGAAGCCCTGCGCAAAGGGGCGGTGATCTGCTACCCCACCGACACCGTCTACGGCATCGGCTGCGACATGTTCAACCAGAAGGCGATCAAGCGGATTCATCAAATAAAAAAGAGGCCGATACACCAGCCTTTCAGCTTCATGTGCTCAAGCCTCAAAAACGTCAGCACCTATTGCCATGTTTCCAACATGAGCTACAGGATCATGAAAAAAGATCTGCCCGGACCCTACACCTTTATCTTGCAAGCGGCAAAGCTGGTGCCGAAAATCATGCTCAGCCGACAGAAAACCGTGGGGATCAGGGTGCCGGACAACGCCATCTGCCTGGCGCTCATCGAAGCCCTGGGCAATCCGATGCTCAACACCAGCGCCATCCAGGACCCGGATGATCCGCCCATGAGCGAGGCCTTCGAGATCGAGGAACAGTTCGGTCGTCTGGTGGATATCATCATCGACGGCGGCACGGTATACCCGGAGCCGTCATCCGTGGTCTCGCTTATCGGCGATACGCCGGAGGTGCTGCGGCAGGGCAAGGGTGAAACCAGCCATTTTTGACCCCAGAACCAAGCGGTCATAGGGTGCCGCAGATGCAGCGTGTCAATTGTCGGCAGAAGGGCCGACAAAGAGGCCTGCCCGAGTTTACTTCCCGTTTTGGATCAGAGCGTCTTTCAGCGATTTGCTCATGGTGAAATGCAAATTCTTGCGGGAGGTGATCTTCATGACCTTGCCGGTCCTGGGGTTCTTGGTGGTCCGCGCCTTGCGCTGGCGCACGGAAAAACTGCCAAAGCCGCGGATCTCGACGCGCCGGTCCTCGGCCAGGGCCTCCACTATGGTGTCCAACATGATATCAACGGCTTGGCTCACATCCTTTTTCAGATACGCGCCCATCTCTTCAGCCACCGCATTTACCAAATCCCGTTTCAACATCGTTTGATACACTCCTATCGCAAGGTCCCTGTCCATTCATAGGCCAGTAGCGGACCAGATAATCCTGTCTGCTGTAACAGCGATTCACTTTTTTTGCCGGTCAACAGCCCCAGGATGGAAAAATTCTCTTCCTTGGGATAGATGAGCTCCGGCATTTTTTCGGTCTTCATTCCGGCAAGATCCGCAGCCAACATGACCGCGTCACTGAAATTGCCCAACTGGTCAACCAGACCGTACTCCTTGGCCTGCTGGCCGGAAAAAACACGGCCGTCGGCTATTTTTTTTACCTCAACCACGGGCAAGGAGCGGCTTTCGGACACGGCCTGAACAAACTGTCCCTGGACGACATCAATCATGCCCTGAAGCATCAGCCGTTCTTCTCCGGTCATGGGCCTCGACGGTGAGCCGATATCCTTCAGCCTGCCGCTTTTGACCACCTCGTTCTTGTAGCCAATCTTCTCAAACAGCCCTTCAAGATTGGCAAACTTGAGGATCACCCCCATGCTGCCTGTCAGGGTGCCGGGGTTGGCGACAATCTTGCTGGCGCCCAGAGAAACATACAAGCCGCCCGAGGCCGCCACCGAACCCATGGAGGCGACCACCGGCTTGACGCCGCTGGTGCGTTTGACCTCGTCAAAAATCTCCTGGGAGGCGCCCACAGCCCCGCCGGGGCTGTCGATCCTCAGGACAATGGCCTTGATCTTGGGCTCTTCCCGAAAGGCCACCAGATTTGCCAGGGTCTCCTCGGATTCGAGGATAACGCCCTTGACATCAATAACCCCGATCCCTTCCTTGAGGAAAAGTTCGGACTTGGACGGACTGGCGAGACGGACAACAAAAAAGGTTATTCCGCCCCAGAAAAACAGCATGATAGCCCCCAGGACCAATAATCCCGTGAGGACCGGATGCTTGTGACGGAATAACCCTTGTGACATGACAAACCCGGAATAAAAAGTTAGGCCTGATTACTCCTGGGCCTTATTGTCCATCTCTTCCTTCAAAAGATCGCCAATGGTGGACGGACCGCTCTTGGCTTGCTTCTGCTTGTACTCCTCAAGGGAGCCTTCGCTGGAATCGTCGGTCAAGGCCTTGATGGACAGGCCGATTTTCCGATCCTTGGCGGAAACATTGATCACCTTTGCTTCCACGGTATCACCGGCATTGTACAGACCCACCGGGGTGGCAACCTTGTCCTTGCTGATCTCGGAAACATGGATCAGGCCTTCGATGCCCTCTTCCACTTCCACGAAGATGCCAAACTCGGTGACATTGGTGATCTTGCCCTGCACGGTGCTTCCCACCGAATATTTCTCGATGGCAGCCTGCCACGGATCCGGCTCCAGCTGCTTGACGCCCAAAGAGAACCGCTCGTTCTCGCGGTCGATCTTGAGCACCACGGCCTGGATGGTTTCACCCTTGGCGTATTTCTCCGAAGGATGCTTGATCCGCTCGGTCCAGGACAGATCGGAAACATGAATCAGACCGTCGATGCCTTCCTCGATGCCGATAAAGACGCCGAAGTCGGTGATGTTCTTGATCTTGCCCTCGATGATGGAGCCCACCGGATAGTTCTCGCTGACCAGATCCCAAGGATTGGGCTGCAGCTGTTTCATGCCCAGAGAGATGCGCTTGGCATCCACGTCGATGTTGAGGATGACCACCTCGGCAGCCTCGCCAACGCCGACAATCTTGGAGGGATGCCGGGTCTTCTTGGACCAGGACATCTCGGAAACATGGATCAAGCCTTCAACACCCTCTTCCAGCTCAGCAAAAACCCCGTAGTCGGTGATGGAGACCACCTTACCCATGGCCTTGGCGCCGATGGGGTAGCGCTCCTGCACGGTGGCCCAAGGATCTTCCTTGAGCTGCTTGACGCCAAGGGAAACCTTGTCATTCTCGCGGTCATACTTGAGGATCTTGACCTGAACATCCTCGCCCACCTTGAACAGCTTGGAAGGATGGGATACACGGCCCCAGGAAAGATCGGTGATGTGGCAGAGACCGTCCATGCCGCCCAGGTCGATGAAGACCCCGTAATCGGTGATATTGGTAATGGTGCCCGTGACCACCTGGCCTTCCACCAGGTTGGACTGCATATCTTCCCGCAGCTTCTTGCGCTCGTCCTCGAGGATGGCGCGACGGGAGATCACCACATTGTTGCGCTTGCGGTTATATTTGAGGACCTTGAACTCAAAAGTCTGGCCGATGAGGCTGTCCAGATCCTTGACCGGTCGAAGATCAATCTGCGAGTAGGGCAGGAAGGCCGGCACGCCGATATCGACGGAAAGACCGCCCTTGACCCGGTTGTCGATCCGGCCCGAGATGGTGCCGTCCTCTTCCTGGATCTTGGCGATGTCTTCCCAGACCTTGATGCCGATGGCTTTCTCGCGCGAGAGCTTCAGGCCGCCTTCGACCTCCCGCTTCTCCACGAAGACGTCAAAGATGTCGCCCACCTTGACCTCTATTTCGCCATTTTCGTTTTTGAATTCGGAGGAGTGGATCGCACTCTCCGACTTGTCGCCGATATCCACCACGACATAATCGTTGGCCAGGGCGATAACGGTGCCGGAGACGACTTCACCCACCTCCGCCACTTTGAGACTTTCCTCGAAAAGCTGAGCAAAGCTCATTTCCCCTGCATTGACATCGGACTTCGTTTTGGTTGCTGTTGTGCTTTTTGCCATGGAAACAATCCTCCTTTGATAGATCGAGCTTATATACCAGAGAATATGGGCAAATACAAACTTTTTATCTGCGGCAAAGGGAGCAAATATTCGGAGAAAACACGGTGGTCAGCTATGCCAAAAAATATGACATAACCATTTGGAAACAAAGAAAATCCATGGATAAACAGAAGAGAGAGGGGGTGGGGCTTGGCTGGAAACTCTTTGAGGCGGCGATATTTTTTTGCCGTTTCAGGAGGCCGTCCTGGCGGGTAATTCTCCGGGACACGACAGGGAGGAATCGGCAATCACCCGATTGCCACCCTGCTCCTTGCCGGCATACAGCGCCTTGTCGGCGCGGGCCACCAAATCGGCGACATCCTCCGGCCAGGAAGAGCCCGGTCGCCGAAGGAACTGGGCCAGGCCGATACTGAGACTGGTCGGGGCATAGCCTGGCTCCTGGCCGTATCGTGCTTGGATGCGGTCGGCTATCTGACCGATCTGGGCAACGGTGGCATAAGGAATGATGAGGGCGAACTCGTCGCCGCCAAACCGGAAACACCAGTCCACATTCTCCCTGGTGCACTGCACGAGGATTCTCCCTATATCCTGAAGAACCCGGTCTCCGGCCTGATGCCCATACTGGTCGTTGTACTCCTTGAAACAGTCCACATCGAGCAAGGCCAGATACACCGGGTATCCCTGGCGATGGGCTCGCGGCACCTCCTCATGCAGTTTCATCTCGAAGCAGCGGCGGTTATACAGGTCCGTGAGCATATCGCACATGGAGAGATGCTCGAGCTTGCGGATCAGGTTTTGCTCGCGGATGACCCGACTGATCTTGGCCTCAAGCTCATCCATGCCGAATGGCTTGGTGATGAAATCGCTGGCTCCGGCACGGACAACATCGGTATAGCCATGGATCTCGGCATGGCCGGTGATAATGATGACCTCGATCTGGGGATATTCCTCCTTGGTATGCGTCAGGAGTTCCATGCCATCACAGCGCGGCATGGTCAGATCGGTGAGGACCATGGTGAACTCACTCTGCTTGAGCTTGAGCTTTGCCTCCTCGCCGTCCATGGCTGTATCAAAGGCATGTCCCAAGGCCACCATGGCGCTCTTCAGCATTTCGAGGATGAAAGGGTCGTCATCCACCAGTAGGATGCGGGTATGCATTTCAGGCGGCAGCTCGTTGCGCAGCAAAATAGTCACCCAGAATCCTTGAATGGTCAAAGGCCAATGGCGGCAGCGATTCTTCGTGGAATATCGCGACCTCGCCCGCATCATCGCCAGCCACGGGCGTTCCTTCCGCTGTGGCAAGAAAAACCGTGCTCACCGTATGCTGCCTCGGGTCGCGGTCCGGCTCGGAATAGGTGTGAAACTGACGGTCGAGCCGGATAGAGAGCCCGGTTTCCTCGCACGCCTCCCGCACCGCCGCCTGCTCCAGCGACTCCCCGTAATCGACAAACCCGCCGGGCAGAGCCCAGGCAATAGGCGGATTTTTCCGTTTCACCAAAACAACGCCGCCGCCAAGAGTTATGATGATATCCACCGTGAGCGCCGGATTTCTATGGGCCGGTATCGTCTGTCCGCAGGCGGGGCATTGTCTCACCAGGCAACCTCCCCATGACACAGGGCGTGGATGCTGGACCAGCTCTCCACCTCGGGCAGAGCATGCTTGCCCTGGTTCCAGGGCTGACGATAGACAATGGGCTGGATGCCCTCTTCCTGAGCAAGCTGTAGACAGGTCTGGGCCCGATCATCCACAAAAAAAGCAAGGCCCATTTCCTTGATGTGGGCAGCCTTGCTGTCGTGTTCGCCGGTGGCCACCAGACGCACCCGCCCGTAAACCTGCGGACCCAGTTCTTTTTTCAACCAGCGGGCGATGGGCTTTTTCTGCGGTCGGGCCGTGATGAAGGTGAGGGGGCCATGGTCGGCGAATCCGGTCAACACCTGCCGGGCGTGGCGCATGAGCCGCAGGCCGCAGGCAATGGGTTCTTCAAGCAGACGCGAGAAAATTTCCTCCACCATGGCTGGGTCAAGGTCCAGACAATCCTCCACCTGAAACTCGGTGATCTCCTCCGGACGCACCCTGGCCCCATACCCGGTCCGGGCCAGACGGATAAAGGCCTCCATGGTGTCGGCGACCACGCCGTCTATGTCAAAGCCGATACGGCTTGGATGAATATGCATGCAGCATTCCCTGATCCACGCATATATATGTTGCAAAGAAGAAGGCAAATCGGGTACATCTTCCCGCCACAGCGCAGCTATTTTAATTAGTTTAAACTAGAAATCGGCAAAAAAGGCAAAAATTCTTCTCTTCGGATGCAAAAAGCCGCCTTTTTGGCCCGGAATGGTTGTTGAAATCGCAGATAAGCGCGGACTTCGAAAAACTGCGCTTACAGCAGGAAACGAGAGCGGCCGGCGACGGTTGCCGCTCCGCTGCTGTAAGTTTTTTTTAGGGTCATGACTAGAACAGAGGATTTTTTCGGATGATTTTGAGGATCACCCGATACATATTTTGGTTACGATAATTGAATCTAAACTCACACTCTTTGAGGTGCAAGAAAAAGGTTGCCTTGCTCAC
>Ga0334722_10002305_pt1 | contig 21817 bp, 21 predicted proteins | sample C3_bottom_MG_FD_207210 | JGI IMG/M metagenome (GOLD analysis project Ga0334722, IMG submission 207210) | Sediment microbial communities from Yellowstone Lake, YNP, Wyoming, USA - C3_bottom | ecosystem: Environmental > Aquatic > Freshwater > Lake > Sediment | place: USA: Wyoming | collected... | reverse complement strand
CCGTCCCGGATATGAATCGCCTTGATGCGCATGAATTTCAGCCTCGATGCGACGGCCGGCGGTTCGTGACCGGATAGCTGCACAACCTCTATATGCAGCAGCTTGCAGATCTCTTCGATCTTTTCCGGGAGTTCGTTCACGAACACACCAACAGGTGTGGACCTCCCCCCTCTCACCGCCGCGACTATCGGGGCTGCCTCCGAAACCGGAACGTGCCGGCTGGACCCCTTGTAGAAATTTATTCCGATGGCGTCGGCCCCCAGGGAAGCGGCGAGCATCGCGTCTCGAACGTTGGTGATCCCGCATATCTTTATCCTGAACGGCTTCAAACGTCACCCTCCAGTCTTCGGCAGCCGGCCGAGTGCCTCCTGGATCCTGCTTTCCGGATGCTCATGGTCCACAAGCCTCCCCGCAAGGTAATCGTCGTATGCCGCCAGATCGAAGAAGCCGTGACCACTCAGGTTGAACAGGATGGTCTTCTCCTTCCCTTCCTCGTCCGCCTTTTTCGCCTCCACGATCGCGCTGTGGATGGCATGCCCCGACTCCGGCGCCGGCAGGAGCCCTTCCGCCCGCGCGAAGACGATAGAGCTCTTGAATACCACCGTCTGCGGATACGCCTGTGCCTCGATCAGCCCCTCGTGGTAAAGCTGGCTTACCAGAGGAGAGTCGCCGTGATATCTGAGCCCGCCCGCATGGATGCCGTCCGGGACAAAGTCGTGTCCCAGGGTGTACATCTTGACAAGAGGGGTAAGCTTTGCGGTGTCTCCGAAGTCGTATGCGTACACGCCCTTTGTCAGGGTGGGGCATGAAGACGGCTCCACGGCAATGACTCTCGGGTTCTTCGAGCCCGCGATCTTGTCCCTCAGGAACGGGAAGCCGAGGCCGGCCAGGTTGCTCCCGCCGCCGCAGCAGGCGATGACGACGTCGGGGTAATCGTTGGCGATTCGCATCTGTTCCTGGGCTTCCTGCCCTATGACGGTCTGGTGAAGGAGCACGTGGTTAAGCACCGATCCGAGGGCGTAGCTCGTATCCTCCCGCGTCGCCGCGTCCTCGACCGCCTCGCTGATGGCGATCCCGAGCGATCCCGGGGAATCCGGGTCTCCGGCGAGAATCTGCCGCCCGCTGTTAGTGTCCTCGCTCGGCGATGCCACGACGGTGGCTCCGTACGACTCCATCAGCATCCGCCGGTAAGGTTTCTGCTTGTAGCTGATTTTCACCATGTAAACCTTCGCCTCAAGGCCGAAGAAAGAAGCTGCCAGCGCAAGCGCGGATCCCCACTGGCCGGCCCCTGTCTCCGTCGCTATCCTTTTCCTCCCGGACATCTTGTTGTAGTAGGCCTGCGGGATGGAGGTATTCGGCTTGTGGCTTCCCGCCGGGCTTGTCCCCTCGTACTTGTAGTAGATCCGGGAGCGGGTACCGATCGCCGCCTCCAAGCGCTCGGCGCGGTACATGGGCGTAGGCCGCCACAGTGCGTATATCTTCCGTACTTCCTCCGGGATGGGGATGAACCGCTGGGTCGCGACCTCCTGTTCGATGAGAGGCATCGGGAACAGGGGAAGCAGGTCGGCAGGCGTGATCGGCTTTCCCGTACCGGGATGGAGGACAGGCTGCGGAGGGTTGGGAATGTCGGCTATGATGTTGTACCAGGTCTTCGGAATATCGGAATCCTTAAGTATGATCTTCGTCTCCAACGACAACCTCCTTTTTCAGGCTTTCGAATTTATATTGTAATCCCTGAACGATCGCAAGGCCGCGCAGGGGTCTTCCGCAAGCACGAGCGCCTCCCCCACGAGGAAGGCGTCCGCTCCCATCCCGTGGAATTCCCTGATTTCCGAAGGAGACTTTATCCCGCTCTCCACCACCTTGACCGCACCCGCCGGCGCCATGGGAAGGAGACGGCGGGAAGTATCAAGGTCGACGCGAAGCGTGGAAAGGTCCCTGTTGTTTATACCGACGATGGTGGCTCCGCTCTCCGCCGCCAATTCCATCTCTTCCTCGTCGTGGACCTCAACCAGCGCCTCCATCCCGAGCGATGCCGCCTCCAGTACAAGACGGCGGGTTTCCTTTCCGAGCACAGCGACGATCAGAAGCACGAGATCCGCCCCGAATGCCCGGGATTCCGCGACCATGTATTCGTCGAGTATGAAATCCTTCCGGAGGACCGGGACGACGCCGGCCGCCTTTCCCACTCGCGAAAGATCCTCGAGCGTTCCACCGAAAAAACGTGTTTCCGTAAGGACGGAAATCGCGCATGCTCCTCCGCGGGCGTACGCCTTGGCCGTTTTCGCCGCGTCGAGATCTTTCCTGATCCAGCCTCTCGAGGGCGAGGCTCGCTTGATTTCAGCGATGATCCCCGGCCCGTCCCCCAGCCGATCGCGAATGTTCCGTATCTTCCGGACCCGCTTCGCCAATTCGAGGAGGGGAGTATAAGGCGTGGCCGCCTTCCTTCGCTTGAGGTCCTCCCGGACACCTGCAAGGATATTTTCCAAAGGAGAGGCCATTTCACTTCAGATCGCCTCCCTGCGTCCTAGAATCTTAAGGAACTCCTTCAGCCGCCCGAACGCCGCTCCGGAGTCGATCGCTTTGGCGGCCTTCTCCACCCCTTCGCGCACATCCTCCGCCTTCCCTCCGGCGACGATTGCGAATGCCGCGTTCAAAAGGACGGCCTGGCGGGCGGGCCCTTTCGCACCCGACAGGATGCCGGCAAGTATTCCCGCGTTGGCGGAGGCATCCCCCCCTTTCAGATCCTGCGTCGGAACATATTCGAAACCGGCCGACCGCGGGTCGAAAAGGTATCTCTTCACGACACCGCTTCTCACGTCCCACACTATCGTCGGAGCCGCCAGGGTGACTTCGTCCATGCCGTCCGTCCCGTGAACGACGAAGGCCCTCCGGTGCCCAAGTTCCGCGAGCACGCGGGAGTAGGTCTCCCCCAGCTCCTCGCTGTACACGCCTACCACCTGGCAGTTGGCTCCCGCCGGGTTGCTCAACGGGCCGAGTATATTGAAGATCGTGCGGATGCCTATTTCCCGGCGGGGCCCGATGGCGTATTTCATCGCGGCATGGAACTTCGGCGCGAACATGAATGTGATCCCCGCCACGTCCAGCGCTCTCTGCACGTCCGCGGTGGAAGCCGACAGATCCATTCCGAGTGCCTCCAGCACATCCGCGCTTCCGGAACGGCTTGTCACGGAGCGGTTTCCGTGTTTTGCGACGCGTATGCCGGCGCCTGCCGCCACGAAAGCCACCGTTGTGGATATGTTGAAGGTCCCGGCGCGGTCTCCGCCCGTTCCGCAGGTGTCGAGCAAGTCCTCTCCAGGGGGCCCCTGGATCCGTATCGCCTTCTGTCGCATCACGTCCGTGGCGGCCGCGATCTCTGTCGTCGTTTCTCCCTTCATCGCCAGGCAGGAAAGGAAAGACGCGACCTGGGCCGGCGTCGCCTCCCCTCCCATAATCATCCGCATGGCGTCCCTCATCCCGTCGGCCGTGAGGTGTTTCTTGGCGGCGACCTCCGAGATGGCCTCGCGCATGTTTCCGAAGCATCGAAGAACGGGTTGGCCCGGATCTATCAGCGAGAGGAAGTTTTCAAGGATCCGCATTCCATACTGGGTAAGGATCGACTCGGGATGAAACTGGACCCCGAAGATCGGCCGGGACACGTGCCGGATGCCCATGACCTCGCCGTCCTCGGATTCCGCGCTGACCTCCAGTTCCGGCGGAAGCGAGCGTCTCTCCAGCGCAAGAGAATGATAACGGGTGGCCGTCAGGGGATTTTCGAGCAGCGAGAAGATACCTTTCCCGTTGTGCCTGATGCGCGACGTTTTCCCATGCATGAGCGTCTGGGCATGCACCACCTTGCCGCCGAACGCCTGCCCTATGCACTGATGCCCGAGGCAGACTCCTAGGATGGGGACCCTGTCTGAAAACGCCCTGATCGCATCCATCGAGATGCCCGCGTCGTTCGGCCCTCCCGGGCCCGGGGAGATGACGACGCCTGCGGGTTCAAGCCCGACGAGCTCGGGAATGGATATCGCGTCGTTGCGGAAAACGGATACATCGGCTCCAAGCTCCCCCAGGTATTGAACCAGGTTGTAGGTGAAGGAATCGTAGTTGTCGATGACCGCGATCAAGAGGGAACCCCTTCTTCATCGTCGACGCCGATCGCCTTGAAAAGTATGCGGGCCTTGCTCCGGATCTCCTCCCATTCCTTCTCCGGGTCCGAGTCCGCGACTATTCCGGCCCCGGCCTGGATCACTGCCTCGCTTCCCCGCATCACTATCGTGCGAATCGTTATGCAGAAATCCATGCTGCCATGCAGGTCGAAATAACCGACCGCCCCGGCGTAAATGCCGCGCCTGAACGGTTCAAGATCCTCTATTATCTCCATCGCCCTTACCTTTGGGGCTCCAGTGACCGTCCCCGCGGGGAAGGCGGCGCGAAGGACGTCGAAGGCCGTCAGGCCCTTGCGAAGCCGTCCCACGACGTTGGAGACGATGTGCATGACGTGTGAATAGCGCTCCACCGTCATGAGCTCGTCCACCTTTACCGTGCCCCAGTCTGCCACCCTCCCGACGTCGTTGCGCCCCAGGTCCACGAGCATCACGTGCTCGGCTATTTCCTTGGGGTCGGACAGAAGGTCCGACTCCATGCGCCTGTCTTCCTCCGGGGACGAACCCCTTGGCCTGGTGCCCGCGATCGGACGGAGGTGCACGACCCCATCCTCCAAGCGGACAAGGATCTCCGGCGAAGAGCCGACGATGGAAAGGTCGCCCATCCTGAGTAGGTACATGTACGGTGAAGGATTGAGCGCCCTCAGAACCCTGTAAACCTCCGAAGGAGACCTGCCGGTCGGAATCCGCGCGCGATTCGAGAGCACTACCTGGATGATATCCCCTTCACGGATATGCTCCTTCGCCTTCCGTACGGAGGACATGAACTCTTCCTTCGGCACCTCGAAGAAGGGGCCCTTGGACTTCCGCCCCCCTGGAATCTCCGACCAGGGCAGCGGTCCATGGATGATTTCGCGCACCTCGTCGATGGCGCCGCAGCACCTTCGGTACACTTCATCCGCTTCCGCCGATCCTGTCACTTCGCCGTGCACTACGATCAGTATCGTGTGCTTCACGTTGTCGAAAATCACCAACCTCGAAGGAAAGACGAAAAGGGCGTCGGGCGTACCATCGTTCTCATGGGTGTCCGGAATTTTCTCGATGCTCCGCACGTAGTCGTATCCCAGGAACCCGACCGCGCCTCCCGAAAGCCTTGGAAGCCCATCGGCATGGTGGCACCTGATCCCGGAAAGTATCACCGAAAGCTCCCGCAATGGGTCCGTGCCCCCATCGTGCACGGTTTCCTTCCCCCCTTTGCGTATCGTCACCTTTCGGCCTTCGGCGCGGTATTGCAAGTACGGGTCGAACCCGATGAATGAATACCTCGCCCACTTCTCTCCTCCCTCCACGCTCTCCAGGAGGAAATGGTCGTCGGGGAACCTTGCCGCGATTTTCAGATAGGCCGAAACCGGCGTCTCCAGGTCGGCGTGGAACTCCTGCCATACCGGGATTTTCGTGTACGTCCCCGCGTGGGAGCGGAATACATCCATGGAAGGAAGGATTTTCATCCCGATTGCGCCGGCAGCAGGTAGGATTCCACCTTCATCTCCTCCTTGAGCTTTCGCACGGCCTTCCTTGCTGACTCCCGGTCGGCGAACGGCCCAATCACCACCCTGAAGTACTTTTGCCGGTTCTTTCCCGTCCCTTTCATCATCCGCGCCGCGAACCCCGCTTCGGCAAGCCGCTTGCGGAAAGATTCGGCCTTGCCCTTTTCACGGAAAGTCCCCGCCTGGACCATGTAATTTTTTCGCCCCTCACTCGGGCCTGATCCCGCCGCGTTGTCATTTTGAGCGCTGCGGACCAGCCCCACGGGCCCCGCTTCCTTCCGTGGCAGGGTCTCTTGGAAAGTGAGCCTTTTTTCCACATCGGCAGCCGTATCTTTCGCATTCGGAGGCGGAACGACCGGGACTTTTCCGGCCTCTTCCGAATATGCGCCCAGATCTTTCCGCGCGTCGCCCGCCGCTGGTTGCTTCTGTTCCGCGGAGCCAGCCCGGGATTCCACGTTCCTGCCTGTGCGTCCTTCGGATCCCGCAGCGTTCTTTTCGACGACCCTGCCCACCTGGAGCCCGATGAAGAACGCCGCCGCAAGCAGAACGATCGCCCCTACCGCGAAAAACGTGAATGAATGCTTCTCCCCCTCACCCCAGCGGTGCCTCCGTTTATTGTACAGGTATTTCACATGCTCTCCGGCGCGGAAACGCCTATAAGGGAAAGCCCGTTCGAAACGACGGTCTTCACGGCTTTCGCCAGAGCAAGCCTGGCCTGGGTCCTTTCCGGGGTCTCGCCCAGGAATCTGTGGTTCTGGTAAAAAGCGTGGAACTCGCGCGACAGGTCCAGCAAGTAAAACGGGATCCGGTGCGGCTCCCGCTGCCTCGCCCCTTCCGAAATAACGTCCGGAAACCTGGCCACCATCTTCATCAGCTTGATCTCGTCCGGCAGGGACAGGCATGAAAGATGGGGGTTTTCGGAAAGGGAAACTCCCCGCGACCCAGCTTCGCGAAATATGCTGCAGATGCGCGCGTGCACATACTGGATGTAATACACCGGATTTTCGCTTGACTGCGTCTTGGCGAGCGTCAGGTCGAAATCCAGGTGCGAGTGGAAGCTCCTCAACAGGTAGAAAAAGCGCGCGGCGTCCACGCCGACTTCGTCGAGCACTTCCCGAAGCGTGGTGAACTCCCCCGAACGCGTGGACATCTGGACCGCCTTGCCGTCGCGAACAAGTGTCACGAACTGCACCAGCAGGATCTCCAGACGGTTTTCGTCCTCGCCCAGCCCACGCATCGCCGCCATCAACCGGGGAGCATATCCGTGATGGTCGGCCCCCCAGATGTCGATCATCCGGTCATATCCTTGAAGATACTTCCACCTGTGATACGCCACGTCCGCCGCGAAGTACGTTGTCCGGCCGTCCGCGCGCACGAGGACCCGGTCCTTTTCATCCCCGTGGGTTTCGCTCTTGAAGAAGACCGCCCCCTCCGACCGGTAAAGCAGGTCGCGTTTGCCAAGCTCTTCGATCGCGCCGGAAACGCCTCCTTCGCGGTGGAGGCTCTCTTCGCGAAACCAGTTTTTGAAATCGACCCGGAAATCCTCCAGGTCGCTCCGGATGCCGTCGAGAATCCGGTCGCATGCGACCTTGCGGAACACGGGAAGCGATTCTTCCTCCGGCGCACCCGCGTAGCGGTCCCCCTCTTCACGGCGGAAATCGCGCGCAAGGACCGCGAGATATTCCCCCCGGTACCCGTCTCCGGGCAGATCCGCCGCGATGCCGCACTCCTGCAAATACCTGGCGTGCAGGGAACGGCCCAGGTTGTCCATCTGGTTCCCGACGTCGTTCACGTAATACTCCGTTGCGACATCGTACCCCTCGAACGAAAGAAGCCGCGCCAGCGCATCGCCTACCGCCGCTCCCCTGCCATGTCCGACGTGCAGCGGCCCCGTGGGATTCGCCGACACGAACTCGATGAGAACCCTGGTCCCCTTCCCGGTTTCCGAGGAGCCGAACCTTTCGGACTTGCGAAGAACCGTGGCGATGACCTCCCTCCAGGCGTGCTCCGATAGGACGATATTGATGAACCCGGGCCCGGCGATGTTGAGGGATGTTATCCAGCCCTTTTCGTCCTCCTCGCGAATGGCATCCACCAGTTCCACGGCAACGTCCCGCGCCTTCTTCCCCACGTGCCTGGCGAGCTGCATCGCGGCGTTCGTTGAATAGTCCCCATGCTCCTCCTGACGCGGAATTTCAACGGAAAAGGATATTTCCCTGGAAATCCCCCATTGCGCCAATTTCCGTTTTATTCCGGAAAGAAGAAGCGATTCCGTGACTTTCCTGACGTCCACATGTCTCCTCTGAAAAGGGAAAAAAGCAATAAAGTAGATACTTTATTACTCATCGGGGGGATAAGTCAATCGCCGAACCCGGTCCGATTCAGTGCGTTGTGTATACCGTGGATCGGTCCCTGCCCCCCTGCTTGGAACGATACAGGGCTTCATCGGCATGACGAAGCAGATCCTCGCTGCTCTGGCCGTGCTCCGGATGGCACGCTATGCCAAACGATGCGGTCACGCCAACCTCTTTCCTGTCGAAGACAAACCTTGTTTGCCTGATGATCAGCCGCAGACGATCCGCAACCCTGACGGCGTGCTGCCGGTCGGTGCTGTGCAGATACAGGGAAAACTCCTCGCCGCCGTACCGGCCTGCCATGTCGACTTTCCTGACGGTCTTAAGGATGACTCCCGATATTTTTTTCAGTACCTCGTCTCCCGCCGGGTGGCCGTAGGTGTCGTTTATTCTCTTGAAATGATCGATGTCCAGCATTATCACGGCGCACGGATACCGCCCGTCGAGCCTGGAAAGGACGTTCGTAAGCCTCTGCTGAAAGGTTTTCCGGTTCAGCAGCCCGGTCAGGCCGTCGTACTTCGCCTCCTGTTCAAGTCCTTCCAGCCATAGGGCATGAGAGATGCCCATCCGCATTATGGCGAGAATATCCTTCACCGCCTCCGCGTCTTCACCGTCGAATTGCCGATTCTCCCTTGCCTCGCACGCAAGGACCCCTTGAAACCCTCCCGGGTCCGGAGCCGGCACAAGAAGATACCCCTTGTCGCTTTCGGCCGACCATTCCCGTGGAAGCACGGGAAATTTCCCTGAATACGCCTGCTCGCCCGAAAAAATGCGGTGAACCCCCTGCTTGAGCACCCATTCCACGTAAGTGCCGTCGAGGGATGCCCATTCTTCTCTTTCACCCGAAAACGATTCCCCAGATTCCCAGCCGATCCGCCCCTTCTTTCCATCCCGATCGGCTTCCACGAGGATGACGCGTCCTGCATCCAGGTGTCGGCGCGCCTGCTCCACTGTGACCCTGTAAACCTCTTTCCTCAGGGAAACGCTCCCCTTGTCTTCCCCTTCCCTCTTCTCTGAAATCTCCGCGATGTTACGGACGAGCAGGTGGAGCCTTTCCTGGCCCGCGAGATAACGGTTTACACGGTGTTGCCGCTTCGCGCGCGACAGCTCGCGCGCCGCGAGAAACGCCGCTATTTCCAGAACCTGCCCGACAGGTTCGGTCCACTTCGAATCCGCGAATCGCAAAGCGAGGATCGCTCCCGAAACGGTCTCTTCCATGCATACCGGCGCGGTGGCTACACCGGTCGGACGCACGCTTTTCCTTTTTCCCCGGCCGACAGGCCATTTCCCGGCGTCATTCCCCTCGGCGAAAAATGTCCGCCTGAACGACATCGCCTCGCGCACGGGCTCATACATGTCCGGTATCGATATCTCCCCGCCCTCCGACTCTCCACCACGAACAGCCTCCGCTCCTATCCGGAAGGCTCGTCCCGCGTCCGTCGAAGGGAATACGAAGAGGATCCTGTCGGCGCCGGTGATGGGAAGGATCCCTTCCATAATCCTGCGCACCCCGTCCATGAGTTCTTCCCTTGACCGCAGGAGACCCATGCGCTCGACCGCCGCGGCGGAAGTCTCCCCTTCCGAGTGTACATCGGGATCCTCCCAGGAATGCATGAGGGAGCGGCTTTCGTGTATCGCCTCTTCCATCATTTCCTCGCCGGTTCCGGAAGCTTCGTTTTTCAAGCGGGCCGCCCGGCCCGCAAGCAGCCCCAGGCCTCCCAACACAGCGATCGAAACCGACCATGCCGGCGCCGGCCAGGAACCGTCCGGGGTGAAAAAGAGCCATAGGAAGGCCGTGCCGGCATACAAGGCCGCCGTACCCCCAGGAAGCATGAAAGCGACGGATGGGAAAAAGACCGCCGGAACGATGCGGGATTCCGACACCTCCGGGTGCAAGACGCAAAGCTCCAGGAGGGCCGCGCCTCCCCAGGCCAGCATCGCCGGAACGTCAGGCAGCCTGTCAAGCTTTCGCGGGGTAGCCAGATCGCGCAGCAACAGATACGCGAAAACGGCACCCGAGGATGACACCCACCAGAAGGCCCAGGGAGCCCATCCGTTCTCACGCCGGGCAAGAAGCATCAGGAGCATGTGAACTACAGAAACTGCTGGCAGGATATATTTCAGCGCGGCACGTTCACTTTTTCGCCGGGGAGGCGGAAGATGCATCCTTTTTCTGTTCGAGGACGATGACATTCTCTTTGTCGCCGATCAGCCCGAGTTCCTTCCGGGCGATATCCTCTATGTAGGAGGCGTTTGTCCTGAGCTTTTCCACCTCCTGCTGCAGGCGGCGATTTTCCTCCCGCAACTTCGCGTTTTCTTCAAGGACCTGGTTTTGGGTCCTGTAAAGCCTCAACGTCCCTACAATCCCCATCTCCCGGAACAGTGAAACCAGCAGAAGAACAACGGCGACCCCGCATGTGATAAGAAGAGGAAGCCTCTTTTTCCACAAGGATGCCGGTTCGATCTTCATCGTATCATCTTCCCCGGGAAAGAGTTCCCGCCAGTTTCAACAGCGTCCGGAATCCAAGCGCATCCCGCGCGATTTCGCGATAGGGAGAGTCCCCGGCGAACACCGACCATAGTATATGCGCCTGTGCCATATCGCCTCCGGCCGCCTCGCGGTTCACGGCGTCGAGGTAGGCGTCCGAAAGGGGGCCCTTCCGGAGCATCCCCTCGTATATGCCGAACAGCAGCTTTCCCCAGACATTATCATAGCGAAACAGAGCAAGGCAGGGGCGGTGGAAATGCTCCTCGAGAGCCCGCTCGGATATTCCATGGCGGATCATGGCTTCCGCCAGTACTCGGGCGGTGTCGTGCGACGACTCTATCCCGTTTTTCAAATAGCGGGAAATGAAGGCATCCCCGATGATCGCCATCCGCCCGGAATACGGGTGCAACGCGACTCCCACCGGGACCTGTGGGTGGCAGTGGCAGGCGACAGTTGCGCCATCGGGCATAAGGGACGCCAACGCCGTGTTCTTGATCCGTTCTTCCTCGAGGTCGGCGATCTTCACATGCTCGCCGATCCCGGTGAGAGTGAGGAAATCGTCTTTCGGGGTGATCGCGATGAAGCGGATGCGTTTCCCTCTGGCAGGTATGATGTGGATCCTGTTCCGCAGCCGTTCCTCGATGAACTTCCCGGTCGCCGGAATCTCCGCCTGGACCGTATGCCAGGTCGCCGGCGGGACATACCCGAATTCAAGCTTGCGCGATATGGAACTGTTGACTCCGAACGCGCCCACCAGGAAATCGAAGTCCCTTCTCATTCCTCCCGGAAAGGTCAGGCGGTATCCGCCGGATACCCTCTCCACCGTATCCACACGTTCATGCAAAAACTCCGCTCCCCGCGAAACCGCCGCGTCCAGAAGATACTGGTCGAAGCTTTTCGCTTCGCCACGGGGGATCATGGGCCCCCCTCCACGAAAGACGGTGTATATTCCTCCACGCTCGGGATGGCGGACCGTCACCGAAACATCCATTCCGTGGATTTCGTACCCGTCGACGATCCTCCTGATTACGCTTGGGTCGATCGGCAACGAAAGGGCTTCGATCTTTTTCACCATCGCGTGGCCGATGGCACCGGCGCACATGTTGCAGCCCGACGGCCCCGAAGAGGAAAAGGTCTTGCGGTCTATAAGCGTTACGCGGGCGGTCCTACCGTTCTCGCGCAGAAGTGCCAACAGGTGGAGGGCGAAAAAAGAACCTGCCGGCCCCGCTCCGATAACGCCCACTGAAGCGCCGTCAGGCAGGGCATCCGCGCCGGTCCTATCAAGTCCTGCAGGGAAGGCCATGTTATTCGAACCCGTTCTCCGGCTTTAGAAATTCACGCCGATAGTTCCCGTGGTGCTCCCGGAACTTCCTCCGCTCCCCCCGCTTCCCCCTCCTCCGGCCAGACCCACCGCCACTCCGGCGGCCACGGCGCCCACCAAAACAAGAATCCACCAGTTATCGTACCATGACGCTCCGGCGCTCCGAGGGCCGGGATCGGTCGCCGGCCAACCCGCATCCCGCAGCAATCTTGCAGTTCTCCGAGCCGCTTCCTCCGTTCCGTTCGTCCCCGGTTGCCATTCGAACTCCCCGAGGAACACGGGGTCCGCATCCCCTCCGCGGGCCGAGAGAACCCTGACGAACGTTCTTCCGCCTCTTCCTTCCAACACCAGCAGCCCGACTCGGGAAGCACCCACGCCGGCAGCCAGTTCCGAGAGAATCTTGCCGCCGTCTTTTCCGTCCGGAGAATGAGCCAGAAGCTCGCCCAGCGTCGCCACTCGATCGCGTCCCAGAACCCATTCCAGCGATTCCGAATCGCCGGGCAGCCACTGACCTGTCTTCTCTACGTCATGATACCCGGCCAAGGAAAGTCGTATGCGCATGGGCGACGCTGAAGAAACGCGTATCCGACCCGGGGTCGTACCGCGAGGTTTTCCGTCGACGGTGATCAGGGCTCCCTGGGGTATGGACTGGACAAGCAATTCCGTTTCCGGAGCCGCGCGCAAACCAGCCCTGGACCAGGATTCCCGGAAGGCAGGTGAAAACAGGGCTGGATCCGGGGAAAACCCTGGGCGCAGGGTCCTGGAACGGGCGAACATCTCCTCCGCACCCGCCGTATTCCCATCCCAAAGGTCAAGCAGTCCCCTCCTGAGAAATATTTCAGCGAGAAGGGGGCGCGTCCCTTCTCCCAGGCGGAACTTTCTCGCCTCGCTTTCGGCTTTGGAAAGCAGCGCTTTCGCGTCACGCGTATCCATCCGGTCCATCCTGCGAACCGCATCCGCCAGCGTCGCGGATATCCTTTCCAGCGAACCGTCGTCCGCCTCCGGGAAAATCCCCTTGGGATCCTGGGGCGCCGGCGCGGTGGGGGGAGATACCCATCGCACGTTCAGGTCCCGCAGCAGCATCGGAGGCAGCGGGGCCATCAGTTGGCGTGCGATTTCCTCGGGTACGGAGGGGCCGGACAGCTTCAACAGGAGGCATGGCTCGGGCGCGGGAACTTCCGCGTTCGCCCATCCGGCCATTCCCGCCCCTTCCAGGACGAGGACGGCGCACAGGAGCAGGGCGACGGCCCTATGTGCGCTTGACGTAAATCTCATCGGTGATGTCCCGGTCGACCGCCACAGTCGTCTCTCCTATTTGCAAAACGTACGAGGGATTTCTCTGGAGAAGGCGCAGGCGGCTTCCCGGTACGATTCCCAGTGAACTCAGTTTCTCCAAACGCTTCCTCGATTTCGGAGTGATGAAGACGATTCGCACGATATCCCCCAGCGCCGCGTCCGAAAGGCGCGTCACCATCGGTTGAATCTCGGTGCGGATCCTGTCGCAGCAGCCCCCGCGCGGAATCGGCCTTCCGTGGGGGCAAACGGGCGGATGCCCGAGAAAGGTACAGACGCTTTCCGTCACCGGCGTGGTCAGTATGTGCTCGAACTTGCAGGCGCTGCTCTCCGTCTGCGTTGGATCGAGATCGAACAGGTTCTGAAGAAGCACCTCCGCGAGCCGATGCCTCCTGATGATCCCCCGGGCGCGCTCATCTCCCGTCCTGGTGAGACCCAGGGCGTCACCGTTCACTTCAACGTGGCCCGCCGCGACCAGCTCATCAAGGAGAAGCTCGGGCCCCTCCTCTTCGGAGCATTCCAGGAGCAGCCGTTTGGTGGAACGTTTCTCCTCCCGCAGCGTCCAGATCAGCTCCAGGATCTCGTCATGCCCGTACTCTGTCATTTGCGGGCCCCCTTTGAAAACAGCCACCTGAAGAAATTCACGACTTTCGACTCGGGTATGGGAAAGGAATAGTGGCACCTCGGGCAGCATACCAGCGAGCACCCCTTTCCCATCGGGCACCCGGTCCTGCAGCCTCCGTCGGAGGAGTCGATCACATATTGGCAAAGCGGGCAGGGTATTTTCAAGTGTTCCTTCCGATCAAAATGCGATTCCCGCTTTTCTCGCTGCGAAGTTCACCAATGCCCCTACAAGTATGGCGAACGGGAATATGAAAAGCGCCATGCCCACAGCGACTTTATACCCATGCTCCTTGACGATGACGAGGAGATTCGCGAGGCACGGGATGAAAAGCGTTATTGTGATCAGGCTCACGAGCACCTGCAGATTCGTCAGCAGGCCGGCCCTCGCCATGTCGAAGAGCCCCGCCGCGCCGTAATCCCTCCGCAGGAAACCGATCAGGAACGCTTCGGCGGTTTTCGGCGGAAGGTCAAGCGCCCCCACCACTATCGGCTCAGCGGCCTTCTGCATCAACAGAAGCCAGCCGAACCTGTCCGCCACGAAAAGGAGGAACGTCCCGAGAATGAAGAGGGGAACGGCTTCGCGGAGATACCATTCGATGCGCGCCATGGTCTTGACGGCAAGATTTCCAAGGCGGGGCATGCGAATGGGTGGGATTTCGAGGATAAAATCCGAGGAGTCGCCCGGGATCACCTTTGACGCGAGGTATCCGACCGCCAGGATCACCCCGACCAGGATGGCGAGCCATGCCGCGGTCGCGGCCGCCCCGACTTTTCCAAGCATCCCGAGGATAACCCCGAGCTGCGCGGAGCAGGGAATACCCAACGCAAGGAGCAGCGTGACTATTATCCGCTCCTTGCGGGTTTCCAGAATTCGGGTCGTCAGCGTCGCCATCGTGTCGCAGCCCAGCCCCAGTATCATCGGGAGCACCGCCTTGCCGTTGCACCCGATACGTTTGAAAACCCGGTCAACCATTACCGCAAGCCGGGGCAGATAGCCGGAATCCTCGAGGATGCCGAATCCGAGGAAGAAGGTGCCCACGATCGGAAGCACGATGGCTATTGCGTAGGACAGCGCCATGGAGATCATCCCGTACGGACCGACGAGGAAATCGCGCGCGAGGGGCCACGGGACGGCCCTTTCGGCCACCCATTTCGTCGCCGGTACGATCCACTTCCCGAACAACCCTCCTTCAAGCAGGTCCACGAGGAATTTCGCACCCAAGACACCTACGAATTCGTACGCAAGGAAAAGGACGGCGAGCAGGATCGGCAACCCGTAGAAAGGATCCATGGAGTAACGCCCAAAAGCCTGCGGCCAGTCGGTACCGCTGGATTCGGCCGGTTCCTCTCCCAACCCGCCCAGAAGGGAATCGATCCACTGGAGACGGATCTGGTTGACCCGGTAGGCGATGTCCTCGCCCATCTCCTCCACCATGTGGTTACGGATCGCGTTCATCTCCTTCACGCTCTCGTTTCGCACATTCAATGCAACCCAGGGTGTCAGGGAGTCGTCTCCGCAAAGCAGCATGAGGGCGAGGGCCCGCTTTCCTATTGGCGCCGGGTCCGGTATGAGCGCTTCCAGCCGCGCGATGGCGGAATCGATCTTTTCACCGTAGGAGATCCGCAGCGCCGCTGGCTTCGAGCGCTCGGACATCGACATAAGCTTGTCGACGCCCTTCTTGGTCACCGCAACCGTCGGGATGGCGGGGATTCCGATCTTTTTTTCGAGCTCATCGAGGTTCGGCATCACACCCCTGTCCTGGGCTTCGTCGGCCATGTTTACGGCAAGGATAAGGGGCACTTCCATCTCCGCCAGCTGAAGGGTGATCATGAGGGACCGGCGCATGTTCTTGGCGTCGCAGACCTGTATGATCCGGGCGCCGGACTCGGCCATCAGGATATCGCGCGTGACTTTTTCGTCCTCGGACATCGGGAGAAGCGAATAGACGCCGGGAGTGTCGATCACCTCGACCGAGCCGTCGCGGTCCCTTGCTTCCCCCCGCGTGATCTCGACGGTCGTCCCCGGATAGTTTGAAACGGTCACGTATCTCCCGGTCAGGTATCCGAAGACGACGCTTTTCCCGACGTTCGGATTGCCCACGAGAATGAGCTTTCCGGAGGTTCCCGAGCGGACGGCGGCTTCACTCATGATCCGCTCTTCACCGTATCCACCGACGGAGCGCAACGGCTGCAATATCCGTAAATCGCCAGACGGTGCATCGTGGGAGAGAATCCGTGCCGTCTCGCCACTTCCTCCTGGAGGTTCTCGATCCCCGGTTCCTCGAACTCCGAGACTTTCCCGCAAGCGGTGCAGACGAGGTGATCGTGGTGTTCGGTCAGATTGCTCTCGTACCTCTTGGCCCCCTCTCCGAAATCCAGCTCTTTGGCGTAACCCATCTTCGTAAGAAGTTTAAGAGTCCTGTATACCGTCGCCGATCCGATGTTCCTGTTCTTGACGCGCACTTTCCGCGTCAGCTCCTCGACAGTCAGGTGACGGCGGGACCGGAAGAAGATTTCGATAATTTGCCCCCTGCCCCTGCTACGTTTTCCGCCTGACGACGTAATCTCTTCATCTATACGCCGAAGTAGCTGTTCCATTTTGGATTAGCGCCCCACTCTGAATATGATAATCATTTTCATGATAGTTGCTTATTCGGAAAGGGTCAAGCGGTTAATTCATAAAAAAAAACAGGGACGGTCCTGCCGTCCCTGTTCAGACTAACCATATCCGTTTAAAATCATTTCCCGTTTGGATATATACACGTCCCCTTTCGGGGACCGTCCCTATCTATGCGTCGGTTTTGCTACCGGACTTGCCCTTCCTCACAGGTGCCCGGCGCGCGGGCTTCTTCTCGCCGCTTTCCTTTTTCTTGGCCTTCGGTGCCGTTTCCTTCTTGGCGGTCGGGGTCTTTGCGCTCTTTCCCTTCGCGGCCGTTTTCTTCTTTTTCCCCTTCTTCGCACCCGCCATCTTTTCCTCGACCGGCAGGTACTCGATGAACGCCATCTCCGCCCCGTCTCCGCCCCGGTAGCCTGTCCTAACGATTCGGGTGTAGCCTCCCGCCCTCTCCTTGAACCGGCCGGCCAGTCCGGCGAAGAGCTTTTCGGTGTTTTTCTTGTCGCAGAGCATCGAGAAGACCATACGCCTTGCGTGGGTGCTTTCCTTTTTCCCAAGTGTTATAAGCCTGTCCGCGAGCCGTCGGAGCTCCTTCGCCCTGGCGACCGTCGTCTCGATCCTCTCCGCGCTTACAAGGGAATTCATCAGATTTCGCAGCATCGCCTTCCTGTGCGAAGGACTGCGGCTAAGTTTACGGTGGTCCATTGCGTGACGCATGATGCTTCCTCTTGTTCTTTATTTTCAGTCTTCTTCACGCGGAACGCTGAACTTCTCCGGTGAAAAGCTCTCGACCTTCATGCCCAGTGAAAGTCCCATCCCGTGCAGGACTTCCTTGATCTCGTTGAGGCTTTTCTTCCCGAAATTCTTCGTCTTGAGCATTTCCTGCTCGCTTCGCTGAACCAGCTCGCCTATGAACCTGATATCGGCGTTCTTGAGGCAGTTGTACGCCCGCACGGACAGTTCGAGCTCTTCAACCGGCTTGTAGAGGTTCTCGTTCACCGCGCCGCCTTCGAGTAGGGCCGGCTCGTCCGGCATTTCGGCCTCTTCGTCGAAGTTGATGAACACCGTGGATTGGTCCTTCAGTATCTTGGCGGCGTAGGCGACGGCATCCGCAGGAAGGATGGATCCGTCGGTCCATACTTCGAGCGTAAGCCGGTCGTAGTCCGTCTGCTGGCCGACGCGCGCGTTCGTCACGGTGAAATTCACCTTCCTTATCGGGGAGAAGATTGCGTCGATTGGAATCGTCCCGATCGGCGCGCCCTCTTCGAGGTTGCGCTCCGCCGGCACGTATCCTTTCCCCATTCGAACGTTCATTTCCATCTTCAGGGTTGCGTTCTCCGAAAGCTCGGCGATGTGGTGGTCCCGGTTCAGGATTTCTATCATCGGGTCCGGCTGTATATCCGACGCCTTGACTCTCTTCGGGCCCTTCGCTTCCACGTACAGGTTTCGCGGTTCGGCCGAATGCATCCTCAAGCGTATCTCCTTGAGATTGAGAACGATGTCCGTGACATCCTCCACAACTCCCACCATCGTGGAAAACTCGTGCTGGACACCCTCTATGCGCACGGACGCGATGGCCGCTCCCTGTAGCGAAGACAAAAGAATCCTTCTCAAAGAATTTCCCAGCGTCGTCCCGTATCCCCTTTCCAGAGGCTCTGCCACGAACTTACCGTAATCGGATGTCGCCGAGTCAGACTGGATTTCGATGCGCCTCGGCTTTATAAGCTGCTTCCAGTTTCTCTGGAACATTGTGCCCCCTTCTTTCGCTCCGGAAGGTTTACTTCGAGTAAAGTTCCACGATCAGCTGTTCCTGGATCGGCTCCCTGATGTCCGCGCGAGCCGGAAGCGTCTTTATCGATCCGCGGTAGTTTTCCCTGTCAAGCTCGAGCCAGGCAGGGATCCCCTTGCGGACGACCGCTTCCAGCGATTCGTTGAGGGAGGGTATTTTTCTGCTCTTCTCCCGAAGTTCCACGACGTCGCCTGTGTGAACCAGGAAGGACGGGATGTTCACCCTCCTTCCGCCTACGTTGAAGTGTCCGTGGCGGACAAGCTGCCGGCTTTCCCTGCGCGTGGCGGCGAACCCCAGCTTGTAAACGACGTTGTCCAGCCGCCGTTCGAGAAGAATAAGCAGGTTGTCGCCCGTCTTCCCCTTCATCCGCTCGGCCTTCTCGAAATAGTTCCGGAACTGCTTTTCCAGGAGGCCGTAGATTCTCTTCGCCTTCTGCTTCTCCCGAAGCTGCACACCGTAATCGCTGTGCTTGGGACGACGCTGTCCGTGCTGCCCCGGTGGATATCCCCGCCGTTTGATTGCGCACTTGTCGGTGAAACAGCGGTCCCCCTTCAGGTAGAGTTCGATCCCCTCCCTCCGGCAAAGCCGGCAAACCGCCTCGCGATACCTGGCCAAATCCCTTCCTCCTCTGCCTTATTCCTTTGTACGCCCGAGCCTACACCCGGCGCCGTTTTGGCGGGCGGCACCCGTTGTGAGGTATCGGCGTTACGTCCCGGATGTAGTTTATCTTCAGGCCCGCCGCCTGCAGGGTGCGCAATGCCGCCTCCCTGCCAGACCCAGGCCCCTTTATATGCACGGACACGGTGTTCAGGCCGCATTCCATCGCCTTCTTCGCCACCTCTTCCGCCGCAACGGTCGCAGCGAAAGGGGTGCTCTTCCGCGATCCCTTGAACCCCTTCGAACCCGAGCTGCACCACGCCAGGGTGTTTCCGTCCGGGTCAGTGATCGTTATGATCGTATTGTTGAAGGTCGCCTTGATATGGGCCATGCCCACCGGAACGCTCTTCCGCGCCTTCCTCTTTCCCTTCCTTTTAGGCGTTGCCATCCTTCCTCCGGATCCCGCGAGAACGCGGGGAGAATATCCTATCCCTACTTCTTGGTGGGTTCCTTCTTCCTTGCAACTGCGCCCTTCCTCGGTCCCTTGCGGGTCCTTGCGTTGGTGTGCGTACGCTGGCCGCGCGCCGGAAGCCCCTTGCGATGCCGCAGGCCCCTGTAGGTCCCGAGGTCCATGAGGCGCTTGATGTTCATCGATATTTCCTTGCGCAGGTCACCTTCCACGCGGAAGTTCGCGTCGATGACGTCGCGTATGCGCGCGACCTGGTCTTCGGTAAGGGTACTGGTCTTCGTGTCGGGAGACACCCTCGCCTCCTCCAGGATCTTGACGGCCGTCGTCCTGCCGATTCCGTAAATGTAGGCGAGCGCTGCCCCGATTTTCTTGTTCTTCGGTATGTCGACTCCAGCGATGCGTGCCAAATGCCCCTCCTGAACTTAAGCGGTTTGCGCCTTTCCGATCAACCCTGGCGCTGCTTGTGTTTCGGGTTTTCGCAGAGTATCCGGACAACGCCTTTTCTCCGGACCACCTTGCACTTCACGCACATTTTTCGAACCGACGGCCTGACTTTCATCGCAAAGCCCCTTTATTTCGATCTGTATATGATCCGCCCCCGCGTCAGGTCGTACGGCGTCAGCTGCACCGTGACACGGTCGCCGGGAAGGATCTTGATGAAATGCATCCTCATCTTGCCAGAAATGTGAGCGAGCACTTTCATCTTGTTGTCCAGCTCGACTCGGAACATGGCGTTCGGAAGCGGCTCGATAACCGTTCCCTCTATTTCTATCGCTTCTTCCTTCGCCATTTCCCGCTTTCTTTCGCTCCCCTTCCGTTTCAGGGAAGGCTCAAGACCATCGAGCCTTCTTCCATCACCGCGATCATATGCTCGAAGTGCGCGGACCTGCTGCGATCCTTCGTAACGACAGTCCACCCGTCCGGAAGGACCTCGACCATGTATCCGCCCTCGTTGACCATCGGCTCCACAGCAAGCACCATCCCCGGGGCCAGCTTCGGTCCGGTCCCGCGGACTCCGAAATTAGGGACCTGGGGCTCCTCGTGCATGCTTTTCCCGATTCCGTGGCCCACGAAATCACGCACTATCGAATAACCGGCCGACTCCGCCGTCTCCTGCACTGCGGCCGATATATCCCCAAGGCGGTTCCCCGGACGGGCCGCGGCTATCGCGCTTCCAAGCGCCGCCTCGGTCGCCCGCATGAGCTTCAGGGAGGTTTCCGGGACGGCGCCGACGGCAAATGTCTTCGCCGCGTCGCCGTAATATCCCTCCAGGACGACCCCGAAGTCCACGCTCAGGATGTCGCCCTCCCGAAGATAACGCTTCCGGGAAGGGATCCCATGCACCACTTCCTCGTTTATCGAGGTGCACAGGTTCGCGGGATACCCGAGGTATCCCTTGAACGCCCCCCTGACACCGTTCCGGGCCACATACTCCTCCGTGAATTCCTCGAGCGAGTAGGTCGTGGCCCCCGGCCTGATCAACGTTTTCACTTCTTCAAAGAACCGGCCGACGATGGCGCCGGCGCGCCGCATCGCCTCGATCTCCCGGGGCGACTTGATGATGATCATCGGCTATCTGAGTATATTGGCGATATTCGCGTAAATTTTACCGATATCCCCGGTCGCCATAACGGAACGGATTTTACCCGTTCCCTTGTAGTACTGCAGGAGCGGCTCGGTCATTTTCTTGTAGTTGACGAGCCTCGCCTTGATCGTCTCTTCCTTGTCGTCGTCCCGCTGGATTAGGGCTGTGCCGCACTTGTCGCACTTGCCTTCCACCTTGGGCAGGTTGAACTTGATATGGTACATTGCCTTGCATCCCGGGCATGTCCTACGACCGCAAAGCCTCTCCATCAGCTCTTTCTCGTCGACCTCGAGGGAAAGCACAACGCGGATTTCCTTCTTCAGGTCGTTCGTAACGCGGTCGAGGGCCTGCGCCTGGGGAATGGTCCGCGGGAACCCGTCCAGGATGAACCCTTTGTCGCAATCGTTGGCCTGGAGCCGGTCCTTCACTATGCCTATGACTACCTCGTCCGGAACCAGGCCGCCCTGGTCCATGAAGCTTTTCGCCTTCTTGCCCATCTCCGTCCCTTTGTTCACCGCCTCGCGAAGCATGTCGCCGGTCGAAATCTGGGGTATGGCGAACTCGTCGGAGATCTTCTTCGCCTGCGTCCCTTTACCGGCGCCGGGAGGCCCCAGCAGGATGATTCCCAACATAGGCGTTATGTCCTCCTCCCCTTGATTTGTCCCTTCTTGAGGAATCCCTCGTAATGCCTCGTGATGAGGTGCGATTCGATCTGCTGAACCGTGTCCATCGCCACTCCCACCACGATCAGAAGGCCCGTGCCGCCGAAGTAGAACGGCACGTTGAACCGGGAAATCAATATGCTCGGCAGAACGCAGACAACCGACACGTAGAGAGCGCCGCCCAGCGTGATGCGCGTGAGTATGCGGTCGATGTACTCGGCCGTCTTTTTGCCAGGCCGTATGCCGGGGACGAATCCGCCGTATTTTTTCATGTTGTCCGCAACGTCGACCGGATTGAAGGTCACGGCCGTGTAGAAATAGCAGAAGAAAATGATGAAGGCCACATAGAGCGCCTCATACGCGAA